>Ga0181530_10002240_pt1 | contig 23291 bp, 18 predicted proteins | sample PEATcosm2014_Bin_42_FD_119769 | JGI IMG/M metagenome (GOLD analysis project Ga0181530, IMG submission 119769) | Peatland microbial communities from MTU Mesocosm Facility, Houghton, MI, USA - PEATcosm2014_Bin10_60_metaG | ecosystem: Environmental > Terrestrial > Soil > Wetlands > Peat | place... | reverse complement strand
TCCCCTCAACCCGACCGGCACTTCGAGTCAATGGCAGGTGGCGCTGTCGCAGACGGGCGTGGGATCGATCGATTTCTGGGGCGATTTGTGTTCCGTCGGTCGCGACATCGAACACGCGATCAAGACGGCCGCGCTCAAAGTGACCAAAGTGACGGTGGACGTTGCCAATAAGGTGGTCTCCTTTACGATGGAGCTCGCCAACGGTCTGAGCCAGGTCCTGCAACTGGTCGTCAACACCGCACGCGACGTTGCGAACGCGGTGGCCGCAGTCTTTCGCTACATCGAGCGGGCCATCGACGAGGTTATTGACTGGCTGAAGTCGCTCTTTAAGTGGCATGACGTCCTCAACACCAAGACGGTTCTCGAGACCGCCCTCAATGGCCTGATGAGCAAACTGGAAGAGAACTTCGACCCGAACTCGCCCGTATATGCAGGAACTCTCTTCAAGACATATTTCAACGATTTGGTAGCTGAGATTCAGGACGCATTCCGCCAAGCAGAGTCGGTATTCTCGCCAACTCAAACGTTTTCCGGCATCACGAGCACCGTTCAGTACCCTGCTGCGGCTAAGCCTATGGGCAGCGACGCACTTCACCCGACTAATGTCTCAAATGCGCAATCATCAAACGGAACTCACACCAATTACGTACAAACGCACACGCTGAACTATGTGGGACAGGGCGGTACTTTTCCCCCGGCAGCCATGGGTGACGGAACATCAGGCGACAGTCTCCTGCAATCTCTCTTCTCGAGCATTGAGGCGAATCTCAGCCAGGACCCGTACAGCACTGCTCGGATGCAGACTATCAGCAACCTGCAAAGTATCTTCTCTGACCCCAAGAACTTCGCTGATGTTGTTATCTTCGACGTTATCAACGCCATCGACAAAGCGGTAATGCTTCTTCTGGACCTGATCGAGAGTGTGGTGGAAGCGTTGATCTCGTTGACCGGTAATGCGCTTGCAGGTTTCCAGGCGCTTTTCAACAAGCAGATTGATATTCCTGTCATTAGCTGGATTTACTCGAAGATTTCCGATCATTCGCTGACCATGCTGGACCTCTTCTGTCTGACGATGGCTGTGCCGGCAACCCTGCTCTATAAGCTGACGTTTGGCCTTCCCGACGCCAATCCCCCGTTCACGGACGCGAGCGCGCAGGCGATTGTCAGTCAGCTTAGCAATCCGGCGAGCTTCCCGTGGCCCGCCATTGCCAGCAATCAAACTGTTTTTGCGCGGCGCAAACTGCTGGACGACTTCCCGTTTCCGGGAGCCCAGTTCCTCATGCCCGGAGTTTCAGTTTTCTATGCTCTTGCTGATGCGTTGTGCGACGTAACCGCGTACCAAAATCTGCAGATTACTCCCTATCCCGAGGCATTGCCTCCGGATCCCGTAGATAGTTTCCTGAGTCAGCTCAACATCATTACGTCGATGGCATCTCAATGGCTTACTGCAAGCTACAACCTTTTCGACGGCCAATCGTCAACCGCGGAAAGGACGACACTCGCGAACTGGGGCTTATCCTTTCTCCCGGTCGCCTCGTCTCTCGTCTTCACCATTGGTTCGGATCACAAGGCAACCGCGGAGTTCAACGCGAAATATGGAATATCACTGACCTGCGGGATCGGCCTGCTGCTTCTGGCTATGGGTGTGGCAACGAGTTTGGTTCAGGTACTAGATTCTGAAAAAGCCTATGGCCCATTCTATTGGGCCCAGAACATAATTGCGCCGATTCCAACCACGCTCAAGCCCCTGATCGCAGTCGAAGGCCAGCCACAGGGTGTGATCGCCTGCGGCGTGCTTGTCGGCGCGGATTTAGTGTTCGATGGTGCGAACGGGGCACTCGCATTCTGTGAGGACTGGTCTTAAATGGTTAGGCCAAAACACAAGGAGGTTAGGACTCTTGGAATTCGAACCCGTCCACTCTCATGGTTTCGCCGCCAGGACAGCGCTCAACCGGTGCCCGATTTTCAGGCGCTGGACACCGGCTACAATGGCTGCTTCGCATGACGATCGCGGACAATCTCGCCGCCATTCGGGAGAGCATGGCGCGCGCCGCTCAACGCGCCGGTAGAGATCCTGAAGACATCGCGCTGATGGCGGTCAGCAAAACGGTTGCTGCCGAGCGGATCGCGGAAGCCTACGCCGCGGGCCATCGGCTGTTCGGCGAGAACCGGGTGCAGGAGTTCGCGGAAAAATTCGGCGCGCTGGCGGAGTTGCACGACGCCGAGTTTCACATGATCGGACACCTGCAATCCAACAAAGCGGCGAAGGCGGCAGAGATATTCGACGCGGTGGACTCGCTCGACTCAGCAAGACTCGGGGAGCGGCTGAACGCGGCGGCCGAAAGAGCCGGCAAAACTCTCGGCGTGCTGATCGAGATCAATGCCGCCGGCGAGGCAGCGAAGAGCGGCGTTGCAGCCGATTCGCCTGAACTGGAGCGCATTCTGGCCGCCGCGCCCGTGTGGCCGCACCTGCGGATTCGCGGCCTGATGACCGTGCCGCCATTCAGCGACGATCCCGAAGGTGCGCGACCGTACTTTCGCCAATTGCGTGAGCTGCGCGACCGGCTGGCCGAGCGCGAGTTGCCGGCAATCGGGATGGATATTTTGTCGATGGGAATGTCGCACGACTTCGAAGTCGCCATTGAGGAAGGCTCGACCTGCGTGAGGATCGGCACGGCGATCTTTGGGGAGCGGGGGACGGCATGATGGGCGGTCGCAGCGAGGAAGCGGTTCACTGCCACCGTGCTAATTCACCCAATCGGCAATGAAGATATTGGTCTCGTGCGGCTCCTTGCCGTTGCGGTTTGAGGCCCAGACCAGACGCTTGCCATCGGAGGTAAACATGGGGAAGGCGTCGAAATCCGGATAGTAGGTGATGCGCTCCAGCCCGGTCCCGTCCTCGTTGATGATGTAGAGATCGAAGTCGCGCCCGCTCTTGGGATTGGCCATGTTGGAAGCGAAGACGATTCGCTTGCCGTCAGGATGAAAGAAGGGTGCGAAGTTAGCGGCGCCGTTGTGCGTGACCTGGTGCTTGTGCTTGCCGTTGGCGTCCATCACCCAGATCTCGAGATTACCCGGACGAATCAGGCCTTGCGCATACAGCGCTTTGTAGTCGGCGATGTCCTGCGGCGTCTTGGGATGCTCGGCGCGATAGACAATCTTCTTGCCATCCGCCGACCAGAATGGCCCGCCGTCATAGCCCAACTCGTGCGTCAACTGGCGGACGTGCGTGCCGTCGGCGTTCATGGTGTAGACGTCGAGATCGCCATTGCGCGTAGAGGTGAAGACGATGTGCTTGCCATCGCGAGTGATCGTCGATTCGGCGTTATATCCGGGAGCGCCGGTCAGCAGCTTGCTATCGCTGCCATCGAGCTTGGCAGTGTAGATCTTGTAGCTGCTGTAGATGGGCCAGACGTAACCGTGCGAGTAGTCGGGACGCGGCGGACATTCCGGACTGGTTGCCTCGGTGGAGGAGTACAGAATGCGATCGCCGGAGGGAAAGATGTAGCTGCACGTGGTGCGGCCCTTACCGGAGCTGATCAGCTTCGGCGTCGCCGGCTTGCCGTCGGGCGTGTCCACCGGCATGGTATAGATCTGGTCGCACGGTACGCCCTGGCCCTGATGCTGGAAACTCAGCATCTTGTCGTCGGCGGAGAAGTAGGCTTCGGCATTCTGCCCACCGAAGGTGAGCTGGCGGATGTTGCGAAGATGTTTCTCTTCGCCGGGAAAGAGCAAGGTGGGCGAGGAGGCATTGGCGTTGGATTGCGCGTCCAGAAGCTGGCAGGTTGCTAGCAAGAGAGCGGCGATTAGGGTTCGTGACCAACGGAAGGACATCACCAGAATGTATCGCAAGTGGCACGTTGGGAGCTAGGGACAGTTGGTTTCCCGGACCACATGTCATCCCCCCAATCGCGATATGCTCAGTCCCCGCGATAGCTGATATGCTTTGGGTGCGAGTGCCGCTATGAGACGCGAGGTCGACAAGAAGCGGGAGCAGATTCTTGCTCTCTGCCGCCAATATCATGTACGCCGGCTGGCTCTATTTGGCTCGGGCCTAGGGGACGATTTCGACCCTCAAAGAAGCGATCTCGATTTTGTGGTGGAGTTTAAACCTCTCGCGCCTGGAACCTACGCCGACACCTATTTCGGTCTCTCAGAAGGCCTGGAGCGGCTTTTCGGGCGACCGGTAGATCTGGTTGAATCCGGTTCGATTCGGAATCCCTATTTCCGCCAGGAAATTGAATCGCACCAGGTGACGCTCTATGCCGCGTAGTCTACGGGCCTATCTGTGGGACATCTAGGAGGCTGCCAACGATATTCTCAACTTTACGCGGGGGAAGGAGCTGCACGAGTATGAAGGCGACTCAATGCTGCGTGCTGCAGTGGAGAGGAATTTCGAAGTGATCGGCGAGGCACTGAGCCAGGTACAACGATTTTTTCCGGAGATTGCCGGGCGCGTAACGGACGAGCAGCAAATCATCGCATTCCGCAATCGCCTGACTCATGGATATGCCACGGTGAGACATGCGCTTGTCTGGGACATTGTGCAAACGAAATTGCCTCTGCTTCAACAGGAAGTAGAGGAGCTTCTTCGCGAAGCCGACGAAAAGAAAACCTGATTGGCGCTAGGAACGCCACTTCTGAAGCGTTATTTTCTCTGCTCCAGTTTCACGCTGGCGGTCACGGGCTGGCCCTCGCGCAAGACCTTCACCTCGACCACCTGCCCTACCTTGCTGCGGCGGAGCGCGTCGGTGAAGTCGTAAAGGTTGTGGATGGGCTTGCCGTCGAACTGCACCAGGATGTCTCCGGCCTTCAATCCCGCCTTTGCCGCCGGCGATCCGGGACGCACATCGGAAAATCGCACTCCATCTTTTACCTCGCCAAAGTCTGGAATCGAGCCAAAGTACGGCCCATATCCTCCGCCGCCGGACAGCCCACCCATGGGACGGTCCTCGGCGACCACCACAAACGCAGGCGCCTGCGGCGCGTTCGCCAATTGCAACATCACATCGGCGACCATATCGAGCAATTGCGCCGCTGAGGGCGCGTTGATCTTGTCCCAGGTGTCGGACGGCTTGTGATAGTCCGCGTGCAAACCGGAGAAGAAGAACAGCACCGGAATTTTCTTTGCGACGAATGAGGTGTGATCGCTGGCCGAGTAGCCGCCCGGTGAGTACTCAACCTTGAAGGTCGTCTTCTTCTGCGCCATCTCCAGAATCGACTTAAATGTAGATCCGGTGCCCACTCCGCCGATGAAGATCTTGTTGTCGCGGATACGCCCAATCATGTCCATATTGATCATGGCTACGCACTTGTCCAGCGGCAGCGTCGGGTTCTTTACCCAATGCGCGGAGCCCAGCAGCCCAAGCTCTTCTCCGGAGAACGACATAAAGAGAATGCCGCGGTCGAGCTGGCCCTTCAGCGGGGCCAACAGCCGCGCCAACTCCAGCACGCCCGCCGTGCCGGAAGCATTATCGTCAGCTCCGGGATGGATCTGCCCAATCAGCGAGGGCGCCAGCGAGTTGGAATCACCGCGTCCCAGGTGGTCATAGTGTGCGCCGATGATGAGGTACTCGCTGGTCTTGCCGGGCAGATACGCCAGCACGTTGTTCAGTTGCGCGTGCGTCGCCTCAATGTCGATCTTCAGCGATAGTTGCAGTTCTTGTGGAAATGGGAACGATGCCGGCTTGCCGCCGCTATTGATCTGCTGCTGCACATCCGCCAGCGATTTTCCAGCGGCCTTAAACCAGCTTTCGGCGACCGCATTGGTCACCTGGAGCAGCATGATGCCGGCATTCTCCGGGCCGCTGGCGCCACCGAAACGCAGCAGGGAATCTTCTTCGCCTTCGGCGAGCTTGCCATTCACCAGAATGACGGCCTTCGCTCCATGATTCCGAGCGTTGATGGCCTTGCTGACGAGTTGCGAATGCTGTGTCAGCCCCAGGTGCCCCGCTTTCGCCGCAAAGCTGTCAGGCTCGTATCGCAGGAGAACGACGATCTTGTCCTTCACGTCAATTCCGGCGTAGTCGTCGTACTGAAACTCGTCGGCCGAGGCGCCGTAGCCAACGAACACCAGCGGACCGGTAAACGATCCCGAGGAGGAAAAGCTGATGGGCTCGAAATCGTGGTTGATCGTCAGCGGCTGCTTCTTCGCTCCATCAATCACGACCAGCTCGTTATGCGGCTTCAGGGTTGCGCCAGTGGTTACGGTGAAAGGCTGCCGATAGCCGTCCGTCCCGGCAGGTTGCAGGCCAAGCGCTTTGTAGCGATGCTCAATGTACTTCGACGCGCGCGCCAGGCCGTGGGTTCCGGGACCGCGACCTTCCATGTCGGGAGCGGCCAGAATTTTGATATCGGTGAGGACGCGGTTGGCATCGGCATTGCCGATGGGTGCAGGCGTAGCCGCGGCCAGCAGGCTGACTGCCAGCAGCGCGCACAGCGCGGCTTTGCCAATGCGAATGGCAACGGTCTTCGACGGCCGGGCGTGGTATCGCGCATTCATAGAGGTTGTCCGTTACGAGCTGCCGATCAGTATACCCTCCCAATGCCACCTGCACGGCAGCCGAAAACGGCCGTGAACCGGACTTGAGCTCGTTTCCCAAATGTAAGCGTGGCAGCGGCCGTTGTTTTCACCCTGCTTTTGCCGACTCTGTGGAGCTTGTGACCTATAATGGGCGTCTCCCGATCGCATAAGTAAACGAGCATGTTCCCTGCCCGCATCCCGTGGTGGAATTGGTTGGTCGCAGCGTCTTTCATCGCCTGCTTCCTGGTGGGCTTTGTCTATTTGCCTCTCAAACTTCCCGAGTCAAACGGAGTCAACATCAACCTTGGCGAAAACCGGGTGGCGAGTGTGACACCGGGGAGCCCGGGCGACGCTGCCGGGGTGAAGCAGGGTGACAGAATCGTCAATGTAGATGGCAAAGCGGTAAGAAACATAATCGAGCTGGGAAGCGCGCTGAGCAACACGGTATTCGACCATCCGGTTTCCATTGTGGTGTTGCGCGGGAGCCAGGAAGTTCACTTGCGGTTGGTTGTAAATCGCAAGCTGATACCGGCTATGACCCCGAAAGAATACCTGGGCTGGTGCGTGGAACTGGCCGTCAGCCTTATTCAGTTGCTGGTGGGGCTGCTGGTTCTCTTCAAAAGGCCGCGCGACCTCACCGCCGTCACCGCCGGCATATTCCTCTGCTGCCTGGGTACAGGCAATTCTTACTTTCTGTCCGCCAATGCTGCGGTGATATGGAGAAACCTGCCACTGGCCGTTCAGTGGCTCATCTTCCCTGTGGTGGTACTTGGCAGCAATGGCTTCCCCGTCGTCCCCACGCTGGTATTTTCGCTTTCGTTTCCCAAGCCGCTGCTACAGCGCCGGTGGGCATGGATCATGCTGGCGGTGGTCACCTTGCCTGTGCTGGGATCCGCAGTCGTTGTCAATTACGGCATACTGTTTGCCCCACAGCTCGCTGTCGGCGACCTCCCGCATTGGCTGGGTGCGATCTTCGCGCTTGATTCCCTGGTTGCTTTCCTGGGCTCGGTGGTGATCCTGGCAGTGAACTATTTCCGGCTTCGGGAGGTGAATGAAAGGCGCCGGATTGGGCTGGTGATACTTGGCTTGCTGCTGTTTTTCGTGGATTTGCTGGCAGCTATTCTGGTCTCCTTCACCCAAAAGACGGCCTGGCTTTCTACCATTGCTCTCTCACCGCTGGTGTTTGGGCTGGTGCAGGTTCCGTTCACAATTTGTGTGGCGTATGCGGTGCTGAAGCAGCGGCTGTTCCAGGTAAGTTTCATCGTCCGCCAGAGCCTGCAATACGCCGTAGCGCGCGGCGTGCTGCTCATCCCCATCCCTATCCTGGCAGGAATCATCATCTTCGATTTGATTGCCCACAAACAGCAGCCCTTCGGAGTTCTGCTCTCCGCCCACGGCTGGGCGTATGGGCTGATAGCGGTGGCGGGAGTAATCGCCCACAGGAAAAAGTCGCAATGGACGGAGGTCCTGGACCGGCGCTTTTATCGCGAGCACTACAACGCCCAGCACTTGCTGCGTCAAACCGTGGATGAAATTCGCGCCTCCTCCAACCTGGCAGAGGTTGCGCCCAAAGCGGCTGCCCGCATCGAGCAGGCGCTGCATCCGGAGTTTGTCTCCATCCTGATGCGTGAGGCCGGCGACCCGCTCTATCGCTGCATCGCTTCGACGCCGCCGGAAATCTGTCCCCGCGGACTGAGCGCCGAAAGCAAGCTCATGGCCGCCTTTCGCCTTTTTGCCAAGCCCTTGCAGATATCGCTGGCCGAAAGCGGATGGCTCAAGCAGCAGCTTCCCTCAGACGATACGAACTTCCTGCGGGATGCGCGCATCGACCTGATGGTACCCATCGCGATGGCATCTGAAGGCCGCGAGGCGCTCATGGTTTTGGGCCCCAAGAAATCCGAGGAGCCTTATAGCAGCGAGGACCAGGAATTACTCGCAGGTATCGGCAGCGCGCTGGCTTTGCTCCTGGAGCGTCCGGTTACCAGTGCGCTCGGCGGATTTGAAGAGTGTCCCCGTTGCGGTCTGTGCTACGACAGCGGCATGGGGCGCTGCGCCAGTGAAGGCGCGCAACTCAGGCGAATGCCTTCTAAGCGGCTGCTGAGCTCCCGTTACCGCCTGGAGCGCAGGCTGGGACGGGGCGGAATGGGTACGGTTTACAAGGCCACGGATACCTCCCTGGAACGCGCGGTTGCGGTCAAGCTGATACGCGAGGACCTGGTCACCAGCAGCGACGCGGCGGAACGCTTCCGGCGCGAGGCCAAGGCGGCAGCGTCATTCGCCCACCCCAATCTGGTTACCGTGCACGACTTTGGGGTGGATTCGGACGGCCGCGTCTTTCTGGTGATGGAGTTGCTCGAAGGCTGCACCCTGCGGCAACGGTTGGAGCAGCTAAAGAGATTCGCGCCACAACAGATCCTGCAGATTCTTGGAGACGTGTGCGCCGGTCTTGCGGCGGCGCACGAACACGGCTTAATTCATCGCGACCTGAAGCCGGAGAACATTTTCCTGGTCCAAAGCGGTGACGGGGACGTGGCCAAGATTCTGGACTTCGGTCTGGCGAAGTTTCTGGGTGCGAGCAACGCGGCCGCGGCTACGGCCAACACTATGTCAGGTGTGCTGGTGGGTACGCCGCAGTACATGTCGCCGGACCAGCTCAAGGGTGAAGTCGCGTCGCCTGCATGGGACCTCTGGGCGCTGGCAGTGATTACTTACGAGATGCTGACCGGGACCCATCCTTTTCCGGCAACCTCGGTGGGCCAGATGCACTATTCCATAGTCCACGGCCAGTTCACTCCGCTTTCCACTCACTTACCCGATGCGCCCGCTGAGTGGCAGCAGTTTTTCGAGCGGGCCCTCAATCCCAAAACCGCCGAACGGCCGCAGTCGGCAGAAGAATTTGTTTCCGCTTTCACCAAGGCATTCGCCTTGGTCGGGAACAGCACTACAGGATAAGCAATCCGCACCGGCAGATTCCCGTCAGGACATGTAAAACTTGCACTCCCTGAGATTCCGCCAGAGCTGATAACTGCCTGATTCCCAGCCTGTTACTCGTGGGGCATGATTCTTGCATCTCATAACTTTTGAGGAGGCAAGTCCATGCAGGCGAAACGTTACTTCATTTGTCCCGCCATCTTGCTTCTTTGCCTGATACTGACTGGCTGCAGCAAGCCGGCAAAGGTGTCGAGCGCAGAGGGCCAACCATCTGCGTCTCAGAACAGCGCCAACCCAGGGGCTGCCGACAACGGCGCGGCAAACCAGACCCCGGCGTCGGCCGCAAACGCCGGCACGCAGACGGCTGCCAACCCGGCTCCTGCGCCATTGCTTATACCGGCGGGAACCCCGATCACGATCCGTCTCCAGGAGGGACTCTCGAGCGCGTCGGCGGTGCCGGGTGAACGCTTCGATGGGACGGTTGACGAACCCGTCATCCTCGATGACAACATCGTCATACCGGTGGGCGCTTCGGTCAGCGGCCACGTAATCATCGCGCGACGCTCTGGGCGGCTGCGCCATCCCGGTGAACTTGGGCTGACCCTGGACAGCGTGGTGGTCGACAATCAAACGGTTCCGCTGGCCACCTCGAATATTGTCGCGCGGGGAGGTTCGCACAAGAAACGTAACCTGGGCTGGATCGGCGGTGGCGGCGGCGGTGGCGCCCTCATCGGCGCGCTGGCTGCGGGTGGCAAGGGAGCGCTGATTGGCGGCGGCATCGGAGCGGTTGCCGGCACCACCACTGCCTTCGTGACTGGCAAAAAGAACGTTGGATTCGGCGCCGAACGCCGGCTGACTTTCCGCTTGAAGCAAGACCTCAGCCTCGCGGCGTAATTGGCGGCTCAAGCCTTATGAAAGTGAGTTGCCTGGACGCCAGCCTGAAGGCTGGCTCTACCCGGACGGCACTTAACTCCAAAGCCGGTATAAGGTCGGATTGCCCAGCGGTCGCGTCACGGAGTCTGCGTGGTTGCAAGCGCATGGGCGCGCTCCAGGGCCCGACGCTCATCCGCTACTCGTCCCTGTCGCTCGTAAAGCTTGGCCAGGTGCGCCCAGGCGTCACCGGCATCGGGATCAAGCTGCACAGCCTCCTCCTCGAAGGCTGTGGCCCGCTGGACATCGCGCAGAGAAAACCACGCCGCCGCGCGTCCCTGGGCGACGTTGAACTTGAAGCTGCGGCCGTTCGTGGCTTGCAGAATCGCGGCGGGAGCGCTACCCACTGCCTCATCCAACGCCTGCAAGGCGGGACGCGCATGTCCTGTCTCCACATAAAGCCGCGCCAGTCTTAACAAGGACCGCGACTTCAGGCTTGGATCAGGCGTCAGCCGGATTGTTTCCTGCCACGCGTGGACGGCTTCGGGAATTCGGTCTTCCTGTTCGTAGAGATCGGCGAGCCCCGACCATACCGCAGGATCGGGCTGGATGGCGATCGACGTAAGCCACTCCTGTTCAGCTTCGGCGCTGCGGTGCGAAGCGTAAAGAACGTTGCCTCGAATCCCGCGCAAGCGCGCGCTGTCGGGAAAAATCTGCATGGCATTGTCGGCTGCCGAGAGGGCCTCGGCATTGCGGTGAAGGGCGAGAAGCACGTAAGCCATGTTGACCCATCGCGGAAAGGACCGCGCGCTGTGATCCAGCGGCTGGCCGGGCAGGGGTGCGGTTGAGCAGGATATCGCCAGGCGATCAAGTAGCTCTTGCGTCTCGGCTTGGCGGCGCAACAACACAATGGCGAGTTCGTCCAGGTAAACCGGCCTCCAGCTAGCGGCGCTACAGAGGTCCGGCAATTGTTGCAGAGGGACCTCGTAGCCTTCGAGGGGAATGATTATGGAGTTAATGTTGTAGCGGTCGGCTTCCTGCTGCCAGGCGGGCGAATCGAGTGGGGTCAACAGCAGTTGCTGCTCATGCGGCAGGGCCTGCAACCCGAAAGGCAGGGCGCGGCCATCGATATAATCCGGGTTCTTTGGGCCGAGTTTCCAGACCAGGTAACCGCCTGTGTTGTAAGAATTGAAAAGATTTCCGGGAAGGCGCTCGCGTTCGATAAACTCGGCTGCCCCTTGCGGTCCCCACCAGCCCAGCCCCGTGCCGAAGCCGGAGAGATCATTACTGGCCAGATAGGTGTGATCGTTTACGAAACTGGCGGCCCTTACCGTAGCCAGCGCCGCAACCATGATTACCACCGCGGTCGCGACCATCGAACGCACCCGTGCGCTGGGAATCCAGACGCGGATTCGGGAAAGCTCGGCAGACAAAACCGCTCCCGCAACTACGACAACAACACAAGCGGTCAGCGCCCCCAGGCGGATATGCCGCACGCTCGCATACATCGCTCCCAGCAGCAGAATCGCAGCCCCCATCCGGCGCTGGAGCACGGCCAGGCAAGCAGTGATGACCACAATCAACATCATAAAGATCAAAGTATTCTGTACTGGCTGCTGCGAAAAACTGGGGAGACCGCCCGGCCAATTCCATCGACTCTTCGCCCACTCGTCGATGACCTGCGTGTGCTGCGCCATAACCCGGCTTTGCCGGATGATGGCACGGTAAATCCCCCAACCCCAGGGATTCACCAGCGTCGCAGCCGCGGTAAGAACGAACCATGGAGACGAGCGCCTCAGTCTCTGTAGCGCAGCGCTCCTTCTGGGCGGCACCGATAGCAGCTCCAGCAATTCCACACCGGCAAAACCGGCTATGAGCGCTAACCCTGCGACAAATCCCAGATGAAGGTTGACCCAGGCAACCATCAGAAGCGGCAGCAGCCACAAGGCAGCGCGGCCCGTCTGGTAATTCTGCCAAAGTATGGAAAGAAATGCCGCAAACAGGATAACGGTGAACATCTCAGCGCGTGGAGTAGTGCGCTCGGCGATCAGCGGTATGGCAACGATTGCAATTGCAGCGCTAAAAGCGGAGCCGCGCCGCAGCAACAGCGCGACCGTTCCCACGCACGTTGCTGCTCCCAGCCACGACAGCAGCGTGTAACTACCCACGAGGAACACGGCATAAAACAGCAGTGCCGAGCCGACGGGATAAATCCAAGGCTGTCCCGCCGCGGTGTAGGAGAAGACGTCCGTAGAGAAAATGTGATGATGCTGTGCGACCCAGCGGCCTGTGGCCATTTGCCATCCCAGGTCCGGGTCGGAGACGGTCCGCAGACCGGCGAGAAAAGCATAGATCAGCGCCAGGCAGGCGAGAATCAGGAAAGCGCGCCGTTCGAAAACGGAGCTATTTCCTGTCGCAGCGCTGCTGGAGGGCGAATTCACAGCTCTGGAGTATAGCGACTTCCCGCGCGCCCACAAACTGTACGGCTATTGCCCGAGCATCCCTTTTTTCAGGTCCGCAGTGGGCGGCTTCGGCCCCAGCCACACCGCGAAGAGCACTGGGCCGAAGGCCGGGCCGGCAATGGTCAGCTTCTCCTTGCCGTTGAGGGTGTAGGTTGTGCCCGTGCCCGGAACATAAGTGAAGACCATTTGGTCGCCCACCTTGACGGGCTCCAGCGCGCTCAGAAACCGGTCGATGTCGGCCTTCATCGTCTTCATGGCATCAGGCGAATTGTCGTTGAACGAGTCGGTGAAGGCATCCGTCATTTGCTTCTGGCTCGCAGCGTGCACGAACTGCATGACGATCCGCTTGGGCGCGTCGGCCTTGATGATGGCGTTGGGGTCCGACGACTTCTGCTCAACATAGAGCCCCGCGACGTAGACCTTCACGAAGAGCTTGGTTCGCAATCCCAGGCCATTGAGCACCAGCTTTGTGCTTCCGACCTGTTGCGTGTCCGGCAGGGTGACCCCCGCCAGACTGCCGGCATGTAGATCGAGCATCGATACCATCACGAACATAACAGCGGCAAGCGATAGAACGGTTTTTCGCATGAGGACTCCTTGCAAAGCAGGATGAAACCCAGATGGTAGCACAGCCGCGATCGGCGAAGGCCTCACTTCAAGTTTCCCGAATCGGAACAAATCTTGAACGTCGTGCCACTACTGTCACACGTCGGCGTGTAGTTTCTATATGTCAATACTTAATAACACAACAATAAGCCGTAACCCATTGCTGACACAAGGGATATATAGTTGGCAAGAGTGGAACAAAACCAGCCTGAATATGCTATAATGTAATTAGAATCGAAGTTGAGAACAGCTCCCAGCCCTCCCGGCTGGGTTTCGTATTTATGGTCGCCGAACTTTACCCCATAGCGCAGCCGAGCCAATCCTGACCATTGCCCCAGCTCACTTTCCCCAGACTTCGCAATCAGCTATGGTTACTTACAGTCCAGAAGCCCACAAGCTTAGGAGTAGCTAAAGTGTCGTACCGACTTACTCTGCTTGCCGCCATCATCGTCGCCTGTCTTTCAGCCTTCGCCATCGAGCGCGGCGTCATGCTGCGCGAAGGCGTGATCTATGTCAGCCCCAGCACGGATTCGGCCAAGCTCTCGAACATTGGCCGGGGCCGCGAGGTTGCCGTCATGGAGCGTTCTCCCGGCTGGGTCAACGTGGTCGGCACGGTCGGGGTCGGTTATGTTCCGGAGGACCCGGAGAACCCAGCCGACCGCAACGTTACCGGCTGGATCGAGGACAAAGGCGTCATCACCACCTCCACGCCCGATGGCGACAGGATTCTCTTCGGCGAAGCTTTCGACAGCGAATTGGAAGCCAGCAAACGCGGCGGACGGCGCGGCGCCGCGCAAGATGCGATGCGGCTCTATGCCCGCATCGCGGAATATTTTCCCCAATCGCCGCTGGCAGCCGAGTCGGCCTATCGCGCCGCCGATGTCCGTTGGCAGATTGAATCCGCCGATGCCGCCTCGCGTCCTTCGGCCCGTGAGCGTGATCCCGCTCTCCGCTATCAGATCGACGAAGACCGCATGAAGCAGGTCATGAAAAAATATCCCCACACCAAGTGGGCCGATCTCGCTGCCTATCACCTCATCGAAAACAAACTCTGCGGCGACTGGGAAGCTGACGCGAAATGCCCGGAGATGGAAGCTGCCCTCTACCTGAAGTACGCCGACGAGCATCCGCAGTCGCCCAAGTCGCCCGAGGCCATGTACAAGGCGGCTTGGCGCTATTCGGCGCTGATCGAGATTTACAAAACCAAACAAGATCAGAAGAAGTCTGACGAATCCACTGCGCGCTCCCTCTCGCTGGCTAAGAAGCTAATTGCGCAATACCCCAACGACACTGACTGGAGCAATCGGGCTGAGCGTCTGGTATACATGGTGACGAACAAAATGCCCACATTTGGGAACACGGTGGAATAGCTTGCCCATTCTTGAAGCGATTATCCTCGGCATCGTGCAGGGCCTGACGGAATTCCTGCCCGTCTCCAGCACCGCGCATCTGGCACTTACTCCCTGGCTCGTCACCAGGCTGGGCTTGGCAAACTGGAGCGATCCCGGGCTCACCTTCGACGTGGCGCTGCATGCCGGCACACTTTTTGCCATCCTGCTGTATTTCTGGCGGACGTGGATCCAGATTATCCGCGCAGCCCTGGGTGGCAAGGTCGTCCGCTTCTCCGAAGTCAGCGACGATCAGCGCGATCTCACGCCTGAGGAGCAGCGCCGCGAGCGCCAATTACTCTGGTACTTGATCGCCGCAACCATCCCCGCCGCGCTTGCGGGCGCGCTGCTGGAGAAGCACATCGAGACCACCTTCCGCGCCCCGGCGTTGGTGGCTTCCATGCTCATCATTGTTGCTATTGTTATGTGGCTAGCCGAGCGCATGAGCAAGTTCCAGAAGCCGCTGCCGCAGATCACGCTGGGCGATGCCATGACGGTTGGCGTTCTGCAAGCCTTCGCCGTGGTTCCCGGCGTCTCGCGTTCCGGCATCACCATCACCGGCGGACTCTTCCGCAATTTCACCCGCGAGGCGGCAGCGCGCTTCAGCTTCCTGCTTTCCACGCCGATTATTGGCGGAGCGGCGCTGTTTAAGCTGCATCACGTGATGAAACACGGTCTACCGCCGGGCGAAAGCGCACCTGGAACGGCTGCGTTCGTGATCGGTATCGCGATTTCGGCGCTGGTCGGCTACGCCACCATCGCGTGGTTCATTCGCTACCTGAAAACTAAGACGCTGACCGTCTTCATCGTCTACCGCATCCTCTTCGGCATCGCGGTTTTGTTGCTTGGGTACTTCGGCAACTATTCCGGATAGTTTGCGATCGTCGGCTCACATTCTCTTGCTGCGGGTGCCCCGTTCTAGCCTTCCTTTGGCTAGGGCGGGGCAGTTCGCTGCACTGACAACTGACAACTGACAACTGAACCTACTTCGCCAACCCTTAGCCTTCCATTTCTCGCGGCACTATCTTGCTTTCTTGGGATAATCACTATGTCTCTGGCGTATCGGCAGCCTAATCGGCCAACCCGCATCGGCCATTTTCAGGAACACCGCGCTTTGCGTGAAGGCGCGGCGTTTGTTGTCTGCTTGCGGAGGGAGATGACATGACTCCTCGCAAGCGCGCTTCCTCTAATTGGCCCAACGCCAACATGAATCTCGTTCGCCCATTCACTCCCACAGCCAACCGGCGGCTCAATGAGCTGATCGGCTTCCTGGTCTTCGTCTTCGCGGTCCTCCTGGTCCTCGCGTTGGCGTCGTACTCGCCGCTCGATCCCTCGCTGAACACCGCGGCCACTCCACCTGCCGGAAAGCCCGCGCACAACTTGATCGGCGTAGTCGGCGCGCTGGTCGCCGATCTCGCGTTGCAGGTGTTCGGTGTGGCGGCGTTTCTGCTGCCTTTGTTGCTGGCGATGTACTCGCTGCACTGGTTTCGCTCGCGTCCAATCGGCTCGCCTTTTGCCAAAACGATTGGCGCCGTCGCGCTCGTCACTTTCCTCTCCGGCTTCATCGGACTGTTGCCATGGCCCGTCCACTGGAAGGGCGTGCTTCCCTCGGAAGGCTTGCTGGGACGCATCGTCGCCGACGCGCTCATCCACTACTTCAACCTGGTCGGCGCGTATGTGATCTGCGTTGCCGTCATCGCTGTGGCGCTCTATCTCTCGACGGCATTTTCCTTCGGCGCGGTCCGGATCTGGTCGCAGACGCGCTTCGGCTTTGCCTATGCCGCGCTCGATCGCTTTGCCGATTGGCGCATGGAACGCGCCCGCAAAAAAGCTGCAAAAGAGCTGGAGAAGAAGCGCGCAGCCGCTGCCAAGCCGGTTGTCACCGCGCAGCTGGTGCCCAAGCGTGACATCGCGACGCTGGAGGACACCGCGCCCACGCCAACTGGAGCGTCAGCGTCTTCACTGGCAGCTCCGTCGCCGCAAAACGCCTCTGCCAGGACTGGCATCGAGCGCACGTTTGGCGGCGATACCACCGCATCTCATCCCGGGGAAACAACGCCGGCCGACGACATCGCCGTCGGCACCCGCGCCGACTCCACCCATCATGGCAAAACCACGATGCCGCGCCTCGTCGGCAGCTACAAGCTGCCCTCCACCACGCTGCTCCATCGTCCCGACGAGCCCAGCGCCATCAACGAAGCCGAGCTCAAGGTTCTGGCCCAGGTGCTGGCGGAAAAATGCGGCGAGTTCGACGTTCGCGGCCAGGTGGTGCAAATCAATCCCGGCCCCGTGGTCACCACCTTCGAGTTCAAGCCGGAAGCAGGTATCAAGTACAGCCGCATCACCAGCCTGTGCGACGATCTCTGCCTCGCCTTGCGCGCCGAGAGCATCCTCATCGAGCGCATGTCCGGCAAGTCAACCGTCGGCATCCAGGTGCCCAATCACGAGCGCGAAACCATCTGGCTGCGCGAGGTGGTCGAAGCGCAGGAATTCCTTGGCTCGAAGTCGAAGCTGACGCTTTCGCTCGGCAAGGACATCAACGGCCGCATCGTCTGCGCCGACCTCAACACCATGCCGCACCTGCTGATCGCCGGCTCGACCGGCTCCGGTAAGAGCGTCGCCATCAACGCCTTCATCATGTCGATCCTCTACAAGTCGACGCCGCAGGAGGTCCGGTTGATCCTGGTCGATCCCAAACGCCTGGAGCTGGGCAATTACGAAGGTGTGCCGCACCTGCATACGCCCATCATCACCGAGCCTAAGCTGGCATCGAACGCCTTGCGCAATGCGGTGCTGGAAATGGAGCGCCGCCTGAAGGTCCTGGCGGAAAAGGGTGTGCGCAACATCGATCAGTACAACCGTCTGTTCGACAGCGCCACCGCCAGCCTCTTCGACGAAGGCGGCGACGACGCCCACCCGCTGCCCTACATCGTCATCATCATCGACGAGCTGGCCGACCTGATGATGCTCGACGGCCAAAACGTCGAGGCCTCGATCACCCGCCTGGCGCAGATGGCGCGCGCCGTCGGCATTCATCTGGTGCTGGCCACGCAGCGGCCGTCGGTCGATGTCATCACCGGACTGATCAAGGCCAACTTCCCGGCTCGCATCTCGTTCCGCGTCGCTACCAAGGTCGACTCGCGCACCATCCTCGATTCCAACGGCGCGGAAGCGCTGCTCGGTCGCGGCGATATGCTCTACCTTCCCAACGGCTCGGCCCGCGTGCATCGCGTGCACGCGCCGCTCGTCACTGAGAAAGAGATTGCGGCCGTGGTCGAGTTCTGGCGATCACAGGGCACAGCGCAATATCAGGAGCAGTTCCTGCAAGCTCCCCGCGATGAGGGCAACTCCGAAATTGGAGGTGCGGACGGAAGTGATTCCGGCGACGACGCGCACGACGAGCTTTACCAGGACGCGGTGCGCATCGTGCTGGAGTATGGCAAGGCTTCGACTTCGCTATTACAGCGCCGTCTGCGCATCGGCTATGGCCGCGCTGCCCATCTCATCGACCTGATGGAGCGCGACGGCATCGTGGGCGCCGCCGACGGCCCCAAGCCGCGCGAAGTCCTGAAGCGTCCCGACTGGCTCAGCGAAGTCGAAGACGCCCTACGCTAAGCTGGAAGTGGCGCAGCTTCAGCTGCGCCATCACGAGTTATTCAACGTGTCATCCTGAGCGAAGGCGACCCGCCTTTGGTCGCCGGAGTCGAAGGACCCCTATCGCAGCCCACCCTGCCCTTGCCATCCCGACGCAGGAAAGTTTTGCGCAAAGGGTGGGCGCCGCCCAACCCTTATTTCTGTGCTGGTGGCTGGTCCTTCTTTTCAATCGACAGCAGATCCACTTCAAAGACCAGGGTCTCATCCGGCCCAATGGCGTCGCCCGCGCCGCGCGCGCCGTAAGCCAGGTCCGGAGGCAGAAACAGTTGCCACTTCGATCCCACGGGCATCAATTGCAAGGCCTCGGTCCATCCCTTAATCACGCCCTTCACCGGAAAGGTCGCTGGCCCGCCGTGCTTCTCGGAAGCGTCGAATTCGGTTCCATTAATCAGTGTGCCGCGATAGTTGCATTTCACGGAGTCGGCTGCGGTGGGCTTTGGTCCTGTACCTTCTTTCAGAATCTTGTATTGCAGTCCGCTGGGCAGCGTGATGACGCCGGGCTTGGCTTTATTGGCCGCCAGAAAGGCTTCGCCGTCTTTCTTGTTGCTCGCTCCCGCCTGTTGCTTCTGCGCTTCCATCTTCTGGCGCAGTTGGTTCTGTAGTGCCGTAATCATCGCCGACGCCTGGTCGTCAGTCATCAGGGTTGTGCCGCCGGCTATGGCGTCCGTCAAGCCGCGCAGCAAAAGGTTGGGATCGACTTCAATGCCGTCCCGGTGCAAGCCGTGGCCGATGTTCATGCCGATCGCGTAGCTGACCTTGTCCTTCTCGGTTGGCAGGGCTGCGTCGCTCGCGCTTGCGGCCGGCGCCTGCTGGGTTTGCGCTGCCGCAGCATTGTTTGCCGCCGGAGCCGATTGTGGGTTCGCTGACTGCTGGGCCATCGTGCTTCCAAGCAGAATGATGCCGGCCGCCAGTACCGTTACTGCTGAGGTAAGTAATTTGAGCATAGAGGCATTGTTACATGCTGCGGCACATCCGCAAAGCCGCAGCGTCGGTCCTGAGCTGTGTCATCCTGAGCGGAGGTTCGCGCCGCTGTTGCGCGAACCGGAGTCGAAGGACCCCTATCATCACCGGGTGCCCCACTCATTCGCTGTTTTCGAATGCGTGGGAGAACACCCCTATCTCACGATCCAGTACGCCAGGACAAACGCCACGATGTCCTCGGGAAGAGCGATCATAATGTCCTTCACCTTAAGGCCGCTCACCAGCGCGCGGCGGATATGATAGCCCCCGAATGTTCCGATCACGGCGCCGATAATGCCGAGCATCGCTCCCACAATCGGCGCTGCCGCAGCCCCGGCATAGATGCAGGCGCCGCTCAATCCTCCCGTGACAATGCGGGCGATCAGCCCCATCGGCGCGGTTCTGGGTGGCGTCTTGGGCAGCACATCGGCAATCAACTCGATAATTGCCAGGAAGGTAAAGATGCCCACTGCAATTGACGATCCCATGAACGCCAAAGGCGTTCCCGCCAGGTTGATCCAGTGCAGATAGGCCGCCCAGGACACGAACGCGGGAGCGGTCAGCGATCGCAGGCCCGCAACCAATCCGATCCCACCAGCCAACAGCAAAACATGATTCATCGCTGGAATTCACCCTCCTGTCCCCGAACCGCCAGGCGATATGACAACTCTCGCTGAGATGCCGGGGCTGACAGTTGGTCGCAACTTTAAGTTCGAAAGCTGGGGTTGCGCGCGGGTCTAGCGGGAAATTGCTTCGAGGGAAGAAAGAGCGCGATGGCAGCCGCACCACCGTGGAATGCGGCCTGGTATACGGCCTTAGCTGATAGCCGATAGCTGACAGCCGATGGCCTTAGTTCGGCTTGCGCGGCATGATCTGTTCGTCGCGCATAAAGAACTGTGCCGAGCATCGCTCCGAGCCACAGATCACCGGCAGCAATCCGCCGACCTGCTTGCGCGTCACCAGTCCCAGTTGACCGCACGACGGGCACGACAGCACCGCCCAGTACGGGTCGTCCTTTTCGCCAACGTCGCCGGCATTTTCCAGCACGAAGATGGTTCCAGGCTCCATCTGTTCGGGGATCCACTCGCTCAAAATGCTGAGTTCTCCGATCATGTGCCCTCCTTCAGGACCAGGGTCCCCGCCCAGTTCCGCCTCTGCGGTTGGCGGGGTAGTAGCACCGTTCAAGAAGCCTTGCCGCGTCGATCGATAAGATGACCAACTGAACCATTGCGCTTTCCCGCTGCCCGTACTTCGGCGCGACTTGGCACCTTCCGCTGTCGACCATCCTGGCACGCAGTGGACCCGGTTCTTGCCGCCCGCGACCGCGCGCCGCCCGCTCCTTCGATGGGGTCGAGGACCCGCTGGATCGCGTCGCTCAGGCACACCGATAACATCGGCTGGCGCGCATTTTTCAGCAGGTTGACCACTCCGCGGGCGGAGTCTTCCAGATAGATGTTGTGGCCATCAGTCAGCAGGTGGTATTCCGAGGCACCGCTGACCGTCTCCACCAGCCGCTTGCCCAGCTCCTTTTGCAGGAAGCGGATCACGCCCCGGATCTTTTGCAGTGAGAAACCGCGCTGCCTCAGCTCGTGCAGCACGGCCACTTCGGCCACATCGTCGAGCGAGTAGATGCGCTGGTGCCCTGCGCGCGCCGGGACCACGATGCCCTGTTCATCCCACCATTGCAACTGGCGCGGGCTGATGCTGGTGAGCCCCACCACTTCCCGCGATGTGAACGTCCGCGGCATCGTTTTGCCATTCAGAACAAATCCAGCACAAAATGTTTAAAACATCATAGTGCACTTCCGTGCTCTGTCAACATCAATTGTTGACTAAACCGGCACCCGCGCCTGTGAATATCTCGAGAATCAAGAACAGTGGCTAGTGGCCAGTGGTCAGTGGCTAGTGACTGGTTACGGCAATCAACGGCTTGCGTCACGTCAGCCTGTGAGCTTCGCACTTCTCGCGGGGTCGCCCCGGGCCCGATGATGGAGTGTAAGAATCAACTGGCCACTGACCACTAGCCACTAACCACTGTCTTTGGAGGCTTTCTTTGGAACCGTTTCGTTACCACGCATTCGTCTGCACTCAGGAAAAAGCTGAAGGAGTTCCTTGCTGTTCGGCGGCCGGTTCGTTCCGCGTTCTGGACGCGCTGCATCGCGAGCTTGGCACAAAAGCTCTGGCTGATGAGGTACAGGTTTCCGGTTGCGGCTGTCTTGGCGTCTGCGACAGCGGCCCGGTGATGATCGTCTATCCCGAGGGCGTTTGGTACACCAAGCTGACTGCTAATGACGTGCCCGAGATCGTCTCGTCACACTTCCAGGCCGGCAAGAAGGTTACGCGCCTGGAACGCAGCGACCGCGAGGCCATGAAGGCCGAGATCCTCGACCATCGCAACAAGTATCTGGCCATGCTGAAAGGCAAGGACGCCGCTGGCGTCCTGCCCGACGACATCGGCGAAATGATTCGCGGCTTCATGCCCAGCCGCGCCATCCTCACCGCGCTTGAACTCGATTTGTTCACCGCCATTGGTGATGGCAGCACAGCAACCCAGATTGCCGGCAAAATCCAATGCGCCGTTCGCGCAACCGAGATGCTGTTGAACGCCCTGGTCAGCCTGAAGCTGTTGCAGAAATCCGGCGACACCTACACCAACTCGCCGCTGGCGGCGCGCTTCTTCGTCGAGGGAACGCCCGACAGCGCGCGCATGGCGCAACTGCACATCGCCAACATCTGGAAGTCCTGGTCAACTCTGACCGAGGCCGTAAAGGCGGGCACCAGTGTTGCTCCCCGAACCGTCAACGGCTCGGTAAAGCCCTTCATCGCCGCTATGGACCACAACGCCCGCGGCCGGGCGCGCGCCCTGGTGCAGGCCGTGGAGGTCAACGGCGCCAAGCGCATGCTCGATCTCGGCGGCGGCTCGGGAGCGTACTCCATCGCCTTCGCTAAAGCCGCTCCTGGCTTGCAGGCGGAGATTGTCGACCTGGCCGAGGTCCTGCCCATCGCGCAAGAGCATATCCGCAAAGCTGGCATGGCCGACCGCATCACCACCCGTGCGGGCGACATGCTCACCGTCCCGCTCGATGCCGGCAAGTACGATCTGGTTCTGCTCTCGGCGATCTGCCACATGTTCTCGCCGGAAGAGAACCGGCAGCTCATCGGGCGCGCCTATCAGGCTCTAGCGCCGCACGGACGGCTGGTGATTTCCGACTTCATTCTGGAGCCCGACAAAACCGCGCCGCGCTTCGGTGCCCTTTTCGCATTGAATATGTTGGTGAACACTCGTGCCGGTGCCAGCTATAGCGAGCCGGAATACGATGCCTGGCTGAAGGAAGCCGGTTTTGGCGAGACCAAACGCGTGCGCCTCCCGGGCCCGGCGAACTTGATGATTGCAACCAAGTAGCGGCAATTGACAACAAATTGTCAACAATCGCCCGAATTGCTACCGCCAGGGAGAAACCATCGTCACACTTCGCAGGCATCGCATGCCGCCTGAAGGCAAGCGGCCTGAGGAGTGAAGATGAAAGAAGCCAGTAATTCGGAATGGACGGCGCGCGTCTTGAAGGCCCTACTGCTGATCCGCATTCTGGTGGGCTGGGTCTTCGTCTCCGAAGGGATTCAGAAATTCCTCTTCCCCGCGCAACTCGGGGTCGGCCGCTTCGAGAAAATCGGTATTCCTTCTCCACACTTCATGGCGCCGTTTGTCGGAACGGTTGAGATCGTTTGCGGTGCGTGGCTATCGGATCGTTCTAAGCCCTCCCCTGAGGCACGGCAAGTAGCTTGAATTGGACGGCAAGTCTACCGGCTGATCTCGAACGCAACTCCGCCGTTGTTGTATGCCCCGCCGTGGTAGGCAGTGCCGTAGATGTTGCCGGCGCTGTCGAGGACGACGCTGCT
>Ga0181530_10002238_pt1 | contig 23294 bp, 17 predicted proteins | sample PEATcosm2014_Bin_42_FD_119769 | JGI IMG/M metagenome (GOLD analysis project Ga0181530, IMG submission 119769) | Peatland microbial communities from MTU Mesocosm Facility, Houghton, MI, USA - PEATcosm2014_Bin10_60_metaG | ecosystem: Environmental > Terrestrial > Soil > Wetlands > Peat | place... | reverse complement strand
GTCATTCCCAATCCACCTTCCACTCAAAACGCCGCTTGGCCCACTATCCTAGCCAGTCACACTTTATGAAATTTTTCTCATTTTGCTGCGACATCTTTTCTCATTTTGAACTTTCGCCGACACTAGAATTGAATGATCTTGCCTGTGCGGCGAATGCGGTGATAATCCCCTTTTCAATGCGGAGATTGTATGTATGTAAGCGGCCTGCTTCAACGGCAAATTCCGGCAAAGGAGGAACGCGGCGGGCGAAGCACAGGTTGCCCACTCCGCACTGCAAGGTGATTCCCGCAATGGATTGTAACCGAAATGTCACACTTCATCCGCTCTAATATGCTAGATTACAAATCGTTATGCGAATCGGTTCGTGTAGCCGTCTCGGGATCAGGTCCGGCGCCGTCCCGAGGCGGGAGCAAGTCTGCCGGAATAGAAAGTAAAATTATGAGTGAATGCTGTGATACCCATTGCGATTGCCACCACCACCACCATGGCGGCTGCGAGACCCGGCCCTGCGAGCCGGCACCGTGCTGTTCGACAGAAAAGGAGTGTCCCATCGAATGCGCCGCCGAGATGTGGAAAGGTTCGTTTTTCCAAGCGATGCGCGAGGTCCAGGTGGACATGCTGAAAGTCAAAATCCGCGAGGCGCATGGCGAGATGATGGAGCAGGCCGCCCACGAACTGCTCGAAAGCATGAATGCGTTCTGGCAAGCCAAGATGGCGGAAGCGCATGCCTCTGAAGCCGCCTGTGGCTTCAAGGAGAAACTCTGCGAGATCATGTCAAAACATAAGAAGTGATTGTCGCGCCGGACATGCGGCGGATTTCCGGGCCAGACATGGAAGACGTGGAAGTTCGGAAGTCCGCCCGCCTCAAGCACCTCATGCATTCCGAGTCGCGGTCGTCTCCACACCGGCGACCAACCCGCCAATGGTGTGCGGGTGACGGAGCGGAGGATGCGGGAATTAACAGGGATTACGCGCATAAACAAATCCGGCTTTCCGAATTTTTTCTTTTCCATCCCATCCGTGCAATCTCCCGATTCGGAATCGGGATGGTAAGAATCTTCGTTCGTGCTCAAAAATCGTGCATTGACGGCGGCAAGAAAATAAATTAAATGTTGATTATGAAGACGAACATTGTCCCCATTGCCCGCATTATCGCAGCCGTCATTTCGCTGCTTACGGCGTGCTCCACATCTACCGGCGAAAAGCCCGCCAGCAGCACTGCTTCCGCCTCAAAGCTTGAGGCAGAACTCAGTTCCTTCGATTTGGAATCTCCCAAATTTGGCAACAAAAAGCAAATTCAACTCGATGTTGAAATCCGCAACGCAGGCGAAACAACGGTTCTCCTCCCAACTAAAGACATTGGACCGGCAACAGATTTGGACGGTAATTTCGCCATCGTCCACTTCACTCCGGACGTGTATCTCTCAACCGCGGATGGACTTCCGATTCCCAAGGCTAAATCGGAATTGGCGATAGTCGAACTGCGTCCTCACGAGGCGATCTTTTTGTCTGAAATATTTGAAAAACCCGCACCCTACGTGGTTATCGCGCAATATAGCATCTCGAAAGAATTCGCCGAACGCTACGGCACCTGGAGCGGCAAAATCGAAGCCGGATCAATCTCTCTCCGCACGAACAAGTAAAGAAGAAAGGGGCACCCATAGCTTGGGTCGTTTTTCAGCAAACATAGCACCAAACTATGGGTTGATGCCTGCCCTTGGACTTGGACCGCCAGGGTAATCATCAATTTATGATCTTCTTCGGCTCGATGGACTTTATCATCCTGCCAGCGTAACTCAAGCGAACCCCGTTGGTGCCACGCAGGGTCACGGCCCCATCTTCGAAGCCTTCCAAGACGTATTCATTCGTGATAATAATCTCCCAAGGTCCCTGAACTCTCAATTGCGCAAGGACAACTGTACCTGGCCGAATGTTCTTGTAGGGCTTAAGGCTAACTTCATCCTGCGAAGGTCCACACCCCCCAGTCCATAGCAGCGCAACTGCAGCAAGCACAAGAGCGAATTTCACTGCGCGGCGAGGACTTAGGTTATTCTCTGATTCAAGGCCAAAGGCAATCCGCATGGCGTCACCGCTCAAATTCAGACGTTGCGCCGGCGTCAATTTGTTCATGAGGGGACGGTAATTCTCCACGATTAGGGTGCCGCGCGTTTTCTTCTCCACGGGTTTCCTGATGGATTTCACAAGCTGTTTATTCCATTGGCGCGGACAAATGTCAATCTCAAGGCAGGGGTAAAGTGTAATAGTGGACCGGTAACGGTAGGGCGAGAGTCCGTCGAGCCGTGACTCGATTGCGGATTGCAGATTGCGGATTGACATCGAGTTACGGCTCGACGGAGTCTCGCCCTACCTTTCAAGATCGTCGCCTTGCACGCCTTCTACAAAGGGCCGATTTTGCGGAGGCGAAGGTGCGGTTCCTTGGCCGCGCAGGATTGCGCCAAATCCACCTCGAACTCGGCTACCCAATCGTTCATTTCTTCCGGGTCAATCAACATCTGCTGCACCCGCCAGCTTTTCTTGTCCTCCGTCGGCGTCACGTAGGTGTGGCGCTGGTTGCGCGCGTTTGGGTCCAGGCAGAGACGCTCATGTTCGGTGTGATAGCGCTCCAGCGCCTCGCTCAAGCGGGCGGCCGTCCACGGTTCGCCGCCGGGTTGCTCCGGCGAGGAAAGCGCGGCCAGCGCCTGCTCAAAATCGCCGATCACCAGCCCGCGCAAGAAGGTGAAAATGCGGTTGCGCACCAGCGCCGTGAATGCCTTGGTGTCGCGCGTGATGTCCTGCTCCGCCTCCTCCGCGCCGGGGGGGCGGATTTCTTTGGTTTCGGCGCGGTGAAAATTGGGGTCGCGCATTTTTTCCCATTCGTCCAGCAGGCTGGAATCCACCTGCTGGATCATCGTTCCAAGATAGATTTCCATTTCGCGCGCGGCGTCATTCTTCGCGGCGTCCGGGACCTCCTGGGTGAGGACTTTGTGAACGCGGGACAAATGGCGCAGGAGCAGGCCCTCGGCGCGCTGGAGTTGGTAGTCGCGGATGTAATCGGAAAAGGAGCGGAAGGACTCGAACATCTCGCGGGCGATGGATTTGGGCCGGATGTTTTCCTGGCCGACCCAGGGATGCCTGTCGGCGAAGGCGTTGAAGGTGGAATAAACAAATTCGCGGTTCGGCTTGGGGTATTCCAGTTTCTCCAATTCCTCGATCCGCTTGTCAAATTCAATTCCTTCCATCTTCATCTCCGCCATTTTTTGGTCCTTCACCCGGTCCAGTTGTTTGCGCAAGATGATCTCGGGGTCTTCGAGGATGGACTCGACCAGGGTGAGCAGCACCAGCGCGTAATCGGGCGCGAGCGGGTCCATTTGCGGAAGGGTCTCGTGCAGATAAAGCGAGAGCGCCTGGTCCATCGAAAAATCATCCTGCAACGCCACGTTCACGCGCAAGTAAGCGCCCTCGGCCGTTTTGGGAATTATTTCTATGATCTTGCGTTCCACCAGCGAACGGAACAATTGCCAGGCGCGTTTGCGGAGCGCGGTTTTCGACTTGGGCGTTTCGTGGCAATCGCGCAGCAGGCGTTGCAGTGCGCGGCAACCGTCGCTTTTGCGGCTGAGGACGTTGAGCAACATGCCGTGCGAAACCTGAAAACGCGACGCCAGCCGTTCGGGCTGGGCGTGAATCAACCGGAGATAAGTCTGCTTGTCCCAATTGACAAAGTTCTTTTCCGGCGGCTTGCGCTTGACAGTCTTCTTCCCTCCCCTGCCCTCTTTCTCCTCCAGCTTCAAGTTCTCGACGACATGCTCCGGCGCCTGCGCCACCACCCAGCCGCGGTCGTCAAATCCCTTGCGCCCCGCCCGCCCGGCGATCTGATGAAAGTCGCGCGCGCTGAGAATCCCGGTTTTCTGGCCGTCAAATTTGCACAAGCGAGTAAAGAGAACGGTGCGGATGGGCATGTTGATGCCGGCGCCCAGGGTGTCGGTCCCGCAGATAACTTTCAGCAGGCCGCGCTGCGTCAATTGCTCCACCAGCACGCGGTATTTGGGGAGAATCCCGGCGTGATGCAGCCCGATGCCGTGCTTGAGCCAGCGCCGGATGTCCGGGCCGTAAGGGCTGCTGAACTGGAATCCTTCCAGCGCGTTGCCCAGCGCGGCTTTTTCCTCGCGCGTGCAGACATTGATGCTGGTGAAATCCTGCGCGCTTTGCGCCGCCTCCAGTTGCGTGAAATGGACCACATAAACCGGGCTTTTGCCATCGCCCGCCAGCCGTTCCAAAGTTTGCGCCAGCGGAATTTCCGAGTAGGCATACTCCAGCGGCACGGGGCGATCCTGGGAGGCGACCGTCACCGTCGGACGCCCGTTCAGCTTGGTCAGCGCCTCCTCGAAAAACGCGGTGTCGCCCAGCGTGGCCGACATCAACAGGAACCGCGCCTGGGGCATAGTCAACAATGGAATTTGCCACGCCGCGCCCCGGTCGCGGTCGGCGTAGTAATGGAATTCGTCCATGACGATTTCGCGGACATTGGCCAGCGCGCCTTCGCGCAAGGCGATGTTAGCAAGAATTTCGGCGGTGCAGCAGAGGATCGGCGCGTCGCGGTTGACCGAGGCGTCGCCGGTGCTGAGGCCGGCGTTTTCCGGGCCGAATTCGCGGCAGAGGGCGAGCCATTTCTCGTTGACAAGGGCCTTGATGGGGCAGGTATAAACGGAGCGTTGTCCCTGGGCCAGAGCCTTGAACAGCGCCGCCGAGGCGACGAGGGATTTCCCCGAGCCGGTAGGCGTGTTCAAAATGACGTTCTTTTCCTCGAACAACTCCAGGACGGCGGTTTCCTGGGCGGGATACAATTGCAGGCGCCGGCCCTCGGCGTATTCGAGAAAGCGTCCCAGCAGCGCATCATTGCCGCAGCCCCCGTCGCGCGGGATCAGATCGTAAAGTGTGGCGGACACGGCGGACTGAATGCTAAAGGCCGTCCTCGTCGTTCCACCGCACAAATTTCAAGTATTGATCTTCAGTTTTCATTTTGTTGCGGCCTCAACCGGCCTTGTGCGGTGCGGGGGAGCCTTTGGCGGCGGGCGCGGGGGTGTTGCTCAGGGCGTAGGCGGCAACCGTTTTGGCGGCGTCTTCCAGGGCAACCCAATCGGTGTTGATGACGAAATGATAGAGCAACGGATCGTCAATGTCCTTGCCGAAGTATTCTTTGAAATAGCGGCGGCGACCGCCATCCTCGCGCCGGATGCGCTGGAGCGCCTCCTTTCTGTCAAGATGATCGAAGCTCCGATGATGGGCGATGCGCGCATCGAGCGAACCGACCAGCCGGAGGTGGAGCATGCCCGGCAGGCTCGCGGTAATGACATTGCCGCCGCGCCCGACGAGGATGGCGCTGCCCAACTGGGCCAGGTGCAAAATGGTCTCGGAGGCCCGGCGCACAAGTGTTTCCGTCGGGGGATGAAGGCTGAACAAACCTTCGATAATGTCGTTCAACTGGCCGACCTTGTCCTCCGGCATGAAGGACGCCAGACGGGCCGGGAGGTGATGGTCGCGCAGGACGGCTTCGACGAGGGAGCGGTCGAAAACGGTCCAGGGCCGCGCGCCCTGGGGAAGGCGGGACTGGAGGAGGGAGGCCAATTCGCCGGCGAAAACGCGGGCGCCGCAACCCGATTGCCGCGAAATGGTAATGCTGGTGACAAAGGCCGGTTCGCCGCCATGCGCCGGCGCGGGCGCATGGAATTGAGCGTTGATGAAAGCCAGACAGCGATCAAGATTGGATGTTGTTTTCATAAATCACTTTTCAGAAAACAAATGGGACAGTTCGTTCAACCGCTGTTCCTCAATCTGCCGGTCGCGGGAGTTGAAAATAGCTCCGAGCTTTGTGGTCTTGATTTGAACGCGGGTGCTCTTGGAGTCAATTCTCGTGACGAGAATTGTGGTGTAGGTGCCGCTGGCGGGGTCCTGTTCTCCTTCCGGAAGAAAAAACTCATAGGAATGCCCCGCCACGATCTCGCGTCCGCTGGGCTGGAAATTGGAAGTTGCATTGGGCGATAACGCCCACACTTTATTTGTGACAGTTTCGTAGCCGGCGGCCAGGATGCCCACCCTTCCCTTGCTTTCGGAATTTAAATGACACCCCGTCAGCGTTGCCAAAACGGCAAGCGCGGCGAGAGAAACCGGAATGAGGATTTTGCGTTTCATGGCTGCCTCTTCTTTGAAAGCAACTGGGACAACTCGTTCATCCGCTGTTTCTCAATGCTCCGGACCCGGGTGTCGAAATAAAGCCCGCTTCTTCCGGTCTTGATTTGAACGCGGGTGCTCTTGGCGTCAATTCTTGTGACGCGAATTGCGGTCATTGTGTTGACAATGGTCTCCAGGTGTGCTTCTTGCATGTAAAATTCATAGAACTGCCCCGGCACACGCTCATGGCCATCGAAAGGGATGGGGACCATAGGACCATTCTGGATCGGGAAAATATCCCCTAACCTCTCCGGCGCGTTCGTTGGCACCGTGTTTGTGACCCTCGAAGGGGAATAGGTGTCGGGATTTGGCGGCAACAACCACAATTTATTCGTGACAGTTTCGTAGGCGACATCAAAGACATGCGTCCGGCCTCCGGCTTCAAGATTAGTACGGCACGCCGTCAGCGTTGCCAAAACGACAAGCGCAGCGAGAAAACTCCGAATCCGGGTTGTTGTTGTCATGGCTGTCATCTTTCCAAATGCTATCCGATGATAATCCTGCGCTAAAACCACACGGAAGTCAACGCCAGACGGAAAGTCTGTCGGAAAGTCCCAAGACCACACCGATAATCGAAACCAGTTAGCTGCCCGGGAAATCGAGATTCTCCATCCTTGAGTGTTGGGGCAACTGGTCTCAGCGGAATTTCCAATTCCACTCACGAAATGTTCGTCACCATGGCCGCTTCGCCTCGGTTGGAAAGGGCCGCGGCTTCCGCGGCGGAGGCAGCAACGCCGGTTTGCGCGGGTTTTGGTTGCGGGCCAATGGCATTCAAATGTTGATCCATTGCCCGCAGGATGGATTGCGCCAAGCCGGCCGCCGCCGGTGGCCTGACTATGGAGTCGTGATCCCCTTCCTGCCAGTGAACACGGACTTGCCCGCGCGTCCAATGGTTCCATCCACTATCATCGAGTTTGTTGCGTTCCCACGGGTGGAGTGGATGGGGCTGGGCTTGATAGGCGTGGCGGTCGCGAAACAGATCCACCGCCACGCCGGATTTTGGCGGAGGACGGTATTTTTCCATGAGACCCAGCATGTGGTTTGAGATGGGAGAGGAATACGCGGGCAGATGGAGTTTCGCGAGGTTCCCTTGGACCAATTTACGCCGCCACCTTGACAGGCGCTGCGCCCGGTTCTTGTAATCCATGACGAATTCAAAAGTCCAGGCAGGCAAACTGCTGACAAAGTGCGCGAGGCGCGAGGTGAAATTCGTCGGAAACATGGGCGCGTCACTCCCAATCAGCGCAGTAAAGCAGGAAATCCCCTCCTTCTCCGCCAGTTGGCGCGCCACTTCAAAAGCGAGCAGATTTGCCCACGAGTAGCCCACCAACGCAGGAACGCCGTGGGGTTGGACTTTTCGAATGGAACGCACAACCTCCGCCGCCGCAGCCTCCATCGAAGCCGGCAATTGGGAAGGGTCTTCCAGCGCAAGAGATCGGATGCCGAAGACAGGCTGGTCGTTGCCAAAAGCTTCCGCCAAATAGAAATACTTGTCAATGTCACCGTTCACCAGATGCACGCAGAAGAGCGGGGGGCGGGTTCCGTGGGTGCGCAGCGCCAACACCGGCTGAAACTCGGTGCGCGACATCCGTGTTCGGACTGCGTGGCACAAACCTGAAAAGGTTGGCTGCATCATGAAGGTGGAGACTTCCAACCGCTGATTGGTGATCTCCTCCACACCCAGCATCAGTCTCACCATCAACAGCGAGTCGCCACCGAGAGCGCAAAACTTGGTGTCTCCGGGAGCATTGCCCGCCGCCGGAAGCAGCGAATGCCAGAGCCGCGACAAGGCGATTTCCAATCCGTCCGTGGGTGCCTCAACTTGTTGCAAGACGGTTGTTTTCGGATGGAAGTTCACCAATCCCGCCCGATCCACTTTTCCGCGGGGCGTCAGGGGAAGCTGTCCATGAAAAACAAACTGCGAAGGCAGCATGTAACCCGGCAACTGCGCGGCGAGATGCGAGTGCAATTCCGCGGAGAAATCCCCGTCCTCTGTAGCCAGGACGACATGGGCCACGATGCCGGTCGCAACGCCGTTGTCCAATCGCGGCAGGCAACAGGCTTGACGCACGGCCGGATGCGCCAGCAGCGTCGTTTCAATTTCTCCAAGCTCCACGCGGTTGCCGCGAATCTGCACCTGATCATCCCTGCGTCCGAGAAAATCCAGTTCGCCGTCCGCCAACCACCGCACCCAATCGCCCGTGCGATACATCCGGTCACCGGCCCGCCCGGTGAATGGGTCCGCGACAAAACGCTCCGCGGTCAAAGCGGGTTTTCCCAGATAGCCGCGCGCCACCTGTTCACCGCCCAGGCAGAGTTCGCCCGCCTCGTCATTGCGGACGAGTTGTTGGTTTTCGTCAAGCACATAGGCTGTAACATTCGCGATGGGGCGTCCGATGGCAGGCAGTTTCAAACTGCCATTTTGAGGCTTGACCACCGACCAAGTGCTGTACACCGTGTTTTCCGTCGGACCGTAACCGTTCAAGACGAGGAATGACAAATTTTGCGGGGGACGGACGCGAAGCCGGTCGCCGGCCGCCATCAGAAAGCGCAATGGCATTTGCGCCGGCCAGGCGCGGGAAAACAAGATCTCCGCCAAGCCGGTGGGCACAAATGCCCAGGTGATTCCTTTGGCAGCCAGCCAGGCAATCAAATCGTCTGGATTTTGGAACAGATCATCGGGTGGAACGAACAGGCTTCCACCGGCGCAAAGCGTGGGCCAAACGTCCGCCACCGAAGCGTCAAAGGCGACATTGGCAAACAGAGGGTTGCAATCCCGTCCGGTAATATCAAGTTGCTTCTGATAGGCGCAGACCAGGTTCGTCAGCGAATGATGTTCGATCTCCACCGCCTTGGGCTGGCCGGTCGAACCCGATGTGTAAATGATGTAAGCGCGGCGATTTGGGTCGGAAGAAAGGCCGGGCGCCTTGTGAACTTCCCGGTTGGCCTGGCTGGTGATTTGGGCCACCTGCAGGGGGGTGCCTTGCCATCCGGCCAGCCGCTTGATGCCTTCGGCATCAGTCAATAAGAACCGGCTTTCACTGTCTTGCAGCATGTACTGCAGCCTCTTGACCGGCGCGCCTGGATCCATTGGCAGATAAGCACCACCCGCTTTGAGAATGCCCAGCATGGCCACCACATATTCCCCCGACGCAGGAATCAGGATGGCTGCCGGCTCCTCCAAATGAAGCCCGCGCTGAATGAGATCATTGGCAACCAGATCGGACCTCGCGTCCAATTCGCCATAAGTCATGGTAGCTTCCGCTTCTTGAACCGCTGGCACATTAGGTTGCGCCTGGGCCTTGTCGCGAAAAAAGCCCGCCACCGATCGCTCGTACTGAAAAGGCATCTTCATTCAGCTAGCTTTGACCTTGACGCTTCCGAACGGATTCGGCGGCTCAAGCGGTCGTTATGTTCCCAAAAACTAGTGAGCCTCAGGCTTATCCGCCGCCTCAGACCCATGCGACTCGGGTACAAATTCTTGGCACAATAGAAGAACCCTCCAGATGAAGCGCAGCCACAATCTAACTGTAGGCGCAATTCTAAATGCCAAATGAATCTGGCATATCGTGGAGTTTGGGGAAAGGGGAAGAAACCCGCTATCCATTGCCGGGGTTTCCCTTACTCTCAGTTATGGGCGCGCCAAACCCAATTCCAACACCATGTCCTCGACTGTCAAGTTCCGGAGGCGCCGCGCGGCTTCGTCGGCGGCGGCGCCGTGCTGCCAGACGGCGAAGCGGATGGCGGTAAGCGGGTCTCGCTGACAGGCCGGTTGGGCCAGCAGGCCGGCCATATAGCCGCCCAGCAAATCGCCGCTCCCGCCCTGCGCCAAAAGCGGATTGCCGGAGCAGTTGATGAAAATCCCGCCGCCGGCGCGGCCCACCAGCGTGTGATTTCCTTTGAGCACGACATAACAACCGCCGAAGCGCCGCGATAATTGCCGCAACGCCGATACCCGGTCGGCCTGCACTTCTTTGGCCGTAATGCCCAGCAATCGGCCGGCCTCTCCCGGATGCGGCGTTATCACGCGCACCTTTCCCGCAGCCGCGCCGCCTGCATGCAGCCAATCCAGCGCGCCGGCGTCCACAATCATCGGACCGGGGAAGTTTTCCCAATGGGCGCGCAGTTCTTTCTTGAGCGATTGGGGAAGCTTGTCCGCCGCCAGGCCGGGGCCGAATAAAATGGCGGTGGAATTCTTTGGAAGGGGCCGGGCCGCCCGCCACGGCCGCACCATGGCCGCCTGGAGTTGCGACGCCACGGGGACATAAACCGATGCCTGCGGCTCAACCGTCACCAACCCCGGCTGCGCCCGCAACGCGCCGCGCGCGGCGAGCACCGCCGCGCCATGATAGCCCAGGCTGCCGGCAATGATGGCCAGATGGCCAAAGGTTCCCTTGTTGCTCTCCGCGGGACGGCGCGGCGGCCAGGCGTCGAAATCTTCCGGCAACGTCCAGTTCAGTTCGCTTGACAGAGGACACGGGATCAACCCGGTGTCCGTCGCGATCTCCAGGCGGCCCACCCATTCGGACGCAAGGAACAGGCCGCGTTTGGGCGTTCCGACCGTCAGGGTGACCTCCGCCCGGATGGCCGCCCCTTCCACCCGCCCGTTATCGGCGTTGAGACCGGAGGGCACATCCACGGACAATACCGGCAAGCCCGATTGATTGACGGTGTCAATAAGAGTTTTCCACGGGCCGTCCAGCGGACGGTTCAATCCAATGCCAAACAAGCCGTCCACGACCAGTTTGGGACGGGCGCGGCCCGGCGCCGGCGCCATCCGCCGGGAAAATTCCCCGCGCGCAATCCGGGGATCGGCCGCTTCCACCACCTCGACTTTGCGCTGCCGAAGCCCCGGGCGGGCGGCGCGCGCGTCGTCGCCGTTGTGGCCGCGTCCGGTCAGGATAAGGATGGTGTCGCCGGCCCGCGTGAGGGCCAGCGCGTGGCGGGCGAGGGCGCGCCCGACGTTCTTAATGACAGCGGCGGGAGAACGGCCCGCCGCCCAAGTGGCGTTCTCCCATTCGCGCATCTGGGCGACTGAAATGACCGGCAAAGGCATAAGCCAGATTAAGGTTTAAAGATTGGCGATTGAAGCCTAAAATGTGTCCATGTTGTCAAGCGATGAAATCCGGCGGGCGGTGCGGGCGGCGCTGGCGGAGGACCTCGGTTCCGGCGATGTCACCACACTGGCGACCGTGCCGGAGGAAACCCGGGTCTCCGCGCTGATGGTCGCGCGCGAGCCGCTGGTCGCGGCCGGTTTGGAGCTGGCCGAAGCCGCGTTTTTGGAATTGTGCCCGCAGGCCCGCATCCAGCGCGCCGCCCGGGACGGCGAGCGCGTGCCGGCGGGATTCGCGCTCTTAAAAATAATGGACGCCCCGGCGCGCGCCGTTCTCTCCGCGGAACGGGTGGCGCTGAATTTCGCGCAGCGGCTCTCCGGCATTGCCACGCTGACGGCGCAGTACGCGGACGCGGTTTCCACAACCGGCGCGCGCATTCTGGACACGCGCAAGACCACGCCGGGCTTGCGGCGGCTGGAGAAGCACGCGGTGGTTTGCGGCGACGGCATGAACCACCGCTTCGGCCTTTTCGACGGCATTTTGATCAAGGACAATCATCTGGCGGCATTGCGGCACGAGCCGCCCAACGCCATCGAGGCGGCCGTCCGCCGCGCGCGCGCGCGCCATCCGCAACTGGCGGTGGAAGTGGAGGCGGACACGCTGGAGCAGGCGGAGCAGGCGGCGCGGGCCGGGGCGGATGTAATTTTGCTGGACAATATGCCGATGGAGACGCTCCGCGCCGCGGTTCAATTGGTGAAAGGCCGCGCCAAGACCGAGGCGAGCGGCGGGGTCAATTTGTCCAACGTGCGCGCCATCGCCGAAACGGGGGTGGATTTTATATCGGTGGGGGCGCTGACCCATTCGGCCCGGGCCGTTGACATCGCGCTGGATTTTGAAGCCCCATGACTATTGACGCCCATATTCTATCCGCCTTGCGCGAGCCGCCCGGCGGGTCGGTTTCCGGGGCGGACCTTTCCCGCAAACTGGGCGTCAGCCGCGCCGCCATCCGGGCGCGCATCCAGTCCATGCGCGATTTGGGCTACGACATCGAAGCCAGCCCGCACCTGGGTTACCGGCTGGTCAGCGCGCCGGACTTGCTCCACGCCGACGACCTCCTTTCCCGCCTGGGAACAACCCGGATCGTCGGTCGGGACATCCGGGTTTTCGAGCGGACGACTTCCACCAACGACATCATCGCCCGCCTGGGCCGCGACGGCATCGGCGAGGGGGCGGTGGTTTTCGCCGAATCGCAAAGCCGCGGCCGGGGCCGGCTGGGGCGTCTCTGGATTTCACCGGCGCGCAAGGGACTGTGGTTCTCCATTTTGTTGCGGCCCGATCTTGCTCCCCAATTCGCCACGCAATTGACCGTCGCCGCCGCAACGGCGCTGGCGCGCGCCATCGCGCTGCAAACCGGCCTGGCCCCGGAAATCAAATGGCCCAACGACATTTTGATTCGCGGCAAAAAAACGGCCGGAATCCTGACCGAGCTGACGGCCGAACTGGATCATGTCAAGGAAATGGTTCTGGGCATCGGCGTGGATGTGAACCTGGACGCCGCCGATTTTCCGCGCGACCTGCGCAAAACGGCCACCTCGCTCAAAATCGAGTCCGGCCAGGCGATTGACCGCGCGGAATTGGCCGCCGCCATCCTGCGCGAACTGGATGCCGATTACGACCGGATACGGCGGGGCCAGTTTGAATTGGTGGCGGCGGAATGGCGGCAGCGTTGCGGCACTTTGGGCCGCGAAGTCTCCATCCGCATCGGCGACCGTGTGATTCGGGGCCGTGCCGAATCGCTGGACGCGGAAGGCGCGTTGCTCTTGCGCACCCAGCACGGCCGCCTGGAGCGCATCCTCGGCGGCGACGTGACAATGGAAAAGGACGCCGTGCCCTAATTTGATGTAGCGTCGAGCCTCTGGCTCGAAATCGGCGCACAGCGCCGACACTACAACAACTGGTCCAAACAGTGACAAAGATCACCAAGTTTGTGCGTGTTTCCGTTTTTGCCTCCGAAGTTTTTTGCACCAGTATCGGAGTGCGAGGAGCAAATAGCGCACAGACATGTTTTGTCCACTTTCGTTTCTCATTGTTTCCGGCTTGCAAAACACCAAGGTGAGAACAAAGTAAGTGCATGTCTAAACTGGATGACTTCAAGACTTGTCCATTTTGTAAACAGCAAATTCGGCAGGAGGCTGTAAAGTGTCGGTTTTGCGGCGAGTGGCTCGAACAGGAGGCTTGGCCACATTCAGATTCGGAGCCGCACACTTCAGATGCCAACACAGATCCTCATACCCAGCCACAGTCCATGTTGTCTCACCAAGGGCCAAGATCGAACCCGAGGTTCTCTGTTGCGGTGCAGGAGCAGGCATCTAATTTCCGCTTTGGTCCAATTCTACGGGACGTTGCGATTCTCTGGGTTCTTACGGGCATGGGAGGATTTGTGGCAGGATTTGCTACGCAAGGCATCGCACGCTCATCGGCTGCTGCGATTGCAAATCTTTTCTTCGGAACAGTAGGTTTTACCATTAGCGGTTGTTTAGCTGCCGCCCCTCGCTGGCAACACTTGGTTAATGTTGCTCTTTTTACCTGGTTTACGTCCCTCATAAATGTCTTTTTCGGTTTGCCCTTAGAACAATGGCTTTGGGGTATGTTTTTTTTCCCTTTGGTGATGGCAATTGGCGGGGGGCTATCCTATTTGTTCAAGAGGAGCCCGTAAAATGAGATCCCCGCACAAAGTATTGTCGATGACTCGTTATCGTGACCAATCCAAGCACATTTCGCGCACTTTTGATCTCATGCGACATTCTCTCCAGGAACTCGGCCAGGCAGGATTTCGCCGTTTCATTCAAAGTCCGCGGCATCCCCCGAAATCTCAGCTTGCGAACGAGCAGTGGATGTGACCGCCATTAGCCTTTTTTTTCGTTTTTCTTGTGTGGGTTGTGGTCTTATTTTGATATGGGACGCAGAAAATGCTGATCCTGGTCACTCTCTAAAATCAGGTGACAATAGCTCCGCTTGCCCAACTCGTCTTGAATATCCTTCGATAGGTTTGGCATCGTGTCAACATCATACTTTATGGGCTTCCGCCCCTGAACGAGCTTGAGTAAACGCGCCTGCCAATCAGGCATGTGAATGCTAACTTCTTCAAATTCGCCGGGTGGAATTGAATTGATGAGTATGGTATTCATATTCTATTCGTGAAGTTTGTTTGTCCGAAGAGCCAACAGGATTGCATTAGCAGACCGCTCTATAAGCTTACGGAGTCTTTGTTTCTAATTGATTAAGCAAAAGTGTCTTTTGCTCCATTATGCTTTGACTGTTTGTTATCCACTGCGTCAGATCGTTCACCAGTTTAGGAGACGGTTGAACTTCTACGCCATAGACAGGATTGCCTTTATCATCCCATCCTTCCAAAGATTTTATTGCCCGGCCACTTTTGACTTGCTCTAGTTGCTCTTTCCAAATGGAAGTGTCTTTGATTGCGTATTTAATGACAAGTCGAGTGTCTGGAATTATTGTGGCGGGATTAGTATCATCAACAAGAAAACCTTCGGGAGCAATTCCCTGTGACTTAGCATATTGTGCTTCTTCAGGAGCGGGGCGTCTTTGATGCACCTCGTCTTTGAATAGAACATCTGTTAGATTCTCATTAGGCAATGTGCTTGTTGCCCCATCTATGTTTTTGTAAATTACTGGGCGAAGAACAAAGACGTTATGTGCTGAATCTAATGACGAACACCAGACCCGGCCTGTTTGTGAATCAATTACATAAAGCGCGATGAAGGTCCCACCTGATCCGTTCACTGGAATAAGCGTATATCTTCCTTGCGGCACTTTGGAAATAAGCCCTTCGCTTGCCGTTAGGTTGATGGTGGACGGTAATGCCGCGGGTGTAAATTTTCTGTCGCATGATGCCAACACGACCACAAGCAATGGAAACACGATTGAGAACTGCATTTTATATGGCATTTTTGCAAATAGTTTCATTTTAACCTCGAATCTCCGAACACGTCGGATAATGCTCACATCCTTTTTCAACCGTTCAGCGTCTGCAAGTAAGCGTTCTGGTAAGATGAATATAGGTTTTACTTTTTGGCTGGAGGTGACGGAACAATGATGGCTTCCGTTATATTAAGCGTTCCAGTATAGACTTTTTCCGCACCGTCAGTGTTCTGCACGCTTTGGACGCGATCTGGTTCAAGACGCATTACCACGCAACCACCATCTTTGAGGGGCATTATTTCTAATGCAGAGTCAGTGCCTTTTACAAACTCCCACGTTTGTGTCATTTTCTGCTTGCCAATGTTGATGGTCGCAAGTATTTTCATATTTATCGTTTTATTTGTCTAGCGTTGACGTATCCACTTTCAATGGATTATAAGTTACGACCGCGAAGCGGCTTTGCCAAGCCAAAAACACCATCATTCCGTGGGTATTTAGCCGTTGTGGCGCGGGATATGCTGGCGAGGTCTCAAAATGCACAAAGGGCAAACTTTTGATTGCGAGGTTCAAGGTGTTAATGTTAACCGGGTCATTCCCGCATAGTCACACATTTGGAAGGTGCAAGGGGAAGGGATCAATCCCGGAAAGCCGAATATGGTTTTGACATGTTCTTTCAATTACAATGCGGTCCGGGGTAGTGCGGCGCTCTTGGCGGGCTTTGGCAGCCTGTTTTGGAGGAACGAGTTTGCCGTTGCGAGCGGCGTGCAGAAAAACATTGACACTAATTGCGTATAGTGTAGATTTGCCCCCGGGTAGGCGAATCGTTCGCGGGCAGGGAGACGGGAAATTGACATGGATTTGAGGAGAAAAAAGTATGAGAAACGGCAAAAGTGCGACACGGCCATCCGCCAGCCGGGATGAGTGGAAGGGGCGGATGGAGAGTATGGAAAAAGTAGGCAATCTTATGACTTGGCCGAACGGTCTTCGCCGGGGTTCAGGCCCTCATCCGGCAATTTGGGTCAAACCCGGTCAAACTTGGTCAAACCGTTTTTCGCCTGGACCGATTTGGGCGAGTTTCATAATGTCCCTCCTATATGTTGTGGGTTCCAAGGCTCAATACACAAGGCATGGTGGTTGGCACTTGCGCAGTCATGAAAACGGGCGGGCGAATCGCAATTGTGCAATCGTGCGCGGTCACACCCGGTCAAACCCAGTCACACCCGGTCAAACCTGGTCAAAGCGAAAAAAGAGGTTTGACCGTCAAACCCCAATACGCTTGCAGAACCGTGCAAATCACCAGGAAATTGCCGAGAAGATTTTGTTGTAATTAGCGTTACTAATAAAACTTGCAGTTGGATGTGGCACTGTTTACGGGAAAAATGGCGGCGGTCACAGACCGCCGCTACAGTGCAAAAGCGCACCAGACGGCTCAGCGGGAGCTTCGCCCTACCGAGTTTAGCCCCTGTCCTCTCGCCAGCTTACTTGAGCAGCGCCACGGCGCACCAGAGCAGCGGGGCCTGGCCGTGGGTGTTGCCTTTCTGGGTCGGCCGCGTCAAATAGAATTGCAGGCTGTTGGTCTGGCCGGTGCCCACGCAGACCTTGTCCAACATGCCGTCGGCGTCAACATAGGCCTGTAAGCCCAGCCAGCCTTTGCGCGCGGCTTGGGCGTAAGCCGGGTCCGTCAGCCAGCCCTTCTTGACGCCGGTGATGAAGGCGTAAGTGAACATCGCCGTGCAGGAGGTTTCCTTGTAGGACTCCGGGTGGTCAATGAGCTGGTGCCACATGCCGTCGGTGTCCTGGTACTTCAGCAGCGCGGCCATCATTTTCTGGTAGCCTTCCATGATCCGGGCGCGCTTGGGGTGGTCGGGGGGCAGTTCGCCGAGCAGTTCCGGCATTCCGGCCGCTATCCAGCCGTCGCCCCGGCCCCAGAAGAAGGGGAATTTCTCCCCGTGATAGAACAGGCCGTTGGTCTGCTGGAGTTTGTCCAGGTAGGCCACCATTTCCGTCGCCGCGCGATCAAGATACACCTTGTCGCCCGTGGCGCGGAAGGCCTGCACTTGAAGGATGGTGATCATGTACATGTCGTCAATCCAGAACCGAGTCTGGTCGCTCAAGCCGTTGGTATCGGGCCTCTCCCACTGCCGGTCCGCCAGCCACTTGCCAAAGTCCAGGTACTTCTTGTCGTGGGTCTGCATGTAGATCTCCAGGGGCACGATGCCGAAGATGTTGTGGTCCACATGACGCTGAATGGATTGAAAGGCGGTTTGCGCCTCGGGTGTCAGGACGGGATCAAAGTGCTTGATCAGGGAGGCCTTGAGTTCGTCATCCTTTGTCAGGGCGGCGAACTTGATGGCCGTCATCCAGGTCGAGTCCTCGGAATAATGCGCTCCGGGCCGGGAGGCGAACCAGCGGGGCAGAATATTCGTGGCCGCTTTCCTGCCGACTTCCGCGGGCGAAAGGCCGGGCGGCCAATCGGTAAACTCCTTGGGTTGCGTTGCAGTTTGGGCGGAGCATTCGCAGAGCACCCAATTGGCGAGTGCAAAAACAATCAGTCCATACAGGGTCTTCTTCATGATAGTCCTTTCAATAATAGGATTCTCCATCGCGCCTGCGTTATTCCAGCTTCACTGGGTAGGTGCGTTCCAACAGCGACTTTGGCATCGGCACAACGCAGATGTTCAACGACCGGTTGTCCTTGGAAATCAGGGCCGATTCGATCTCGATCTTGGTGTTGTCCGCGTTGAACGTCGGGTGAATGTGATCCGCCCCCGTTTTCTGGGGGCCGGCCAGCAGGGTGGATTGGCCGTTGTGGCGGTCAAAGACCCAAACTTCATAGGCGAAATCGTCGCAGGCGGCCCAGCGTCCGTCGGACGAGCCGGCGACGTGCCAGTCCGAGTGTCCGGCTGATCCCGCCGGGACCTGGCCGGCAATCCGCATTTCGCGGGTTCGCAGATTGACGATGCCCACGCCGGTCGGATGTTCGTAGGTTCCCGCGATGCCCCAATCGGACTCCGGCGTCGCGCTGGCGACCGAGCGGTGGCCGAGGATGGCGATGGCCACTTCATCCTTGCCGATAAAGGCCTCGTGGGTGATCCATTCGTACGGCGCTTCTGGATAGAGCGGACGCAGGCCGCTTCCGTCGGCATTGACAAACCAGGTGCGCTGCGGCGCCTTGCCGCCGGTTTCCCAGCAGAAAACGATCTCGCCGGACTTCCACGGGTTGCTCTGCACATGGCCGATCTGGAAGCCCACGTTGCAGATCATCTTCACTTCGCCGGTCTTGAGGTTCATGCTGCGCAACCCGCTCGGGCCAGCCCCCATGGACCTGGGGCCGAAGCTCTTCTGAAGGGTCTGGCCCGGGGACAACTCCGCCGTCTCAGCCCCGTTCACCCGGAAGTACATGAAGTCATCATTGGCATCCAGCCCCATGTTGCCGTCGGCATTGAGGCCGGTCGGGATCGTGCCGCAGACGCGCTGGTAAGTGGCGGGAGCTTTCACGGTCCCGGCGACAGCGTCGGGGAGCAGCTTCTCGAGGTCAATCTCCAGAATCTGCCGGGGTCCGCCGCCGCCTCTTGGCCCGCGGCCCGCTCGCGGAGCCGCCGCTTCGCCCGCGGCCGGCGGCGCTCCCCGCACTGCTTCGCCTGCGGCCGGTGCCGCTCCACGGGCTGCGTCTTCCGCTGCGCCGGGCGCCGCGGCTTCGCCCCGGCCCCTTCCGCCGCCGCCGCCGCCCGCCAGGACGTACAGCTTCATCGTCTTATTGCCGGCGCACAGCATCCCCATGAAACCGGTCTCTGTCACCTGTACGATCAGCCCCGACTCTTCGTTGACCGCGAATGCCTGCGAGCCGGCCTCGCGCGTTCCCCGGAAGATCAGCCATTTTCCGTCCGAGGTCCACTGCCGGTGCGTCTGGTAAATCTTGGACTGGCGGTACGTGCCGTCGGTGCTGGTCAGGAATTCGAGCGGGAGTCCCGTGACCGGGTCCGGGACGATCTTCTTTTCCGACGGCCATGTTTTGCCCAACTGGCCAAACAGGGCGGAAGAGGAAGACAACAAGAGGAGAGTGAGACAAGCCGCAGTCTTGAATGATCTGGAGTTCATAAGTGGATTCTATGGTTGCAATTGTACGTATTGTGATCTCAATTTCGGGAAATCATGGCGGCATTTTCACCATAACTGCCGCAAATGTCAAGCCCGCCGCATGTCAACTGCCGCATGTCAACCCGCCGGGCCGGGCGCGGGGCAAAACAAGCCGGGAGAAAAGAACGGCCGCGAAAAGGCGCAAAAGGCGCATAAACGAAAGGCGTTTTGGCTTCTTCCGCCTTTTCGCGGCTATATTGCATCGGCTTCCATCCTGCGGACACCTCCGTAATAGGCTCTGTGACTTAAACGCGGCTAATGTGACAACAAAGTGTTTCTGAAACTTTTCGTTTGAGGATAAAATCATTGACCACGGGGCAAATCCTCTTTAGGATTCTTGACAACGGCCATAACTATGAAAATCTCTAAACTGTCGTTTTTCCACTCGATGAAATTGAATGCAATGAGAACCGCCGCACGGCTGCTCCTGGCGCTCGCGCCGGCCCTGGCCGTGCTGCACGGATTTAGCGCGCGCGGGTTGACTGTGACCAACTTCACCACACCGTTGTTGGCGCTCAACGGGGACGCCGCCTGCGTTAGCAACGGCGCGGTGCTGCAATTGACGCCGTCAGTGGCCAACCAGGCGGGCAGCGCCTTCCTGCCTGTGGCCATGACCGCCGATTTCACCTTTTCCACCTCCTTCCAATTCGTGCTCAACGACATCGGGGGCGCCGGCGGGGACGACGGCATCGCCTTCGTGCTGCAGTCGCGTGGCGCCTCCGCGTTGGGCGCCACAGGACCGCTGCCTTGGTTGAGCATTTCCCCTTCGCTGGAAATTGGGATCGGCGCGTACGAGAACTCCAACTACGTTGCCTTCATAGCGCTTGGAACGAACAATGGCCAGCAATTTGAAATTTGGTTCAGCGGCTCTGCTCCCGCGCTGGACAACTCGAACCTCTGGTATGCCTGGGTGGACTACACGGGCAGCAGCCAGGTGCTCGAACTCCGGTTGTCCCCAACCCCGGCGCGCCCGGCCGCCGCCACGCTCGCCCAGACCAATTTTATAGGGTTGTACTGCCCGACAATGGTGTCGTTGTTTGGCACGACCAATGTCTTCGCCGGCTTCGCGGCCGCAACCGACGCGGGCTACCAGGCTCAGGACGTGATGGCGTGGCAGTTCAGCGTTCCGCAACCGTTTGTCAGCCAGAGCATCACCAACTTCCCGGCCATCGGCAACAGGGCCACCACCGACACCGTTGTCCTCAGCGCGGCGGCGTCATCGGGACTGCCGGTCAGTTTCAGTGTGGCTTCCGGGCCGGCCGTTCTCACCGGGGGCAACACGCTCACCTTCACCGGGCCGGGCCAGGTGTCCGTGACGGCCTGGCAGGCGGGAAACGCGGATTGGATGCCGGCGCCGCCGCTCACCAACACGTTTCTGGTCGAGAACAACCAGGCCATCAGCTTTGCGCCCATTGGCAGCCAGATCGTCACCAATGTGGTGGGACTGAGCGCCTCCGCCTCGTCGGGGCTGCCGGTGACGTTCACGGTTCTGTCGGGGCCGGCGGTTCTTGCGCAGGGAACGAATCTCAGTTTCACCGGCAACGGCGCGGTGTCCGTCGTGGCTTCCCAGGCGGGGAATGCGACCTACTGGCCAGCCGCGCCGGTCACCAACACCTTCCGGGTCTATGTGCTTTACACGCTGACGGTGGTGTCGCCCTTTGGCACGGCCCAGCCCGCAGCCGGCTCGTATGTGTATGTGGAGGACACGGTGTTGACGCCAGTCGGGCTTCAGCGGCCGACGGTGGTGGACGGCGTCATCACGCAGTATTTGTGCATTGGGTGGACGATGACGGGGAACGCGCCGTTTTCGGGGAACCTGAGCAGTTTTACGATGACCGTAACGAACAACGCGACCCTGACCTGGGCCTACACGACCAACCTCTATTTCCACGACGACTTCGAGGCCGGCACCAACAACTGGAATTGCACCGGCCAATGGGGGCTTTCCACGGCCGATTCGGTGTCCCCCACCCACGAGGCCTCGTCCAATCCGGGCGCCTATTACACCAACAACTCGGACACGGTCATGGCCATGATCCCGGCGATCAGCCTGGCGGGGATGACCTATCCGGTGCTGCACTTCTGGAGCAAGTATGACATCGAGGATGACTACGATTTCATTTATGTCGAAGGGAGCACCAACGGCGGAACTTCCTGGTTCCTGCTTCCCGGCGGCACCTTCACCGGCACGGAGCCGGACTGGACGGAGCAGCAACTGGATCTTTCGGCCTGGGGCGCAGCCACGGCGTTTCAGGCGCGTTTCCACCTGGTGACGGATCCTACGGTCGTGGCATCCGGTTGGGACATGGACGACGTTCACATTGGCAATGCGCCGGCCCCGCTGACCAATTTGCCCGCGAGCGCCACGCCCAACACGGTGACGTTGAACTGGACGGCGTCGGACATTGGGGATTTTGCGGCCTATCGCATCTACCGCTCGGAGACCTCCGGACAGCCGTGGCAAAACGGGATTTTGGTCGGCACCGTGACCAATCAGGACATCACCACGTATTTGGATGAGACCGCCGCGCCCAAGACGCACTACTACTATCAAATCGTGGTGGTGAACGTGGCGGATCTGTTCGCCTTCAGCGGCGCGATTCCGGTCGCCACCGCCATTGGGATGAGTTATCCGTTCCTGGACAACTGCCAGGCGGGCGGCGGAGACTGGGCGGCGGATGCGCCGTGGACCTTGATCACGAATAACAATGTTTCTCCCAGCCACTTCTGGGAAGACGCCCCCGGGGCCAATTACGCCAACGGCATCGCCGGGCAATCCCTGACGCTCTCCTCGCCCATGAGTTTTCTCACCGCGGTCAACCCCGTGCTGACCTTCAGCCAACAATATACGCTCGGCAGCGGCAGTTACGTGAATGTGGAAGCCTCGACCAACAACGGCCAGGGCTGGGCGCTGCTGGCTTCCTACACCGGGATCTCGCCGGGCTGGATCATCGGGCGGGTGGCTCTGACCAATTATGACGGCCAACCGGCCGTGCTGGTGCGCTTCCGGCTGACCAGCGGCCCGGGCAACACGGCGGACGTTTGGAACATTGACAACATCTCGGTCACGGAAGGATTAACCACAGTCAACCCGGTCACGCTGGATCAGGTTGAGGCCAATTCGATACGGCTGACTTGGCCGGCCAACACGCAGGACGCGTTCGATCACTACGCCATTTTCAGCGACGTGACCGCCGCCGTGGGGATCAATTCCACCCTGGTCGCCACCGTGGCCAATCAGAATACGTCCACGTTCACTGTCACTGGATTGTCTCCCAACACCACTCATTACTTCCGCGTCTATGCCGTGAATTCATTCGGCGGCTACTCGCTGGATGCTCCCGAGCCGGCCTCGACGAACACCACGCTGATCATTCCGCCCTTTGCCGATAATTTTGAAGAGGCCTCGCTTCTCAATTTTACGGTCACCGGGGATTGGGGATTGACGACCCAGACCAGCCACTCCGGTTTGCAGAGCATGGTGGACAGCCCCGGCGCGAGCACCAATTATACGTCCAGCGGGGACGATGGGGCGCTGATGCAACTGGATTTGCTGAACTCGCAGTGGCCGGTGCTGCGGTTCTGGAACCGCTATTCGATAGGCAGTTGGGGGCGCGGGGCGGTGGAAGTGGCCGGCGATTCCATGTATCTGGTCAGCGGGACGGAAGCAAGCTGGGAGCCGGAGGCGGTTGATCTGTCGTGGTGGGCGGGGCAGCCCAACGTGCCGATTGAATTCCGGCTGCGATGGTGGAACAGCGAACCGGGCGACCTGTGGTGCGTGGATGACTTGAGCGTGACCGAAGAGGCGCCGCCGGACATGGGCTATCCATTCACCGATGGCTTCGAGCAGGGGTTGGGGAACTGGCTGCCGGCCAATTGGCATCTGGTGACCGATATCGTGGAGGACGGCACCAACAGCGTGTATTGCCAGGTGAC
>Ga0181530_10002237_pt1 | contig 23296 bp, 19 predicted proteins | sample PEATcosm2014_Bin_42_FD_119769 | JGI IMG/M metagenome (GOLD analysis project Ga0181530, IMG submission 119769) | Peatland microbial communities from MTU Mesocosm Facility, Houghton, MI, USA - PEATcosm2014_Bin10_60_metaG | ecosystem: Environmental > Terrestrial > Soil > Wetlands > Peat | place... | reverse complement strand
TCTGCGGTGGCCAACGGGCCGCTGACGGCGCTGGCCGGCGGCGGTGTCTACTCCTACGGCTCCTCGCCCGGATTCCCGTCCAGCACCTACGACGACTCGAACTTCTGGGTCGACGTCGTCTTCACCACGGCAGCACCTTAGACAGCGTCTCACCTACCGGAAGGACACTCGTATGTCGCCTATCGGGCTGGCGGTCATCGGCGCTGGCTACTGGGGGCCGAACCTAGTCCGCACTGCCCTGTCCACCCCGGATCTTCGGCTGAGGTGGCTTTGCGATCTTGATCTGGAACGGGCCCAGGCCTGCCTGGGCCCGTACACGACGGTGCGGGCAACAGGTTCTTACGAGGATGTCCTCGACGATCCCGAGATCGCGGCTGTGGCGATCGCCACCCCAGCGGCAACGCATTTTGATCTCGTGCGATCTGCCCTTGAAGCCGGCAAGCACGTGCTCGTGGAGAAGCCACTGACCGCATCTGTGGCCGAAGGGGTCAAGCTGGCCGAGCTAGCACGCCGATCCGAGCTGGTGCTGATGTGCGATCACACCTACTGCTATACGCCCGCAGTGCAGCGGATCCGCGAACTCGTCCGCGGGGGCCAGATCGGCGAGATTCAGTTCGTTGACTCGGTCCGCATCAACCTTGGTCTCGTGCAGCCCGACGTCGACGTGCTATGGGACCTCGCCCCGCATGACCTCTCGGTACTTGATTTCGTCCTTCCAGAAGACATCCGGTCAGTGGCGGTGGCCGCTCATACCGCGGACCCGATCGGAGCCGGGCTGCCCTGTCTCGCTTACCTGTCGGTGTGGCTGTCGAACGGCGCACTTGCACACGTGCACGTGAACTGGCTGAGCCCGACCAAGATCCGGACTACCGTATTCGGCGGCTCCCGCCGCACCATCGTCTGGGACGACATGAACCCAGCGGGAAGGCTCGCCATCCACGATCGTGGTGTGGACAGGCTGCGGGCCGGCAACGTGCCGCAAGACGTCCGTCGCCAGGCGCTTATCTCCTACCGGATCGGCGACACCCTTGTCCCAGCGCTGCACGAGCGAGAGGCCCTGATGTCCGTGATGGCGGAGTTCAGCGGAGCCATAAGTGAGCGCCGTTCACCATTGACCGATGCGGAAGCGGGCGTACGGGTGCTGGGATTGCTAGAGGCGGCGTCGCGCAGCGCGGAAAATGACGGAGCTCGCATAGCCCTAACGGAAGTGAGCAGATAATGGCCGATCGCCGATTCCTCGTCACGGGCGGAGCGGGCACGATCGGGTCGACGATCGTCGACCAGCTCGTAGCGGCCGGTGCCGGCGAGATTGTGGTACTCGACAACCTCGTCCGCGGAAGGCCGGCGAACCTTGCCGCGGCGCTCGAGAGCGGCGTGGTCCGCCTCGTTGAAGGCGACATCCGGGACAGGGGCCTCGTCCGCTCGCTCATGCCGGGCATAGACGTCGTCTTCCACCAGGCCGCCATCCGGATCACTCAGTGCGCGACCGAGCCTCGACTCGCCCTTGAGGTCCTCGTCGACGGTACCTACGAGATTGTCGAAGCGGCTGCCGACGCGGATGTTCGCAGGATCGTCGCGGCATCCTCCGCGTCGGTCTACGGGATGGCCGAGGACTTCCCGACCTGCGAGCGCCATCACCCGTATGCCAATGACACCCTCTATGGGGCGGCCAAGACCTTTAACGAAGGCCTGCTGCGCAGCTTCCACACCATGCGAGGCCTGGATTATGTAATGCTCCGCTACTTCAACGTGTATGGGCCGAGGATGGATATCTACGGGCTGTATACGGAGGTTCTTATCCGCTGGATGGAACGGATCGAGTCAGGTCAGTCCCCGCTGATCCTTGGTGACGGCCAGCAGACCATGGATTTCGTTTTTACCGAGGACATCGCACGTGCGAATTTGCTTGCCGCAGCAAGCGACGTAACAGACGCAGTCTTCAACATCGGGTCCGGCACTGAGACGAGCCTGGTGGAGCTGGCCGAGGCGCTTCAGCGCGTGATGGGGTCGCGCCTGCCGCTAGAGTTCGGCCCGCCGCGCGGGGTGAATGGGGTGGCCCGGCGACTGGCGGACATCTCTCAGGCGAGGCAGCGATTGGGCTGGAAGCCGGAGGTTGACCTGGATGAGGGTCTGCGGCGTCTCGTGGCCTGGTGGCGCTCCGAGCGCTCGCCCGCTAGTGACGCGGGCACCCGATGATCCCGGTCATGCGGCCGTGGCTAGGCGAGGAGGAGGCGGCCGCCGTCGCTGCAGCCGTGGCGTCAGGCTGGATCGCGCAGGGACCGCGAGTCGCGGAATTCGAGCAAGCCTTCGCCACGGCGGTCGGTACGGAACACGCCGTCGCGGTGTCTTCGTGCACGGCAGCGCTTCACCTGGCCCTCATCGCCACCGGAGTCGGGCCGGGAGATGAGGTCGTCGTTCCCTCGCTCTCGTTCATCGCGACGGCCAACGCTGTGCGCTACGTCGGTGCCCAGCCGGTTTTCGCTGATGTGGACGTCGCTACGCAGAATCTCATTCCGGCTACTGTAGAGCCGCACCTGACGTCCAGGACCCGTGCGATCATCCTCGTCGACCAGGCGGGAGTCCCCGCTGACCTGGATGGTATACGGGCACTGTCCGATGCGCGCGGCATTACCGTGATTGAGGACGCAGCCTGCGCCGTCGGTTCCAGCTATCGGGGCCGTATGGCGGGAGCCACGGCGGAACTGGCCGCGTACTCATTCCACCCTCGCAAGCTCATCACTACCGGCGAAGGAGGCATGGTCACTACTTCCGACGCCTCGGTCGCCGCACGGATCCGCCGCTTGCGTGAGCACGGCATGAATGTCAGCGCGGCTGACAGGCACCGCAGTCGGCAGCCTGTCATCGAGCACTACACCGAGGTCGGCTTCAATTTCCGTATGACCGACGTTCAGGCTGCGATCGGTCTCGTCCAGCTGCGGAAGCTCGAAAGCCTTGTCGCCCGCCGGCGTGATCTGGCGTTGCGGTACCGCCACCTGCTGTCTGATATCCCGGGGCTCCGGATCATCGAGGACCCGCCGTACGGTACAACTAACTACCAGTCGTTCTGGATTCTGCTTCCCGAGCACTCACCCGTTTCCCGGGACCAGATGCTGAGCATCCTGGCTGAAAAGGATGTATCGGCTCGGCGCGGCATCATGGCCGCCCATCTTGAACCAGCGTACGCAGATCATCTACATGGGCCGCTGCCCGCGACGGAGTACCTTACGGCATGCTCGCTCATACTTCCTCTCTTCCACGAGCTGACAGAGGAGCAACAGGATCTCGTCGCCGCCATAATCCAGGATGCAGCGCGAGGAGTGGCTGCGCCGCGTCTGCCACTGCCAGCCCGGTAACAGGAGGCCGATGAAGGCTGAGCTGTTGACATGGGTCCGGGGATGGCTGATTTACCTCTTGTCCAGCGAACGGACGATACGTTCGTCCCAATCCATGGCACGCAGCCGTGCCATCACGGCGATGTTGTCGTAGGCGCTTCTGCGCAGTGTCACGCTGCCCGTCGCCAGGTCGATGAGTGCCCACGATGGCATCGGGTTCCGATCCCGCGGCTGTCCCACGGACCCTGGGTTGAGCAGCAGGCCGCTACGTGCGTCTCCTCGGAGCAGGGGGTAGTGCGTCTGGCCGAGGACCAGAATCTCGCCCTCGCGAGGGAGCCAATGGTAGTCGCGGGTATCGTCAGGGTAGTAGCGTCCCTCGAGCGGGTCATCAGGTGTGCCATGCGCCATGGTGATATGCCGCCCACAGCGCTCGAACATTAGGGTGGACGGCAGCGCCGCCAGCCAATCCAGGGCAGCTGGACTGTGCGAGGCCAGTTCTCGGGCATTATGCCGGGCGATATCTCCGGCGATCTGAGCCGGAGCCGACGGGCTGTCGACCAGCCAGCTGTCGTGGTTTCCCAGGACGGCGACCGGCTGCTTACGGCGGAGTAGGAGGAAGCAATCGGATGCCCAGGGATAGTAGCCAAAGATATCTCCGCAGACCCAGAACTCACTGACGTCAGACAGTTCGGCGTCGCGTAGCACCGCCTGCAGCGCAAACACATTCGAATGAATGTCGCTCAGCACGGCGGCTAGCACCGCGGTCCTCGCCTGTATCCGGCCGCACTCAGCGCCATTGGCACATTTCGCCCACGGGAATTAGCACATGCTCGAAAGCTCGGATGGCGGCAAGATCTGCCTGGTAACGTAGGCGACCAAACTCCTCGTCGTAAAGGTGGTTTCGAAGAAGGATGTCCGGCTCGTTGAATCCGGCGCTCGCTCGTATGGGAGTTGTTCCTGAAAAGCGGGGATGGATCTCGAAGACGTAGAACTGGCCGTCGTGTACGCGGAGCTGGAGATTCAGCGGGCCACGACTGTTCAGCCGCTTGGCTAGGTCCTCGCAGAATTCCTGGATCTCCCGGTGCCGGATCACGAACCCCTGCGAGATCCCCGTGGAGATGGTGGCGGTCATTCCCCCGTAACTCTTCGTTTCCAGCATGGACAGTCCGGTCAGCCTTCGTCGGATGACGATACTGTCAATGACATTCCCCCCTTTATCGGACAGGATTCCGACGGTGTACTCGCTGTCAGCATCGCCCAGGTAGGGCTGCACGATCGGCAGTGATTCCAGCCGGATAAATGGGCCTAGGCCAATCAGCTCCGTGCGACTGGTGACGAGGTGTACGCCACGGGATCCGCCAGTCTCACGCGTAGGCTTGATGACCAATGGGAAGCCAAACTCGCTGATTGCCTGCTCATGTTGCTCCCATGGATAGCACGGAATGAAGTTCAGGCCCAACTCCATCAGCTTGGCTTCTGCCTGCTTCTTGTCCCCCATGAGTGGCATCAGGCGAGAATCATTAGCGATCACGGGAACCGGCAGGTCATCACGGCGGGCGGCGAGCAGGATGGCTTCGGGTTCAGATCCGGGGATAACGGCCACGACGCCGTGGGCAGCGACCAGTTCCCGGATACGGTCCAGATAATCCGCAGCAGCAGCGGGGGGAACCAGTGCGTTGTGGTCGGCGACATAAAGTCCCCAGGAGAACGGGTCGGCATCCGTGCCGACAGTGTCCCAGCGGTCTCGTACCGTACCGTCGACTCGCATGAGAGCATGGAGAATCCCGGCACCAACGCTTCTCCCTCCTACGCCGGTTACGAGAACTCTCGGCTTCATAATGCTGACACCATCCTCAGTTAATACTTCGCATCAGCGGAACTTGGTCCCCGCTAAGCACTAAAGTGGATGCCGAGACACAAGGATTCGACCAGAAGCAGTTTTAGAGTCCGGCCTACTAGCACTAGCGGGACAGCGGTCCTAGTCATTGCGCCAGAATACCCCGCTACCGTCTATATCAATGATCTCAGTTGTGATTTCGTTTTTTTCCCTGTAGTCAGTGACGGCTTCACGGCAGGCTCCGATAGCGTGATAGTCGTCGATGATGCAGAAGCCCCCGGCGGACAGGCGCGGATACAACGCATCAAGTGCCTGAATGGTGGATTCGTAGAGATCCCCGTCAAGGCGGAGCAATGAAATCTGCTCTATCGGCGCGACTGGCAGGGTATCCCTGAACCATCCAGCAAGGAAGCGGACGCGATCGTCCAGCAGGCCGTAGCGCTCGAAATTCGCCTTGACCTCTGCCTGCGACACGGCGAGTACGTCCGCATTAAGATCCAAGCGGATACCCCCATCAGCACTATAATTCTCAGAGTCAGGCGGTGGTACCCCGGCGAAGGAGTCGGCCAGCCACACACTGCGCTGTTCGTCTTCGTAAGCAGCCAGAACGGCCCGCATGAGGATGCATGACCCGCCACGCCACACTCCGCATTCGACTAGATCACCGGGGATATCCTCAGCCAGGACTGTCTCGACGCAATGCTGAAGGCTGGTGAGCCGGCGCATACCGATCATCGTCTCGGCCTGAGCAGGCCAGTCCAGGCCGAGGTCTCGCTTCCGCTCATCAAACGGGTGTGCCCGGACGAGCAGCACGTTCCTCTTGGCAAGGACGCTGAGCGCACGACGAAGAAGGGCACTCCGTGACGCTTGTACTGGGACCATTTCGTCGGCGCCGTACCGAGTGAGGTTACGACGCAGCAACTCCAAGTACATCGATCGGGCATCGTTCATTATTTGTTTTCCTCCTGGCTAAGCGACCCCGGTGACAGACGGTAATCGCGGCCGTAATACAGTCTGCAGGTGCTCAATGCAGTGCCGATATGAGTACGGAAGCCACCTTTTGTTGCTGCTCTGGAGTGATCTCAGCGAACAGCGGCAGGCTCAGTAGCTCGCATGCGGTTCGCTCGGCGACAGGGTAAGACCCTCTCGCACATTCAAGTCCGGCGAGCGCAGGGGCGAGATGGAGGGGAGTCGGATAGTGGATCCCGGCGGCGATACCTGCGGCGTGCAGCTCCTTCAGTACCCGGTCCCTATCCGGTACACGGACCACATAGAGGTGCCATACGTGCTCGTTGCCATCCAGGGTGCGTGGCCGAACGATGGCATCACAGCGAGACAGCAGAGCGTCGTAACGCGCGGCCGCAACCCGCCTGGCCGAATTCCAGCCGTCCAGGCGCCGTAGTTTCGCTGACAGCACGACGGCCTGCAGGGTATCCAGTCTGCTGTTGACGCCGAGAATCTCGTGCTCGTACTTGCGCGGCGAGCCATGATCCCGGATTAGGCGCATTCGCTGCGCCGATACGTCAGAGTTGGTGAGCACGGCCCCAGCATCACCGTAGGCGCCGAGGTTCTTGCCAGGGTAAAAGCTAGTGGCTGCAGCATGCGCGAGGGCGCCGGCCCTCATCCCGTTCCGGCGGGCACCCTGCGATTGCGCGGCGTCCTCTACGACCCAGGCGCCGACCCGTTCCGCCAGGGGCAACAGCAGCTCAACCGGTGCAGCCTGGCCGTACAAGTGAACCGGGATAATAGCGCGGGTGCGCGAGTTAATTGCGGTCGCGACGGCGTCGATATCCATGAGGTACGTATCATCGTCCGCGCAATCGACGAGGACGGGCGTGGCTCCTGCCCGGCAGACTGCCTCGGCAGTCGCAATGAAGGTGTTCGCGGGCAGGATGCACTCGTCTCCGGGGCCGATGCCGAGTGCGCGCAGTGCGATCTCAATCGCGTCGGTGCCATTCGCCACGCCCAGGCAATGTCGCGTTCCTATGTATGCCGCATACTCACATTCGAACGTGGCAACCTGAGGGCCATTAATGAAGGCGGTTCCGTCCAGCACCTGCTGCCAGCCGATCGCCACGTTCTCGGCCACGGCAGCGTGCTGCGCGCGCAGATCTACGAGCGGAATGATGGTCACTGCCTACCTCGAGACGGGATACTGGCTACTGCATTGGAATCGTCGCTCGCAACTGACATGCCGCGCCACCGGCGCCACTTCCGCACACTTTTATGCCGCAGCACGCCCACTCCGGTGTGCACGACATCGGCCGCCAGGCGCATGGGCGAAGGCTGGTTCGATGCCTCTATGGCCTCCGCGAATACTTCTTCCAGAACTGTGCCAGCGCGGTCCAGACCGTATCTTTCGACCACGAGTGCGCGACAGTACTCCCCCAGGCGCCGTTGAGTGGCGGTGTCGTCGAGCAGTTCACGCAGTATTTGCTCGAGGCGCTGCGCGCCCGCTGCGCGCCCGTCGGCTTCGGAGCCCAGGCCGTACCAGCCCTGGCGCAGGAACATTGGCGCAGACTCAGCAGTCGCCAGCTCCCAGAAACCGCGTTCGCCCTGGACTACCAGCGGTTTGCCGAACGCCATCCCGCGCAATGCTGAACCGCCCATGCCGAGGACTACGTCGGCGGAGGCATAGGCCGGTCGCGGGTCATACAGCTCCCCGGTCAAGATCACTACTCTCCGGCCTGCATGCGCGTTCGCCGCAGCGGCTGCAGCTTCGACCTCTCGGCGCGCCGGACCATCACCCACCACGGCTAGCTGGACCTTCACATCGGCCGCAGCCAGATTGCCGACGGCATCACAGGCGGCGAGCAACCCTTCCAGCTTCAGCTCATGGGCAAGTCGGCAGACGACGACCAGAAGCGGGCCGGCGCCCAGGCCAAGCTCGGTACGAAAGGGCCCCGGATCATAACCTGGCGCGTTCGCCTGCACGTCGACTGGGGGCTCGATAAGCGTCACCGAGGCGTGACCCGCTGCTGCCGCCCGCTCGGCAATCTCCTCCGAGCCGACGATGAGCGGAAGCGTACGAGGCATGAACGAAGCCACGCTCATCGAGAAGACCGTGCACACCACCGGGAGCCCGGCCCGGAGTCGTGCGCCGGCGAACGCCTCGACGGCTGACGGCCATTCCCAGGCGTTCACAATGTCTATGCCGCGATTCTTTACCAGCCTGGTTAGCTGAGCCGCGGCATAGGGGGAAGGCACCCGCCGCGCCTTAGCATCCAGGGGTATATGCTCCAGCCCTAGCTGCCGCACGGCCTCGACCAGCGGACCTGGGCGACTGAGCACTATTACTTCGTGACCGCGGTCGCGGACTGCTGCCGCCATCTCGATTGCGTTGAGGACGCCGCCCAGCACCATAGTGTGCGGGTAGACGAGGACCTTCATGGCTTGCCTTCTGCCGTCACTCGTATCCTGTCCTTCCGAGGAAATCCCGGCCCTCCTTGCCCGGCAGCGTCTGCTGAACATGTCTCTCTTGCGGTGATCGCCAAGTGAACTGGCATAATGCGCCCGTCCTTATACGACGCGCGGGCAGGCCGAGAAGAGTACGCAGCGGCCCGATTTTACGATAAAGTCACCAGATCGTAGCATCCTGTGTACGTTCAGTGAGCAAAGAGGGGGTCGCAGGGCAGGCGAGTCCGGTTGTGCGGGCACCGGGCAAGCCGGACGGCGCGTATGCCCGAGCCTTAGCGTCCCGGACGAAGTCGGCCGGCACTAGATCTGAGCTGGCCGTTCCTGAGGCGACCGGGGCCGACGGCTGCTGGACATGGTCTAGCCTTTCGGTATGACTGCGCCCCATGCGTCGGTTTCCATCGTCTGCGTGTACAACGACGTGGCCGTCCGCCAAGAGTGCCTGGATCGATCGATCCAGGCACTCTGTAGTGAGGCTTCCGACTTGGAGTATCTGCCCATTGACAATGTGCACGGCAGCTACCCGACTGCAGGCGCCGCGTTGAATTACGGAGTCTCGCAGGCGAAGAACGATGTGGTCGCATTCGTTCATCAGGACGTGTTCTTGCACTCCCTGGTCGCGCTGAAAGAGGCTGCCGGCCACATGTCGGCAGATGGCTTCGGCCTGCTCGGAGCTGTGGGTGTCAGCGCTGAGGGCCGGACTGTCGGACGCATCAGGGACAGGGTGGTACTGCTAGGAGAAGCGGTCGCGCGGACTACCGACGTAGATAGCTTGGATGAGGTGCTGTTCATGGCGCCTCGCTCCCAGCTACTTCGGGACCCACTCACTGAGTCACCCGACATGGCCTGGCACGCTTATGCAGTCGAGTACGGTTTGCGCGTCCGCAAAAGAGGCCTGCGGACGGGTGTTGCCGACATTCCGCTGACGCATAACAGCCTTTCCACTAACCTCGACCGTCTCGACGTTGCTCACCGGGCGATCGCGGCACGCTACACCGATATGCTGCCCGTCCGCACGACCTGCGGCGTGATAACGGAGAGGATCACGCGGTCGGGCCGCCGTCCTTGGTTCCCGTCTCATCGTTGGCGTTACCGGTGGCTGCTTGAGTCTCTCGCACTGTGGAGAGCCAGGGCTGCTCGGCCGGAGGCCGCCGTGCTGGCGGACATTCGCCGCGACGTCGACCGTCTCCTCGAGCACGCCCCTGGGCGACGACTGCACATAGTCAATCGCGCGCAAGGTCGCTTCATGGACGGTGGTCCGGCTGCGCTGGAGCTGGCTCGGCGCGATGGAAGTGTCGTTATAGCGGCTGGCGACGTATCGGATTTCCGTGCAGCCGTTGCCGCCCGGCCGATTGGCACTTGGCTGCTGCTGACAAATCTGTCACGAGCGGATCTCGCCATGCTCAGCGCAGGGCCGTCGGTACCATCTCCTAGCGTGCTCGGCTTTCATGCAGGCATCGGATTCTGGCTGCTCTTCGGTGCTCCATGCGCAGATCTGCCCCCGCAATGGCACGCGAAGAGGGCAACCCCGTTGGGCATCAAATCGCTTGTGGCCGAATCAGGGACATAGCCAGGCTGAGACCAGGTGCTGACAGCGAAACCGGATTTGCCCCTGGAGCATCCATACCAGGTGCAGGTCCTGCAGGACAATGAGTCGGTCACATGTCATGACGTTCTTGCTGGTGATAAGCGAGCAGCCAGTCGCCGTCGGCGGGGCTCGGCTGGGCCCAGGGCCCGTGCGTGCCTGTGGTGGCGGGCTTACGCTGAGGGCGGCCTCGGTGGATGGTCCGGGCCGGATCCCAGCACTGGGATGCCACGGTTTCCTGATAGAGAGGCAGTTGACCCGTCATGTCGGTTACATCATTATATGTAACCATCATTAGCGGCATCTCGTCAGCAGACGCTGAGTGAGTTGGCCCGCTTTCCGGGACGGCCCCAGCGTCGGAGGAGTCGGAAGCGGCCTGCGGAGGACTGGCAGCATCGTCGATTGCGGGATGCGGCAACTCGCTATCTGGCGGAAGCCCTGAGTCTGAGCGGCCCAGCGCAGTCGCTGTGCGCAGTTCGGCAATTACTGTACGACGTCTGTAGAGCAGGAAGCCAATGGCGATTAGCCCCACCACCCCGCCCACCGCAAGCGCGGCCAGGTCACTGTGAAGTTCGTGCGCCGCGACCGCGGCGACCGCGCCCGCACTGGCCGCGGCAATCAGTGGAAGCCAGAGCCGTGCGCAGATATCACGGCGCCGAATGCCTACCTTGCTGAGTTCCCTCAGGTACCACGGCACGACCACGCACGTCGCTACCGCGACATCGGCCACGCCAACTCCGAAAATGCCATCGGCCCGGGCCCCGGCGATCAGCGAGGGAATCAGCGCAAGCAGCCACAATACTTCGACAGTGAGGACAACGCTGGATCTGGCCAGCACGACAAAATAGTCATACGCGAGCTCAAACAGGATACGAAGAGCGGCGAGCAGGCCCAGCCACACCAGCGCACGCGCTGCCGGCTCCCATCGCGCGCCATAAACGAAGTCCAGCAGCGGCACTGCTGATCCGCTGATGACGAGGCAAACCGGCAGCGTCACAGATCCGAGCAGGCTCACCGCGGACAGGAAGGTCCTGCGCATGACGGGAGGATCATGCTGAAGCCGCGAGAACAGCGCTGGCGCGACGCCGCGGACCGGCAGGGAGAACATATTGACCGGCCAGCTTGCCAGATTCCAGGCCAGCACGTACCAGCCGAGATCGGTGGCGCCGAGAATGTGCCCGACGACGAAGTTGTCCACGTTGGCTACGAGGAAGACGATGGCGCTCGACCCGGCCATCGGCAGCCCGAACCTAAGCAGCGCTCGCGCTTTGGCGACGTCGAATCCAAAGCGCAGCGGCACGGGCGAGAACGTGACAAACAGTACGCCGGCGGCCAGGCCGCCGGCCAGTTGCCCTATCCCCAGGCTCATCGCGCCGAAGCCAGCACAGGCCAGCCCGACTGACACGCCTGCACCGACCCAGTTGTTGACCTGGTCGGCGATCATCTTGCGGTCCTGGCGGAAGTAGCGCTGTAGTAGCTCAGCCGGCACGGCGACGACACCGCTTATCACGACGTTCAGCGCCAGGACCCGGATCACCGGGGCAGCGGCCGGCGCCCCCATCGCATGCGAGAACGCAGGCGCGCCAAAGAAACAACCGACGTACAGTATCAAGCTCGATAGAACGGAGACTGTCGCCACCGTGGGCGCGATCTCGCGCGGATCGCCAGGCCACCGGACGATCGCCAGACTCACCCCGAGGTCGTTAAAGCTGAGCAGCGCGACCATCGCGACAAACGCTACGGCGAATGTGCCGAATGCATGCGGCCCGAGCAGCCTGGCGAGGAAGATCCCGATCCCCATCGTGCCGAATCTGGCGAGCGCCGTGTTGAAGAAACTCCAACCGAGCGCGCGCGTGGCGCGCCCGACCAGCGTCTCCTCGTCGCCGAACCGTAGCTTCATACGAGCCCGCGCCGGAGATGCAACGCAAGCACGACGGGTCCTAGCCTCGCCCGGCTCGGGTCAGCGAGGACAGCACAGAGGCGCCGTCGGCCAACCCCGAGACTCGGCAGCTGCGACTGCTCTGCGGAGGATAGCCGCCCTCTGCAGGCGGTGCCATCACTGCTGATCCGATGGGTGACATCTCTTAAGCCCCCGAATCGCTAGGCCTCTGCCCTGCCGTGACTCATGTCGCAGGCTAGCGCTGCAGCGCGCGTGAGACTCGCATTGCTGCACGGCAGTGCCACCAGCTATGACTTAGACTCCCAGCTCAGCGGTTTGGATGACAGCACTGTCGCGAAATAAGGCTGAATGCACGCTGAAGAGATCTTAGCTGGCATCATCAGCCCCTGCATCACCTCTGGCCGTATCAGCTCACACTGTGGTGTGCATGATAGAACTGACCGCGGATCAGCGGATTGGGACCGGCCCTCGCCGGACCCAGCGACTGCGGGCCTTATCGCGGCAACCGCTGGCCGGAGCAGCCAAGTTCGGCAGGTCGCAGCGACGGTCTGAGGAGGGCTGCGATCGCAGACCTTGACTGCCGGTGCCTGCGGGCTACCCAGGAAATCTCGCTGACAATAGTCAGCCAGTAGTAGCACCAGGAGGCGAGCGCACCATTGCGCCGCCGGTACAACCGGACCCGGTTAACGATCATCATGGCGTGTGTTCTGTCGTTGCGACCTGACTGGCCACCGACGTGAACCACCACCGACCGCGGCTCATAGCGGGTCAGTAGCCCGAGGTCTCGAGCTCGCAGGCACAGGTCCGTCTCCTCCGAGTAGAGGAAATAAGACTCGTCCCAGCCGCCGAGAGCGTCGAAGCAGGCACGGGACATGAGGACCGCCGCCCCTAGCGCCCAGTCCACGACATGAGGGCGTACATAGTCCTTCGCCTCGCAGACGTATTCGGACAGCGCAGGCAATCCGGTCCTGGTTAGCCCGAGAGCGCGCAGCAGGGTGGGCTGGCGGCGCAGCGAGAACTCCAGCGTTCCCTCCGCTGACCATACCTGCGGGGCCACAATCCCCGTCAGTGGCGCCTTGAGGGCCTCCAGGAGCGGCGGCACCGATCGCTCGCGCAGGCGGACGTCAGGATTAAGCACGAGTATTGCCTCAGCGCCAGTGGCTTCGCGGACACCCCGGTTGATTCCTCCGGCATACCCGACATTGACCGACCGCACGACGCGGCAATCGCCCCGGGACTCGAGGACCTTGAGGGTGGCGTCGGTCGATCCGTTATCCACGACGACAACATTTGCAGTCAGTCCATCCAGGGCAGCGGGCAGGGAATCCAGGAGGTCACCGACGACATGAGCGCTGTTGTACGTGACGATGACGATGTCAATGTCGGGGGGCACATGCGTCATGGTAGTCGGTACGGAAGTCCGGGACCGCCGTATACGCGGCGACTCCCACCGATACTGTGGGCAGGTGCTCAGGCTGCTCATGATCGGGCTATGCGATGCAGAAGACGTTGGCGAGGCGTGGGTCGGCTACCAGTGGGCCAGTCGCCTCGCCACGCAGTACGAGGTCACCCTGCTGACCTACTACAAGCGGGGCCGGACCGCGCCGTCACGGCAACTGCCGGGGGTCCGGGTGATCGAGTGGGCCGAGTCGCATGGCATGAGCCGAGCAGAGCGGCTGAACAGCATGCTCAAGCCCGGCTACCTGCCGTTTTACGTACGTGCCCGCAGATGGATCCGTCATGCCCAGGCGCGCGGCGAACAGTTCGACCTGGCGTATCAGCCTGTTCCCGTCGCCATGCGCTACCCGTCTCCTGTCGCGGGACTAGGCATTCCCTTCATCATCGGACCTGTCGGCGGCAGCCTTCCGTCTCTGGAGGCGTTCGGCGACGCGGAGGACACTGCTCCCTGGTACGTGGGTTTGCGGCGATTCGACAGGATGCGCATGCGGCGGGATCCACTGCTGCGCCGGACATACGAGCAGGCCAGCTGCGTCATTGGAATCGCGCCCTACGTCAAGGAATTCCTTGACGACGTCACGCTCCAGCGGTTCGAGGTGCTGAGCGAGACCGGCATCGAGCGCTTTCCAGCAGATGTGGATCGAGCCGCCAGACGTGGTGACGTGCGGTTGCTCTTTGTCGGTCGGCTGGTACGCACCAAGGGAGCACGGGACGCTATCAGGGCGCTGGGGCTTGTGCGCGATCTACCTGCCCTGCTTGACATCGTGGGTGACGGCTTCGACCGCGGGGCCTGCGAAGCGCTGACCGCGGAGCTGAATCTGGCCGGACGTGTGCGATTTCATGGCTGGCTCCCGCGCGAACAAGTCCAGGACTTCTACAGGTCTGCTGACATCTTCGTTTTCCCGAGCTATCGCGAGCCGGGCGGCAACGTCGTATTCGAGGCGATGAGCCACGGTCTTCCGATGATAGTCAGCGACATCGGCGGTCCTGGGGCCGCTGTCGACGACCGGTCGGGCATCCGGCTACACCCAGAATCACCGGAGCAATACGCTCGCAGTATTGCCTCTGCCATGACGAGACTGGTCTCAGATCGCGATCTGCGCCTATCGCTCGGGGAAGGCGCGCGCCAGCGTGTCGGCGAGATCGGCCTATGGGACAGCAAAGTTAAGCGCTTCGACGCGATTTGCGCTGATGTCCTGCAGAATCAGCGGAGTTAGTTTACCGCCGAAGAAGGTGAACTGATCTCCCGGCTTCGGCCACCGGTAAACGCATCGGCGCTCACCTGCGCCAGCCTCGGGCAGGAACGGTTATCCTGCTCTGACCGCCGACTCCCGGCCGAGTCCACGATGTGCACGTGAGCGCCAAGCCACGGAACTTTAAGGTGATGCGCAAGCCATCGAGATTCCGCAGGCCAAGGTTATCGCTTTAGCAAGGTATGTCGCAGATCCGTTGCCTGCGGCGTATCATGCCGTATGATCAGCCAGGTTGGTTGCGCAGGTCGCGCAACGCCAGCACGGCAGGACGGTCGGACTTACACAGTTCGCCTTGCGCCGGAGCGGCCTGTCGAGGAGGAGGGGACCACGCGCGAAGCCATGACACCATCTCGCGTGCGGCACAAAACTACGGTAATCCTGCTAGCCATACTCGCCGTCGGTATTGCCGCCTGGGCAATCTATGCTTACGGTGGAGGGCATCCAGTATTGACGCATTCAGCGCGCCAGGCGTCCGGTGCTGCCCCGACCGGCCGCGACAAGTTGCAGTGTGCGCCCGACCCGCACATGTGCGGCTACCCGGACAGCACTAATACTGGCGTGCCCGCGGGCACCGTATTGCGGAAAGTCCCGCAGCAGATCACGAAAGGTTATGGCTGGTACTGGGACCCGCGTGGATGGATCGTAGCCGATCAGCCGGGGGCAGTGATTCGTGATATCTCGGTTAATGCCACGATCAGCGTGAACGCGCCGAACGTTACTATCGTGGACAGTTATATTGACTGCGTGAGTCGCTGCTATTTTGACGTAATAATTCGGACCGCAGCCACCGGAGCCGAAGCGAACGCAAATAACGTAGTCATAGAAGATAGCACTATCACGGATACCACTCGCACGTCAGAAGTCGGGATATCGGCGGAGGGCCTGCGGAATACGCGCGTGCTGCGGGACAATATTTCAGGCGAGGGCGCCGGTATTCTGTTCGCCGGCGGCAGTGGCCTGATCGAGGACACGTACATCCACGACCTTGCCACCTGCTGTGGATTCCACAATGAGGACTTCCAGACCCTCTCCGGCGGCGATGTAGTTCTTGAATATAACACCCTGTTCAATCAGAATGATCAGACTAGTGACATACAGATAACGCAAGATTTTGGCCGCCAAGAAAGTGTCACAGTAAACGATAATCTTCTGGCAGGTGGCGGTTACAGCATCTACGGAGGGGACACCGGGGAAGGCTATACGGGTCCTGCGACAGGTATCCGAATCACTGATAACAGGTTGAGCAGCCTCTTCTTCGGCAACTGCGGATACTTCGGATGGCTCACGGACTTTAATCGGCCGCTCGGGGCCGGGAACGTGCTGAGCGGTAATTACTGGGATGCTACTGGTACGCTGGCGCGATTGCCTTAAGCCTTTTGTCATAGAAACCAGCTGCATATGGACCAGCGTTATTCTCGTGGACTGGCCGGCTCTCGTGGCATGACGTGCCATGTTGCTCCCGATAGCCGCGTGACGGCTCCAACAGAAGATGTCGTCAGCTGCCGCTCCTCCCGCACCCAGCATCGCCGGGTTCTGCTTGGCCAGGGCGTGCGTCCGCGCGGCCGGGGTCGGCGAGGATCCTTACCTGGAAGGCGCCTGCGCGCACGACGGGGCGCACATCCGCGCCCCGTCCGGCAGCGACCCCGGCGCTCTGGCCGCCGGGCGGTTAACTGTCCAGGACTGGCCGGAATCTCATCATGCTGTCGGGGTGAGGAGTTGATTGACAAGTGCTGCCCGGCGGCTCGCGTAATGACACAATGTAGGGACTCGTGGCAGTAATTGATCATGACCAAGCCTGCTCAATATGAGCATTAGATTACAATATGGACAGATACCGCGGGAGGCGTGTGGCAGGTTCGACTCTGGGCAGGCGCGGGATCCGATTACCGGCCTGGCCGGATGATTGAGGAGCGGGGTTGAGTCTCCCGAATGCCCGGAATCTGCGGTCCTGCAGGTTCACCGCCAGAATGGCGGCTTCCTGCGCCAGGGGGATCGAGCGGAAGCAAGCACCGAAGTGACGGGACGTACAGGTAAGGAACTAGTAGATGCCAGCAACCGGAATTCGTGATCCGGAGTCGCGGATTGACCAGATCTGCCATTCCTGCAACGGAGTCGACAAGCATCCCCGACACCACTACCTTGACGCAGCCAGGACGTACGTCAAGCATATGGACTGCTGCGCAGCCGACGGCTGCCCGGACGACACATGCGTTCGCATTCTGGCGGCGTCCGGAAATGCTCATGGCGATGAGCTTACTGCCTATGTCCGCGCGCTCGCTCCGCAGCATCATGTGAAGGAGAATGACTAATGGCGACCAGCGGTATGGATCAGAACCGACTGATCAACATTCTCGGCGTCGCAACGCTGGACGGGACGTCCTTCCTGGCACCGACGTCGCCACTCAAGCTGCAGCTGGACACCACGGTTGGCTCGGAGACGACTGACGGCACGCAGCTCGCCGCCTCCGGCGGCTATGTGACCGGCGGTGCGACGATGGGCTCGAATCCTTTCAGCACTCCAACCTACTCGGCCGGTGCTGCGTCGAATAGCAATGCCAACACGGTAACGTGGACGAACATGCCGGCGGCGATGATTAATGGCATCGAGATCTGGGACTCTGCCGCTACGCCACTTCGCTGGTGGTGGGGCGCGCTGACCACCGTGGAGACGACAAACTCCGGTGATACCTTATCGTTCGCGATCGGGTCGATCGTGCCATCAATGAGCGGCTGAGCCAGTGTCGCCTACTCCGCTAGAAGTCTTCGCCGACCTCCCGTCTACCACTGTCACGAGCGGCGGTACCGACTCTCCGGCGCAGGGTACGGTAGAGACATGGGCGGTCGCTTCGTCCGCTTCGTTCCCGACGGTGCTGACCGGGGCCACCCAGTTCCATATCGCCGACACAGCACCGGCTGCCTCCACGGAAATCATTGCGGTCACCGCGATTTCCGGAGTTTCGTGGACCGTCACCCGCGGAGCAGACGGCACGACTCCGGTTGCGCACGCTGCAGGATTCACGGTCGTACAAGTGGTGACCGCGGGCGTTCTCACGGCCTTGCAGCGGCCGCCTTGGCAGTTCGATGTTGCGCTCTCCGGCGCGAGGGGTAACGGCAAGGTGATCCTTGATGCCACGATCACGTCAGGGGCGCTCGGCACGCTGACGTCCTCGTCGGCGGCATTTACCAGCGCGGATACTGGCAAGACGATCCTGGTTGATGGCGCCGCGGGCGCAGGCCGCACCCTGGTCACGACTATCACCTACGTCAGCCCCACGTCCGTCACCCTGGCAACTGCGGCGACGAGTGCGGTCAGCGCAGTAACCGCCGTCTACGGCAGTGACGATACCTCCGCCATTAACACGGCCAAGAATGCAGCGGTTACGTGGGCAACTACGGGTACTGGAGCTACCTGGTACGCGGAGGTAGTGTTCCAGCCCGGTATCTACCTCGTTGCCGGACCGCCCGCCCAGGGCGGTACTACCAAGGGTAACGCGCAGATCCCGCTACCCGTCCTGCCGATGAGTGGCCGGAAGCTGACGCTGGTGTTCCGCGGCACGGAAGAATCCACCAGCAACATGTATGGACTGAACACTCTCCCTCTGGTCGGAGGTGCGGCGCTGGTGTGCGGCCGCACTGACGGCACCAACAGCGGCACCTACGGACCAGCATCGGTGATCGGCGGTCCCACCAATCCGCAGGTGGGACGGCCGGGACCGAGCAACACCTTCACCAACTTGCGGGCAGTTATTAAGGGCATTACCCTGATCATGCCCTACAACAGCACTTATGCCGGATTCGATTTTTACGGCTGCGCGGCGGCATCTGTTCCTTCCGCGACCGTCACCGTCCTGGCGGAGCCGTCGGAACTCGGAAACCCGAACGCCGACATCTCGAACCGGTGGCCTTCCGCGCTGCGGATGCCATCCCTGTCCAACGATGGCAACTGCGATATCGGGGAGTACAACTGCAGCGGCATGTGGATCGGCGTGTCGATCGGCGAGCACGTCCACGCATCCTCGCTCAACATCTTTTACTGCGAGTTCGGCATCGAAGGTTACTGCGATTTGCAGGGAACGCCCATGACGCACGCGAGCCGAATCGATTATGCCTGCGTGGAAGCCTGTTACAATCAGCTCATCTTTGATGATTCTCTCTGCCGCCTGGATATCGCCTGCCTCGACATGGACGGCGGCAGCGGCGGTAACATGGTCCAGGATCCCAGCAACTTCGGCTGGGGGAACATTAACTGGCGCGGTGCGGGCAACGAGCTGACTATCAGCGGCGGCGGCAGGCTGCGCCTGATCTCGGGGGACCAGGCCCGCGGAAATGTCGGCTCTCCCACGTTGGTGCTCGGTACCGCGCTGGTAAATCCCTGGTGGAGGGATGCTTTCATAATAATCTCTGGCGGTACCGTAACCGGCATCTCCATCGACGGCATAGCGACAGGAGAAACCTCTGGAGGGTTCCTCTGGCCAACAGGGCAGACGATGACCGTCAACGGGAGTGCGCTGCCAACCACGACCGTCTGGCTCCTGTGAGCCCTTGATCGACCAGGGAGGTAGTTGCCCGTGGCGATGACGATCACTGCCACCACCGGTGGCACCGATGCCGCCAGTGGCATTACCCTGGCTGTCAAAGTCCTTGACGGTGCCCTCGAGGCAGGCGGTGTTAGTGCGCAGGGAATGGCAATTCGGGCCGCGGAAGCGAGCATTACCCCGCGCTATTCCAGCGCGCTTCCGGTCTTCGCCCTGCAAAACGCTTCTGCGGCCAGTCCGCTATTCACGCTAGCTAGCAGTAATAAGTCCTATAACAATGCAGCGCTTGGGAGCGATTATGCTTACGCTGATGGGTATTACTCGGGTACGGTAACTCACGGCACGCCGATCACCGTCGGCTCGACATCGCCCACCTCTGACACAGTCGGCTGGGCCATTTACGAAGTGCCGCCTGCCACTTCGTTAACGCCAACAGTAGACACATCGTCTCCGGCATTCGCATCGGCCGCCAGCGCCAAGACAATCACTACGGCCTCGTTTACCCCGCCGCCCGGTAGTGTGCTGGTGGCAATGGTCACCGCAAACGGGACCGGCGAGGGCGGCGCGGTGTCAATGGCCGTGTCCGGCGGCGGCCTCACCTGGACGCAGCGGGCGGTTGGTACCGTCAATGGAGACGGTATCGCTGCTATATTCACGGCGACTGTCCCGTCTTCCAGTCATAGCGGCGCAGCAACCCTCGCGGCTGGGGTATCGCTAACCGCTGGAGCCTTCAAGGCGCGAGAGGCGGCAGTGACACTTGCCGTTAGCGCACATATCACCTCTGGCGCCGTGCGACCCGGATACGCTGAGGCGACTTCCGCCATTCCTGGCTCCGCTACGCCGGGTGCAATTCAGCCGGGGCAGTCGATTAGAACCTGAGTTGGGCCACGTTTTGGCTCTGAGCGCTTCCCCGGTTCGCTGACCTGCGGTTTCTCGGCTTGCAGTGATCGGATTTGCGCACTAATCGCGGGCCGTAGGCTGGCCCGGTGCCGTATGTGCGGACGGTGAAGACGACGGCGGTGCAGATCGTGCACTCCTCCCATCGTGGATCGCGGGATATCGAGCACATCGGCTCGGCTCACGATGACGCAGAGGTGGAGCTGCTGAAGGGAGAGCGGGTTCTCCAACCTGAGTTGTAGCGGTTTAGTGGCCACTCCAGCCCAGGTCGTTCAGCAGGGTCTGGGTCTCAGTGGGGATGCGGGGCTGGGCGGTGACCTGTTGGTTGCCGATGGTGATGGTCGCTGACCGCAGGGGCCGGAGGGCTTTGAGGATTTTGTTGATGCTCGCGCCGGTGCGTGCCTGGGCTTCGCGGGAGACGGCCAGGGCGGCAAACACGACGGTCAGATGGGCCTGGATGCTGTCCTCGAGGCGGTGGAAGACCGGTCGCGCGGCCAGGTCGGACTTGGTCATCCGGAAGGAGCGTTCGACCTGGTAGAGGTCGTGGTAGGCGGCCACGACCACAGGTCCGTCCATGACAGCGGGGTCGATGTTGGTGACGTAGCCCTTGATCCCGGCCAGGGCTCGGGCGCGTTCGACGAGGTTCCAGTCGACGCTGGTGGTGTTGTCGGTGAAGGTGACGAAGCGGTCCTTCTTCAGGGGCCGTTCGCCGGCGGCGACCTTCTCAGCGCGTTCGACCATGGCGTTGATCGCACGGTTGTCGTGCTGGGCGCGCTTGAACGCGTACTGGTAGACCACCCGCCGGTCACGGGCCTTCTTCCCAGTGCCCATGTGCCGGGTGGTCTCGATCGTCGCGCCGTCGGCCAGGTAGTTGCCGTGCCTCTCGACATGGGCCTGCAGGTCGTAGGGGACCTTGCTGGTCCTGGAGCCGACGATGAACTGGAATCCGTTCTCCTCCAGCGCCAGCAGGTTCGCCGCGGACAGCATCCCGGCGTCGGCCACGACGACGATGTCGCGTGCCTGGTAGCGGTCGCGGAACCGGGTCAGGACCGGGATGAGGGTCTTGGTCTCGGCTTTGTTGCCCTCGAATAGGTCTATCTCCAGCGGGAACCCGCCGGCAGTGGTGAGCAGCCCGACGGTGACCTGCGGGTCGACCCGATGTTCCTTGCTCATCCCGACCTTGCGCAGCTTGTCCTCACGCTCGACCTCGAAGTGCAGGGTCGTGACGTCGTAGAGCACGACCGCCAAGGTCCCGGTCCGGGTGGCGCGCGCGTAGCAGGCCCGGGAGATAACGGCCCGGTAGTCCCGCTCGGCCACGCGCTTGAGGCAGCGCATGAACGTCACCCGGTGCGGGGAAGCGACACCGAGGTCAGTCAGGACCCGGACGGTGTCCAGCTTGCTGGCCGGCTCGATCACCCGAGCGAGCACCAGGGCGCGGAACGCGTCGTCACCGAGGCGATCCAGCCCGAGATCGGCGTAGATGCCCGCGAGGGCCTCCCAGAGGATCAGCGAGGACGTGCCCTCGACTACGGCGGCCTTGCCGGCCGCCGCTTCCCCGGCGTCGTCCAGGTCCAGCGCCAGCTGCCCGGCATGACGACGCTCGTCGGCGATCCGCAGCAGCACCGCGAGCTCGTCGTCGGTGTGCGCCGACCCGATGTGCTCGATGCCCAGCACGCGCCGGCCCCGCTTGCGCACGATCTGGACCGCGGTCGCGCCCGAGGCCGGTCTTGACCCGCCGCACGAACATGCCCACCTCGCGAGGCTATCCACCCCAACAAGATCGGATTAGTGACCACAACCGAGGCCATCCCCGCCACGAAAGCCAAAGGTCAGCGACGAGCACGATCACAAGATCACCAGAACGCTACAACTCAGGTCCAAGGAGCGGCGGCTGGAACCGCAGATCACCATCGGGCTGCTCACCGACCAGGGCGGGTTCCCGCTGATGGTGTCCGCGTTCGAGGGCAACCGGGCCGAGACCAGGACCTGCTCCCGGTCATCGAATCCTTCATGGCCGCGCACGACCTGCCGGACGTGACGGTCGTCGCGGACGCGGGCATGGTGAGCGAGGCGAACCAGAAGGCGATCGAGGCCGCCGGGCTGTCGTTCATCCTCGGCGCGAAGATCCCGCACGTCCCCTACCTTGTCGCGCAGTGGCGGCGCGAGCACCCCGGCGAGCAGATCCCGGACGGGCACGTCTTCACCCAGCCCTGGCCCGCCGGGCCTGGCGGCGGCCGCCGGGACCAGGTCATCTGCTACCAGTACCGGGCTGACCGGGCCCGCCGGACCCTGCGCGGCATCGACGAGCAGGTCGCCAAGGCCGAGAATGCCGTCGCCGGGAAGACGCCGGTCAAGCGGAACCAGTTCGTCCAGCTGCCCGGCGGCACCCGCACCGACAACCGCGAGCTCGAAGCCAAGGCCAGATCACTGGCCGGACTGAAGGGCTACGTCACCAACCTGCGGGCCTGCCCCGACGGCACCCCCGTGACGGCGGACTTCGTGATCGGCGCCTACCACCAGCTCTTCCAGATCGAGAAATCCTTCCGGATGGCCAAAAGCGACCTGCAGGCCAGACCGGTCTACCACCGCACCAGGGACTCGATCGAAGCCCACCTGACCATCGTGTTCGCCGCCCTGGCCGTCAGCCGGCGGATCGAGCGCCAGACCGGCTGGTCAATCCGTAAGTTCGTCAAGACAGCCCGCCGCTACCGCACCATCCAGATCCAGGCAGGCCCGCACACCATCACCGCCGCCGACCTCCTCCCCGGCGCCCTCCGCCAGGCCATCGACGCGATCAACGGCCGAACGGGTGCGCACTAAGTTGGCCCAACTCGGGACTTCCGCCATTCCTGGCTCCGCTACGCCGGGTGCAATTCAGCCGGGGCAGTCGATTAGAACTACAGCTGATCGTTAGCCTCGGAAGAAATCAGATGCCGAAGGAACCGCGCATCATCTGGAGGCTCGGGGGTATCTCTCCAGGTGTGTAAGGAGTGATCAAAGGGAACTGAATGGCCAGTGGGAATGGCCACTGTTACGGGGGGAGAACAACGATCATGTCCACTGCACGCCAAGAGCCCGTCCCGGC
>Ga0181530_10002234_pt1 | contig 23310 bp, 25 predicted proteins | sample PEATcosm2014_Bin_42_FD_119769 | JGI IMG/M metagenome (GOLD analysis project Ga0181530, IMG submission 119769) | Peatland microbial communities from MTU Mesocosm Facility, Houghton, MI, USA - PEATcosm2014_Bin10_60_metaG | ecosystem: Environmental > Terrestrial > Soil > Wetlands > Peat | place... | reverse complement strand
GACGCGGTCGAAAACGCCTTGGTCTGCCGCCTCCGCCAACTGGAATCCTCACCCGCCCAAATCCAATCCCTCACCGGCTTTGACTGGATTGTTAATGTTAGATTGAACGCAATATAGTATCAACGATGGCCGTGTGCTCGTGGTGGAATACAAAGGCGAGCATTTGTTTGCGGACGCGGAAGAGAAACGCGCCGTTGGCGCGGTTTGGGAAAGTCGCAGCGGTGGGAAATGCCTGTTTGTGATGCCGGACGAGAACGACTTGGAAAAAATCCGGCAAAAAATTGGCGGGCAATTGTTTTAATCAGCGTCCATCTGCGTTAATCAGCGGTTTCTGCCTTCATTCACTTCGGCGCGACGCGGAAAATTCTTTGCGCTCTGTGCGTTCTCTGCGGTTAAAAATGAATCTGCGTCCGTCGGGCCGGGCCGATTTGGAAATCGGCACTCCCATCGGCCCTGCATGACGACACGTTGAACTGGCCCGCCAGAAGACATGCAAACTTTTGATGCAGGTGCATCAAAAGTTCGTCATCCATTTGAAATTCTTTGCGGCTTTGCGTTAAAAACCTGTTCGTATTGTTCGCAGTTGGAAAAGCAGGGCGGGCATCTTGCCTGCCCGTTGGAACGGCTTGCGCCGGTTATTCCCCCCTTGCCCAGACAGGCTGGAAGCGCTGTCCTACGTTATCAGCGTCCATCAGCGTTCATCAGCAGTCAAAAATCTTTGCGACCCTCTGCGTTCTCGGCGTCTCTGCGTTGAAAATGAATTTGGGTCCGCCGGGCCGGGCCGATTTGGAAATCGGCGCTCCAATCTGGATCAGAGACAGGCTGGAAGCACTGTCCTACGTTATCAGCGTCCATCAGCGGTCAAAAATCTTTGCCGTTTTTACGCCTTTGGTTCACGCGCCACCTCACCCCGGCCCTCTTCCCCAACTCCGTTGGCGGAGAGGGAGAAACATCCTAAGCATGGCCGGCGTTCTTCACGGCGTTGGGTGCAACTTCCATGCCGGGATACGGCTGGCCGTTGTTGCCGTCGCTGCGCCGGGCGCCGATCCGTTCGCGGATTTTACGATAGGTGGCAAACGCGAGCAGCGGCCAGGCGTTGCGATAGATGTCGTATTTCAAATAGAACACCTTCGGGAAACCCGTGCCGGTGATTTCTTTTTCCGTCCAGGAACCGTCGGGATTTTGCCTGCGGATCAAATACTCGAGGCCGCGTTTGAGCGCGGAATTGTCCGGGTCGCCGAAGGCGCACAACCCCATGACGGCCCACGCGGTTTGCGAGGCGGTGCTGGGACCGCGGCCCTTGAAGACGGGGTCGTCGTAGGTGTTGCAACGTTCGCCCCAGCCGCCGTCCTTGTGCTGGACGCTTTCCAGCCAGGTGCGCGCCTTGAGCAGCCACGGTTGTTGCATGTCAATGTTCATTGCGCGCAGACCGCGCAGCACCTGCCAGGTACCGTAAATGTAATTCACGCCCCAGCGGCCATACCAGGAGCCATCCTCTTCCTGCTGCTCGCGGAGGTAAACCAGCGCGTCGCGGATCTGGGGATGGTTTATGCTCCAGCCTTCGCAGCCGAGCAGTTCCAGGATGCGCGCGGTGATGTCGGCGCATTCGGGGTCGAGCATGGCGTTATGATCGGCGAACGGGACCTTTTCCAGGACGTTCTTCGTGCAATCCTTGTCGAACGCCGCCCAGCCGCCGTCTTTGCACTGGAACGTCATCATCCACTTCAGCCCGCGCTGGAAACATTCGTCGCGCTTTTTCGGGTTGTCCGTCGGGATTTTGCGGAGCGCGAGCAGCACCATCGCGGTGTCGTCCACGTCGGGATTCCATTGGTTGTTGAATTCGAAGACCCAGCCGCTCGGTTCGACATCCGCCGGATTTTTGTGGATCCAGTCGCCGCGAAAACGGATTTCCTTTGCCATCAACCATTCCGCGGACCGTTTCAACGCCGGATGATTTTCCGGGAGGCCGGATTCATGCAGGCAGATGGCGACGATGGCCGTGTCCCAGACCGGCGAGAAACACGGTTCGATGCGCACGGCGTGCTCGGTTTCGTGCTCCAATTTTTTCAACTCCTGCACGGCGCGGACGACTTGCGGATGGTCGTCCGGATAGCCGAGCGCCTTGAGGGCGATGAGCGAATTGAGCATCGCCGGGAAAATCGCGGCCAGTCCGTCCGAGCCTTCAAAACGTTCCAGCATCCATTGTTCGGCGATTTTCAGCGCGTGTTTGCGGAAGGGATGAATGTTGTGTTCGGCGAACCATTCGGCCAGTTTGTGCAGGCGATCCAGCCACAGGAAAAAATTGCGCCATGAAATCGTCTCCGGGTCGGGCGCGAGCGCGAGATCGCGTTCGTGAATGCCTTCGGGATAAAGCTCATCCAAATCCACCTTGACCGGTCGGATGGGTTTGAAATGGTTGATGATGGCCAGGGGCACGAGCATGGCGCGCGACCAGTTGCTCATCTCCCAGAAATACACGTGAAACCATTTGCCGAGGGGCATCACTTCACAGGGGATGGTCGGGACATATTCCCAGGGAAACAGTCCGAGCAGCGCGAGGTACAATTTGGAAAACGTGTTCATCCGCGGCACGCCGCCGAGGTTGAGGGCCATTTCGCGTGCTTTCAGCATGCGCGGGTCGGTGACGGGCACGCCGGCGAGCTTGAGCGCGAGATAGGCCTTGATGGTGGCGTTCACTTCCGACGGGCCGCCGTAATAAATGTTCCAGCCGCCGTCGGACAATTGCATGGAGAAGATGTGGTTGACCGCCTTGCGCTGCCATTCCTTGTCCACCTTGCCGTTCCAATGATGATAGGCCACCGTGTCCGAAACGATCGTGGAATCCACCATCAATTCGCCGATCCAGTAGCCTTCCGGTCGCTGCAAATGGAGCAGATTTTTCTGCGCCCGCAGAGTGGCGGTTTCCAAGTCCCGGTCAAAATCCGCTGGCAGGCGGGTTGCCGAAGACGACTGCGCCGGTTGAACCCTTGAACTGCTTTCAATCACGCTCATACTCTGCGAATTTGCGCCCGAATTGTAAAGGTTTAAGTGCCAATCCGAGGGTGCTTGCCGGACATGCGCGCTGTAGCGGCGGGGCATCCTGCCTGCCGTATCCGGTGGCATCTTGCCGCCTGGTGGAGAGTGACCGCAATGAACAGGCGCATGAAAACAATTATTCCGGCTGGAAGCCGGACAATACGGCAGAGGATGCCCGCCGCTACGGACAGCCTTGTCCGCAAGAGATTAGTCCCGCACCAACCCGCGGGTTCGCCCCGCTCCGGGAAACGTAAGATTTATTTCACTTCAAAGTTCAGCTTGAGCACGGACGTGTTTTTCACGTCGTTTTGCACGCGCAACAGCAGACTGTGCGCGCCCTGGCCCAAATCAGTCAGTTCAACGGTGAACATTTCATTGGTCGAATCAAACATCAGATTGTCCGGGCGCAAGGCCACCTCGTCCTTGCCATCGAGCGAATAGGCGGCGGAACTGATCACGCTGGCGCTGTCCACCGCTGCGACGACGATGCGGGCGTGGTCTTTTTCCACCTGTTGGTTTTTAACGGTGAGCACCGGCGGCGTGTTATCAATCAAAAATGCCTCGCTGGTTTCCTCCGTGATCCGGGCGGTTTCCGGCGTGTTGGAAGCTGCGTCCGAAGCGGTTACTTTTACAAAATAAAAGCCTTCGCGGAAGCCGGTGGTGTCAAAGGAAAGGAAGGTGTCCTCGGTTTTGTCCACGAGCGTGGTCCAGGTCATTTCGCCTTCGGAGCGGATGGCAACGGAATAGGTGAGTTTGTCCTGGTTGGGATCGCTGGCCGCCCAGACCACCGTGCAAAGGCCAGAACTCTTGGTCAGCTTCAAAGGGGGGCGCATGTTCAGGGCCGACAGGGGACTGGCCGTGGAGGCGCCACTGCCGGCGCTACTGCCCAGAAGCTGGTCCAGATTGACCGGTTGATCCATCTGGGGCGCCGGCATTTTGGAAACGCCAAAGCCCTCCGTGTAAACCTTGATGCGTGAGATGACGGGGGCGGCATTCTGGTTTTGATAATAATACCGCACGCGCTGCAGCCGGGCCGTCGCGCTTGGGGATTTGGCGTCGCGCTTGAACGACACCCGATACTGGAGATAGCGGGCGGGCGGGCTGGAAACGCCGATTTCCTGACCCAAAGGCTCCGGCTTGGACCAATCGCTCCAGGTTTTTTCCGGTTTGTCCGTGTTGCCGGAACGGGTGGAAAATTCCAGTCCGGTGCCATCGGGAACGTCACCGGCGGGATGAATTTTGCCCCAGAAACTTTTTTGTTTCGCATCAAACGCCTTGGACGTGTAGGTGCCGTTGGTCGCCAGGGTGAAGTTGAGCCGGTAAATTTTTCCCGGATGGCTGGTCGCGGCGTAGTATTGTTTCGAGGCGGCGTTGTCGGACAGCAACGCGGACACTTGGGCGCCGTTGCTGGTTTTTTGCAACAGTTTCCAATGGTTTGGATCGGAAATGGAATAAATCCGTCCCTTGTCGCCCGTGCCGGCCAGGAGATCTCCGTCAGACAGCAGGATCATCGAGTAAATGGCCTCGTCCGGCGCGGTCCAATAACGCTCGTGAAAGCCATTGGTATCAATGCGATAAATACCGCCTTGTGATGGTCCACCCCCGCCCGGTATTCCAGCGGGGCCGGGACCGCCGGCCATGGCCGCCATCCCTGGCGTGCCCGGCGGCCCGCCGTCCGCCGGTGTGGGTGACAACGGCGGCGGATTAGAATTGGAAGGCACGCCAGCCTTGGACGAATTCTCGCTGGTGGTGCCGGTGCCCGTGGTGGAAATGTTCAGGCCGGGCAAACCGGAGCCTGCCGACGCTTCCGGCTTGGAATTTCCCACAAAGGTTGAGACGTAGATGATTCCATTGGTGGCAACCACAATCTGTTTGATCTCGGTGTCGCCGGAGTTGAACAGGACAAAGCCATGATTGGTCCTGTCGATGCAGTAGAGATAACCGTGCGGGCTGGTGCCGGCCAGCAAGTTCCCGTCCCGGGTCCACGCCAGCGCGTTGATGTGGGTTTCCTCGGTTTCGAGGTAGGTTGTGGCTTGGGCGGGGGCGGAATTGGTCGGCGATACGCGCAAAATTTTTCCATGATTGCCCGTAGCCAGATAAAGCGCACCGTCCTTGCCGAAGGTCATGGCCCAGATGTAGGTTTCGCCGGGAGCGCAAAAGACCTCGGCCCGGCCGTCGGCTTCGAGGCGATACACGCGGCCGTTGGGCGAAGTTGCGGCGTAAAGCCGTCCCTTGCCGTCGAGGGCCAGCGCGTGGACCATCACCTCATTGGGCGCAAAGAAGACCGAGAGTTCGCCCTTGGGCGTGAGCTTGAAAATTTTGCCCTGGTTGCCGGTGCCGAAGAACACATTGCCCTGCGCATCCTGCACGGCGGCCCAGACGACCGGGTCGGGGACATCGGCGGAATTGGTCATGGCCGGCGCGAGTTCCAGATGGCCTTCGCTGGTGAGCGAGACGTTGTCAAATTCGCCGGGGCTGAATTCGGCAAACGTGTCCTGGTCCACCGGGGCCGTATTCACCGCCTGCGCGACCGGGACGGTACTCAACGCGAGCAGCGCCGATCCCGCGAACAGAATCAAGGGGAGTCGTTTCATTTAATCCTCACTGGTAGTGTTAGTTGTCCGCTGAAGGTGCCTTCCACGGGAAAATTCGTTTCCCAAAGTGTAATCCGATTGAGGGTTGCCTGCTGGATGTTGGAATTCGGGGATTCCAGTTGGGCGATGGCCGAAGGCGGCAGGTCGGGCAGGTTCCGGCCTTCCAGGGAAAGGCCGCGCGCCGTTTGCAACAGCTTCACGCAGATATTCCGGTGCGAACGGGACTGGCGGAGGCGGTCGAGCACCTGGTCCAGCGTTTGCGGCGGTACCCGGGGCGGCTCGTCCATCCGCAGCGCCGCATCGGCATCGCCGACGAAGAGTTGCACTTCCGTCGTGCGCAGATCCGCCGGGATGGGAACCGACACGGGGATGGTCGAGGCTTCACCGCGGTAATTGCGCAGGCCCACCATTGCGTGCAGGGTGGCCCCGGGTTTGATTTCGTTTTGGTCCATTTCAAGCGAATCCAGCCGGCTCAGCTTCCAACCGTCCACCAGGCGGACGTGGAAGGCCAACGACTTCACGTTCGGGAATTCGCAGGGATTGTCGAGCAGGGCTTCGTAGAGCATGAGCTGGCGGATGGCCAGCGGATACGCGGCGTCTTCGCCGCTGGCGGATTCCGACAGTTTGACTGGAGCATGGCCTTCAATTTCCATGGTGGTTTCCATGAAGATCGTCTGTTTTTCCTCCGATTCCATCGTGTCGTAAAGCGATTCAAGAAGCCCGATGGCGGAAAGGACGGGCGTGAGCATCTGGTTTTGAAACATCTCCGCTTGGAAATGGCGTTCCCGACCGCCTGGCGCCTGCAACTGCACGTCGAAATGTGTGGTGGGCGCCTGGCGTCCGATTTCGCCGGCGATGGCCGTCAGGCGGTCCTGGTAAATCGAGCCGATGACCGGGCCGGTGTTGGATAATTTGAATGACCGCGCATAGGACTGCACTACCGTGAGGATTTCCGCGGAAGCCATGGGCATTTCCGTCGGCCCGCTTTGCAGGAAGGGATGGCCAAAGGCCAGAATGCGGTTGCCGTTGCGCCAGGTGACCGTGCCGGTGCCGGCAAAATGAAAATCCCCGCTCATCAATACGCCGGCCAGCGGCGACCCCGGTTTCAGATCGTTGTCAATGTTGTGGGTGACCGTGCCGGAGGGGGCCTGCATCACGTCGAGGCCCAGTGCGCCCAGTTGCGGGCCGAATTTTTTTAGCGTGCGTTCCGAAACGCCGGAGACGAACAACGGCGTCGGGAGCGGTTTCATGGCCGATTGCAATGTTGCCAGGGAAGGCAGATTCGCCGCACTTGCCGGAGCCGCCAGCCATTGCGGGTCGGCGCCGGCTTCAACCCGCACCCGGCCGTTTGTCCCCGGGGACGGGGCAGCCGGAGGATAGCCGTTTTCCACTTCGAGCATGGCTTCGATGGGGGTGACGCCGATCAACGCTTGGTCCTTCGGCCAGAGAAATCCATAGGCGTAGGCGCCGATAAGCTTTCCCCCGATAAAAACCGGGCTGCCGCTCATGCCGGCCACCGGACCGGTGAGAAGGTTGGTCGGGTCGAGCGCCTTGCAGATGATGACGGGCCGTTGCGGGCCGATGAAATTTTCCACGATGCCCACCACTTGCATCGGGAAGCTGTCAATGCGGGTTCCGGAGACGACGGTGTGCCATTCTCCCGTCATGCCCGGCTTGATGTCCGACAATGGCATCACCGGCGTGTTGTCCTCCGCGCGCACGGTGGCCGAAGTCAGCGGGAGGAGAAGGACGGCGGCGCAGAAGCCGGGAATGAGCGGGCTGATTTTCATGGGTCGTGATGACTTTCCGATCGTTGCACCGGGGACGGATTTTCCTGCGTCCGCAGGATGACGGTTTCCCAATCAAAGGCAAGATCCGTTTGCCGGCAGGTTGCCAAAGACAACCGCACTGGTTGAACCCGGGAAGCGTTTTCAATCACACGCCCACTCTGCAAATTCGGACCCGGACTGTAAAGTTTTAAGTGCTCAATGCGGTAGGGGGTGTTCTGTTGTTCAGCCGCCTTCGTTTTTGTTGTGGACAAGTCCGGTCAACTTCAATAATTCAAGTACAGCATTTGCTTTCAAAGCGGCAATAAAACTTATGGGCTACAAGATTGCTCGTTACGGCTGGCTGCCTGACTTGCCGGATCAGCGCGACCATTTCTACGCCGCACCGGTGGAACTGGCGGGGGTATTGCCGGCCAAAGTTGACCTTCGCCCGCAATGCCCGCCGGTTTATGACCAGGGCCAGCTCGGCAGTTGCACGGCCAACGCCATTGCCGGAGCCATCGAGTTTGACCGGATGAAGCAGAAGCTGGCCGACTTTACGCCGTCGCGTCTGTTCATTTATTACAACGAGCGCGCCATCGAACACACGATTGATTCCGACAGCGGCGCGCAAATTCGCGACGGCATCAAGAGCGTGGGCCAACAGGGTGATTGCCCCGAAACCGAATGGCCGTATGTCATCGCCCGGTTCAAAACCCGGCCGGCGGCGAAATGCTACGCGGACGCGCTGAAATACCGGGCCATTTTGTATCAGCGCCTGACGCCGATTCTCAGCCAGCTCAAGGGCTGCCTCGCTTCGGGCTATCCGTTTGTGTTCGGATTCACGGTCTATGAAAGTTTTGAAAGCGCGCAGGTGGCCCGGACCGGCCACGCGTCGCTGCCCCAATCCGGTGAGCGGGCCATTGGCGGCCATGCCGTTGCCGGGGTCGGTTACGACGATGCCCGGCAGTGGTTCATCGTCCGCAACTCCTGGGGCGGCCAATGGGGCATGAAGGGTTATTTTACCTTGCCTTACTCCTATGTGACCGACGATAATCTGGCCAGCGACTTCTGGACAATCCGTGTGGTGCAATGATAATTGATTTAACCTGATTAATACTCGATAAAAAATTATGACTCTCACAAAACGTGACTTGGTAGTTCGCATCAGCAATGAAACCGGCCTCGTCCAGCAGCAGGTGTTCGACGTGGTGCAAAAAACGCTCGACTACATTGCCGAGGCGCTCGCCAAGGGCGACAAGGTGGAATTGCGCAACTTCGGCGTCTTCGAAATCAAAATCCGCAAGGCCCGGGTCGGCCGCAATCCCAACGCGCCGGAAACCGACGTGCCGATTCCCGCGCGGGCGATGGTCAAGTTCAAGGCCGGCAAGGAAATGCGGGCTGACGTGCTCAAGCTCACGCCCGCAAAAGCGGTGCCACAAGTTTAAAGACAGGGACAGCGCGCCGCGGCGTCTCTGTTAAGTTCCTGTGGCGCACCCGGACACTGCCACCAACGCTCGATACGTGTCCGGCGTTCCGGTATAGTTGTTGAGGAGTGCCGAGCTTCCTGCTTTCCTAATTAAAAAAATTCTCTTACCCTTTGGGCATGGAACGATTGCCCGGATTTCGCGACTTTTATCCCGAACCACTTCCGCATTCCGATGTGGGGAGCGCCGATGCCCGCCAGTTCATCTTTGACAAATGGCGCGCAACCGCCCGCCGCTACGGCTTTCGCGAATACGATGGCCCGCCGCTGGAACCGCTCGAACTTTTCACCACCAAAAGCGGCGGGGAAATCGTCGGCCAGCTCTACAACTTCACCGACAAAGGCGACCGCGCCGTGGCATTGCGGCCGGAAATGACACCCACGCTCGCGCGCATGGTCGCTGCGCACGAGCGCAATTACAAAAAACCCATCAAATGGTTCGCCATCCCGCAATTGTTCCGCTACGAACGCCAGCAAAAAGGCCGGCTGCGCGAACACTTCCAGTTCAATGCCGACCTCATCGGCGAGACCGACCCGGCGGCGGATGCCGAGTTGATTGCGCTGCTCATTGACACGCTGCGGTCGTTCGGACTGACCGAATCGGATTTTATCATCCGCCTGAGCAGCCGCAATGCGTGGCAGGAATTCTACCGACGGGGAATTGAAATGAAACGTCTCGTTTCACAACAAACACATCAAGCGCCGCCAACCGCTAGGCTTTATTCCAACGATGCCGAATACGAATTTTTTCAGGCGATTGACAAGTTAGAGCGCGTGTCGCCGGAGGAGAATGAGCAGAAATTGGCCGCGCTGGGCTTCTCGCTCGACGAGGTGAACGAGTTCATCAAGTCGGGCAAACCGACGGCGGAGTTGCAGAGCATTCTGGACAATCTCGCCGCGCGCGGCCTGCGCGACTTCGTGAAGGTGGATTACCGCGTCATTCGCGGGCTGGCGTATTACACCGGCACGGTGTTCGAGGCGTTCGACCGCAAGGGCGAGTTTCGTGCCATCGCGGGCGGCGGACGCTATGACAATCTGGTCAAGCTCATCAGCGGTGGCAAGGTAAACCTGCCCGCGCTCGGTTTTGGCATGGGCGACGTGGTGCTGCTGGAACTGCTCAAAGCGCGCGGGCTGCTGCCGAAATTCGACGCGAACGTGGACGTTTTCATTTTGATCGAAGACGAAACTCTCCGCGCATCCTCGCTCAAACTGGTGCAGGACCTGCGCGCGGCGGGATACGCCGTCGAGTATTCAATCACGACCGCCAAACCGGACAAACAATTCAAACGCGCGCAGGAATTGAAGGCCGTTTACACCGCGAAGTTCGAAGGCGACTCCTACGTGCGCATCCGCAACCTGAAGTCACGCGAGGAGGTCGTCACCGGCGCATTCGACGTGGCGAATCATTTGGGGTGAAAATGATGTGCCAACACGACGGAAGTCAAAATGAACGAGCTATCGAAGAAAGCCTTCGAGTGGCTTGAACGCTACTGGCATAAAAAGGCAACCGCCAGTCTTGCGCCAATTGTTGCAATAATTGCATCACTCACCCATTTCTACTCACCACAAACCCAAAAAATTCCTGTTGTAGGTTGGATATTGTCAGCATTTATTGGAATTGCGGTCGTATCTGTATGGTTTCTCACAAATCGCCTTCCACGCGTTAAAAAAGGCAATGTTGGAATCGTAGTGGGGATCGCGTGTGATAGTCCTGAGGAAGATAAGCAGGTAAAAGCCGATTTTATTGTAAAGCTCCGGGAATTAATCCAGCAAGGAGAGGGGAAATTTCAATTAGTGGAACTTCCCAGTTGGAGTCTTCAAAGAATTGGGGATGCCGGCGTTGTACCTGAGTACTTAAACAAAACTCGTGGTCACTTTATGCTGTATGGTTATGTACGCAGGCGTAACGTCGATGGTCACGATGCGCATTTTCTAAATTTCGAAGGTGTCGTGAGGCATGGCCCGGCCCCTTTTGAAATTCGGCAGGATCTTGGCGCCGACTTTACAAACGTCTTTCCACGAAGATTGATTATTGGTGTTGAAAATGACGCGTTTAGTTTTGAGGCTGCCTCTGAGTGGACTGAATTGAGCACCCGTTACGTTATAGGAATGGCCGCTTTTATTTCAGGAGATGCCGGGTATGCGGAAAAGATGTTTTTATACGTCGAGGCTAAACTCAGACAGCACAAAAATACGGGTGCAATGATTTCAGTTCAAGAACATCGAATTCGTGTGCGCCATCTTCCGATTTCTTAATTGAACGCCAAAACCAACGAGTCTGGTTCCCAACGCATCGCCGTCATCGCCGGTGACATCACGCAGCAGCGCGTGGAGGCGATTGTGAATGCCGCCAACACGTCGTTGCTCGGCGGGGGCGGCGTGGATGGCGCCATTCATCGCGCCGCCGGGCCGGAATTGCTGGCAGAATGCCGCGCGCTCGGCGGTTGCGCGACGGGTCAGGCCAAAATCACCAAAGGCTATAAACTTCCGGCCAGGTGGGTCATTCACACCGTCGGCCCGGTCTGGCATGATGGCCAGCGCGGCGAGGATGAATTGCTCGCGAGTTGTTATCGGAGTTGCTTTGCGCTGGTCGAATCGAACGGTATCACGACTGTGGCATTCCCATCCATCAGCACCGGCGCGTATGGTTTTCCGATGGACCGCGCGGCGCGGATTGCCGTGCGCGAGACGAAACAGTTTTTGGAACGGAACCAATCGGTGGAGCAGGTGATATTGGTTTGCTTCGGCACGGGCGCCCTGGAGCTTCATCAAGCGGCGTTGCATGAAGTTTGGGTTTGAGTTTGTGGCGGCGGCGGCGGCTTGTTAATTTCGTTTCGTGCAAAGACTGAATCTTCTCAAATGGGCGCCGGTGGTGCTGGTGTTGACCGCGTCGTGCAGTTCAATCAAGGTTGGCGAACCCGGCCGGAACGGACTGGTGGCGAGCCAAACCCGCCCGGTTGATTCCAAACTTGAGCCGATGCGCCTGCACACGGAGGGAAACAAGGTGCTGGATGCCGGCGGGAAACCCGTCTGGCTCTACGGCGTCAACATCGCCTCGCTCGAATGGACCAACGGCGGCGAACACGTCGAGGAATCCGTGAACCGCGCCATCAACGATTGGAAGGTGAACCTGATCCGCCTGCCGCTGGCCCAGGACCGCTGGTTCGGCAAAATGACAAATCAAACGGACAGGGGCGCGGCTTATCGCGCGCTCGTGGACAAGCTGGTGGACACCTGCGCGGCGGGACGCGTTTACATCAATCTGGATTTGCACTGGTCGGATTGCGGCCAGTGGGTCAACGAAGGCGGCAGGCTTGGCCAGCACAGCTTGCCGGACAAAAATTCAATCACGTTTTGGCAGGATCTGGCGATACGCTACAAAAATCAGCCGAATATCATTTTCGATCTATACAACGAGCCGCACGACGTGACCTTTGCCATTTGGCGCGGTGGTGGAACGGTCACGGACAAATCGGAGCACAAGAAGCCCGGCCCGGCAAAAGTCTACGAAGCGGTGGGTTTGCAACAACTTTACGACACGGTGCGTGCGACCGGCGCAACCAACGTTGTGGCGGTCGGGGGGCTGGATTGGGCTTATGATTTGAGCGGCGTGCTGCAAGGTTATGAAATCAAAGGCTCAAATTTAATTTATGAAACCCATCCTTACCCAAACAAACCACCCAACTGGGACAAAGAATTCGGCGATGCCAGCCGGATATATCCGGTATATGCGGGAGAATGGGGTTTTGGCCTCCGCGACACGAACGGTTTGGAATATGCCCAAAATCTGATGCAATACGTCAAAAAACACGAACTCCATTGGACGGCGTGGGATTTTCACACCACTGCCGGGCCGACGTTGATTAAAAATTGGCAGTATGAGCCGACGGACTTCGGCCAGTTCGTAAAAGAACAACTCGCGGCCCTGGCGGCAGCTCGCGGTTCAAACAAATAAATCCCGTTCCCGAATTGAAGCAAAAAAAGCGGGGCTGAAGCCCCGCCTGGTGAAATTGATTCGGGGAATTACTTTGCCGGCGCCGCCACGACTTTTTCCTGTTTTTCGTTTACCAGCGTCGCGCCCTTGCCGAGGCGTTTGCGCAGGTAGGTGAGTTTTGCGCGGCGCACCGAACCCTGGCGTTCGACTTCAATCTTGTCCACGCGCGGCGAATGCAGCGGGAACACGCGTTCCACGCCTTCGCCGTAGCTGATGCGGCGCACGGTGAAGGTCTCGTTCAGGCCGTGTCCGCGTTTGCCCATGACGACGCCGGAGAATATCTGGATGCGCTCCTTGTCGCCTTCAACGACCTTGGTATGCACACGTACGCTGTCGCCAACCGTGAATTTCGCATCGTCTTTGCGATACTGTTCCGATTCAATTTTTTCTTGTAATGCCTGGTTCATAAAATCTCTTTGCTGGTGACAAGTGACATGTGTCATGTGACCCGATTAACAAGCGCGGGTTCTTGTCACCTGTCACCCGTCACCTGTCACTTTACAATAAATCCGGTCTTCGTTCTTGGGTTCGCAACATTGCCTGTTCGCGCCGCCATTTTTCAATTTCGGCGTGGTGGCCGGAAACCAAAACGTCCGGGACTTTCATCCCGCGAAAGTCCGCCGGCCGCGTGTATTGCGGATATTCCAGCAGCCCGTGGCTGAAGGATTCGTCGCGCGAACTTTCGTCGTCGCCCAGCGCTCCGGGCAGCAACCGCGTCACCGCGTCAATCACCACCATCGCCGGCAGCGCGCCGTTCGTCAGCACGTAATCGCCGATGGACAATTCATCGTCGGCGAGTTTTTCCCGCACGCGTCCATCAAAGCCCTCGTAATGCCCGGTGACGAGCAGCAAATCTTCCTGCTGCGCCAGCTCCCGCGCGCTGGCCTGATTGAACTGCCGCCCGGCGGGCGACAACAAAATCACACGCGTTTTTTCGCGCTTCAAACTTTCAATCGCTTCAAAAAGCGGTTCCGGCTTCAACAACATGCCCGGCCCGCCGCCGAAGGGCCGGGCATCCACGGTCTTGTGCCGGTCGTGCGTCCAGTCGCGCAGGTTGTGGATTTTCAAGTCCAGCAGACCGGCATCGCGCGCGCGTTTGACGATGCTTTCGTCGAGCGGCCCGGCGAACATCGCCGGGAACAAAGTGAGCACGTCAATTTTCACTCCATCGTCCTCGTTCTCGTCCTCGTCCTCGTAATCGAATCGCGACGACGAGAACGAGGACGAGGACGACCTAAGTTTTCTCTTCGACAATTTCCACCGAACAACGCTGGCCTTTCTTCGCGCTGCCGGCCAGCAACAACGAGCGGATCGCATTGATCGTCACGCCCTGACGGCCAATGATTTTGCCCACGTCCTGCGGGTCCAGCCGCAGTTCATAGACCGTCATGCCTCCGCGCTCCACCGGCGTGATTTTCACCGCGTCGGTGTTCTGCACGAGGCCTTTGACGACATATTCCAAGAACGCCTGCATCGCACGAAAAATTAAAATCAAGCCGGCGGCGGAACCACCACCTTGCCTGCCTTCTTGATGAGGCTGGCGACGGTATCGCTCGGCTGCGCGCCCTTGCTGACCCAGTATTGGGCGCGGTCGAGTTTGAGCGAGAAATTATCGCCCTTCTTCAACGGTTGGTACGTGCCGATTTCCTCGATGAACTTGCCGTCGCGCGGACTGCGACCGTCAGCCACCACAATGCGAAACACCGGAGCGTTCTTGGCTCCGACGCGCTTCATGCGAATTTTTACAGCCATAAATTTGTCAAAAGAGCGCACAGACTAGCCATCCATGTGACAGGTTGCAAGCCTTGTTTTAATACAAAAAGTTGGGAACACGTTCGTGGGTCAAACGTTTCACCAACAGCGCAGTTCAATTCGTGAAAACGAGGGCATGAACAAGGGTGTGGGTTTGGGCCGGACGGCAGCGATGCTGCCGGTTATGACAGGTCAGGATGCTGCCGTTACGACCGGTGTGTCCGGTTGCGGCCGATGAAGCCCAAATTCTTGAGGCAATTAGCCGCCGCCTACCAACTGGGCAACTTTTGGGTGGTAGTTTGGGTGGGAGTGCCTGACACCTTTGAGGGGACAGGCTGGGCGATGACCTGCTTGAGCGGCATTGGCCGGGGCAATTCCTTGTAGTCGCGCGGGATTCCAAACAGCGAAGCGTCCAGCGGCCCTTCCTTGGCCGAAATCAGGGCCAGCGTGATCGTCTGACCGCCGCCGGTGACCTGTGACCTTACCACCATGCCCGGCAGCGTGCTCAACGCGGGAGTCATATCCGTGTCCGCGCCGGCGGTTTTGTCCAGCACGGCGTAGTCGGCCCGGATCCGGGCGTAATCCGGATAATTTTTTGCCACCCAGACCGTCCCGATGATGCCACGGGAATTCGTCCACGTATAAAGCTCCGTATCGTAGGGGCCCACTTTCTGGGTTTTGCCCGTAGGCTGCGGCACGGGCGCCCGGGAGGCGGTGCCCGACGGCCTGGCTTGCTTCATCAGCTGGCCAGGCGATTTTAAATACAGCTTCTGAGTGTGCAACAGCGTGATGGTATCGCCCGTGTTCAAATCCGTGATGGTGCTCAAGGCCTGCGGCTGGCCGGCATATGTGTCCATGCGGATCTTGGTGCCCTTGATCTTTATTGCGGCCACCTCGCTGTAGTTCGGAGTGACGATTTGCTGTTGCGAAACCAGATCGGCCCGCGCACCGGTGGCGCAAACCAGCGCAAGGGATATAAAGATTCGTTTCATGGCGGCGCGATAATCCTTCCGGCCTTTGCGGAAGAAAAGCAAAAAAACACGAGGATGTGATATTGAGCCTGTGGCTCGATAAATCCTTCAAATAAAATCGGCGCCCAGCGCCGGCGCTACAACGTCGAAGCGTCCGCATCAGTAGTTTAGTCTTGGTTACTCTTGGCTCTGCAAATGCTTTATCCCAATCGAGCTTATTATGCGAACCGACAATAAGAGGCGAATAGGACGAGATAATGGCAGGAAATGTCTGAATTCTGGACATGGCCGGGCTTTAGCAGGCGGCACTGTCGCCATCTCGCAAAAGGGGTCTGCATGAGTTTCAGTTTCCCGCAAGTCATGGGATACATCACCGGCGCGCTGCAATTCGCTGTCGCCGGTTACGCCCTGCGACTAAACCGGATCTTCGGGACGGCACGCGTGGGCTGGTCGCTTTTCTGGGCCTTTGCGCTTCTGGCCCTGCTCCATTTGTTTCAATCCATTCCGTTTTTCAATTCCGGCGAACCGTTGGGGGTCGAGATTGAAGTGATGTATTCGCTCATTTCACTGCTGTTGCTGACGGGCATGGTCCACATCGAAACCCTGCTCAAAGAGCGTTTGCGGCTGGAGCGCGAGGAACAGCATTTGCGGGCTGAGTTGGAATCCGAAGTCAAAAAGAAAACGGCGTATCTGAGCCGGGCCATTGAGGAACTGCAATTGGAAATTGACGGACGCAAACGAATGGAGGCGGAGATCGAAAAGACGCACAAGGAACTTCTCGCCGCTTCCCGTCAGGCGGGGATGGTGGAGATTGCCGCCGGGGTGTTGCGCAACGTGGGCAATATTCTCAAGCATGCCGATGTCTCCGCCAGCGCGGTTTCCGACCAGGTGAAGCAATCCAAGATCACCAATGTCGTCCGGGTCGGCGCTCTGATTCGCGAACACGTGAAGGACCTGGGTGATTTCATGGCGCGCGATCCGAGGGGCCAAAAGTTGCCGGTGTATATCGCGCAACTGGCCGACCATCTGGCCGATGAACAAACCACCCTCTCACGCGAACTGGAATCGCTCAGAAAGAACATCGAGAAAGCCGAAGCGGAGCAGCAAAGCTACACTGAACTCATGAGCAAGGAAGACGCGGCAAGAGTCGCTGCCTCGGTTGAACAATCACCAACCATGAACGGCCACACGCCGGCGCCGCCGGACGTGTAAATCGAGAATGCCCTTTCCCTGAGCAGAAGGGCATCCCGTCCCCCCGCTTTTTGCCAGGGCGAAAGTTTCCCGGACCGCATGGCGTTGAAAAATATGGCGTTGAAAAATAATCAGCGTAACTCCGTCAGCGAGGTTCGTCGTCATGGCCCAACAACCGGGCGAAGTAAAAACAGCCGGCTGCCACAAGGATGGAAGCCACGACGATGATTTCCGCCTGCGTTCCGGGTTGTTTCAGGTCATCGAACCACTCCTCAATCACCGGGCCCATTTTGCCGTAAAGCATTCCCATCTGCCGCGTCTGGGCCTTGTTGTACCCCAGCATGGAAAGGTCATCCGACACATCCGGAGAGCGCGTTCCCAGCCAATAAACCACGCCGGCGCCGCCGATACCCAGCAGCAGCACGATGATGCTAATAATTCTGAGCCGCGCGGCCTGCCTGGAGTACGAATGGGCGCCTGATGTTTCGTCATTCATCGTCATGTGCGCATTGTTCTACGCATACCGTCACTGAAACACAAGTCCGCCGCCGGGTAGCGTCGAGCCTGCTTGCCGCGCCGAAGCCTTGCGGAAGCGGGTGGCTCGCCAAATCGGCGCACGGAGCCGACGCGACAACACAATTTAGAAGCCGGGTGCCGGATTGCCATTTGCCTTCGAACCGGCAATACTGGTGCCCATGAAACACAATTCATATTTTGACGGAAAAGTTCAGAGTCTGGCCGTGAACACCTCGGAAGGCCCGGCCACGGCGGGCGTCATCGAGCCGGGCAAATACACTTTCAAGACCGACTCGGAAGAGCGCATGCAAGTCGTTGCCGGCACGTTGAAGGCGAAACTGCCGGGTGCCGCGTGGCAGACCTTTGCCCGGGGCCAGTTCTTTGTGGTCCCCGCGCATGCGTCCTTTGATGTCGAAGCCGCAGCCGACGTGGCCTACCTCTGCCATTACAAAAAGTAGTTTGTAGCGGCCTCCAGTGAGCGCCGGAGGATGGAAACTGTGGCACAGACCTCTGATCTGTGTTGTAGGTTGACAGGCCGGAGGCCTGTGTCACGAACAGGATGTCTTTGCACCTTGGTCAGCCCGCGTCGAAGTTTCGGCGCGATAGGCTGACTCCCGCAGAGGTGTATGCCGTGGCTAAAACCGGATGTTACCTAAACGAGTACAGGAAGTTACGCAAATTCCAACAAATTTACCTTGTCTTTTTCCGGAACATGTCCTATATTAAGACAGCTATTATGACGGTAAGCTTTTTACCAACTAAAAAAATTCTGGTTGTTGACGACAATCCGATAACCCTGAAAGTTTTGTCATCAGCCCTTGATTCCAAAGGCTACGAGGTATTTACCGCCGTTGACGGGCCCGAAGCCTTTACCATCGTGCGTCAGGAAAAGCCGGACCTCATCCTGCTCGATATTTTCTTTCCGCCCGACGCTTTTCAGAGCGGCAACACTTGGGATGCGTTTCTGATTATGAATTGGCTCCAGCGCATGTGCGGACCACAGGCCAGGAACATTCCTGTATTCGTCATTTCCGGGGCTGAATCGGAGGAATTCAGGGGTCGTTGTCTGGCCGCTGGCGCGGCGGAATACTTCCAAAAACCGATCAAGATTTCCAAACTGCTGGAAGCCATTCAACAAATCTCCCGCTCGCGTGTGAGGGTCTGTCCGCGTGAGAACGATGTGCCGCTTGAATTGGCGGCCATGTCAAATTCCGATCGCCTGCACGTCTAGCCAGGCATCCGGCACAACGCGCTCAACGGGCAAGCCCACATTCTTTGAATGAGCCGTCAGGCATGATGCAAACGTGGCAAAAGGTTTAACGCAAAGAACGCGGTCGGTCACGCCGTAGTCGAAAGCGAAGGCGAAAGTTGCAAGTTGGCAAAAATCGCCACGGCCTTTCATCTGAATCCTGGCGTTGAAGTTTGGCGCGCCTGAAGGTCACGATCCGCCTTTACAGGGTTGCAACCGCCATCATTCGTTTGCTATTGTCGCCGCATGGCAGATTCCCTGAAGGACCTCGCGGCAGGTTCAGCATCTGCCACCCGCGCACGCTATGGCGTCCTGGCTTTTGCCCTCGTGGTCACCGCCATTTCCTATCTCGACCGCGTGTGCATCTCCATGAACACGCCGTTCATGCAGAAGGACCTCCATTTGAGCGACGCGCAAATGGGTTTGGTGTTCAGCGCGTTCACCTTCGCCTATGCCGTCTTCGAAATTCCCGCCGGCTGGCTGGCCGACCGGTTCGGACCGCGGCTGATGATGGCGCGCGTGGTCCTGTGGTGGTCGCTGATGACCGTCGTGACCGGCCTGGTGGGGGGATTCATCTCCCTGCTTTGCGTGCAGTTCCTGTTTGGCATGGGCGAAGCGGGCGTGTTCCCCGGCCTTTCCCGCGCCTTTTCGCGGTGGCTGCCCAAAGGCTGGCGCGGCAACGCGTTTGGACTGGCCATCATGACCGCGCTGGTCGGCGGCGCCATTACTCAAAAGCTGACCGCCGGACTGCTCGGCGTCTCGCACGGCAACTGGCGGATGATTTTCTTCCTGTACGCGCTCACCGGGTTCGTGTGGGTCGTGGCGTGGTACTGGTGGTTTCGCGATGACCCGCACCATCACCGTTCCGTGAACGAGGCCGAATTAAAGCTCATCGGCACGCTTCCGCCCGCGTCGCACCCGCGTGTGCCTTGGCCGAGCCTCTTGCGCAACCGTTCCCTGCTTCTCCTGTGTGGCATGTATTATGGCGTGCTTTACGGCTGGTATTTTTTCCTGACGTGGATGCCAAAATACCTGCTCAAAGCCCGCGGGTTCGACCTCAAAACCACCGGCTGGCTTGCCATGTTGCCGCTGCTCTGCATGGCGGCGGGCGTGGCGGGCGGCGGCTGGGTTAGCGACCGCCTCGTCCAACGTGTGGGCCGGCGTTGGGGACGACGCATCCCCGGGCTGATCGGCCTGCCGCTGGCCGCCGTGTTGCTGGTGGCGGCGGTCACGACGGCGGACGCAAAGACGTCGGCCTTCCTCTTTGCCGCCGCAGCCGGGCTGGCCACGTTTGGCGTCGCCGCTGGCTGGGCGACGTGTCTCGACATCGGCGGCCGCCACGCCGGCGTCATTACGGGCACGATGAACACCTTCGGAAACCTGGGCGGCACGACCATGCCGCTGCTGATGGGACTGTGCCTTAGCCGGTGGGATTCCTGGAACATCTCGCTGTTGAGCGTGGCGTTCTTCTATTTTTGCTCCGCCGCCTGCTGGCTGGGCATCAAGGCCGACGAACCGATCCCGAACACCTGACTGGGCAACGGATTAAAAAGCAAAGACGCAAATGTGGCGCACAGCCGCCCCGGTTGTGGTTCGACGCGTTCTGCGGCGAACGCTTCGGCGGTGAACATGCGATGACGTGTAATCGTCTTTGGAAAGGATTGTCGCATCAGTCTTGCGAGCATTCCTCCCACAGCATGAAAATTCCGAGCGCCCGGGTCCAGCGTTCGATGTAGCTGGTGTCGCAGCCGGTGGCGGCGAGGTTCTTCACATCGCGCAGGTGCCGCGGGGAACGCGATTTCCTGGCCCAATGCAGTTTTGAGATGATGAGGTCTTCCTTGCTCACGATCCAGGTCTTGAAGTTTTCAAATTTGACACGCTGCCGGCGGCTGTATTCCGTGAGCCGATAATTGATTTGCTGGCAGACGATGCAATTCACCTTGATGCGGCTTTTCCGGTGGAAGAGGTTGAAGAATGACTGTTGGGCAATGGCGCTGTCCACCGCTTCGCGGGAAATGTCGTAGTCGGGACTGAACAAACGGAACACAATCTCGGCGTCGGCGGGGCGCAGGGCGACGACGAAATCAAGATTGTGGGGCACGCACGGAAGGGCGTAGCAGTTCAGTGCCATCGAGCCTGTGAGCATGTATCCGATCTGCGCCGCGTCGAGCCGCGTGGAAACGTCGCGGACGATGTCAATTTGGTTTTGCATGCGGGGCAGGGAAGCGACATTCCCGGTTTCAGCTTTGATCGCAATGACCGGTCCGCCCCGCACCAGGAGAAAGGATTTGGCGCCGGGGCGCAAATCCGCAATGTCGTTGTTCTGGCCTGTTTTTTTACCCGTCATTGTGCCTCCGCTTGTAATAAACCAGCACAACTTGGGCCATACGCCCGCCTGGCCGCCGGCGTGAATGGCGTCAATAATTTTGACACATTACAAATTTCTCCCCCAATATCCGGCAAGAATGAAGCACGTCTTGGAAGGACGATGGAAAGCGTTGTAGCGGTGCTCTGTGAGCGTCGGAAGATGGTGACGGTCATAGACCGCCACTACTAAAGAATGATCGTGCACTTCGGGCGACGCTCCCAAATCAAAAACGGATCACAATCTGGATGGCTTGCGGAACGTGCGTTTTGGTCTGGGTTCCTTGGGCGGCTTCTTGCTGCGAGCGGCGATTTGAATTGCCCGGCACGCCCAGGCCACCAGCTCATCCCGGCTTTCCAGCACGTCCGGCGGCACTTCGTGGTAACCCATCGTCATCACGCGCCCCCTCGATTCGTAAGTGAACGGTGGCATCCCACGCGCCGTGTAATCCGCCTGCGACTGCGCGTCCGTTTTGAAAAACAACCGGCCCTCGTCCAAAATCCCGAAGAAGGACTCGCCAACATACAATCCATACGCGCCGAACATCGCCCTGGCGCGCACATCCGGCAACGCGCCCAACTGGTCGAGCACAAATTCTTTGAATGAGTCGTCAGGCATTGATTATTTTGAGAGCAGTTGTGCAACTCGGATCAATACCAGGTCAATCAGCGGTGAAAGCAGATTGAGAATCAATCCCCAGCGTCCCCATTTCTTCATCCCACCTCCATATTTTCTCCCATAAATATAATCGTTGACCCGCAATAACCACATTTTGCCATAGGCTTATGCCTCCTTACCCTGATGCTTCCCGGTGCGAATGTCGAGTCAGGATTTCCGCCACTCCGGCCGCGCTCGATGGGTTTCGCTACTTGCCGGCTGTTTTGGGATCGCCCGTGTACGCAACGCCGTTGATTTTCACGTTGGTTAATTTCAAGTCCTTCACATGTTTGATCACCACTCCGGGATCCTTCAATTGGATGTCAATGTCCTGCAAAGTGACATTCTGCACGGTGCTTTTTGCCGGCCCGTCAATCCGGCCGAAGCTGTTCAGTGTGCCGGTGATGTTGGTCAGGGTCACATGATCCACCAACTGGCTGGGCGGCGGCTGGCCGTGCAGATCAAAATATTGGTTCCAGCCCTCAATCGAGACCAGTTTCGCCGCAGGATTGTTCACCGTGATGTTCCGGACGGTGATGTCCTTGTAAACCTGCGGCGTATCGGGCCGGACTTTGAGTCTCAACACACAGTTTTTTTCCGTGCCCACCAGCCGGCAATTTTCCATGACCACGTCATGCACCAGGGAAGCCTCGCTGCCCAGCGTCAACCCGGCGTTGCCCAGGCCGAAGGTGCAGTCGGAGATGCGAATGTGCGTCACCGGCGGGTTGTCCTTGTCGTCCATGGCGAACGGCCCCTTGTCACCCTTCAGCGAAATGTTGTCATCGTCCACGGAGATGTAACAACTGTGAATGGTCACGTCCTGGCAACTGTCCACATCAATGCCGTCGGTGCTCGGCGAATGGGTCGGCGTCCGGATGTCCAGCTTCTCGACCACCACATTCTGGCAGCGGTAAAGATGCAGGTTCCAGAACCCGGAATCGCGCAGGGAAATGCCGCTGATTTGCACGTCCTTCGAGTCTTGAATGAACAGGTTTCGCGGACGTTCAACCTCGACATTTTGGGTCAATTTGTTTGCGGCGCGCCGTTCCCAGAACGTGTCCCAAAACGGCTTGCCGCCACCCTGGATGGTGCCCTCGCCGGTGATGCGGAGGTGGTCCGCGTTTTTGGCGTTGACCAATGCCGGACGCCAGATCTGCGCATGCCCCTCGATGCGCGTCTGCATCGCCGGATAATTTTCAATGTTGGTGGAACCCTTGAGCACCGCGCCCGGGTCCAGATGCAGATTGACGCCGGGCTTCAGAAAAATGGCGCCGGTCAGGAATTCACCCTTGGGAATCACCAGCGTCCCGCCACCGTTCGTGGCCAGTTGGTCAATCGCCTTCTGGATGGCCGGCGTATTCAGCGTCACCCCGTCGCCCACCGCGCCCGCGGCGGCGATGGAAACCCGGTTGCTTTCCGTGGCGCGCCCGGTCTGGATGAAGGAGAGGAGCAATGCGGCAGTAATGGCAAATCCGCGAAGCCCTGATGTTTTGAATGAATCATCGCCCATGATGGGAAGAGAATGTCCGTAAACTCGGCAGAAATCCAGCAATCTTTTAGGACGAAAAACCACCGGGAAACACCCAAATGAGGCAAACGCCCGGTAGTGCGTATCCGTCTGAGCCGCCACGTCTAGTTTTCGGCGCTGGGTTATGAAATCATGGCGGCATGAACTCATCAAAAACTGGATCAGGCCGACGGCGTTGGACTTCTAAACAGCGGCAACGATTGCT
>Ga0181530_10002225_pt1 | contig 23359 bp, 20 predicted proteins | sample PEATcosm2014_Bin_42_FD_119769 | JGI IMG/M metagenome (GOLD analysis project Ga0181530, IMG submission 119769) | Peatland microbial communities from MTU Mesocosm Facility, Houghton, MI, USA - PEATcosm2014_Bin10_60_metaG | ecosystem: Environmental > Terrestrial > Soil > Wetlands > Peat | place... | reverse complement strand
CGCCGATCTCGATGCGTTGGCGGATGCGGCGCGCAAGGAAGCCACGCTGACCTGGTACGTTGCGCAAATGAGCGGCGAGGCGGCCGAGGCGATGGGCCGGCGGTTCACCCAGCGTTATCCCGGCGTAACGGTAGCGGTGATCCGCACCACCGGCCAGGTGGCGTATCAGCGCATCATGCAGGAACTGAAGAACGGCGCGCCGCAATGCGACGTGTTCAGCACCACCGACATCGCACACATGCCGGAGCTGAAGCAGCGCAACGCCTTGGCACACTACGCGGCGGAAAATGCCAGCGCGCTGGCGGCGCCGTTCCAGGGGCTTGGTGAACCTGGCTATTATTATCCGACGACGGCGTCGTTCCAGGGGCTGGTGTATTCCACCACGCATGTCAAACCCGAGGACGTGCCGCGCACCTGCACCGACCTGCTGGATGCGAAATGGCAGGGCCGCATCGGCCTGGCGCATCCGGCATTCAGCGGTTTTTTCGGCCAGTGGGTGCTGGCGATGCGCAAACTGCACGGCTGGGCGTTCTTCGAGCAACTGGCGAAGAACAACCCACGGATCGGTCGTTCCGGCAACGATCCGCTGACCCTGGTGAACGCCGGCGAGTGCCTGGTCGGCACCGGGCCGCTCAGCACGGCGATGCAGAACGTCGACAAGGGCAATCCGGTCGGCTTCATCTATCCCGAGGATGCCACGGTGATCACCGTCGGTCCGTCGGCGGTACTGGCGACGGCGCCGCATCCGAATGCCGCGCGGCTGTATCTCGAATGGCTGTTCAGTTCCGACTACGCGCAGGCCTGCGCCGAATGGCACCTGGAGCCGGTGCGCGCCGATGCGCCGCCGATCAAAGGCGCCAGGCCAATCGGCGCGTTCAAGTCGATGGCGCTGAGCACCGCGGAGATCGCCAAGGGCATCCCCGAGGTGATCGAGCAATGGCGCGATACGTTTGGGAATTGAGCGAATGGCGGGCGGCACTGGCGGATCGCCTCTCGTCATGGCGGGCGAAGGCCCGCCATCCACGACTATGCCGCATCCCACGCAGGAAAGTCGTGGATGGCGGGCCTCTGCCCGCCATGACGTGGATAGCAGGAGCCAAACCATGACCATCACCCGACGCCACATCATGACCGGCTTCGGCGCAGCGGGGATCGCGGCGGCCTTGCCGCGCCTTGCCCGCGCCGACATCGCTGCCCTGGAGGAAGCCGCGCGCAAGGAAGCCAGCGTGACCTGGTACATCGCCCAGGTGGACACCGAAACGGCCGAAGCGATGGGCCGCGCCTTTACCGCGAAATATCCCGGCGTGACAGTCGCCGCGATCCGCACCACCGGCCAGGTTGCCTATGAACGGCTGATGCAGGAACTGAAGAACAACGCACCGCAATGCGACGTGTTCAGCGGCACCGACATCGCGCAATATCCGGAATTGAAAAAGCGCAACCAGCTCGCCAACTACACGCCCGCCGGCGCGGCCACGCTGCTGCCGGCGTTCCATCCCGTGGAGGACCCTGGCTACTGGTACCCCGCCGCCTCCAACACCCATCTGCTGGTGCACCACGCGCAGAAGGTGACGGCGGCCGAGGCGCCAAGGAACTGGCCCGACCTGCTGGATCCGAAATGGAAAGGCCGTGTGGCCACCGGGCATCCGGCGTTTTCCGGCTGCACCGGCATCTGGGCGCTGGCGTTGCGTAAGCAATACGGCTGGGAGTTCTTCGAAAAACTCGCGAAGAACAATCCGCGCATCGGCCGCTCCGGCAACGATCCTGTCACCCTGATCAATGCCGGCGAGTGCCTGGTCGGGCCGGCGCCGGCGAACACGGCGTTCCAGCAGGTGGACAAGGGCAATCCGATCGCCCCGGTCTACCCCATCGATGGCGCAACGTTATGCGTCGGTCCCTCGGCGGTCATGGCGAGCGCGCCGCATCCCAACGCCGCACGGCTGTTCATGGAATGGCTGATGAGCGACGATTTCGCGAAGCTGTCGGTCGCCAACCATGGCGACCCTGTGCATCCGGGCCTGACATTGACCTCCGGACAGCAGCCGCTCGACCAGGTGGCGGTGATGGCCCTGTCGGTGGACGAAATCGCCAAGGGCGTTCCCGAAGTCATCGAGCAATGGCGGGATACGTTCGGAAGCTGAACGACGCGGGGGAGAGCAGGGATGGCGGAATTCATAACGCGTCGCGCGGCGGCGTCCGGGCTGGCGACGCTAGGCGCCGTCGTCCTGCGGCCGCGCGGCGGGATCGCCGATTCCGCCGGCGTGGAAGCAGCGGCGCGCAGCGAAGGCTCGGTGACCTGGTATATGGCGCAGGCGGATGCGGAAACCTCCGAGGCGCTGGGCCGCGCCTTCTCCAAAGAGCACCCCGGCATCAGCGTCTCGGTGATCCGCACCACCGGTCAGGTCGCCTTCCAGCGCCTGTTGATGGACATCAAGAACCACACGCCGCAATGCGACGTCTTCAGCGCCACCGACATCGCCCACATGCCGATCCTGAAGGAGCGGCAGGAGCTGACGCCCTTCACGCCGGACAACGCCGCCGGACTGATGCCGGCGTTCAAGCGCGTCTCCGATGACGGCTATTACTACGTCACCAATGCCGGCCGGTATTTCCTGATCTACAACAACCAGAAGGTGACAGCGGAAGCATCGCCCAAGGCATGGACCGACCTGCTGCTTCCGCAATGGAAGGGCCGGGTGGCGACCGGGCATCCCGCGTTCAGCGGCTGCACCGGCGTCTGGGCGCTGTCGCTGAAGAAGCTGTACGGCTGGGAATTTTTCGAGAAACTCGCCGCCAACAACCCACGCATCGGCCGTTCCGCAGCCGACCCGATCACCTTGCTCAATGCCGGCGAATGCGTGGTGGGCGTGGGTGCGGCCGGCGGTGCCTACCCCGCCCAGGACAAGGGCAATCCGATCGGCATCAACCACCCGACCGACGGTCTGGTGCTGTGCGTCGGGCCGTCGGCCATCCCGGCGCACGCGCCGCATCCGAACGCGGCGAAACTCTTCCTGGACTGGCTGCTGAGCGACAGCTATTCGCGGCTGGTCGCGCGCGACGGCACCGAGCCGCTGCGCGCCGGCGTGCCGCCGCGGCCGGGCCAGCCGCCGCTGGCCAGCCAGAAAGTCATTCCGCTAACGGTGGAGGAGATCCGCAAGGGCGTCCCCGAGGTGATTGAGCAATGGCGGGATACCTTCGGCAGCTGAGTTGCGCCGACCGCCTCTGGTCAGCGCGCCACTGCTCTGCTTAACGTCGCGCCAGGAGGCGACATGTCCCAGACCATATCACGACGCCGGCTTGCCACCGGCCTGGCCGCGCTCGGCGCCAGTGCCGTGCTGCCACGTGCCGCGCGCGCCGACATTGCGGCGCTGGAGGCAGCGGCGCGCAAGGAAGCCACGCTGACCTGGTACATCGCCCAGGTGGACGGCGAGACCGCCGAAGTCATGGGCAAGGCGTTCACCGCGCAATATCCCGGGGTGAAAGTCGCGGTGATCCGTACCACCGGCCAGGTCGCGTACGAGCGCCTGTTGCAGGACCTGAAGAACGACGCGCCGCAATGCGACGTGTTCAGCACCACCGATATCGCGCACATGCCGGCGCTGATGAAACGCAAGGCGCTGGCCAACTACACGCCGGACAACGCCGCCGCGCTGGCGCCGGCGTTCCAGGGGCTGGGGCAGGACGGCTACTGGTATCCGAACCATTCCACCCTCATGGTGATCATTGCCAACACCCAGCACGTGAAGCCGGAGGAGACGCCGAAGAACTGGCCCGACCTGCTGGATCCGAAATGGAAAGGCCGGGTCGCGTTCGGCCATCCGGCGTTTTCCGGCTATGTCGGCGTGTGGACCGTGCAGATGCGCAAGCTCTACGGCTGGGACTATTTCGACAAGCTGGCCAAGAACAATCCCCGCATCGGCCGTTCCGGCAACGACCCCATCACCTTGCTCAATGCCGGCGAGTGCGTCACCGGGTTGGGGCCGCTGGCGACCGCGCTGTTGACGGCGTCCAAGGGCAATCCGATGGGCGTCGTCTATCCGACCGACGGTTCGGTGCTGTGCATCGGTCCGTCCGGTGTGCTGGCCAACGCGCCGCATCCCAACGCCGCGCGGCTGTTCATGAACTGGCTGCTGAGCCGCGAATGCGCCCAGGTCATGGCTGACAATTTCCAGACCCCGGTGCGCGACGACGTGCCGCCCAAGCCGGGCGCCAAACCGCTGTCGGAGGTGAAGCTGCTGCGCCTGACGACCGAGGAAATCGCCAAGGGCGTGCCGGAGGTGATCGAGCAATGGCGCGACACGTTTTCGTGACCGAAAACCTCTCCCGCCTGCGGCGGGAGAGGTAGATATTGACCATGAGCCAGGCCCAACTCACCGACGCTCCGACCATCGCCACAACGCGCCGGCGCACGTTCGAGCCGCTGCTGCTGCTATGGATCGCCCTCGCGGTGGCGCTGCTGTTCCTGGTGGTGAACCCGCTATTCCGCCTGGTGCAGCTCAGCCTCCAGGACGCCGACACCGGCGCCTTCACCCTGGCAAACTACGCCGCCGCGTATGGCCGGGAACGCTACCTCGTCGCGATGTGGAACTCGCTGGCGCTCGGCTTCTGGGTGACGGTGCTGTGCCTGATCTTCGCCGTGCCGCTCGCCTGGGCGGTGGCGCGCACCGACATGCCGGCGAAGGGCGCGGTGCGGCTGCTGGTGCTGGGCGCGTTCGTCACGCCGCCCTATCTCGGCTCGATCGCCTGGATCCTGCTGGCGGGTCCCAACTCCGGCTGGCTCAACCGCGTGTGGATGGCGCTGACCGGCGCGGACCATGGCCTGTTCAACATCTATTCCTTCGCCGGTCTGGTGTTCAACATCGCGATCTACTCCTTCCCCTACATTTTTATCTTCACCTCGGCGGCGCTGGATGTGGTGTCGTCGGAAATGGAGGACGCCGCCAACATCCTGGGCGCCGGCACGCTGCGCACCACGTTCCGCATCACCCTGCCGATGGTCATGCCCGCGATCCTGGCCGGTGCCATCGTCACCTTCCTGGAAGCGATTGCGTTGTTCGGCACGCCGGCGCTGATCGCCATCCCGGCACGGTTCAACGTCGTCACCACCCAATTGCTCCAGTTCTTCGGCCAGCCGATCCGCGCCGAGGTCGCCGCCGCCTACGCCGTGCCGCTGCTGCTGATCACCGTGGCGCTGTTCGGCGTGCAGCGGCTGATCATCCGCCGCCGCGGTTTCATCGCCCTCACCGGCAAGGGCGGCGACCGCCGCACCATCGAACTCGGCCTGTGGCGCTGGGTCATGCTCGGCTACGCGCTGTTCGTGCTGTCGCTGTCGGTCGTGCTGCCATACTTCGTGCTGGCGCAGGCGGCGCTGTCGAAAGCCTGGGGCAGGGGGCTCAGCCTCAGCAACCTGACCCTGCACAACTTCACCTACCTGCTGTTCGAGCATGAGACGGCGCGGCAGTCCGTGATCAACAGCTTCACCTACGCGGCGGCAGCGGCTTGCATCGCCATGACGCTCGCCCTGTCGATCGCCTATATCGTCAGCCGCCGCCTGCTGCCCGCCGCCGGCGTGTTGAGCTTCGTCGCCATGGCGCCGTTTGTCGTGCCGGGCATCGTGCTGGCGATCGCCTTCTACGCCGCCTATGCGCCGCCGCCGCTGGCGCTGTATGGCACCGCAACGATCCTCATCCTGGCCTTCGCCACGCGCTTCCTGCCGATCGGCTACGCCAACGCCCACGCCGCGATCCGCAGCATCAACCCGGAGATGGAGGACGCGGTGCGCATCCTCGGCGGCGGCCGCTTGCTCGCCATCCGCCGCGTGCTGGTGCCGCTGATGCAGCGCAGCCTGATCGGCGCCTGGCTGCTGGTGTTCATTCCGGCCACGCGCGAGCTGTCCACCGCGATGTTCCTGTATGGACCGAATACACGGACCATGTCAGTGATGCTGATGGATATGAGCGAGGAGGGGAATTTCGAAACCCTGGCCGCGCTCGGCTTCATGCTGCTGGCATCGACCCTGGTGATCGTCGGGCTCGCCACCAGCCTGCTGGGGCGGGACTTCATGCTGCGACGGGAACGTGGATGACCAAGCTTTCGTTGATTGACCTGGGCAAGAGTTTCGGCGCGACACCGGCGGTGCAGAACGTCACGCTGGCGCTACAGCCTGGCGAATTCGTATCATTGCTCGGGCCGTCGGGCTGCGGCAAGACGACGACGCTGCGCATGATCGCCGGCTTCATCAAGCCGACCGCCGGGCGCATCGAAATGAACGGTGCGCTGCTGTCGTCGCCCAGCCAGGTGGTGCCGCCGGAAAAGCGCGGCATGTCGATGATCTTCCAAAGCTACGCGATCTGGCCGAACATGACGGTGGGGCAGAACGTCGCGTTCGGATTGAAGCTGCGCAAGCTGGGCGCGGCGGAGACGAACGAGCGGCTGGACCGCATGCTCGACGTGGTGCGGCTGAAGCATCTGAAGGACCGCTATCCGGCGGAGTTGTCCGGCGGCCAGCAGCAGCGCGTGGCACTGGCGCGCGCCATCGTCATCGAACCCGAGGTGTTATTGCTCGACGAGCCGCTGTCCAATCTCGACGCCAATTTGCGCGAGGAGATGCGCAGCGAAATCCGCCGCCTGCACGACGCCTTCCGTATCACCACGGTCTATGTGACACATGACCAGGCGGAGGCGATGGTGACCTCCGACCGCATCGTGGTGATGAACCACGGACGGATCGAACAGGTGGACGATCCGGTGTCGATGTACACCCGGCCGAAGACCCGGTTCGTTGCGGGGTTTATCGGGCGCACGAATTTTCTCGACGGCAGGCTGGACGGCGGCAGCATCGCTTTTCCGGGGTTCACCGTGCGCGCGGATCTGGCGCCGGATGCCGGCAGCCTGACTCGCGATGCGAGTTTTGCGGTGCGGCCGCAGAACATCGTCATCCATCGCGCCGCGCCGGCGGGGGGAAATAGCGGCTGGTGGGTGCAGGGCCGCATCGCCGAACGGGCCTATCTTGGCGAGTATTGGGAATACGTCGTGCGTCCGGCGGACGCCGACCTGCGGCTGCGCGTCATCGCCGCGCCCGGGGAAGTGTATGCCGCCGACGAGAGCGTCTGGCTGGAGATCGATCCGCGCAGCATCGCGCGTATTCCAAGTCCGGAAGGAACCGCCCTATGAACGATGCCCCCGCGATCAGCTTGCCCACCGAGAAGATGCTGGCCCGCATCGAGGGCCCGATCGGCTGGATGACCTTCAACAACCCGGCGCGGCGCAACGCCGTGTCGCTGGAAATGTGGCAGGCGATCCCGACCATCCTCGACCGCTTCGAGAACGACCCGGCGGTGCGGGTGATCGTGCTGCACGGGGCAGGGGAGGCGGCCTTCGTCGCCGGCGCCGACATCTCGCAATTCGAGAAGACCCGGTCGTCGCCGGAGAGCAATGCGCAATATGAGCATGCACTCGAGGACGCGAGCAGTCGGCTGTATGAATGTTCGAAGCCGACGATTGCGATGATTCATGGGTATTGCATCGGCGGCGGCGTTGCCATCGCCGTGTGCTGCGACCTGCGGATCGCCGCTGCCAGTGCGAAATTCGGTATCCCCGCGGTGCGGCTTGGTCTTGGTTACGGGCACAAGGGGGTGAAGAAGCTGATGGACCTGGTGGGGCCGTCCTACACCAAGGAAATCTTCTTCACCGCGCGGCATTTCACCGCGGCCGAGGCGCAGGTGATGGGCCTGGTGAATCGCGTGCTGCCGGTGGCGGAATTGGAAACCTACGTTCGCGACTATTGCGCGACGATCGCCGACAACGCGCCGATGACCATCGGTGCGCTGAAGCGCACGGTGGGCGAGCTGGTGAAGGGCGCCGACGGCGATCTCGGGTTGAGCGATCGGCTGGTAAAGGCGTGCTTCGAAAGCCAGGACTTCATCGAGGGCCGCCGCGCATTCATGGAGAAGCGGCGCCCGGTGTTCCGGGGGATGTGACATCAGCCGCCGACATGGGTCATGCCAGCCGGTCTGACGCTTGCCTCTCGGCGGGTTCGCAGGGGGCCGTGGCAACCGTCATGGCCGGGCTTGACCCGACCATCGGTCGCGCGGCACGGGTGCGGGAACCGATGGCCGGTTCAAGCCTGGCCATGACGATGGCATTGCGTGCAATGCCGGTTGGCCGGCAGGCGGGTTAACCGGTTCTCAATTCGTGCCCGGCATGTTGCGTGCCGAACGCACGCGGAGCCGTTCGCATGAGCAATCTGGAGGGCCGCAAGATCCTGATCGTCGATGACGATCGGTTCATCCGCAGCACGATCAGGCTGGTGCTGCGCGCGATCGATCGCTTCGTCATTGCCGAGGCCGATGACGGCGACGTCGCCCTGGTGCGGACCGACGAGTTCAAACCCGACGTGGTGTTGTGCGACATTACCATGCCGCGCATGGGCGGCTTGCAATTTGTCGCGCAGTTGCGCACGCACCCCGAGCGCCGGATGCGTGAGACGCCCGTGGTGATCCTGACCGGAAATGCCGAGGAGACGACGGTGCGCGATGCCCTGCGGTTGCAGATCAGTGGCTTCGTTGTCAAGCCGGTGTCGCCCAGGGCGCTCGGCGCTCAACTGCACAAGCTGCTCGGCTAGAGCATGTTCAGCCTGGCTGGAAACGCTGGTCCCCCGTCATTGCGAGGCGCGAAGTGACGAAGCAATCCCCCGCGTGACGAGCGGGCGGCTCCCCAGGCGGGGGATTGCTTCGTCGCTCCGCTCCTCGCAATGACGGGGGGGTGCCTCGACGATTCCAGTCACGGTGGAAATGCTCTAGCGTGGGCCGCTGCCGCCGGCGCGATGAACCTCCGGTGCTTTCTCGCGTTGCGAACCCAGAGCACCGGACGGAACCGCGCAGCGCATGCCGCCCGGCGCTCCGCGTTCGCAACCACCGGTCAGGCGCGGTTTGGCAATCCGGGCCAACAGCGGCAATCTCCCGCCTCTGCACCAGGAGCGACCCACATGAGTCAGTCCCGTCATGCCGGCCGGCATTTCTTGCAGATTCCCGGCCCGACCAACGTACCGGACCGGGTGCTGCGCGCGATCGACAATCCCACCATCGACCATCGCGGTCCGGAATTCGGCCGCATGGGACGCGAGCTGCTGGAGAACCTCAAGGCGATCTTCCGGACCAGTGCCCCGGTGATCATCTATCCGGCCTCCGGCACTGGCGCCTGGGAAGCCGCGCTGGTCAACACGCTGTCGCCGGGTGACACGGTGCTGATGTGCCGCACCGGCTGGTTCGCCACGTTGTGGAAGGAGATGGCGGAGCGGCTGCAACTCAATCCGGTGTTCATCGACACCGACTGGCGGCGCGGCGCCGACGTGGCCGCGCTTGGCGCCGCGCTGGCCGACGATCGCGCGCATCGCATCAAGGCGGTGTGCGTCGTGCACAACGAGACGTCCACCGGGTGCACCAGCCGCATCGACGAGGTGCGCGCGGCGATGGATGCGGCGAAGCATCCGGCGCTGCTGCTGGTGGACACGATTTCGTCGCTCGCCTCGATGGACTACCGGCACGATGAGTGGGGGGTCGACGTGACGGTGGCCGGCTCGCAAAAGGGGCTGATGCTGCCTCCGGGATTGTCGTTCAATGCGGTCAGCGACAAGGCGCTGAAGGCGGCGGAGGGCGCGAAACTGCCGCGCAGCTACTGGGACTGGCGGCCGATGCTGGAGGCGAACAAGACCGGCTATTTCCCCTATACCCCCGGCACCAACCTGCTGTTCGGCTTGAGCGAAGCGGTGAAGCTGTTGCGCGAGGAAGGCCTGGCCAACGTGTTCGCCCGCCACGACCGTCACGCCGAAGCGACGCGCCGTGCGGTGCGGGCCTGGGGGCTGGAGGTGCAGTGCGCCGAGCCGCGCCATTACTCCGCGTCGCTGACCGCGGTGCGCGTGCCGGAGGGCCACAGCGCCGATGCGCTGCGCGCCACGATCCTGGAGAAATACAACATGAGCCTGGGCAACGGCCTGGGCATCCTGAAGGATCGCGTATTCCGCATCGGCCATCTCGGCGATTTCGGTGATTTGCAACTGATCGGCACGCTGGGCGGGGTGGAGATGGGGCTGCGCGTTGCGGGCATTCCGCACAAGCCGGGCGGCGCGCAGGCGGCGATCGACCACCTGGCGGGGAATGCGTGATCCCCATATAGGGTGGCGTGCCGGTCGAACCGCGGCGGGCGACCCATGTTGGATCGGCGCATACGGGAGCAGGAGGACGCGACGATCCGGCGGATCGTCGATGCGATGCCGTGGCCGGAGGACGTGAAAGGCTACGATGTGGGCGCGGACTGGCATTGCGATCCGGCAGTCTACGTGCGGTTCCTGGTAGAGGACGATCTCCGGCCGTCGGACAAGACGCTGGAACGGGTCGGCCGCTTCAAGGATGCCGTCAGGGGTGCATTGCTCGACGCCGGGTTGTCGCGCTGGCCGTTGGTCCGGCTGCGTGCCGCGCATCCGTCCAGGGCGTGACGCGGCGCAATGGCGCGGCATGCTGAACCGGCAATGGGGCCGGTCGTAACCAACTCACCAATCCAAGGAGGAACCCCATGATCGAAGTCTGGAGCTGGCCCACCCCGAACGGCCACAAGGTGCACATCGCGCTGGAGGAGCTGGAACTCCCCTACAAGGTCATCCCGATCAACATCGGCAAAGGCGACCAGTTCAAGCCGGAATTCCTGGCGATCACCCCGAACCACCGCATCCCGGCGATCGTCGATCCCGATGGTCCCGGCGGCCAGAAGCTGACGCTGTTCGAGTCCGCCGCGATCATGATCTACCTGTCGGAGAAGACCGGCGGCAAGCTGATCCCCAAGGACCCGGTCGGCCGCTACAAGTGCCTGGAATGGATGATGTTCCAGATGGGTGGCGTCGGCCCGATGTTCGGCCAGTACAACCATTTCGCCAACTATGCGGTGGACAAGATTCCCTACGCCATCGACCGCTACACCAATGAAGTGGCGCGCCTGCACCGCGTGCTCGACAAGCGCCTGGCCGAGGTCACCTGGCTCGCCGGCGACGAGTACAGCATGGCGGACATCATCACCTTCCCCTGGATCCGCAACCCCGAGCGCCGCAACATCGACCTGGCGATCTACCCGAACGTGAAGCGTTGGCACGACGCCATCGCCGCGCGGCCGGCGGTGCAGCGTGGCGTCGCCGTGCTGGCGGACAAACAGCGCCGCGGCTCGATGACCGACGCCGAGCGCGAGGTGATGTTCGGCAAGACGCAGTTCGCCGTGCGCTGACCGCGGCGCGGCGCACTGGCTGCGGCAGGTTCGATACACGAAGCGACCGAACCTGCCGCGCCGACGCTGACGCTACCATGAAAACAGCCTCCGGCCGACCGCACCGATGGTGCAGCCGGGGCCGTTTTCAGCCAAGGCGATGCGGCCCGGGCCACAGGCTAACGTCGTGGGGGAATCGCCGCGACGGTTGTAGTACGGCCGTGCCCACTCCGTCATCGTCGGCCGCCGGGTCAAGCGCCCGAGGGCAGGCTCCGCCCACGATCCGCGGCCTGCATTTGCGCGCATGGATAAGTCGCGGATGCCGATCTTCGTCGGCATGACGGGCAGACCGCATGCGCACGCCATCCGTCGATTCGACTGTTCCCCGGCGAACCGTCAGTCCGCCGCGGCTGCTTCCAGCACCGCCGCGGTCGCCGCGCCGTTCGGGCTGCCGAGGCCGGTGCACGCATCCCAGCCGATGGCGGCCGCATAGTCGCCGTTGCCCCCCTGGGTGATATCGCGCATCGCGGTCGCCGCGCGGTAGAGCGACGGGTTGATGAACCCGACGGCGCCGCCTTTCGCGGCGTTGATGCGCGCGATCAGCCCCGCCCAGAGCGGTGCAACGGCGCTGGTGCCGCCCAGCACCGTGTCGATGCCGTCGATCCGCACGTTGTAGCCGGTCTCCGGGTCGGCATTGCCGCTCACGTCCGGCACGCCGCGCATCGTCAGCGGACCGGTCTGGCCGCGCTTGACCACGGTCAACCCCGCCTGCCACACCGGCAGGGCGAAGCAGCAACTCACCCCGCCGCCGCCGGCGCCCCCGGTGGCGCCGTCGTTCCACCCCACTTCGCCGGCAATCGCCAGGTTGGCGGCCGTCAGGCTGGTCCCGCCGCAGGCCAGCACGTGCGGGCTGGAGGCCGGGAAGTCCACATGATCCGCCCCGTCGGTCGTGCCGTCGCCGGAGCCGTTGTCGCCCGCGGCAACACAGACGGTGATGCCCATCGCCGCGGCCGCCTGTAGCGCCGTGTCCAGCGCGGTCATCGCCTGCGTCGTCCAGGACGACTCGGGCCCGCCCCAACTGATCGAAATGACGGACGGCCGGTTGACCGTGTCATGCACAGCGGTGGTGATCGCGTCGAGGAAGCCGGCATCGGTGTTCGGCGCGAAATACACGGCCAGGCGCGCCGCCGGGGCGATCGCCCCCACCACCTCGATGTCGAGCATCACCTCGCCGTCCGGTCCGCTCGGGTCGCCGCTGGGCAGGTTCAGGCCGTGGTCCACCGAAACGGTGGTGACATCGGGCCACGGGCTGACGCCAAGCCCGGCGAAATACGCCTGTAGATCGGCGGCCTGGTAGCCGCCGCCCAGCTCGATGATGGCCACGCATTCGCCCCGCCCGTCGCTGGGCGGAAATCCGTACAGCGCGGCGAGAACCGTCGGGCTGAACGATGCCATCGCCCCGGTGGTGTCCTGCGGCGACGCGTCGCCATGCGGCAGCCGGCGGCGGACATGCGGCCGCGCGACGGGCCGGTTGTCCAGGCCCAGCACGGCCTCGACCACGTCCGCCAGCGTGTCGGGTAGGTGCACCGGGCCGGTCCGGCCACGGTACGCGCCGGCCGGGTGCTCGAACCGCTGTAGCTCCACGCCGAAGGTGTCGTTGCACGCGGCCACCGTGCCGGACAGCACGACGGTGCGGCGGGCCGCGTTCGCCGCCACCACCGCCAAGCCGTGCGCGGCGGCAAACGCCCTGACGGCGTCGATGTCCTCCCGGCGGGCACCGAACCGGCGGGCGAACTCCTCCCGCGCGAAATGCCCCCCCGAACGGTCGCCGCCGGCCAGCTTGCGCAGCTTCTCGCGCAGGATATCGGCCGTGCTGTGGCGGAGAACGACGCTGACCTCCAGATGCTCGGCGGGGTCGGCCGGGCCGACGGATCGCGCGCCCGGCACCGGTTGCCGGTCACTGCCGGCCAAGGCTTGGCGCGCCATGTCGAGATACTCCCAGTGCGATCGGTGGAGCCGGGCGGTGAGCGACGTCACCGCGACGTAAGAATAACTAACATGAAAGGGTAAATATCTTACTAACGCCGCGCGCTGCTCCACCGCCTGGTGCCGATCAGCGAGCACCCCACCGAAGACACTGCCAGCCCCACCACCGCCAGCGGCGCCAGCGCCTCGCCCAGCAGCGCCCAGGCCATCAGCGCCGCCGTGCCGGGCATCAGGTAGAAGTTCGCCGTCGCCCGCGCCGCGGTGCCCCGCCGCAGCATGACGAAATACAGCACCATCCCGCCCAGCGACACGAACGCCGCGTTCCACGCCACCGCGGCAACCGCGCCTGTCGTCCAGTCCGCTCGCGGCGCCTCGAACACCGCCATCGCCGCCAGGCACGCCACCGCGGCGGCGAGGAACTGCACCGTGGTGCCCTCCAGCAGCGGCACGCCGCGACAGAACCGGCCGAAATACAGCGTGCCGCCGCACAGCGCGAACACCCCCAGCACGTTCAGCAGCAGCAGGTTCAGCTCCACCCGGCTGTGCAGCGCCGCCATTCCGACGATCAGCACCACGCCGGAGGCGCCCAACAGCAACCCCAGCCATTGCACCGGCCGCAGCGTCTCGCCCAACACCGGCCAGGCCAGCACCGCCGTCAGCAGCGGATTCAGCGTCTGGATCAGCGCAATCGGCGCTGCCGGCACGCGGGTCATCGCCACATGCGCCACGCACAGCAGCACCGCGTTCATCAGCACGCCCGCGATTGCGCAGTGCAGCCACACCCGGCGCAGCACGCCCCATGGCCGCCGCAGCACCAGCATGACGGCCACCAGCACCGCCGCGCAGACGCACATGCGGACCGCGACGAACAGCAACGGCGTCAGGTGCCGCAGCCCGACCCGGGCGGCGATGAACGACGAGCTCCACAGCAGCACGAAGCCGAAAGGCGCCAACCGGTCCAGCATGGCCCATCCACCTGCGGCGGATGGTTCTCCGCCTCAGACCGGTGTGTAACGCCAGACGCTGGCGGGAGGAAAATTCAGCGGCGTCCAGGCCTCCCGTCGTGCCGTCAGCCCGTGCCGGCGCGCTGGCAGCGGCGAGGTGACGCAGTAGCTGAAGTGCAGGAAGCCGCGGCCGGGCGCCACCGACTCGATGGCGTCGATGAAGCGCCATTGCTCCGGCACCGGCAACAGCACCAGCGGGATGCCGCACACCACCGTGCCGATCCGCCCGTGCCACTCGGCCGGCACGAGATGCGGCAGCGATCGCGCGTCGCCTTCGATCACCAGGGCGCCCGGCAGCGCCTGGCGCAGGTGCGCCGCCATTTCGGGGACGATCTCCACCACGATCAGCCGCCCGGCCGGAACACCGCCGGCGAGCAAGGCGCGGGAAATCACCCCGGTGCCGGCACCCAGCTCCAGCACCGCCTCGTCCGGCGCGCGTCTTGTGTGCCGCACAATACGGCGGCACAGCGCAGCGGACGAAGGCACGATGGAACCCATCTGCAATGGGTTGGCAATCCAGCGACGAAAGAACATGCCAGGTCGTGCTACGCGCTGCGGTCTGTCACGCAACAGAAATACTTCATAGCCACCTGATGCTCCATCCTGTTCTGTCATGATTCCATCACACTGTTCTAGAAGAATACTGATGGTCCTGAATATTTTATCAAACCGGCATGGCTTGCGGAAGCCGCTTCGTCACGCCCGGCGCCGCCGCGGCCGCAGCGTGTATTCACTGCCGCACGCTGCCGCTTCCGTGCAGCGCAACGCTGCGTTAAGTTCTCGTGGGATAACCAGTTCCCGCCGCCAGCGAACCGCACGAGGCCAGGAAGACCGTCGCCGATGACCGCCCGCATCCTGATCGTCGATGACGTGCCGGCCAACACCCGTCTGCTCGAGGCGAAGCTGTCCGCCGAATACTACCAGGTGGCCAGCGTCAAAAACGGCTTCGACGCCCTCACCACCGCCATCGACTGGCAGCCGGACCTCATCCTGCTGGATGTGATGATGCCGGGCATGGACGGCTTCGAATGCTGCCAGCGCCTGAAGGACAACCCCGCCACCCTGCACATCCCGATCGTCATGGTCACCGCGCTCGGCGAACCGGGGGAGCGGCTGCGCGGCCTGGACGCCGGCGCCGACGATTTCCTGACCAAGCCGGTCGAGTACGAGACCCTGATGGCCCGGGTGAAGAGCCTGGTGCGGCTGAAACGCTTGCTCGACGAATGGCGCGCCCGCGGCGAGACCGCCCGCGCCCTCGGCCTCGCCGCCGATCGCCTCGCCATCCCGTCGGTCGCCGGCGCGCGCGCCCTGGTGGTGGACGACTGGGACCTCAGCGCCCAGACGATCCAGGACGCGCTGGCCCGCGAGGGCATCATCCCCGGCCGGGCCCGCTCACAGGCCGAGGCGATGACGCTCTCCGCCGCCATTCCGTTCGACCTGATCGTGCTCAGCCTGTCGCTTGTCGAGGAAGACCCGCTGAAACTCGCCTCGTCGCTGCGCGCCGCGGATGCCACCCACGACATTCCGCTGCTGCTGGTCGCCGAGCCGGAGGAGCGCGAGCGGCTGCTGCGCGGCTTCGACCTCGGCGCCAATGACTGGCTGCTGCTGCCGATCGACGAGAACGAGTTGCGCGCCCGCGCCCGCAACCAGATCCGCCGCAAGTTCTACCAGGACCGGCTGCGCGCCGATATCGGCACCGCGCTGGAGCTGGCGATGACCGATCCGCTGACCGGCCTCTACAACCAGCGTTACCTGATGCGCCACCTGCGCAACCTGATGGAAGGCCCGCAGGCGCGCGAACTGGCCCTGCTGATGATCGACGTGGACCACTTCAAGACGGTGAACGACGACTACGGCCACGCCGTGGGGGACCGCGCGCTGCACGCCATCGCCGCGACGCTGCGCGACAACACACGGGTGTTCGACTCGCTGGCGCGCTACGGCGGCGAGGAGTTCGTGGTGGTGATGCCGGCGACCGGCTGCGACGACGCCGCAATTGCCGCCGAGCGTCTGCGCGCCGCGGTCGAGGGGCTGGGCTTCGAGCCAGGCCCCGACCAACGCTGCAAGCTCACCATCAGTATCGGCATCGCCTGCACCATGGGGGCCGCGATGACCCCGGAGGCGCTGCTGCGTGCCGCCGACCTCGCGCTGTACGACGCGAAGCGCAGCGGCCGCAATCGGGTGGGGATGGCGTCCTACCCGGACCCGGTTACTTGATCTTGGCTTCCTTGAACGCGACGTGCTTGCGCACGACCGGGTCGTACTTCTTCAGCTCCAGCTTGGTGGTCGTGGTCCGGGCATTCTTCTTGGTGACATAGAAGAAGCCGGTGTCGGCGCTGGAGACAAGCTTGATCTGAACGGTGTTGGTCTTCGCCATGGCCTGATACCTCGCAAGGCCGGCAACATGCGCATCCGGGGCCGGCTGGTCAAGAACCCACCTGGGTCGTCGCGCGGCGCATCACGGCAGGTCCCTGCTCAGGTGCCGGAGGGGCTCCATGCCGTCATACAGCACCCGGGTGACGATCACGCCCTCGCTGCCATCGTCGAGACGGCCGCGGAGATAGTACAGCACGTGCGATGCGGCGCCGCGGCGTCGGGCGGCGATCTCGAGATGAAGGGATCGTAGCCCGGGCGCAAGATCGTCGCGTTGGCGGGAGCCGGGACGCTCAGGATCATCCGCGACCGTGCGGACCCCTCTGCCAAGGATGTCCGCATATTTTGCACGCTGGAGCGGGCCGAAGCGCCGCGCCGTCTCCCGCAGGATGTCCACGATATCCTGGTCGGCAACCTCGGTGAGTTGCGCTTCCAAACGTGGCTACGCCGGCCGCTCATCCGCCGCGCCCAGCGCAACGGCGATATCGGTGACCGAGCGTTTCGACAGGCGGCCCGCCTGCGCCTGGGTAACGCCGATGTTCACTTCGCGACGGAGGATCATCAGCTTCTCTTCCTGCGCCGCCCTCTCACGCCGCAGCAGCCGTAGGCCGTCTCGCACGACTTCGCTTGCGGTGCCGTAGTCCCCGGACGCGACTTCATGCTCGACGAAGCTGACGAACTCGTCCGATAAGCTGACGTTCATTGTCGCCATGTGACCTCCGATCTTATGTGCAGATTGCTCTTGGTTGGCAAAAATTGTCAATGAAGTCTGGCTGCATCGCGTCATGACAGTGCGCTGCAACCCACTTGGCGGGCGCCGGCCGATGCGCCATCCTCTCTGCCATATCGTTCGATATCGAAGGATTGCCGATGCCCGCGATCCCCAACCGCCTGCCCGGCCTGGATTTCGACCTCGGCGAGACCGCCGACATGCTGCGCAACCAGGTGGAGGCCTTCGCCGCCGCCGAGATCGCCCCACGCGCCGCCTCGATCGACCGCGACAACGCGTTCCCCATGGACTTGTGGAGAAAATTCGGCGACCTGGGCGTGTTGGGCATCACCGTCGAGGACGAGTACGGCGGCGCCGGCATGGGCTACCTGGAGCATGTCGTGGCGATGGAGGAGATTTCCCGCGCGTCCGCCTCGGTCGGGCTGTCGTATGGCGCGCACTCCAACCTCTGCGTCAACCAGATCCGCCGCAACGGCACCGAGGGGCAGAAACGCCGCTACCTCCCAAGGCTGATCGGCGGCGAGCATGTCGGCGCCCTGGCGATGAGCGAGCCGGGCGCCGGGTCCGACGTGGTGGGCATGCGCACCCGGGCCGAAAAGCGCGGCGACCGGTTCGTGCTGAACGGAAGCAAGATGTGGATCACCAACGGACCGGACGCGGACGTGCTCGTGGTCTATGCCAAGACGACGCCGGAGGCCGGGCCGCGCGGCATCACCGCGTTCTTGCTCGAGAAGGGGTTTCCCGGGTTCTCCACCGCGCAGAAGCTGGACAAGCTGGGCATGCGCGGATCCAACACCTGCGAATTGGTGTTCCAGGACTGCGAAGTGCCGGAGGAAAACGTGCTCGGCCGCATCGATCACGGCGTGCGCGTGCTGATGAGCGGGCTGGACTATGAACGCGCCGTACTGGCCGCCGGCCCGATCGGCATCATGCAGGCCTGCATGGACACGGTGGTGCCCTATGTGCACGGGAGAAAACAGTTCGGCCAGGCGATCGGCGAGTTCCAGCTTATGCAGGGCAAGCTCGCCGACATGTACACCACGATGAATGCCTGCAAGGCATACGTGTATGCGGTGGCCAAGGCGTGCGACCGCGGCGGTCCGACGCGCAAGGACGCCGCCGGCGCGATCCTGTACGCGGCGGAAAAGGCCACCTGGATGGCGCTGGAGGCAATCCAGGCGCTGGGCGGCAACGGCTATATCAACGACTACCCCACCGGGCGGCTGTTGCGCGACGCCAAGCTGTACGAGATCGGCGCCGGCACCAGCGAAATCCGCCGCATGCTGATCGGCCGCGAGCTGTTCGCGGAGACCGCATGAAAGTGCGCATGGAATATTCTCCCCCTCCCCTTATGGGAGGGGGTTGGGGGGAGGGGAGCGTGCGCCCACCGGCCGCTGCTGTACGCACCCCTCCCCCCAGCCCCCTCCCACAAGGGGAGGGGGAGCATTCTGCCTGCCTTGACACGCGGGAGACCCCCGCTTGATCCTCCGCTCGGACATCGACCCGCGCTCGCCTGACTTCGCCGCCAACGCCCTGGCAATGCGCGGCCTGGTCGAGGACCTGCGCGACAAGGTCGCCACGGTCGCGCAAGGCGGCGGCGAAACGGCGCGGCAGCGCCATCGCGGGCGCGGCAAACTGCTCGCGCGCGAGCGGGTGGCATGCCTCATCGATCCCGGCTCGCCGTTCCTCGAATTGTCGCAGCTCGCCGCGTTCGGGCTCTATGGCGGCGAGGTCCCCAGCGCCGGCATCGTCACCGGCATCGGCAGCGTGGCAGGCCGCGAATGTGTCATCGTGGCGAACGATGCCACGGTGAAGGGCGGCACGTATTTTCCGCTGACGGTCAAAAAACACCTGCGCGCGCAGGAAATCGCCCGCGCCAACCGGTTGCCCTGCATCTACCTGGTGGATTCCGGCGGCGCGTTCCTGCCGATGCAGGACGAGATCTTCCCCGACCGCGAGCATTTCGGCCGCATCTTCTTCAACCAGGCGAACCTGTCCGCCGCCGGCATCCCGCAGATCGCCGTGGTGATGGGCTCCTGCACCGCCGGCGGCGCCTATGTGCCCGCGATGAGCGACGAGAGCATCATCGTGCGCAAGCAGGGCACGATCTTCCTCGGCGGCCCGCCGCTGGTGCTGGCGGCGACCGGCGAGGTGGTGACGGCCGAAGACCTCGGCGGTGCCGACGTGCACGCGCGCACCTCCGGCGTGGTGGACCACTACGCGCATGACGACCGCCACGCCCTGGCGCTGTGCCGGCGCATCGTCGGCGGGCTGAACCACGTGAAGCGGCCCCACCTGGCGCTGCGTCCGCCGGCCCCGCCGCGCTACGATCCGGCCGAGCTGCACGGCGTGGTGCCGGCGGATCTGCGCGCTCCGTACGACGTGCGCGAGGTGATCGCCCGCATCGTGGATGCCAGCGAGTTCGACGAATTCAAGAAGCTGTACGGCACCACCCTGGTCTGCGGCTTCGCGCATCTATACGGCTACCCGGTCGGCATCCTCGCCAATAACGGCATCCTGTTTTCGGAATCCTCATTGAAGGGCGCGCATTTCATCGAGCTGTGCAGCCAGCGCGGCATTCCGCTTGTGTTCCTGCAAAACATCACCGGCTTCATGGTGGGGCGGAAATACGAGGCGGGCGGTATCGCCAAGGATGGCGCCAAGCTGGTGACCGCCGTCTCCACCACCGCGGTGCCGAAGCTCACGGTGATCATCGGCGGCAGCTACGGCGCCGGCAATTACGGCATGTGCGGCCGGGCGTACGACCCGCGTTTCCTGTTCCTCTGGCCGAACGCGCGCATTTCGGTGATGGGGGGAGAGCAGGCGGCGGGGGTGCTGGCAACGGTGCGGCGCGGGGCCGGCGAGGGGTCGGCGGAGGACGAGGAAAAATTCAAGGCGCCGATCCGCGCGCAATACGAAACCCAGGGCCATCCGTACTATGCGACGGCGCGGTTATGGGATGATGGCGTGATCGATCCGGCCGACACCCGCCGCGTGCTGGGCCTGTCGCTGTCGGCCGCGCTGAACGCGCCAGTGGAGGACACGCGATTTGGCGTGTTCCGCATGTGACAAAGCAAGCAGATTCACCACAAAGACACAAAGTCACGAAGTTGGCTGTCTTCGTGCCTTCGTGTCTTTGTGATGAATCTGCTTAATTTCGAAACGAACCGCACGGGCGCCGCATGTTCCGCACCCTTCTGATCGCCAACCGCGGCGAGATCGCCTGCCGCATCGCCCGCACGGCGAAGCGCCTCGGCATCGAAACCGTCGCGGTGTTCTCCGACGCCGACGCGGACGCGCTGCACGTGCGCACCGCCGATCGTGCCCTGCGCATCGGTCCGGCACCGGCGCGGGAGAGCTACCTGGACATCGCCCGCATCATCGCCGCCGCACAGGCATCGGGCGCGCAGGCGATCCATCCGGGCTACGGCTTCCTCTCGGAAAACCCGGAATTCGCCGAAGCCTGCACGGCCGCCGGCCTGGTCTTCGTCGGCCCGCCGGCGAGCGCGATGCGCGCCATGGGCTCGAAATCCGCCGCCAAGACGCTGATGCAACGATCCGGTGTGCCGCTGCTGCCCGGCTATCACGGCGACAACCAGGATGCGGCGTTTCTCGCCGCGCAGGCGCACAGCGTTGGGTTTCCGGTGGTCATCAAGGCGGTGTCCGGTGGCGGCGGCCGCGGCATGCGCGTGGTCGAAGCCGCGAACGACTTTGCCGCCGGCCTGGAAGCCGCCCGGCAGGAAGCCGCCGCTTCGTTCGGCGACGACCGCGTGCTGATCGAGCGCTATATGCAGCGCCCGCGCCATATCGAGGTGCAGGTCTTCGCCGATACGCACGGCAATGCGGTGCATCTGTTCGAGCGCGATTGCTCGGTGCAGCGCCGCCACCAGAAGGTGATCGAGGAAGCCCCCGCCCCCGGCATCGATCCGGGCCGCCGCGCCGCGATGGGCGAGGCGGCCGTCGCCGCCGCGCGCGCGGTCGGCTATGTCGGCGCCGGAACGGTGGAATTCGTCGCCGATGCGGACGGCTTCTGCTTCCTCGAAATGAATACGCGATTGCAGGTGGAACACCCGGTCACCGAGCAGGTCACCGGCTTCGACCTGGTGGAATGGCAGTTGCGCGTCGCCGCGGGCGAGCGATTGCCGGCAACACAAGAAGAAATCCGCCTGTCCGGCCATGCGATCGAGGCGCGGCTGTATGCCGAGGACCCCGCGCGGGATTTTGCACCGTCGATCGGCCGGCTGGTCGCGTTTCGCCTGCCATCGAAGAGCAGTACGGTTCGTGTCGATGCCGGTTTCGTCGCGGGCGACACGGTATCCATCCATTACGACGCGATGCTGGCCAAGCTGATCGTGCATGGCGCGACGCGCGAGGCGGCGCTCGCCACGTTGCGTGGCGCCCTGGCCGACTGCGAGGTGGTCGGCGTGGCCAGCAATCTCGACCTGCTGTACCGCATCGCCGCGCATCCCGCGTTCGCTGTTGGTGGAGTCGATACCGGTTTCATCGCCCGGCACGCCGACACGCTGCTGGCGGCGCAGGGCGCGCCGCCGGACGACGTGCTGGCCGCCGCTGCGCTGGCCGTGCTGACCGACGAGGCCGAAGCGGCGGCACGCCAGGCGGCGGCGGGCGCCGATCCGTATTCGCCGTGGCACGCGCGCGATCAGTGGTGGCTGAACGCGTCCCCGGACCGGGTGCTGCAATTCCACGCCAACGAAACGATCCATCCGGTCACGGCGCGGCGCGACGGCGCGGCGTGGCGGCTGACCATCGGCGAACGCTCGCTGCGCGCCGCCGCGACACACGATGCCGATGGCATGCTCGAGATGACGCTGGGTGACGGGCGGTGCCGGGTCCGTGTCACGCATGACGGCGAAACTGTATCAGTGCGGCACCACGGCGCGACATTCCGTTTCGGCTTGCCCGATCCGATCGCGCATGCCGAGGAGGAGGACGAAGCCGGCGGCCGTCTGGTCGCTCCGCTGCCGGGCCAGGTGACGCAGGTCCTCGCCGAACCGGGCGCGGCGGTAACGCGCGGCCAGGTGCTGGTGGTGCTGGAGGCGATGAAGACGGTATTCCGCCTCACCGCGCCGGCCGACGCGGTGGTGGAGCATGTGTCCTGCCAGGTTGGCGAGACGGTGCAGGAGGGCCAGGTGCTGGTCGTGTTCGTCGAGCAGGACAAAGAGTGACGTGCACCTCTCCCGCTTTACGCGGGAGAGGTGGCGGAGCGTCGCGACGCGGGTGAGGGGCGTAACGCACGGACTGTTCGTGCGTTGTGCCCCTCACCCGGCGAGATGCGCTCGCCGACCTCTCCCGCCTAGGGCGGGAGAGGTGTACTACTCCCGCTGCCCCACCAACTCCAGCAGCGCCACCAGCAACGCATCGCGCTCACGCGCCAGAGCATCGATGTCGCGGCCGCGTGCTTCGTCGTTCACGCCGTCGATGATCTGCCGGCACACATCGTCGGACAGTGCCGGCGTCTGCATCGTTCGCCACCACGCCTCGAATGCCGGTTTGAATTGCGCCAGCATGTGCGTCATGCCACCATCGCCGCCGCCGAGATGCAATGTCATATGCGGCCCGAAGATCGCCCAGCGCAGGCCGGGGCCGGCGGTGATCGCGGTGTCCACGTCCTCTACCGAGGCCAGGCCGCTGGCCACCGCACTGACGGCCTCGCGCCACAACGCCGCCTGGAGCCGGTTCGCCAGGTGCCCGGCAGCTTCCTTGCGGATATGGATCGGTCGCTTGCCGATGTGCCGGTAGAACGCCAGGCACCACGTGACGGTGTCCGGCGCGGTGTCGCGCCCGGCCACCACCTCCACCAGCGGAATCAAATGCGGCGGATTGAACGGGTGCCCGATCGCCATGCGCGGCGCGGCGGTGCATCCCTGTTGCAGATCACTCATCAACAGCCCTGACGAACTGGACGCCAGGATCGCGTCGGCCGGCAGCGCATCGGCGATTGCCGCGAACAGCCGTTGTTTGATCTCCAGCCGTTCCGGCGCGTTCTCCTGCACGAAAT
>Ga0181530_10002224_pt1 | contig 23367 bp, 26 predicted proteins | sample PEATcosm2014_Bin_42_FD_119769 | JGI IMG/M metagenome (GOLD analysis project Ga0181530, IMG submission 119769) | Peatland microbial communities from MTU Mesocosm Facility, Houghton, MI, USA - PEATcosm2014_Bin10_60_metaG | ecosystem: Environmental > Terrestrial > Soil > Wetlands > Peat | place... | reverse complement strand
GAGTTGCGCAATGACAACGCGGAACGCTTCTACATCGATGGGCAGGGGAAGGGACACCCTTCCCCTGCCCCCCATCCCAAAAACAAAACCTGGCCGTTTACACAAAAGTCTGGACACACCTGGTGCCGTTCGGCCCGTTAGTTCCTACGGTAACCTCGTTTGAGGAGGCGGTGAAGGAACTCGAACTCCAGCCCGACCAGTACTTGCACTCCACGCGTCTGCGGGAGTGGGCACGGCGGAGTAAGAACTCCAAATTCATCCCCGAGTCTCTGTTACAAGCATGGGGCTTAGAGACGAATCAGTCCTTGTGAACGGCACCCGGTTTTGAGATGGTGCGCCACGTGAACGGCTTCTCCCTAAGCTGCCTTCTTCTGCGCTCTCACCTTTGCCCACCGGGCCCGCTGCGCCGCCGCGATCCTCTTCCGTGCGGCACGGCTCATCCTGCGCACCGGCTTTGACGCTTTGGCTCGATTCATCTTCCCTTGCGCCCAGCGCTGCTTTAGCAGGCGTGACATCTTCCTCCGGGCAGCAGCGCTCATGCCACCACGCCTGCCCGCCTTCCGTGCCGTTCCTGGTGGACGACCTACTCTCGGGCGTCCAGTCGAGTTGACGGCTTCAAGTGCCGAAATGGCTTGGTCAATACGATCCCGCTCCGCATGAAGTTCTGCAAGAATCCTATTGGTGTCCATGATTGCTCCTCGGACGGGTATCCTAACAGCGCAGTATGAGACTGGCAAAGAGGTTTATACAGGTCGGGTCTCGATCACTTGGACTTCGAGATAGGTGGCCGGGCGCTACGACGGCAAACGCCTACTCTCGTCTTTGGCGACGGGCCTCGGCGTCGATGGCAAACAGTTCATCGATCGGCGTCGCGACTGGATCTTGGGGATTTAGCCGCACCACTTCAGAAAAGTATCGTTCCGCATGCGACCAGCACCCCGCATGAACCATCTTCGGCCCTCCGATCTGATCGTAGGCCGCATACCCGTCTGTCTGCAGAATGCCTTCGAACTGTCCTAGAAACTGCTTTGGTCCGTCGTGTCCCCGCCCCAGACGGAAGTCGAACACCACCGTTCCTCCCGGTCGGCCATATTGCCACAGGTATGCTTGATGATTCTTCCCGCGGCCCTCATGCATCTGCACATCTACCGGTGTCTCGTCCGCTTGGATGTAACGGCCACCGATTAACTCTCGTCGCATGGCCGAGACCATGGGGATCAGCAGCTCGCCCACCCGTAGAACCCAACCATCCAGCGTCGCCCGGCTGAGTTCCAAGCCCGTGTCCCGTTCCAGAATCGCACTCTGTCGGTAGAGTGGTGTGTGGTCGCAATACTTGCTGACAACCGTGTCGATCACGATCTGATCACTGGCCAGACACTTCTCGATAATCCGGGGCGGCAACGGCGCCGAAACCACCCCTTGTTCCTCGCACGACTTACAAGCACGCTTCTCGCGTTTGCTGACCAGCACGAAATACTTCGCCGGCTCCACATCCAGTTGGGAGCTTTCCTCGTAGCCGATCACTGTCGTTGGTTTCCCGCAGCCTTTGCAGACGCATTGCTCCGGCGTGCAAGCCAAGATCCGCTCTACCCTTGGAAGGTTCGCGGGCAGTTCCTGCCTCCCCGGATGATTGCGCTTCGTCTTCGCCGAGGGCTGTACCGCTGGGCGCTCGCTCTCCGCTTGGACTTCCACATGGCTGACTCCCGGCTCCAGTTCCAGCAACTCCAGCTGTGCATCGGAGAACTTCTCGCTGCCCGGCCCGTACTTCGCGATCCGCACGAGCCGCAGTCGCTTTTCCAGTAAACGGATCTTCAGTTCCGCATACTGCAGCCGGTTTTGGTAGCTCTCCAACCTGCTGCTCACCGCCGTAAACAGCGGCCCCGCAAGTTGCCGCTTCAGTTGTTCGATCAGTTCAAGCTCGGATGAAGTCGAAGAAGTCGTTACCGTGGACACCGGCGATGGATGAGGAGCCTCACTCACCATGAGTTACTAAATATCTGGAATGGGTTGTGGATTACAAGGTGTTTTATGCAGCAGCATGTCCTTCGAGGTTTACTTTTCGGTACCACCGCTTGCTCTTCGTTTGCGCCAGGTCGATCCCACCCAATAATAAGGACAGTTCTTCGTGACTCAGAACTACCTTGCCTTGCGCATCGCCGGACTGCGGCCAACTGAAACGCCCTTTCGGCAATCGTTTCGCGCAGACCCACAGCCCGCTACCGTCCCAAAGGAGGACCTTCAAGCGATTACGCTGGGCGTTGCAGAACAAAAACAGGTGCGCGCTCAGAGGCTCACACAACAATCTGTCGCGCACCAGACCGTATAGCGCTGCACTTCGATCCGGCGCCCGCCCGCCAACACCACAGCCAGCCCGCAACTCGGTTCGCGCTCCGCCGGCGATTTCCGGATGGCCAATTCCACTGGCACCAACTGGCCGTCTGCGGGAGCGCCTCTCGTCTTCCTCTTCCACCGCCGCTTCTTCAGATGGCGATCCAGCGTGCTGAAGCTCAAACCTCGACTCTGGCAAAACTCACTCCGCCGCATACCGCTGCTGACAAACTCCGCCACTAACTGCCGAACCTCAGCTCGCGTCCGTCGCCTCCGTGCCGCCACCTGCTGTTCTCCGTTCATGCCTTCACTTCAGCACAGATTCCACTCCTCCGACAGGTGCGTTGCTCGGACGCTTACATTAAACTGTCTACGTGGGCCTCTTAATTTGACAAGTGCTGCCAAGGCGGACTCGAAACACCCGCATCATATGGACATAAACTCTCTCAATGAAATTGGTACAAAAACTCGGGCTGGTCAGGGGGGCGTTGCGGCTACACCGAGGGACCGCGAGTGTTCCGGCGAACTGGTCAACATCTAACGTCTGCGAGGAGCGGCGTTACGGTTCTTAAGAGAAAGGAAAACCACATGGAACTGGGCATGATCGGACTGGGCCGGATGGGAACCAACATGGTGCGGCGCCTTCTGCGGGCCGACCAGCAGTGCGTCGTTTACGACCTCCAGCCGGAAACCGTACTGGCACTCGCCAAAGAGGGGGCGGTCGGGACGACATCGCTCGAAGACCTCGCGAATAAGCTGAAATTGCCCCGTACCGTCTGGATGATGATGCCGGCCGCCGTGGTCGATCCGACACTGAAGACCCTCATCCCACTCCTCGAAAGTGACGACGTGGTCATCGACGGCGGCAACTCCTACTACCACGATGACATCCGCCGCGCTGCCGAACTGAAACCGAAAGGCATCCACTATGTGGACGTCGGGACCAGCGGCGGGGTCTGGGGGTCAGAGCGAGGCTACTGCCTGATGATCGGCGGTGATGAAACCGTCGTCCGGCGCATCGACCCCGTTTTCGCCGCCCTGGCCCCAAGTGTCGAGGCGGCGCCACGCACGCCCGGTCGGGAGAAGCTAGGCGGCACCGCCGAACACGGCTACCTGCACTGCGGTCCGAGCGGCGCGGGCCACTTCGTCAAGATGGTCCATAATGGCATCGAGTACGGCATGATGGCCGCCTACGCGGAGGGGTTGAACATCCTTCGCCATGCCAACGCCGGCAAGCAGCGGCGCACCGTCGATGCCGAAACCACGCCGCTGCGCCACCCCGAGCACTACCCGTACGACCTGAATCTGGCCGAGATTGCCGAGGTCTGGCGCCGCGGCAGCGTCATCGCTTCGTGGCTCCTGGACCTAGCCGCCATCGCGCTCCTCGATAGCCCGGACCTAGCGAAGTTTGCTGGCCGGGTGTCGGACTCGGGAGAGGGGCGCTGGACGATCGCCGCGGCCATCGACGAGTCGGTTCCGGCCCCCGTCCTCAGTGCCGCGCTGTACGAACGCTTCAGCTCGCGCGGCGAAGGCGACTTCGCCGACAAGGTATTGTCCGCCCTCCGTCACGAGTTCGGCGGCCATGAGGAAAAGGCCGCCGCCAACAAGGGAGGCGCCTGATGACCGCCTCCCGTTCGGACGCGCTGGTGCTCTTCGGTGTGACGGGCGATCTCGCCCACAAGATGATCTTCCCGGCACTCTATGCGATGGCGAAACGAGGTGCCCTCAAGGTCCCGGTAATCGGCGTCGCCTTCCCGAAGTGGAGTCTGGCGCGTCTGCGCAAACGCGTAACGGACAGCATAAAGCGATCAGGTGGGATCGATGACAAGCGTCCCCTCCAACATCTGCTGTCCCTACTCAGGTATGTGAGTGGGGACTATAAGGACCAGGCCACATTCACGGCGATAAGAAAGGAGTTGGGGCGTGCTCGGCACCCAGCGCACTACCTCGCTATCCCTCCCTCGCTCTTCGAGACGGTGATCAAAGGGCTTGGTGCCGCGAACTTGGCCGAGCATGCGCGCGTCATTGTCGAAAAGCCGTTCGGACGCGACCTGGCCTCCGCGCGGGAGCTCAACCACGTCGCGCGCTCGGTGTTCCCGGAAGACTCGATCTTCCGCATCGACCACTTCCTCGGGAAGGAGGCGATCATGAATATCCTCTATTTCCGCTTCGCCAATTCGTTTCTGGAGCCGATCTGGAACCGCAACTACGTGGCCAGCGTCCAGGTAACCCTATCCGAGGATTTCGGCGTGGAGGGGCGCGGCGCGTTTTACGAAACTGCCGGCTGTCTGCGCGACGTGATCCAGAACCACCTTTTCCAGGTCGTCACTCTCCTTGCCATGGAGCCGCCGGCCGGTAGGGACTTTGGAGCCGTGCACAACGAGAAAGCCAAGGTCTTTCAAGCCATGCGCCCTCTGAAGCCCGACGACTTGGTGCGCGGCCAGTACGCTGGCTACCGCAAGGAGCCAGACGTGGCAAAGAACTCCGACGTCGAGACTTTCTGCGCCCTGCGGCTTTTCATCGACTCATGGCGCTGGGAGGGGGTGCCGTGGTACCTGCGCTCCGGCAAATACCTGGCAGATACCGCGACCGAGGTATTGGTGGAGCTGAAGCCGCCGCCGCAGAGGCTTTTCGCCGACTCAGCGCCGAGGACCGGCAGGGCCAACTATCTGCGCTTCCGGCTCTCCCCCGGCTCAGCCGTCGCCCTCGCTGCTCGCGTCAAGCTCGCAGGGAAGGAATTCGTCGGGGACCAGCGAGAGCTCTACCTATTCGAGGAACAGCCGGGAGAGGAAGCGCCCTACGAGCGGCTGTTGGGCGACGCCATGATCGGCGATGGAGCGCTCTTCACCCGTGAGGACGCGGTTGAGGCCGCCTGGGCGGTCGTCGATCCAGTCCTTAAGACCCACCACCAGGTTTGCCCCTACAAGCGCCACAGCTGGGGACCGAAAGAAGCGGACGCGATCATCGCGTCAGACGGCTCTTGGCACAACCCCAGACCCAAGGCGGCATCTTGCGCCAGCAAAATGCTTTTGGCAACTGACTCTGGCCCAGTTGCGGAAGTTAATCCACACCTTCCACGTCGTAGACGTCGCCGTTTTCCCAGCGAAAGCAGAGGCGAAATTGATCGTTAGTGCGAATGCTGTGCTGGCCTTCCCTCTCGCCGCGTTAACGCCTCCAACCGGTTTCCCGGTGGTGACGCCAAATCCCTTAAGTCTGTTGCACTGTCGAGAATCTACAGCTTGCGCTTGGCCTATCCACCACGTCCGCCGCTAGCCGGCTGCTTCGCCCTGTGATGAATAGGCGCTCTGTCTCGACGTTAGCAAAGCCGCGAATCACCCAACGAAAGTCATTCTGACGCACCGCCCCGATTCCCTGCAGAATCGGCACCCAACACTCGCGTCATCTTCTGAGGAGGTCAGAGCTTCGCCCAATCCTCCCAGAGAAGACTCTTGATGCGACCGAACTCCTTTGCGTTCGCCGTCACCAATGTCAACTTGCGGTGTAACGCTTGACCCGCGATCAATAGGTCGTAGGCCCCAATTGGCTTGCCAGCAGCTTCCATTGCTGCCCGCACTCTGCCAGCAGTCTTGGCATCCTCTTCCTCGAAGGGCAGCAAGCTGACAGGACCTACGAAGAAGGTCTCGAGCCGCCTTGCGTTTGCTTCCTGACGAGCGCTCTTGGCAACCCCATACCAGAGTTCGAAGGCAACAACGGTTGATACAAGTACCTGAGCACCACCATCGAGCGCCTCTTGGAGCCGGACTCGGACAGAGGACGGGTTGCCGTTAATGACTGCAATGCAAGCGTTGGTATCCAGCAAATAGCTCACTTGAAGATCTCACGACTGGGAGCCACTGGTTGGTTGCGGCTCTTCTTCATGAAGGGTTCGGAATTGAGTCGGTCCAACTCGGCGAACCACTCGGGAGTGTCAGAAATGAGCGGTTCTAATAGAACCCCCTCGGCAACCTGCCGAATCCGTACCCGGTCTCCCTCGAAGCGAAACTCTCGGGGAAGGCGAACAGCTTGGCTGCGCCCGTTACGAAACAGTTTGGCGACACCGGCCTTCGCCACAAGGCACCCCCTTTCACCTCCTCTAGTATATACCACAAATATATATCAGGAGGCTTACCCCTGGAGATCGTCGGGAAGATGTCCAGTACCCAGGTGTATTTGTGCAACGAGGTTGCACTTTTGTGAACCGGGCCGGGACGCGCTGTCTTGCGAACTCCGCCACGGCCGTCCGAACTGCTTGAGGCTCCCGTTTCCCTGGTAATCCCCCTCCTCATCCTGCGCTCGATGGTTTTCTTTATGTCCATCTCTGTGCAGTCGCGAGGCAGGCCGGTTCGGATTATCGCCAATTATTCGCCCACGCACTGGTCGCATTATGGCATAAATTATGAGCGAATAAAAGGAGAATATTGCAGGCGCCAGGGAAATAAGTGCCCTGGACCAGGCGCTTCCGAAGAGGTTAAGGCCTAGTCCTCCCCAGTGAGTAGCCATTTCATAGTTCTGCCGAACTCGGGCGCAATTCTCAGGCAAGATCTCGGCCCCAACCTCGACTTGCTCCTCATGCCGTATGCCCGCGGATGGGGATTCGATTTCAGAAACACGCCATCAGGCGCCGAGTTGCGGTTCTCGACCAAAGAACATACTGGATCGCTGGAGCCTTCGTTCTTCTCCCCTACTTCAAGCGGCTCCGACAGATGGAGCCTGTTCCTGTCGGCGGCAAACCCCGAAGGGGGAGGCTAGTTTAGCGAACCATTTTGATTCCAGGACATCCGCACAGCGCTTCACACCGCCTGGCGGCCAATGCCCATCCGCAGGCACTGCCAGAATGTGGGCAGGGCTGGCGGATCTCACCGTACGCATGTCCCTGGATTACAATGAGTTGCCTTGGCTGGGGACTGGCGATCCAAATGCGAGGTCACTTGGGTCGTGACGGTGCACAATACTAACTGCAACTCAAGGAGGCGCTTCGAACGTGTCAGAGAATATTCACGAACTGATTGAGCAGCACCATGCCTTCTACCAGGTGCTGCCCTACTACATTATGGTCCAGATTATGGTCCAGGAGGAACGAACGCACGCAACCACAAAGAGGATTCAGGCTGGGTTTGATATCGACGTGTACGGTATCAAGCCCAGCCATGAGCAACACCCTGGCCGGGATTATGTACTCGGCTACGTGGCGTTAGAGAAGCTGGTGGAGACGATCTTACCTCACACCGGCGAGTCCTGCTCAGTGGAGGTCATTCGGTTTCCCTCGACCGTCGTCTTCGACCCCAAAAGGCAATTCCAGGAAGAGGGGATGCTGCGAATTAGGATCACGCATAAGGCTCTGCAACCTGCCGGCAAACCGGAAGAACGCGCCTTGAAGGAGATCAAGGATCGCCTCCACGATCTGGGTTTAAGTCAGAGATGACTCGACACATCGATTTCGCGGGTAACTGTCCAAAATGATAGTTGGCGGAAATGTATGGTCCGCCGCATCCTAGAGCTCGCTGCGCGAAATCATAGAGGAGGAACCCCGTGAAGCTTACCCCTGGAAAACTAGAAGTATAAGCGCCGGAGCAAAAATAGACCGTATTACGCCACGGGAGCGGTGATGCGCGGCTTCGTGGGGGTTGATCTGGGGCGGGAGCCGGTGCCGGACGAGACCACGATGTGCAAGTTCCGCCACTTGCTGGAAGAGCATGGGTTGGGCGGGGAGATGCTGGAGACGGTGAACCTGCACTTGCAGAGCCGGGGAGTGCGGATTGCGACCGGCACGATTGTGGACGCCACCATCATTCACGCGCCCTCCTCGACCAAGAACCGCGAGCAGCAGCGCGACCCGGAGATGCACCAGACGAAGAAGGGCAAGCAGTGGTACTTCGGGATGAAGGCGCATGTGGGCGTGGACAGCAAGACCAAGATCATCCACACGGCGGTGGTGACGCCGGCCCACGTGGCCGACGCCGTGGTGTTGCCGGAACTGCTGCATGGGGAAGAGACGCAGGTGTGGGGCGACTAGGGCTATGTGGGACAGAGGGACGTGATTCACCAGTGCGCGCCCCAGGCCCAGGACGGTACTCATCGACGGTACCGGTATCAAGACCGGGTGGATGAAGTCGAGCGGGCGAAGAATCGGACCAAGTCCAGGGTGCGGTCTAAGGTCGAGCACGTGTTCGGGGTGCTGAAGCTGAAGTTCGGGTTCGTGAAGGTGCGCTACCGAGGACTGGCGAAGAACGCCAACCGCCTGTTTGCCACCTGCGCGCTGGTGAACCTGTTCATGGTCCGCAAGAAACTGCTGTCTTTGGCAGCGGCGTAGGACGGTGAGGGACGCGGCTCAGCGCCATCGCTGGCGATGCGAGCGGTCGGATATCCGTACAGAACTCAGTGAAACTGGTCTGAATCGGCCACTGCTTGTCATCCGCTGCCTCAGAAACAGTGCTTGTTCAGAGATTCCCTAAGCAGGGATACCGCCTTGGCTACGTCAGTGACACCGAACACCACCAGCGACATGTTCGATCCCGGCTCTGTTCCGCAATAGGCGTAGTTGATATTAATGCTAGCTTCGCCAAGGCGTGACGCTGCGCGGAATAGCTCACCCGAGCGATGGGGAAGCGCAACCTGGGCAACTTCGGTTTCGGTGTAGTAAATACGGTCGGCATCCAGCAGCTTCTTGGCAGTCGCGGGATCGTCTACGACCATGCGAATCAGGCTCTGCCCTTCCCGCTCAAACGCCTGAAAGGCGAGGATGTTCACGTCACGCTCAGCAAGCGGTCGGCAGCACTGCGCCAGTGTGCCGGGCTTATATTCTATTCGGATCGTAAGTTCTTTCGCTATCGGCATAATTCTTGCTCCTCTTCGCGGCGCGGAACCTAAACGCTGCGAAACCCTCGCGGTCTTCAGCAGCATCCGACGGAAACTGCCGTCGGTTCGGGAGCCTCTTCCCTAGGGGCGATTTTCTTGGCCTCCGGGGGCCCAAATGCCTCCGGCGGAATGGGCCCACCATGAAGCGTCTTCCAGCAGCGCCGTGCCGCCTCGAACTGGACCAGAACGACTCCTACGATAAAGATGGACATCAGGACCGAGTCCAGCAGGCCCTGAAAATGTGTCCCCGGCTTCATCGCCATAGGCCAGAAGATATTCTTGATGGACAGCACCGCGGCCGTGAGCGTGGTGATCCCGACAAACACCATCGGCACCGCGGTCACCCATGCGTCGATCTCGTAACACATGGCCTCTACGCCCTCTGGATACCGGCATGGCAACGCAGCTCACCGCATGTAGACGAGAATCGCACTCATCATGTCTCCGATTGCTAGTAGAAACGCAATGCCAAGCAAGACTATGGCTGCGAAGAACTGTGTGTCATTGCTGTCCGCCTGAACATATAGGGAAACGGGGTAGATCATCGCGGCAATGTTTATGATCGCCAGGATTACCCAAAACTTTGTCTTCTGGGTTTTCTGCGTCATGTTTTCACCCCCGACGTGTTTCTGTTCCGGTCGGTCCCGGCAGTCGCACCCCTTGTCGTAGGCAGGTCCACTCTCTGGTGCAATTTCATTCAAGCACCTACGTATCTGTTCCCGAGACAGAACCGGCGGGTTGCTCTGAAACCTGCAACTGCAGGCGCTCGCAGATGGAGCGCGTATACACATTCACCGCGACAAACTTCGCGCCAAGCCGGCCGAGCCACAACAACACTCGTTCGCCGAACGGATCGACAAACGTCACCTCCGAAAGATCCACCATGATCGCCGCGGGGACTTGATAGCGAGCCAGGGTGACCCTTGCGTCCTCGGCGTAAAGGCCGACCAGCCGACCCTGCAGCCGCACAGTCAACGTGCCATTCCCATCATGATCGAATTCAACGCGCAACATTGTCAGTCTCCCCAGGGATTAGTTCTTTTTCCTTGCGCATCACAAGTTGTGCAAATCGTGGGCCACGGAAGCGGAAAATAAGCCACCAAGGGCCAATCACGTATCAGGGCCGAGGCGATTTGCCGCTTTACGGTCGCGCCCCCTACCTGCATGAAGGCACGTCCGCGCCGCAGATCGCTAGCGAAGCGATGACGCAGAACCAGCTTGCGAACGGCGTAGATAGACAGTCCAGCGAGCGCAAGACCTGCTAAAAGCGCTCCCACTCTGCCAGCGTAGGCAGCCGCGCGGTCCAGGTCATGGCTGAAGACATAGCCGAGTCCCGCGTACACGCCTGAATAGAGGCTGGCGCCAACTGCATCAAAGGCGAAGAAACGGACCCGGCTCGTGCGGGATGATCCCGCGAGGGGAGGCGTTACCGCGTCGAGCCCCGGGACGAACTTGGCCACCACGAGAAGCAGCAGCCCATACCGGGCAAAAGTTTCCTTCGCCCTGCGATCGTGAGCGTCAGGATCTGCCGTGAGGCGGTGAATAAAGTGTAGGACCTTTTCACCCCATTGACGACCAGCCTCGTACCACACCCAATCAGCCAGGACACAGGCAATGACAGCCAGACCGAACGACGTGACGAGGCCCAACTTCCCGCTCGCGGCCAACGCCCCAGCCGCAAGGAGAAACAGAGGTCCCGGTAGTGGCAAACCTATCTGGTGCGCGAATAACGCAGCGAACAGGATTGAGTAGCCATGCTTCAGAACGAATTGGAAAACAGTACTCATACAGATTCAGCACCGAGCACAACCCGCCGCTTTACATCTTCCTGGACGGCGTGTGGCGCTCGTCACTGCGAGAGAGTGCAAGTGTTATGCCGAAGCTGATAGTGGCTAAGTGCTTGATTCGCAATCGCATCAGGAACTCGGGGCCTGCGGTTGTTTGCCCAGATATGGGCACTGCCGACGGGGGGGCGTGAAATCGAGTCAAGAACTGGAGCCGGACGTGTAGTCGGGCTTTGAGATCCGCAGCCGCCGCATCTTGTTCTGAAGAGTCGTACGTTTCAGGCCCAGACGCTCTGCGGCCCCGCTCGGTCCAGCGATCTTGCCTGATGCCGCCTTGAGGGCATCGATGATCGCGTTTCGCTCTAGGTCGTGGAACTTGGATCCGACAGTCGCCGCTCGACTGCTCGACTTCTTGAGCTCTGGCAGAGGCACATTCAATTCGGTCCCCTGGGTCAGAATGACGGCGCGCTCGATGAAGTTCTCCAGTTCACGGATGTTGCCGGGCCAGGAGGCGTTCGTCAGAGCTCCCATCGCGCTCTTCGGGATGGTTTTGATCTGCTTTTGCATCCGCCGGGCCAGGCGCGAAACAAAATAATGAACCAGAAGCGGGATGTCGCCTGACCGCTCGCGAAGTGGCGGAATTTCGATCGGGAAGACGTTCAGCCGGTAGAACAGATCCTCGCGAAATTGTCCGTTATGGATCATTGTGGGGATATCGCGATGTGTGGCCGCGATGAGGCGGACGTCCACGTGAGTGGTCTTCATGCTGCCCAGACGCTCGAACTCTTGTTCCTGAAGCGCCCGAAGCAACTTCGGTTGCAGCTCGAGACTGATGTCGCCGATCTCGTCCAGGAACAAAGTCCCATGGTCGGCCAGTTCGAAGCGGCCCTTCCTTTGCATTAACGCCCCGGTGAACGCGCCTTTCTCGTGTCCGAAGAGCTCGCTCTCGAGAAGGCCGGACGGGATCGCGGCGCAATTCACTTTTACGAAGGTCCGGTCCCGCCGGGGGCTGTTGCTGTGGATCGCGCGGGCGATCAATTCCTTTCCAGTCCCGGTTTCACCATACAATAAAACGGTCGAACCGGTCGGGGCGACGATGGAGACCTGTTCGAGCACCGCCCGCAGTGCCGGGCTGTTCCCGACGATATCCTCGAAGTTGTATTCCGAGCGAATCTCGGATTCGAGGTACAGGCGCTCCTCTTCGAGGCGATCCCTCGCCGCCGTGACCCGTCCGTAAGCAACCGCGTTCTCGACCGCAAGCGCCATCTGAGTGCCGATTTGCGATAAGAGGTCCAGATCCTCCTGGCCAAAGCTGTTGGGGCGGCGGCTGCCCATCGTGATGACACCCAAAGCGCCGGTTGCAGTTGTGAGCGGGGCGAGCGCGATTGACGTGATCGATTCAGCTTTCAGATTGCCGGCAATGGGCGCCGGGAGCTTCTCAATCTCGGCCAGCGACCACAGTTCAGGATTGTGGGCAAGCATCTTCTCGTGATCACTGGAGCTGAGTTCGTGAACTGCGACGTCGGTCAGGAACCCTTTGCTGCCTGGAAAATCCAGAACTGCTAGCTCAAGCTGGTTCGAGTCTTTGCCGATCAGCCAGAATCCAGTGAAATCGTTCTGGAAGTAGCTCCGGATGGAAGTCGATGCCGACCGGAACAGTTCCAGGATGTCCAGCTTGGTGATAACGTGGTTGTTGATTTCAAGCAACACCCTGAGCCGATCCCGCTCCCTGGCCACTTGTCGCTGGTAACGCGCTGCACTATCTCTTGCGGACGCGCACTCGAGCGCGACCGCAACGTGCGCTGCTAGAGAAGTGAGCAGTTCGACATCTTCAGGGAGAAACTCCTGCCCTCGGTCCTTGGTCACTATAAGAATGCCGTATCGTTCCTGGGCTGTAGACACTGGGAATCCATACGTGCTTCGGCCGACAGATTCGGGTGCGAACGGAGCCAGTTCGGGATGTTTCAACATCTCCTGCGATATGTCCGGGATGAAAAGTGGCTTCTGCTCCTCAAGCATTTGCGCCGCCGCACCAATGCGCGAAATCCTGGTGCCAGTCTTGATCGGGGGGGCGTCCGCTTCTCTATCGAACTCCAACAAATGCAGCGTTTCTCCGTCACTGTCTAGGACCCAGAGGTGGGCTCCATGCATGCTGCAAGCGCTGGACAAAACGCCGCGCAGGCTGCGTAGCACGGCCCTTACCGTGGGCTGATCGGCCAGAGTGCTGGACATATCCAGCAAAGTTCGGTAGCGATCTTCGGCGGTCGTCATAGCGACGGTGGTAGTTCCCACCGGGGAACGGAGTACCTGGATCCTTAGGCCCCCTGATTTCGATTGCACTGGTATAACCCCTTGGAACGGCCGTTACAATCCAATTTTGCCCGCGACTGGTCTCCGCCCACTTCAGTTCTACGCGGTAACACAGCCATACGACTCGATAACCGCCTGGCAGTAGATGACCTCCAGCGATTCAAGTGCACTGCTGTATGCGGCTTGCACGGCATGCTTGCTGATTCCCAGCAGCAGGGCAGCATCGCCCGTTGAGCGCTGTTCGACGCCGCACAAGATGAGGACAAACCGGCAGAGTGAGTCAAGTCGAAGCCGAATAACGTCGGATTCCCTCACCACGAGCTCGATTCGGTCCAGAGACAGTGGTGGGTACTGCTGGCCAACGAAAGCACCGTCTTCATAGGCCGAAGAAAGCTCAGCGATCCGCGTCCGCTTGAGATCGAGGGCAGAACGGATCGTGGCTTCCCGAGGCCATCTCCGAACGCATTCCTGACAGATTTCATCCTCATTATTGTCCGTCAGGTTGCGAGCATCCGCGACACAAGCGGACGCCATCAGCTCATCGTCTGTCAGGAATTCGGCCAGCCACGTCAGTTCTCGCCGATGTTCGGTGAAAGCCGCACGGATCTCTTCTGCAGGGGCTATCCCTGAACTGGTCGCGATAGTTTCGCTGGTTGTTATAGCTGCCATGTCGCACTCCGACCCGCCATAGGGCAACATCAGTGCCAAACCAGCGCGCTCTCAAGTTGCTGAAAACACTGACGCCCTGAGGGCGAATGGCGGCGTTCGCCGCTAAACGCTGCCCGAATATGGTCAATGAAGGGGCGCCCCCGCACCGGCATGGGCACTCCGGCATTGCGTGCCTATTGCTAACGCCAGACCTTCTTCCGTGACGGAACAGTCCGTAACAGCGTGCAAACCGGATACTTGAGGGTGGAAAGGGCCGCATGACATCGACCCAAACGACAGCCCTGCGCTGGTGACCAGCACCCCCGCGGCAAATCACATTGACAAGACCTCGGGCGCATGAATCCCGGCGGACACTGCCCGCATGCGGGCAGCAGGCTGATGCCGGGTGCCCGCGTTGATGCCTCAGTTTCAATAACTTAGGTGGTGCGCTGCTTTGGCATGCAGTCTGCACTAGTGACCGGCGACAGATCGGCGGGCTTGATCACTGCTGAGGTTCTGAGATGAAAGCAAAACACCTTTTGTTGGTCTCCTTAATGTATGCGGTTGCATGGCCGGCCGTATTGCTGGCGCAACGGCAACCAGCATCGCCGCCGGACACCGGGGCGCCACTGCTTACGTTGGAAGACGCAGTATCGCTCGCACTCACCAATAACCGGCTGGTGAAGAACACAGCGCTGGAAGCACAGAAGTTTGATTTCCGGGTGAACACGGCACGCAGCAGGCGTCTGCCGCAATTTCAGTTTGCTGTCCTGGGCGGCGAGTTAATGCACTCGTTTGACTTCACGTTTCCCGCCGGCTCGTTCGGCACGGATGCGAATGGCCGCCCTATTCCTTCGACCGAATCAAAGATTCGTAATCCCGCGCGATTCACGACCTACCTCACAGGTGCGTTCGATCAACCGATCACGCAGCAGTACAAGATCGGCCTCGCAATTCGTGCGACCGAGCTTGGGCGCCAAATAGCTCGTGAAGACGTCCGCGCTGAGCGCCAGAAAATCGCCGCCGAGGTTCGAACCGCGTACTTCGATCTTGTCGCGACCCAAGCCGGCGTAGAAGCGGCGCGCGAAGCCGTGAAGACCTTAGAAGAGGCGCAGCGAATCACGACCCGATACATCGCAGAAAAGACAGTACTCCGGGGAGATGCACTGGAGGTCGATGCACGCCTCGCAAAAGGGCGGTATGAGTTGTCGGTTGCGGAGAACGGTCTCGCAACCCAGTGTGAGCACTTGAACCAACTGCTGGGCCGCGATCTGGGCACGCGGTTTCGCGTTGATTCGATGCCCGAGGAGGCCGCAACCGATCTGACCATCGAGGCCGCGCGAGACAAGGCTTCGCAGAACCGGCCCGAAGTTCGTCAAGCCTTCCTCAAGGAGGAGCAAGCGGAATACGACCGCCGGATCGCCAAAGCAGAATACATCCCCGACCTCAGCTTGTCCGTGAGATACCAGGGGCTCAACAACGTCCGCGTACTTCCGGAGAACGTCGCCACTGCCGGCTTCTACTTAGCATGGGAACCATTCGATTGGGGACGCCGCCGCAACAACGTAGCCGAAAAGGCCAAGACCGTCGAGCAGGCGCGCAACGGAGCGCGGGAAACGGAGTCTCAGATCGCGGTTGAAGTCGGAGCCAAGTACCGCAAATTGCAGGAGGCCGCCCTTCTTCTCAAGGCAGCGCGAACCGGACACGAGGCGGCCACGGAGCAATTTCGCGTTACCAACCATAAGTACAAAGAACAGGCCGCGCTCATAAAGGACTTGCTACAGGCGCAGGCTCGAAGCACCGAGACGGAATTCCAGTACGAACAGGCGCTGTCGTCGTATTGGGGTTCGCTGGCTGAATTGCGCCGGGCGATGGGAGATGAATAACGTGAGAAACATAGCCATAACGCTGTTGATTACGCTGGTGATGGTCGGCTGTCATTCCAGCAAACCCATCCAGCAAGCGCCGCAGGCAGTCCAGACGCAGCGGGTGGAGTTCGATCGTGCCTCCGCCACCGGCGGATTGCGCTTCTCGGCAGTGGTGACACCCGATGCGCAAGTCCCACTGTCGTTCAGGATCCCCGGATACATCGTTTCACTGAAGCAGGTCCGCGGCGAGGATGGCAGGATGCGCGACATTGCGGAAGGCGACCGGGTCGGCAAAGGCGCCGTGCTCGTCCAAATCCGAGCGGCTGAATACCAGGACAAGGTGCAACAGGCGTCCTCGCAGGCCGCGGCCGCTGAAGCTGTCGCAGAGAAAGCAAAGCTCGATTTTGATCGCGCCACGCGCCTGTATGGCAGCCAGAGCATCACGAAACCCGACTTCGATGCGGCGCGTGCGCAATATGACGCAAGCCAAAGCGAGCTGCGGGCCGCTCGGGCGGCAACGAGCGAGGCCGGAGTCGCTCTGCGCGACACCTCTGTCGTAGCCCCCTTCGACGGCGACATCGTGAAGAAGTCGGTCGACCTGGGCGCGTTCGTCGGTCCCGGGGTTCCAGCATTTGTGCTCGCCAAGACCGATACCGTAAAGATCGTAGTCGGAGTGCCTGACACGGTTGTGCGGTCAATCAAACTAGGTCAACCAGTTGACGTTGCCATCGACGCCTTCCCTACACGTAGCTTTCACGCACGGATCAGCCGCATGTCATCGGCAGCAGACGCGACCACGCGCAACTTTGAGGTCGAGGTCGCTATACCCAATCCCGACCACTTGCTGAAGGTGGGCATGATCGGTTCTCTGCAGCTGGCCAATAGCGAAAGCGAAACGCGAGCCTCGTCTCTGGTGGTTCCGCTTTCGGCGATCGTGCAAGCGAAAGACGACAAATACGCCGTCTTTGTGGTCTCAAACTCAAATGCCGGCCAGGTAGCGAGCCTCCGTAGCGTGGAGATCGGCGCTGTCACCGGAACCGACATAACGGTGGTAAATGGGCTGTCCGCAGGGGACCGGATCATCACCACCGGCGCCAACCTGCTGAAGGATGGTCAGCGGGTGGAGGTCGTTCAATGAACGCTGAGAACCAGAACAACAGCCGTAATCCGGCGCGATTTTTTACACACAACCGGCAGATCGCGTGGGTCGCCTTGCTCGCAACCCTTGCCTGGGGCGTGTTCGGGTACATGAACATGCCCAAGCGGAAAGACCCTGACATCCCGGTGCGCATCGCCCTTGCGATCACGCCGTGGCCTGGTATCTCGGCAGACAAGGTCGAGCAGTTGGTCACGCGAAAGGTCGAGCAAGCCGCGACTGGGAACAGCAAGGTGGACCGCGTGGAATCCACCACCCTGGACAACATTTCTGTCGTACAAGTTAGATTGCTCGACAACATAGCGAACACACAACAGGAATTCCAAGACATTGGCCAGCGGCTGAATCAGATCACCGACCTTCCACAAGGTGCGGGACCGATCACCTGGATCAGCGATTTCGGCGATACCGCGGCGCTGATGTTAACCGTTGCCAGTCCGGTAGTCCCGGACCTTGAAATCGAGTTGCGCGCCCGCGGTGTGCGTGATGCCATTGAGAAAGCCCGCCAAGGCGATACGAAAGGACGCGCGACCGCTCTCTTTTGTTATCCGGCATCAGTCCCCCCCGCCGTTATTGAGAGACCTTTTAGATTATTTGCTGCAGAGGCCCAGCGAGACGGCATAGCGCGAGATGTTCGTCCGGTATCGGTGGGAAGTTGCTCCGGGATAGATTTTGCAACTACGAAATCGGATGACGAATTCCGCGCTTATGCACAGCAATTCATTGAGAAGAGGCTCCAACAGTACGACTTACATCCCGACGCATGGGGACCGATCATCATTCGCGATCCCCAATCCACGAAGGAACGCATCGCGGCAGTAGCGAGCGACCGGTATTCGTATCGGCAGCTTGATGACTTCACCGATCTGATCCAGCGCACCCTGCAACGTGTGCCGGAGGTAGCCAAAGTTCAGCGCGTGGGCGTCCTGCCAGAACAGTTTTATCTGGAGTACTCGGACGCTCGGCTGGCCGCGTTCAAGTTACAACCGACGAAAATCAAAGACATCCTCGGCGCTCGAAATGTGACCGCTCCGGGCGGCATCGTCGAGACGCAATCGCGAAATGTCCTGGTTGACGCGACCGCCGAATTCAAAAGCACGAAAGACATTGGCAACGTCCTGGTCGGAGCCTCCTCCACGGGAGTGCCGGTCTATTTGCGCGATCTCGTGGACATCTCGCGCGGATATCAGACACCCACACGGTACCTGAACTACATGGTCTCTCGCGAGGCGAACGGCAATTGGCACCGGAACCGTGCCATCACCTTGGCCGTGCAAATGCGATCGGGGGAACAGATAGGCAGATTCGGCGCCGCGGTGGACAAAGCGCTTGCCACCGTGCAACCAACGCTGCCTCCTGACCTTATTGTTGCTCGCACGTCGGACCAGCCGAGGCAAGTGCACGAACTTGTCAGTCTATTGATGTCGAGTCTCTATGAGGCCATTGTGCTCGTCGTGATCGTCGCGTTGGTCGGATTCTGGGACTGGCGTGCGGCCATGTTGATGGCTGCCTCGATTCCCCTGACGCTGGCCATGGCCTTCGGCATCATTCACGTTCTGAATATCGACATTCAACAGGTTTCCATCGCGACGCTGATCATCGCTCTTGGCTTGCTGGTGGATATGCCCGTGGTGGCCGGTGATGCTATCAAACGCGAGCTGGGCTCCGGTTCACCGCGCGACCTGGCGTCGTGGATTGGTCCGACGAAACTGGCAAAGGCGATTATCTTTGCCACAATCACGAATATCGTCGCCTACCTGCCCTTCCTGATGCTGACCGGCGACACAGGTTTCTTCCTCTATAGTCTTCCGGTCGTGATGACGTGCACGCTGGTGGCGTCAGTCATCGTTTCTTTCACGTTCATCCCGTTGATTGCGTATTACCTGATCAAACCGCCGAAGCAGGTGGAGGCGCCCATGTCGGAGCGGCGCACTCATGGTTTCCCAGGACTGTACTACAAGGTAGGTGATTTCGCGCTGCGGCATCGCTGGGGCGTGTTCGCCGGCTCCCTTTTATTTCTCGTGCTGGGCGGCTGGTTGTTCACAAGGCTGCAGTCGCAGTTCTTCCCCAAGGACCTCTCGTACCTTTCGTACGTGGACGTCTGGCTCCCGCCGGACGCCCCGCTCGGCGCCACGGATGCGGTTTCCCAGCGAGCAGAAACTGTCATTCGAGAAGAGGCCGAACGGTTTGGCAAAGAACATCATCGGAAAGATGTTCTGAAGTCGCTGACCACATTTGTCGGTGGCGGCGGTCCCAGGTTCTGGTTTTCGGTCGACCCCGAGCGACAACAACTGAATTATGCGCAGATCCTCGTCGAGGTTGCGGACAAGCACTTCACCAACGAATTCGTTGGGCCGCTGCAGACGGCGCTGAGCCGCGAGGTCCCAGGCGCCCGGGTGGATGTGCGGCAGCTCGAGACCGGCAAGCCGGTCGGCATTCCGGTCTCAATTCGAATTTCCGGCGCGGATATCGGCGTTCTGCACCAACTCTCCAGCGAACTTCAGGCAATCCTCCGTTCCCAGCCGAATGCGGCCCGGGTACGCGATGACTGGGGTGAACCTGCGATGACCGTTCGACTGAAGGTTGACCCGGACCGCGCAAACATTTCAGGTGTCACCAACCTGGATGTTGCCCTCTCATCGGCCGCTGCGCTGAGCGGGCTACCGGTCGCAACATACCGGGAAGCTGACAAACAAATCCCGATCGCCGTTCGCTTGCGAATGGAGGAACGAGCCGGCCTGTCTGACGTCCAAAATACCTACGTTTACTCGAACACCAGCAATCAGCGCGTACCTCTGCGGCAGGTATCGCAGGTCACGACTGACATGTCAGTCCCAAAGATCAAGCGACGCAATCAGTTCCGCACGGTTACGGTTTCCGCATTCCCAATCCCGGGTGTTCTGCCCTCTCAAGTCCTGACGCCGTTGTTGCCCAGGATCAAGCAGTTCGAAAAGCAGCTTCCGCCTGGATATTTCCTCGAGATCGGGGGCGAATACGACGAGCAGGTGAAAGGGTTCAAGGAACTCAGCGTCGTAATGGCGATCTCCGTACTGCTCATCTATATCGCGCTCGTCGTGCAGTTCCGAAATGCAGTCAAGCCGTTTCTCGTGTTCGCGGCGATTCCCTACGGAATGACAGGAGCCCTCGCCGGGCTGGTCGTCATGCATCAACCCTTCGGGTTTATGGGGTTTTTGGGAGTCGCGAGTCTTGTCGGCGTGATCGTCAGCCATGTCATCGTGCTGTTTGACTTCATCGAGGAGGCGCACCACCGCGGAGAACCGTTGCGAGAAGCGCTACTGGACGCCGGCATCGTGCGACTGCGGCCGGTGATGATCACGGTCGGCGCGACCGTACTTGGGCTCATACCGCTGGCGATGCACGGCGGCCCGCTCTGGGAGCCGCTCTGCTATGCCCAGATCGGCGGCCTCACGATCGCGACGTTCATTACTCTGCTGCTTGTGCCGGTGATGTATTCGATCTTTGTACTGGACCTGAAGCTGATCAAGTGGGAGGAAAAGGGCCGGGCTCTCGCCGCGACAGAACAGCCGCAGACTGGCACGCTGCCGCCCTCTCCATTGGCTGACGGCACTCACGGAGCGTAGATGCGACCAAGGAAGAATCTCATGACTCGACCCTTCATCCGGACACTCATCATCGCACTTTGCACAGCAACTTTGGCATTGAGGGGTGTTTGCCAACGGACCCCTGCTAAGCCCGGGCCGGACGTCCGCGCCGGTCACCAGGTGGCGTCGCACCTCCCAGCAGACATGCTGACCCAGCTGAGCGACTCGCTGCAACAACTGGCCAGCAAGGTTTCTCCGGCCGTCGTTCAGATAGAGGTTAGCGGTTTCGGGCTCACCGAGGACGGTGGCCGGAAGAATACGGCACTCATCGTTCGCCAACACGCGATCGGCGCCGGCGTGATTGTAGATCCAGATGGTTACGTCATTACCAACGCGCATGTAATCGAAGGCGCGCAGCGGATTCGAGTGGTTATGACGGCGGTCCCGGCCGCGTTGTACGACGTATCCAGTGCTGGGAAAACTCAAGTCCTGGATGCGAAAGTGATCGGATTGCAAAAGGAAGCTGACTTGGCGTTGCTGAAAGTCGACGCCAGCAATCTGCCCACACTGCGATTCAATCTAGAGCGCGAGCCGCGGCCGGGAGAACTCGTCTTCGCCATCGGCAGCCCGGAAGGTCTGCAGAACTCCGTAACGATGGGCGTGATCAGTTCGGTGTGGCGGCACCCTGACCCCGATAACCCGATGGTGTATCTGCAAACGGACGCGCCCATTAACCCGGGTAACAGCGGAGGGCCGTTGGTGGACGTTACAGGCGCTATGGTCGGATTGAACACCTTCATCCTGAGCAGTGCTGGAGGCAGTGAAGGCCTGGGTTTTGCCATCCCGGCGACCATCGTGAATTTCGTTTACCAAAGCTTGAGAAAGTATGGCCATGTCGATCACGTTGAAATTGGGGCAGTCGCTCAAACGATCACCCCCACTATGGCGGAGGGCCTAGGGTTGGCGCAGAACTGGGGCGTGATAATCGCCGACGTCACACCGCGGGGACCGGCCGACGCGGCCGGTATAAAGCCGGAAGACGTTATTTTGGCGGTAGACGGCCACCCCATGCTGGACCTGCACATGTTCGCCGCTGCGCTCTATCAGCACCCGCTCGATCAGGTCTTGAAAATCGAAGGGTTACGGGGCAGGGCGAAGCTGTCGTTCAACGTCCCCGCCGTCCGGGCGCGCGACCGCATGGACCAGTTCGCCGGTGTCGCCGATCCCCTCAAGAGTCACATCGGACCCCTGGCTATTTTGGGTCTAGATCTCAACGACGAGTTGCGCTCGCTGCTGCCAGGTGTGCGCATTGGCACGGGCGTCATCGTGGTTGGACGGGCGCCGGGCTTCAATTCGGTCAGCACCGGCCTGCGGGTCGGCGACCTGATCCATTCCCTGAACCGCACGCCTATCGAATCGGTTGATCAACTGAAGTCAGTCGTGGCTCAGCTCAAAGCGGGCGACGCAGCGGTGTTGTGGATAGAGCGGCAGGGACAATTCCAATATCTCGCGTTCGAGATGGAATAAAGAGGCAATAGCTGATGACAGTCACAGCACAACGAGTGGCAATCAATACAGGAGACACTCTCTTCTGCGGGAGACGCCCGTGACTGTCGAACAACAGCAATGGCTCAAACACACGGAGGCCATCCTTGAAATGCTCAACGAGGGCGTGGTTATCAGCGATGAGTCTGGCCGCATTCTCTTTGTCAACGAGTGTATGGAGCGCTTTCTCGGATTCCCGCGCTCAGTGCTCATAGGGAAGACCGTGGAGGCCTTCTACCCTAGAGAAGACTACGAGGTCATGCTAGCGCGAATGGCTCTGATAAAGGGGGTGGGCGGCTACGACCGATACGAATTCTTTGTTCCCCGTGCCGACGGCGAACGTGTACCAGTGATCCTTAGCGCCCGCGAGCTGGAGGCCCCTTATGGAGGCCGCTTCTCGGTGATCACTTGCACGGACATCTCCGAGCAGAAGAAGGCAGAGCAGAGTCTGCGAGACGCCAATGCGCAGCTCGAGCGCTGGGCTGAGGAAATTGACCGCGACCTGGTCCTCGCCGCGCGCGTGCAGCAAAGCCTGGCGCCTCAGCCCCTTTACTGGGGCCGCTTGGTCATCGAAACCTATTACAAGCCCGTGCAAACGATCGGCGGCGATTTCGGCCTGGTGGTCCCCCACAGCGGCAGCCAACTGGATTTGCTCGTCTGCGATGTCTCTGGCCATGGCATCAGCTCCGCCCTGCTCGCCAACCGCATTTACACAGAGACGCTTTCCTTGTTACGCGACGGTATGGAACCCGGCGAAATGTTACGCACGCTGAATCGCTTTATGATCGAGCAAATCGGCATTGCCGGGTTCATGTTCACCATGGCTGCGGCACGGCTGGACCAGAGCGGGCGACAACTCATCTATGCGGGCGCTGGACATCCCCCTGCCCTGCTGATTTCTCCTTCCGGTGAGTTGCGCCAGCTGGAGTCATGCGGCACAGTCCTTGGCGTCCTGGAAGGTGCTGTGCCTCGGAACGGCAGCGGAGAATTCAAGTTGTCGGCCGGTGACCGACTGATGCTTTACTCCGACGGCCTGTTTGAAGTGTGGAATCGCGAGGACGAAATGCTTGGTCTACAGGGCTTGGAGAGAATCGTGCGCGGCGCCGCTGCATTGCCACTTCACGCCATGCGCCAAGCCATAATCGAGGGCGTCAACTCTTACAGTGCGGGGCCTGTTCGCGACGACACCACGCTGATCCTTATAGAGGTCCGCTAGCGCGTGCGTTGGGATTTAATATCTCGCGTTCGAGATGGAATAAAGAGGCAATAGCTGATGACAGTCACAGCACAACGAGTAGCAATCAATACAG
>Ga0181530_10002222_pt1 | contig 23374 bp, 26 predicted proteins | sample PEATcosm2014_Bin_42_FD_119769 | JGI IMG/M metagenome (GOLD analysis project Ga0181530, IMG submission 119769) | Peatland microbial communities from MTU Mesocosm Facility, Houghton, MI, USA - PEATcosm2014_Bin10_60_metaG | ecosystem: Environmental > Terrestrial > Soil > Wetlands > Peat | place... | reverse complement strand
ACCGGGCCGGCCGTGGCGATCATCCTTGTCGCCGCCTCCCCCGACGGGTTCGCCATCCTGGTCGTGGCCGTTACCGTCGACCCTGGCCGATAAAAAAGGGACTTCAGCAACGGGCTGTTATGGAGTTGGTGAAGTTGGTGTGGATACGGATTTCGTCCATATCCGAGACGATGAGCAGCGGAGGGTTTTCAAGGGCGTCGGCATACTGCTTCAGCTGTGCGTAGGCTTGGACAAGGTTCTTCTTCGGGCCTTTATATTCCCAGGCGAAACAGCCGCGCTTCCACACATTCGCCCGGCCCATTGAGCCGCCGAGCTTTAAGACAGATTTCTCGAATGTGTATTCGATGCCGTGGCGGTCAACCTGCGACGGCGGAGGCACATCAAGCAGTTCGCACAAGTCGCGAAAGTGCTCATGGGCGGCGGAGATTTCGGTGCGGGTCGTGCCTCTCCAACGGCCAATAAAGTCCTCGGGCGTCATAGCGCCTCCAAACGCTATTCGCCCCACCCTCCGCGTCAGTTCCCCCCGGCGCGAACGAGAGACGGGTTGTACAACCGGAGTGGTTTGGAGAAGAAGCGGAATCTGGACGTGGGGCGCGTTGAGGGCCATAATTCACGCGCTCCGTCCAGGTAGCGTTTCCTGACCGGCTTCTCCCAACGCTCAGCCGGTCACTCCCCAGCGGTCCCCATTGCGGAGATGGCGACCCCTGCGTGAGAGCGGGGTCAGAAGGCTCGAAACCTGGCGGCCCTTTTGCTTGCGAACAAAGACCGCACGCTCCGCCTAGACATTGCGCCTAAGCCGGCAAATAATCGCTACGGATAGACTGCTTTGTTAAAGTGGAAATCGCCAATATTATTGACGAAGATTCGCCAGGATTAAGCGGTTTGAAGCCATTAGTTGCATGCCATATATTATCGTTAGATGTAGAGACCCACACCCCGTCGATAATACTCCTGGTATCGTTGATTAGCATGAAGTCACGATTACCGGCGATAGCCGGGCTCACTGCCAAAACGATTCCAAGCCCGATACCATAGAGAAGAGAAAAGCGCTTCATCGACATTCTCCGGATTGCCGGTGGTGGTGAGCCACACTCGTTCCTTTGGACGTCTTGGGCAAGGGCAGAACAAGAGCTAAGGTCCGCATTGGGCGTCGCGCGTCCGCCTGTCCAAGTGTGCCGCCACACCGGCTTGCGCTTTGCGATGAAGGCGTCGATGCCTTCCTCGGCGTCTTTTTGTAGCCGCGCTCCCCGACGAAAGTCGGAGTCCATCTGTCCGATGTTCGTGCGGTTGATAAATGAGGCCCGGCCTTCGCCGGGAAGCGAAATAAAGAACCCGCGCTAAGCGTCCCGCCACATCGGCGCGCGCTTTTCGATAAACGCGTCGATGCCTTCCTCGGCGTCGTGGGCCAGCAGATTCCGGGTCATCACCTCGTTGGTGTAGGCGTAGGCGGCCGAGAGGTCCATTTCGATCTGGCGGTAGAACGCCTCCTTGCCGAGCGTGATCGCCATCGCCGATTTCTCGGCGATCTTGCGGGCGAGGGCGTCGGTCGCCGGGCGCAGTTCCGCGCGCGGCACGACCTGATTGACGAGGCCCAGCGCTTTCGCGGTCGCGGCGTCGATGAAATCGCCGGTCAGCAGCATCTCCATCGCCGCCTTGCGCCCGATCGCGCGCGACAGCGCCACCATCGGGGTCGAGCAGAACAGGCCGACATTGATCCCCGAGGTGGCGAAGCGCGCGCCCTCGGCGGCGACCGCGAGGTCGCAGCTGGCGACCAGCTGGCAGCCGGCGGCGGTGGCGATGCCGTGCACCTCGGCGATGACCGGCTGTTTGAGGCGTACGATCTTCTGCATCATCTCGCTGCAGCGGTCGAAGATTTCCGCGTAGGCTTCGCGGCTCGGGTCCTGCCGCATTTCGCGCAGATCGTGGCCCGGGCAAAATCCCACGCCGGCGCCGGCGATCACGACGACACGGGTGTTCCGGTCGTTGTCGGCGCGGTCAAGCGCCGCGATCAGCGCCGCCATCAGCGCCATCGACAACGCGTTGCGCGCCGCCGGGCGGTTGAGGGTCAGCCGCAGCACTCCCTGCGCGTCGCGCTGTTCGAGTAGCAGCGCGTCGTCGATCTGTTCCGCAAGGCTCATCGCCGCCTCCGCACATCTGCGAGGGTATTTATTACCACGGAGGCACGGAGGGCACGGAGCGAAGAAACGCTCGATGCGAAGGGCGCCGACCCCGGGATGCGCAAGGGGGACGGAATTATTGGGGCGCGCCGCGCCCCGTTATATATTCTTTCTCCGCGTCCTCCGCGCCTCCGTGGTAAAATAATACCGCATCCCAAACCATATTGTATTATCAAGCGATTTGGCTTACACGAACGCCTCCGCGGTGCGTGCCGCGAGCGCATTTGGGCATCCTCCGATGAAAACCTTTTCCGCCAGACCCGCCGATATCGACAAGAAATGGGTGCTGATCGACGCCGACGGGCTGGTGCTCGGCCGGCTGGCGACGATCATCGCGATGCGCCTGCGCGGCAAGCACAAGCCGATTTTCACCCCGCACATGGATACCGGCGACAACATTGTCGTCGTCAACGCCGAGAAGGTCCAGCTGACCGGCAACAAGCGCGCCGCCAGCATCTTTTATTGGCACACCGGCTATCCCGGCGGGATCAAGGGGCGCAGCAAGGGCGCGATCCTCGACGGCAAGCACCCCGAGCGGGTGATCGAGAAGGCGGTCGAGCGCATGGTGCCGCGCGGGCCGCTCGGGCGCCGGGTGATGGGCCATCTCAAGGTCTATGCCGGGCCCGAGCATCCGCATGCGGCGCAGCAGCCCGAGCCGCTCGACATCGCCGCGATGAACCGCAAGAACGCGAGGGCGTGACCATGGCCGACGAAGACGCTCCCGAGAAGGAAGAGGCCGAGCAGCCGGCCGCCCGCCCGGCGCGCGCGGCGGGGGGGACCTTTCAGGGGCTCGCCAATCTGCGCCAGGCGATGGCGACCCAGGCGCGCGCGCCGGCGGCTGCCGCGGCGCCGATCCCGATCGCGGTCACCGATGTGCAGCCAAAGATCGACGAGCAGGGCCGCGCTTATGCCACCGGCAAGCGCAAGAACGCGGTCGCCCGCGTGTGGATCCGGCCCGGCAATGGCAAGATCGAGGTCAATGGCCGCGACAGCCCGGTGTATTTCGCGCGGCCCGTCCTGCGCATGCTGATCTCGCAGCCCTTTGTCGTCTCCAACCGGCTCAACCAGTTCGATGTCTGGGCCACCGTCAAGGGCGGCGGGCTCTCCGGCCAGGCCGGCGCGGTGCGTCACGGCATTTCGAAGGCGCTGATGTATTACGAGCCGGGGCTACGCCCGGTGCTCAAGCAGGGCGGGTTCCTCACCCGCGACAGCCGCGTCGTCGAGCGCAAGAAATACGGCAAAGCCAAGGCCCGCCGCAGCTTCCAGTTCTCGAAGCGGTAGGATATTTTAGAAAAATGGCGTATTATCAGTAACTTATGGAATAATTATTGCTCGGGTAGATCGGTTGGCTAGCGGACCGGCTAGCGGCCACGCATAGCGAGCATGCGAGATCGCTGTTTAGCGATTTCGCCCCTATATTGTCCGCAGATGAGATCAGCCGGCCGAAGCGCGAGAACGCTCGGCCGGGGCACAGCACTCCACGTCATCTTGAGTTTGGGCGGCGACTATTGCATTGCTCCCACACGCAGTGCTGCGCTGAGCAACACCTTGCGCTCTGGGGCCGAGGTAGGCGAGGGAGTACATATTAGGGCGAGTTTCGCCCTAATCATCCATTTTGGCCTCGCCCGGCAACGTAGCCCTAATCATGGCCGTCAGCCGATCTTCCGCTGTCTTGAGGTCGGCCGGGTCCCAGAGAATTGTCTGCAGGTGGTTCGTGTCGAAATGTGGCTTCGATTCGGGCAGGTCCCAGATAGCCTTCTTACAGCTATAGATGACAGGCCGACCAAGCCCCTCAGCGAAGCCCGCCTCCCAGTATGCGCCCCGGTTGCCGTGCGTGAGGTCCGCAATTACGAAGCGTGAGGTCCGCAGTGCGACTCGAAGTTGATCGTCGATTGATCCGGCGGGTTGAGCTTCGGTTAGGATACGCAGCGTGAACCTAGTCCGCTCCACGGCGCGGCTGAAACAAGTTTTGACGACCTGCTCAAGTTCGGCATCCCCAAATTGCATCGCCATGAATGCGGTTCGGCTTTCAATCGTAGCGCGCTCGATCGCGGCGAGTCTTTCCCAGCCCGGGAATGTAAGCCGAACGCGGAAGTCCGCCGGCGAGTACCAATGAACTAACCCGGTTTCTTTCAAGTGATCTACAACGAACCTGACCCCTTCGGTCTGGTTTGTTCTGCCGTCGTCGCCGGTTCCAAGCAATCCGGCCAGTTCGTCACCCGTAAAGCTAACAAACCCACCTGGCGGAGCCTTCCGTTCAGCGATGAGCTGGATCAGCGTGTCGGCCTGCTGCGCGGGTGAGGGCAGGTCCCCTTCCTCCCACATCTTCTGGAGCAAGCTGCCATCGATCAACGGCGGTTCCGGCGCTCCACGCTGCATTTTGCGAATGATGTGGCTAGTAATTGCCCGCAAACCTGGAGGTTTCAAGGGAAGAATGCTCACGGCGAGCGAATCGGCGCTGCCCAGCAAGTGGAACTGACCGCAGCGCTGACAGTTGTAAATCCGGCCTCCTGCAAAATCGCTCCTCGGATCGCCGGACATCTGCATTTCACAAATCGTACAGGCGCTCATGGCTCTACCTCGTCATCCTCAGCAGACCCGGGGAGCGCGGCAAGCTTCGCCTCGTACCGCGCGCCGGCGGTCGCCGAGCAAGGCTGCCCGGCGATTCGCTAATTAGCCGCCACGGGGAAATCTTCAAATCCCAAAAGATGGCTGCGTTCCTCGCATTTTTGGCGGCGGCGTCATTTGATGTGCACCGAGCAGAGTAAGATGCAGCCCTTCCCCGAGATTGGACCATAGAATCGAGACCCCCAAATGGATAACGACACGATCACGAGCATGTGGAAGGTGGGGGCCGTGCAGCCGACTGCCTCCGGCGCCGCGCGGCGGCTTGGCTTCGGCTTCGTCGTCACCGACGTTCGCGGAAGGCTCCTATTCTCTATGTCCTATCGAACGGAGGAGGAGGCCAACACGGCCCACGCGCTTATCGAGCAGGCTGTCGAAAACGCTATCGACATCATGTAGGTGCGGGCTGCCGTTCGGCGGTCAGGACGCGCGGGCGCCGCTGGACCAAGCTCGACCCGCGGGTAACGCCGCGCCAGGAGCTGCCGCCGCTGCCCTCGGGGCCGATGGTCGGGAGCCGGAGGACGGCGCGGAGGTAGGCATTCGCCACGTCCCAGTCGCGGGGACACGATGATTTAAGCACCTAGCGCGGCTCGCACCAAGATATGACAACGCGAAAGGCGAACGTCAGACGTGGCATCTATCTATTGAAACGTGTATCGTTCGCCATCTGCAAGGGATGAGGCTCCGATGCACGCCGCTCGGTACCGCCTTTTTGTCACCGTTGCGATCTGGGTCTGCCTCATCGGCGGTGTGACGATTTTACTTCAAACCTATTTAATGGGCCTAGCGCTAGGCTCCCTGTGCTCGGAGCACAAGTGGGTGTGTCGATTTATGACGGACCCGAGTACCCAAACTCTAAACACCACCGACGAAATAATAAAGATCATTACAGGAGTAATCCAATCGATTGGCGCGCTAATCGGCCTCTTTGGCCGAATTAAACTCAATGATGAATTTTCCAATACAGGTGCCTTGAACAACAACAAATGGTACTGGATATCAGCCGGCGAGGAAGACGGTCATATATTCCTTTCGCAGGGGATTTTGAGCATCAACGATATTGATGACTACAGAAAGAGACAGCAAACTCCTGAGTTGGTGTTGCAAGGTGTTGTAACAAAATTAAATGGAACTGTTCTCCCTGAACCATACTGTTCGTTCGCCGCTACAGACATAACTCTCGGGCGCAAAACCACAGGCCGGATGATATATTCCTGGAAATACGATGACACCGCTGGTAGTAGAAGCGGGGTCACGATTTTGTCCATTAATTACAAAGAAGCGAGATCTTTCAAATGGTTATGGATCCGTAAGAGAGTATTCGTAGAAAACATGAGAGGAAATGTTTTTTCTGACCAAAGCTATGGAAAAGGGCATATCGAAATATATCGCTCGATTGAGGAGGCGGAGAGCCGCAGCGAAGCGATAGCTTTGACGGTAGCACCCTCGAACCAACTAAGTCGTCCAAGTAGACGTCGTCGGACATCGCGGCCTGAGGTGGCCTCCGCTCTAAGGTAGCAGGATGATCCGCGCGCCGAGGTCGAGCACCTTGCACTCCGGCCCGACGCCGGCCGTCGCGAGCATCGCTGCCGTCAGCAGCGCTCAGCCGCGCGAGCCGTATAGGCGGATCGGCTAAATGCAGCGCGAGCGTGGCTCGGCGCCGCGATGACGGACTAACGCCGTCTAGCGCGGCGACTTAGGGCTGCAGCCGCATGCCGAGTGACAACTTGCCGATCCGCCCAGCGCATGCGCGTTTGCTCAAACAAACCGACGATGCTGCCTCAACGGCCAGACCCATCGTAATTTACGACGTGGGTTCTGAGGACATGCTCCAAGTGCCGGCGACGCTCCGGAAGCATCCTACGAGATAGCTGACGTGACGCCAAAATACGCGGTACGCCAAATTCCTGATTCATCTGGTTGAGTATGGGTTCCAGAGCGTCCCAGACGAGGGGTGAACCGGCTCGCTCCCACCTACGATACGCCTCGCCCTCGGGCAGCAAGAGAGACGCCGCGAATGCATTAGCACGGGTCTCGACATTACGCGGCACCCGTTGCCGAGCGGCGTCGATCAGAGCAGGCCATTCGTCCTGGTCGAGCAGGAGATGACCAAGTTCGTGTGCCCAGGTGAAGCGCAACGATCGATCAAGATCGTCGCCACCAGCACCCTGCCGACGAGTATTGAGATTCAGGATAATCGCAGGGCCGTGCTCCGGACCGTTCGTAGCGATCCCATCCAGGCGACTATCTGGGATCAAGACCTTCGAAACTGTAATCCCTAGCTTGGAGGAAAATCCATCGAGGTCAAAGCGCTCCTCGTCCCTGAGGCGGAGCCAGCTACGTACGAAATTTGCTGCGCGGATACCCTCATCGGTTGGCCGTCGCGTGCCCCCACGAAGATCTTGTTGGACACGACGGCGTAGGTCCACGATTGGTGCAACATTCTTATTGGGAAGCGTTTGGATGAGACGAAGTATTTCGGCTACGCTAGCCGGGCCCAGAGCACCTGAACTGCGGGCAGCCGCATAAATCGGGTTTCTGTTATCGTTTGCGACATCTGAGAGCGATCGACCGATAATGGTGCTGACCAATGTCGATCTTAGGTTGTCGTCCCGTTCGATTTCTGCAGCCGGGATACCGCTGACAAGGGCCGCCGCCGAGATAGGGTCTGTCTGATTCCGCGCCTCCCATCGGGCGATAGCGTGTTTTGCGGGATCACCCTGCCTCTCTTTCAGAAGAGTAACTGCAAACGATCCGAGGCGGGTCAGCTGCTCAACAAATTGAGGGAATGAGATCGTCTCGTATACTTCCCTGCGAGTCTCAATCCTCACATTTTGATGTTGTCGCAATACAAAGCAGGAATCTAATCCTGCACCAAGCTTCATTTGGCTCAGATCGTGGTGATAAAGAAACTCGTTAAGCCAGGCCTCCTCATTCTCGACTTGGGTGACATCGGACAGCTGCTCCCACCGCTCTTCCGCCGCACGCAAGAGGCCCGTCATGGACCGCGGCTCCTGGTCAGGTTCGAATGGTATGGCCCACGATTGAGACAGGAGGAGGGACGGCCAAGCATCGGTCAGATACGAAACCACGTCCTCCGGGTCGAAATCGGAGTAGCCGTCGGTGATGTCGGGGTGCGGCCACGCCACCTCGTCGTCGATGACGATCGCCAATCGAACGTCGCCTGACCCCGTGGTCTCAAGATCGAGAGCGAATTTCATAGATCGGGTGGCCCTCCAACTCTGATATGGCGCCGTAGCCATGTCTCGAACGCTTCCTCGCACTTTTTCTCCTGTGCCATAACGCGGAGGGCTTCAATTAATCGCCGTCCCATGCGTCCGGCATAGGGGTATCCGTGGTAGCTATCGCCAGGGTTCGTTGTCTGCGCCGTATAGATTGTACCGCTTTCGTCAACAACGTAGAGGCGTTTCGGAAACTCCGTACTATAAGGCGCGCTTGTGATATGCGGAATTGCCTTGTCCAAGAGTGCTTGCCGGCGATCCTCCGGGAAGTTGGCAGGACACCTCCCAACGAATTCGCCATTGGCCATGCGGGCGATCTCGGGCTTGTCGGTGCGGCCGACGTGCTTGTTTCGGTTCCTACCACGTTCGTATCGACGTCGAACCGCGTTCCGAGCCAAGCCCACTCTCCTCCGTCTGTGACGCACCGGAAGAACAATGGAGGGGGCTTCAGACGTGCAGCCGCAATTCGAACTCGACCTCCTTAATCTCTCTATCGCCGGATAATGGCTCCGGCAATGGTAAAAACATTCTTCGCGGAGCTTCGAGCGGGCAGGCCCCACTTTTCACTCCTCGACCAAGCCGGCGAGCGCGTCGGCCACGAGGTCGCGAAGCGCGGCGACGTCCGCGGGCTTCTGTTTGCCCTCGTGGAAGCGGGCGAACCAGGAGGTTCAGCACGGCCGCCCGGCTCCGGTAGCGGCACTGGCGGTCGTCGGCGTCCTGGGCCTCCGCGCTCAGCGCGGTCAGGACCTCGTGGCTGCGTTGGACTATGGCAGCGACCTCGCCGAGCCCTTGGTCGGCGACGTGCTCCGCGGCGTCGCGCACCAGCCGCGTGACGAGGCCGCGCAGATTGGCGGCGAGATCGCCGTCGGCCGCCAGCGGCAGGATGCGCGGTAAGTGGACCGGCAGCAGCGACGCATCACTCTGGATCACCCAACCCGCCGCGGCCGGCCGGCCTTCGGCTTGCCGCGCGGCACATTGTGCGCCTGCCACACGCCGAACCTCGGCCACATCGCCTTCGCCATCTTGAGCGCCCGGCGGCGCAGCTCCAGCGCCGGCAGCGCGGCGCAGGCGCCGCAGACGGGGGTCAAGATCGCCTGACCCTTGTGCCGTGGGTCAGCGATCGTCTGGATCGTGATGTGGCTGCCGACCGGTCCGGCGCAGGTAAAGCAATCGTCGTCCCGGGTGAACAGCCCGTTGAAGTAGGCCCTCGCCTCGGCGTCGCCGGCCGTGGCGCGCTGCTGCATGGCGACGGCGTCGGCTAGCGGGGTTGCAAGGAATGACACGGTCACCCGCCCCGGTAGGCCCGGCCGGCGGGTGACCGGGAGGAGAAACCCAGCACCCAGCCGGCCGAGAAGCCGCTAGCACCAGCGCCGAGGAGCGGCGGCACTGGCCGGGCTTCTTCACGCACCGCTCCGCGCGCGAAGCTCATCACGCCGCCTAGCGACGACCGCAGACGGCTCGGGATCGTCGCCGAAGATGTCATCGGGCAGCGGGGCGGCGGGGTCCATCTCGAGCGCGGTGAGCGCAGCACGCCATTGCGCGACGCCGCGGCCGGAGCCGTCGCGGTGTGTGACCAGGGGAGCATTCGCTTGATGCGTCGATTTGCTACCGGGGAGCATCTGCACGAGCACCCTCAGGTCCGCCGCGCGCTGCTGCGCTGCATCGAACTCGGCGAAGATTTTCTCGAAGGCCGGGGCCAGGACGGACCCAATCGCGGCCGCTCGCTCCGCTTCCGCTGCACGCAGTCGGCGCTCTGCGCTGTCTTCCTCATGAAGCAGCTGAGTGCGCGCCTGCTCAGCGGCGGCCTGCGCGGATCGTGCCTCGGCCAATGCTTGCTCGGCCTCAGCGACAGTAGGGCCGGGCGGCGCGGCCTGGTCCAAGAGGCCGGCGAGCACCGCGGTCGTCTCGGCCTGTCTGGCTTTAACCAGCGCTTGCGCTGCCGCTTCGACCCGATCGGCACCCCCGATCTGCCAAGCTTTGATCTTTGCAGCGCGGACCCGCTCAACATGCGCGACGGCAGCGGCGTGGGCCGATATCGCGGCTGCGAGCGCCAGGCGCTCGGGGCTAAGGGGAGGCATCGTTTAGCCCATCGATGTAATGCGAGCGATGTTGGGAAATCTCTCTCTCGCCGCGGCAATCCCGTGACGGCGCAGCGCCTCGTCACCAGCGTGGACGGGCCGAGTGGGGCGATGGGCGCGATCCAAAAAATCACCCGCGCCGGACGCTCGCCTTGCACCTCGGACGCCGCGATGGGCTCTGTCCTCCAGAAGCTCGCCACCGATATGCTCGGCGCTGGCGGCCATCTCGGGATCGCCCGTCGCGGCGAGCCGGCCGAGACCCTCAAGGAATTCCGAGGCCTCGCCGGGCGGGAGATCGGCGAGCCAGGTCTTCACGCATGCGAGAAGGTCGTCGACGTCCACGGCGGCTTCCGCCAGCTCCTCCTCGGTCGTCGGCGGCCCCTCCTCGGCGTCTCTGGCCACCCGGCGGCGCTCTTTGGCCGCCGCGTCAGCAGCGAGATAGACCGTTCGCAGGACTCGTTGATATCGCATCGTTTTGCTCCTTCCAAGAAATGCTGAGTCGGCGACCAGCGCGCCGGGGATGGCCTCTGCCATGAGGGCCACGTTCGAAAAGGCTACCTCGCGGGCGATCCCGTCGTAGGGGGCGCCTGCGTGCTCGCCGGGCGTCATGTCCGGCGTCCAGGTGGAGAGGCCGGGCGCGAGCGCTCGTCGAGAGTTATCTTCGATCCGGAAAGACGCGGATGCCGGCCACACGACGATGGTCGCTTGCACCCATCCGTCCACCGTAGGTTCGGCTGTCGTTGATCGTCCAGTCACCGCGGCCCAACTTCTCATCGAGAAGATCGAGTTGGGCGTGGGTCTTGATCAGCCGCTCGATCAGCAGTCTCTGAGTAATCGTCGGGTGACCGCCAACGTGGGCGACGAGTTCAGCCTCAAGATGGCGGATGAACCGGCCGAGAGTACTGCGGCCGTCAGCGAGTTTCCCTATCGCGCCTCGGCGCAGGAGACGCGAATACGGGCCAGGATTTGGTGAGTTGGCTGCCATGTCGGCGTCGATTATAGGCCGATTGCACTGCGAACGCTAGCCGGTTGCTAGCCGATTTTATAAGATGGCCGGATTATCCGAATAAGTATTTGATATTTCTGGCAAAGACTACCGCTACATAGGCGGTAAGTGATCGGGTAAGAGGCGGAGAGAAGCGGGTGGCGCGCGGTAAAAGTACGGCAGGTAAGGCGGGGAAGCCTGGTGCACTACCCGTGGCGTCGGCACTCGTCTCGGACCGCTAGCAGCCGGTGCTGCGCGGCCATCGCGGCGAGGGCCATGCGTCGGACCTCGCCGAAGCTCGGCCGGCCCGCGATCTCGCCTCGGTTGGCTGCGGCGAGTATCTCGTCGGCGACGAGCGCGAGGACGCGGCTGGGCATCGGCGCCAGGCGATCGGCCAGGTGACATATGTCGTACCCCGGCGGCGACGGCAGGGCCCATAGCACGCGCAGGAGCATCCCGAGACCGGGCGACATCTTCGGAGGTGGTGACGGGGTGCGATCGGGGGGAAGCGCCCTCGCCGCGGTCCTGTCCTGGGGAGGCATCTTCACCTCGTTTCCTTGGGATTTCAGTCTGGTTGCAATATACCGCGAGATCGGCTCCGGCGGGAGACGGGGAGGTGCACACCCACACTAGCTGGTCTGGGTGCCTCGCCACTTCCCGGTAGGAGAAAGAACCCCCTCCCCCCGAGCCCGCGCCTCGCGCGCGGGCGTCTTGGGGAGGGTCTTGTTCTTCTTGTGATCTTATGTGCGCCCGATCTGGCCAGAGTAGGTGCCTGATCAGGCACTACCCCGTTCCTGATCAGGCACCACCCCGTTCCCGATTAGGCACTACCCGTGTGCCCGATCAGGCACTACCCGCTCGCATTGTCCCCGGACGCCTCCAGTCGGCGCCGGGCCTCCGCGAGCTCTCTGGCGACTTCGGCCTGCTCCTGCTCAAGGTCTTCGAGATCCTCCTCGGTCCAGCCCTGTTCCTCCTCGCGGTCCTCCCGCCGCCGCCGCAGCGCGCGCGCGCTGCGCTCCAGTGACGCGATGCGGTCCCGCCATCGCTTCGCCGGGTCGCGCTCGTACTCTCGCTCGCGTGCTTCTCGCTTCTCTTGCTGCTCGCGCTCCCACGCCGCGCTCCTGGCAGCGTCGATCGCCACCTCCCACTCCTGCTTGACCGCCTCGCACGCCGCCAAGACCTTTGCGGTCGACGGCATCCACTCCTCGGTGTCGCAGAGCCGACCCATGGCCTCCTCGACGACCGGCTCGGCGTATCGCCGCTGCTGGATCCTTTGATCCATGGTCGTCAGGAAGACCTCGCCATCGCGGATTGTTTCTTTGCCCGACCACTTAATCGACATGCTGAACGTGCTTACCGCCCTCGCCAGACGCCTCGGCGAGATCGGCTGCGCCAAGGCCTGTCGCGCGATCGCCAAGCCCTGCAGCGCCTCGGCCGGCGGTGCCGACCGACTATCAGCGATGAGCTGCGGCACGCTCGCGGCGGTGATCGGACCGTCGCGCGAAGGCGTACGGGCGATCGGTGCCTGGTTCCTGGTGTTGGTACTCATCGTCGTGCTCCGTGGTCTCGGATTCATAGTGGTCCCATAGGCGCTTGTAGGTGTTGCGCTGCCCGGCGCCGCCACCGGCGCGCGTGAAGTAGCTGTCGAGCTCGGTCACCTTCCACACGGCGCGCACCGGGTGGTCGGTGTCGAGGTGCGCGCCGATCTCGGCGTAGGAGACCTCGACCTGCCCACTCTTGGCGGTCAGATCGACCAGGAGGAACGCGCAGCGCGCGGCGAGGTCGAGGCGCCGATCGGTCCGCATGCGCTGCCAGAAATCCCCCCGACCGTCGTCACCCTCGACTCTGGCGCGGCGGTACTTCCATCCCTGAGGCGGCTCGAAGTAACCGAGCCGGACGAGCTTGCGCCGTGCCTTCCTGACCGCCTCCGGCGAAGCCTGCAGTTCGGCCGCCATGCGCTCGACGCTCATCGACGCGTAGCCGGTCCGCTGGGAAAGCGCCGCCATCAGGCGGGCGAGGCGAACCGTGACGTTGAGCCGCTCGTCGGCCCGCAGCGCCAATTCGAAGCCGAACCGCGATGGCGGCGAGCCGCCGCCCATCCGAGGCCTAGCCCGGTTTCCGGCCACCATTTTCACTGGTCGTCATTCGGCTGGCTGCGCCACGCTGCGCCGCATAAACCCGACCCTATGCGGCACCCTGCCCGAGGCGTCTGGGGCATCGGCCGGCACGCGACGGGGCGCGTCGGTCAGCCTGAACCTCTTGGGAAAAGTCCCCGCCTGCTCCGCGCTCCACAATGAGAAGTTCGACAAGCCGGTGCGCCGCTGCGCCTCTTTCGGCCGGATGATGGTCGGGTGATTGGGGATGGCCCCGGGCGCCCACCGTTCCCCCTTGATTCGAGCGTGTATCCACGCGTCGACCTCGGCTTCCAAATATCCCGAAGCCCGCGTGTCGGTTGGGGGAGTGTGTCGCGTCGTCATCACGTCCTCTCGCATACGTCGAATAACGAGAGGAGCGTAAAACAAAGGTGATCCTGCGACTAAATCGAGCGTCGAGCGTCGCAAATAGAGCGCTCGATTTAAGCGCTCTATTTAGTGCTTCCCTCGGGTGTAGGCCAGACCGTGATCAGCGAGGTATCGATAGGCGAGCTTGATTTGACGCGTGGTAGCGCCCAGCCCCTTCAAGAATTTTGCACCTTCGGGATCTTCGTTTTGTTTGCGCTTCCAGCCGTCCTTTTTTGCGAACGCCAAAAACTGTTCATTGAGCGTTTTCTGATCAGGTTTCTGCGCGCGCTTCGGCGCTTTTGCCGCCACCGGTTTGCCCAGCTGCTTCTCTATCTGCCACTGAAGGTCGTCGGCGTTGTACCGACGATCGCGAATAAAGCGCCCTTGGAATTTCTTGTTCGGTTGTTCCCGCGACAGCAGTTCTCGTTCCCACCTCGATGCCCCTTCGCGACGGAGCAGGGGAAGTCGGAGCTCCTCATTGATCGGGCCGTCCTCGTCCTCGCTGTACTCAGAGATGTCTTCCCAGCGATCCGACCCATTACGGGTGACGCGAAGCGGGACGTTGCGGGAGGCCAGCGCGCGCTTAAATTCCGCGCGAGCGGCCCACTCCGACAGCCCGTACTCGACCCTCAGCCAAGCAATCGCGGCGTCCTGGGTGATCCCGCGGTCGCGGTCCACGAAATCCGCAAATGCCGCCGCGGGGCGGTCCGCTGATCCGTCCATCGGTTCAAGCCCGCTCGCGCGCCGCCGTGAGCGGCACGACGTTGTTGTCGCCGCCGGGCCGCACGAGGCCCTCGACGTAGCGCCCCAGCGCGTCGAGCGCGGCCTTGCGCTCGTTGATGTAATCGAACCTGTTGTAGATGCGCGCGACGCCGCCGAGCGCGCCGGTAACGTGGTTGAGCGCGCGGTCGACGATGTGCGGCGCGATGCCCAGCTGCGCCATTATCGTCGCGCCGGTTCGCCGTAAATCGTGCAGAACCCAGTCGCCCTCCGTCTCCATCAGCGCGTCTAAGCGCAGCTTCGCCGCCGAGAAGCTCAGAAGCTGCGTGCCGTTCCGGGTCGGAAAGACCATCTCGCCGATGCGCGGCAGCTCGCCGATAATCTCCATCGCCGGCGCGCTCAGATGGACGATATGCGGCTTGCCGTTCTTCGTGCGCTCCCCGGGCAAATTCCAGATGCACTTGTCGAGGTCGATCTCCGACCACCGCATGCCGGCGACTTCGCCCTCGCGCTGCGCGGTCAAAAGCATCAGCCTGAAGATCGGGCCATAGGGCCACGGGGTGCGCTCTGCAGCGTGCCAGAACGATACGATCTCGGCGTCGCTCAACAACCGGTCGCGCGCCTCCTCCTTCTTACGGCGTCGCACGCCAGCCGTGGGGTCGGACGCTATCAGCCCCTCCGACACGGCCCAGCCGAACAGGGTCCGCAACCGGGTCAAGGTTCTGTTGGCCTGTACTCCGGCGCCACGGGTCTCGCCCTTCCTGGCGCGCAGGCGGTTCTCGGCCTTTTCGGTGATCAGTTCCACCACGTCGGCCCGCGTGATGCTGCGGATCGGTTTCTCGCCCCAGCGGGGCAGCACGTCACGCTTCATGATGCGCCGGAATTCGTACTCGTAAGCCGGTGCCCAGCCTTCCTCCTTATTTCGCTCGGTGAGAAACCGCTCGGCGACGAGGGCGAATCGGCCTTGGGCGGCCTCGCGTTCCGCCGCTGCCGTTGCCTTGGCCGCTGCCTCCTTGTGCGCCTTCTCCGCCCGGCGCTCGTCGAGCGGCTTCGTCCCGCCCTTCATCTTCAGGATGCTCGCCCGCGCGAGGTCGCGCGCCTTGTCGACCTTCGGTATCTGCGCCAGCGTGCCGATCGTGACCATGACGGGCTTGCCATCGACCCGGCCCATCGCGATCCAGCTCTTGCGCCCATCGCGGCTGCCGGGCCTCGGCGCGGCGACGCGCAGCCCGAAGCCGGGCAGGTGCTTGTCCCAATACATGACCCGACCGATCGCGGGCGGGGCCAATCGGTCGACCGCGAGTTGCGTAAAGCTAAGACGATTCGGCATTATCGGTCTCCTAACGGCATGCCGCCAAGCGGACGGTAAGCGGTCACGGGCTAGCGGATGGCTAGCGAAATTCAGGCTTATTGCTAGCCCGTAACGCACCGTTATATAGCGTTAGATAGGGCAAAATTCTAGAGTATCCCTAAGGATTCTGACAACCGTGGCTAACGCTACAAAACGGTATCTTTGCCGTTCTCGAAGCGGTAAAAACGGGCGCGTAGCGCCCAAAAACCACCTCGACGCAGAGATCGCAGAGGTTTGCGTGGAGGACGCGAAGGAGTTTGAGCGGCTCCGCGTTCTCTGCGCTACTCTCCGCGTCCTCTGCGTCGAAGTCTTCTTTTATAGCGCTTCGCGCAGATTTCTGTCTCTGACAGGAGGGCCGCCATGCGTTTCGCGATCGCCATTCCAACCGATGCCGATTCGTGGCGGGTGGTGCGCCGCGCCGAGGAATTGGGTTTCAGCCGAGCGTGGTTCTACGACACGCAGATGCTGAGCGCCGACCCGTTTGTCGCGATGGCCGCGGCGGCGATGAAGACCACCAGGATCCGCCTCGGCACCGGCGTGCTGATCCCGTCGAACCGGTTGGCCGCGGTGGCCGCCAACGCCTTTGCCTCGCTCAACAAGCTGGCGCCGGGGCGGATCGATTTCGGCGTCGGCACCGGGTTCACCGGGCGGCGCGCGATGGGGCTGGGGGCGGTCAAGCTTACCGACATGGCGGAATACATCCGCGTGGTGCAGGCGCTGTTGCGCGGCGAGACTGTCGAGGCCGAGATCGAGGGCAAGAAGCGGCTGATCCGGCTGCTCAACCCCGAGCTCGGCCTGATCAATACGCGCGACCCGATCCCGCTCTACATCGCCGCGACCGGCCCGCGGGCGCGCGCGCTGACCGCCAAGCTCGGCGCGGGTTGGATCAACACCGGCGGCGATGTCGCCGGCGCCGCCGCCGGGATGCGCGAGATGGAAGGGCTGTGGCGCGAGGCGGGCCACAAGCGCGAGGCGCTCGACTCGGTCGCGCTGACCGGCGGCGCGATCCTCGAACCCGGCGAGGCGCTCGACTCCGACCGGGTCGTGGCGCAAGCCGGGCCGCGCGCGGCGATGCTGCTGCACCGCGCCGCCGACCAGGCGCTGGGCGGGTTTCCGCCGATGGCGGCGATGCCGCCCGCGCTCGCCGACACCATCGCCGCCTATGTCGAGACCGCCCGCCAGTTCCGCCCGCAAGGCGCGCACTACCTCGAAAACCATCGCGGGCACCTGACGTTCGTCAAGCCCGAGGAGCGCCGCTTCGTGACCCCGGCCCTGATCCGCGCGACGACGATCACCGGCAGCGAAAGCGAGATCAAGGCGACCTTCGCCGGCTTCGCCGAAGCCGGCTACGCCGAGATCGCGATCCAGATCGTCCCCGGCCAGGAACACGCGATCGAGGATTGGGGGCGGATCAGGCGGGCGTTCGCGTAACGGCGGAAAGGGGCCGCCGGTATCTCCTTTTTGGCATTTATGTCAGGCGAGCGGCTTCGGCGCCCAGTCCGGCTTAAGGCCGGCGCAGAGGGTGGCGCGTGCACCATGTCGGCGACTCGACACGGACCGTCACGGGACTGACCAGGACCGATAGATAAGCTGAATGACAGAGGCGGAGACCGTCATCCGAGCGGGCCGCGATGGAGCGCATCGTCATGACCGAGCCCGCAGCCCTATATCAAGAAATCGATGCGCTCATCACCGCTATCCGTCGCGAGGGCGACATGCGGACGGCGGCCTGGGCCGGCCGCATCGTTCGAGCGGGCTTCGCGGAAAGCGCCTCGAACCTCGCACATTATCTAGCGCTCCGTCACCGTGATCTGCGCGCATTGCAACAGCCATTGATGGCGTTGGGTCTGTCATCGCTCGGTCGTCTGGAAAGCCGAGTTCTTCCGACGCTGGTGGCAGTGAAGGCGGCACTTGCCGCGCTTATCGGCCTGACCCGGGAACAGGGACCGTCGAGCGAGGCTTTCTTTGCGGGCGAGAGGCGTCTGGTCGAGCGCACACACGAGCTTCTCGGCACTTCGGCATCGTCTCGGCCGGTCGGCCTGCTCGTCACCTGTCCGACTGAGGCGGCCAACGAACCGTCGTTCATGATCGCGCTCGCGGAGCGCGGCGTCGAGGCGGTGCGCATCAACTGCGCGCATGATGGCGCCCTTCGTTGGGAAGGCATGATTGCCCAGGCGCGCGTGGCGGAGAGAGCGACGGGCCGACGCCTCAAGATCTTGATGGACCTGGCTGGGCCCAAAATACGGACCGGTAACGTCCGCCTCCCCGAGGGGCAGGAGCGGATCGGGGAGGATGGAATGCTCGCGATTGTCCGGCCCGGCAGTCTCGACCGGATAGATGTCGATAACCAGCATTTCGCGATCGAATGCACGCTGCCAGAGGCACTGAGCGCGGCAAAGGTTGGCGATCGCATTTTCGTCGACGATGGCAAGCTGGGCGGGCAGGTGGAACGGGTCGAGGATTGGGGCCTGCTCGCCCGGGTTACATCGGCCGCAGCCAAGGGCGTTCGCTTGAAGCCCGAGAAAGGCTTGAACTTTCCCGATACCGAACTAAAGATTTCCGCGCTCACAGACCAGGACCGGGTCGATCTCGACTTCGTCGCAGCCCATGCCGACGGCATCGGCTTCTCGTTCGTCCAGTCCGCCGCCGACGTGAAGATGCTTCAGGACGCGCTCGCCGAACGCCGTCCGAGCGACTGGGAGACGCTGTCGCTGATACTCAAGATCGAGACACCGCAGGCGGTACATAACCTGCCCGAGATCGTCGTCCAGGCGGCGGGGCGGCAACCGACCGGAATCATGATTGCACGCGGCGATCTTGCGGTCGAAATCGGCTTTGTCCGCATGGCCGAGATGCAGGAGGAAATCCTCTGGATCGGTGAGGCAGCCCATGTCCCCGTGATCTGGGCAACACAGGTCCTCGAGCATCTCGTCAAGAAGGGCACGCCATCCGCGGCGAGATGACCGACGCGGCAATGGCCGCGCGTGCCGAATGCGTGATGCTCAACAAGGGCCCCTATCTGTTCATGGCGATCGACGAGCTCGATACATTGCTCGGACGAATGGAGGAGCACCTACACAAGAAAACCCCGCTATTGCGCCGCCTTAAGAGTTGGTGAGCGGGAGGACACCTCTTGACTCGACCAATGTTCGGTAATTTAGACGAGATTAAATGAAAACAGAGTGCGGCGTGCTCAATAAAAAAGGGCGACCGAAGCCGCCCTTTCCGTCGTGACTGAGCGGTAAGACTCACGTCGAATAGTCGGAAAACTGCACCGTCCCGGCGCGGGCGCGGTAGTCGGTCTTGACGTTGACCAGCGCGACCATGCCTTCGTCGACCTTCTTCTGCGCGCGCTCCAGGGCCCGGCGAATGTCCTCGGGCTGCTCGACATACTCGCCGTAGCAGCCGAGGCCTTCGGCCATCTTGTCGTAGCGGGTGTAGCCGAGGTCGCGGCCGGGCTTGTTACGCTCCGGGTCGGCGGTCCAGCCGCCGTTGAGGCTGATCACCACGAGGATCGGGATCTTGTGCCTGACGGCGGTGTCGAGCTCCATCGCGTTGAGGCCGAACGAGCCGTCGCCATGGCAGCAGATGACCTGCGTCCCCGGCTTCGCCACCTTGGCGCCGACCGCGAACGGCAGGCCGACCCCCATCGTGCCGAACGGGCCGGAGTTGAGCCGGTGTCCGGGTTCGAAGGTCGGCATCGTCTGACGCCCGAAATTCAAGGTCTCCTGGCCGTCGACGACGAGGATCGCGTCGCGGTTCATAAAGTTCTTCACCTCTTCGAGGAGCCGGATCGGGTGGATGTCGCCATCGGTCGGGTAGTTGCCGCCGGGGCCGCTGCGTTTGGCGGCCTCGCCATCGGCCAGGGTCTTGCGCCAGCCGGTGAAGCGGTCGGCAGTCTTCGCCGGGAGCGCGTCGATCAGCTGCTGCAGCACCGATTTGCAATCGCCGACAATCGGGATGTCGACATTGCGCGCCGACATGCCGAGCTCCTCGGCGTCGATCTCGATGCGGGCAATCTTGGCGTTGGCGCCAAACCGCGGCGGTGCGGCGTGGCCGATGATGTAGTTCATCCGCGTGCCGAGCACGATGATGAGGTCGGCGTCGCGGAACGCGGTCGAGCGCATCGTCAGGTACGAGTAGGGGTGGTCGTCCGGCACTACGCCGCGGCCTTGCGGCGTTGTGTAAAAGGGGATGCCGGCCTTCTCGACGAATTGGCGCATCTCGTTCCACGCCTGCGACCAGATCACCCCGCCGCCCGAGGCGATGATCGGCCGCTCGGCCGTGTTGATCGCATCGACCAGGGCGTTGATCGCCTTCGGCTCAGCATAGGGCCGCGCGGCGACGATCGGGCGCCCGGCATAGCTCCAATCGACTTGGCTTTCCTCGACCTTCTGGTAGAGCACGTCGCCCGGCCAATCGAGGTAGACCGGCCCCGGTTTCCCGGTCATCGCCTTCTGGAAGGCGAAATTGATCTGCTGCGGGATGCGCTTCACATTGTGGATGCGGTCGGCGTATTTCACGCAGCCCTTGAGGATCGCCATCTGGTCGATTTCCTGGAAGACCTGGCGGCCGAACTGGCTGATCGGGCTGGCGCCGCCAAAGCCGATCACGGGGCAGCAATCGATGAGGGCGTTGGCGAGGCCGGTCGACAGATTGATCGCCGCCGGGCCCGAGGCGGCCATGCACACGCCGGGCTTCTGCAGCAGTCGGCTATAGGCCTGCGCCGAGAACGCCGCCGCCTGCTCGTGGCGGACGTCGATCATCCGGATGCCTTCCTTGGTGGCGCACGATTCGGCGAGCAGCATCGGCCCGCCCATGATGTAGAACGCGTCCTTGACGCCTTCGGCCTTGAGGCATTTCGCGAGGATTTCCGAACCGGTCAGCTCCGCCATGGGGGTCTCCTCTGAGAAGGGTGGGCGGTCTTAAAATGAAGCGGCCCGCTTTCGCGGGCCGCTCTGGTCTCGGTTGAAAACTAGGAGGCGTTGCCGATGACCTTGGCCTCGTGCAGCGCCTGTATCTGGTCCTTGCTCATCTTGAGCCAGCTCGCGAACACCTCGTTGGTGTGCTGGCCGAGCTTGGGCGAGGGCTTGAGCTCGGGCGGCTTGCCGTCGAAGCGCACCGGCCAGCTCTCGCATTTCCAGTCGCCGTCGGGGTGATGCATGACCTGCATGATCCCCCGCTTGACGAAGCTCTCGTCGTTGTAGAGCTCGAGCGTGTCGTGGACCGCGCCGGCCGGCACGCCGGCGGCGCCGATGAGTTGCATCGCCTCTTCCTTGGTGTGGTGCTTGGTCCACTCGGCGATGATCTCGTTGATGAAGCCCTCGTGCTTGTTGCGCTCCTCGTTGGTGGCGAAGCGCGGGTCGGTGATCAGCTCTTCGCGGCCGATGACCTTGAGCAGGCGGGTCCAGTGCTCCGGGTTGGCGCGGCTGCAGAAGACGTAGACGTAGTCGTTGTAGCCGAACGGCTTGCACGGATAGATGCCGCACGGCGCCGGGGCGCCCGAGGTCGACTGCGCGCCCATGCGCGGCGCGGCGGCCTTGTCGCCCTGCTGCGACATCACCGCGAACGAGGTGCGGATGTAGTGCATCACCGAATCCTGCATCGCGAGCTGCAGGCGGCGGCCCTTGCCGGTCGACTTCTTCTCGTAGAGCGCACCGAGGACGCTGATCGCCATCAGCATGCCGGTGCCGGTGTCGCCGATCGTGCAGCCCGGCTTCACCGGCGGCTGGCCGGGCTCTCCGGTGACGCTCATGGTGCCGCCCGCGGCCTGCGCGATCATGTCAAAGGCGAGCGACTTCTCGTAGGGGCTGCCCTCGCCGAAGCCCTTGACCTGGCAGTAGATGATGCCGGGGTTGATCTCCTTCAGCACGTCGTAGCCGAGGCCGAGGCGTTCGATGGTGCCGGGCGCGAGGTTCTCGGCGAACACGTCGGCGGTCTTGACCAGTTCTTTGACCAGCTCGACGCCCTTTGGCGACTTGAGGTCGACCGTCGCCGACTTCTTGTTTGCGTTGAGGATCTTGAAATAGAAGGAGTCGTGCGCCTTACCGCTGGCTGCGGCGATGCGCCGGCCGGGATCGCCGGATTTCGGGTTCTCGATCTTGACGACCTCGGCGCCGAGCCACGCCAAGGCCTCGGTGCAGGTCGGCCCCGCCTCGAACTGGGTCAGATCGACAACCTTGACGCCTGCCAGGCACTGCAATGGCGCAAAATTTCCGCTCATCGTTTCCCGCTCCCTCGTCCCCGCTTGCAGCAAAATCGCTTGGCCGAACGATACCGCAGAAGTTCACACAACGGAAATCGTTGATTCCCGCGAAAATCGCCGTGTTGCCATCCCCAAATGCGATAGGGAGGTAACCTGTCTCCGCTGTCGGGGGCCTCCGCTGCCCCATAATGAGGTCGACACGTTCCCGTACTCCCTCCTTGCGCGAACATATTTGCTAATCGTGCGCAACTGTAACACGATGTTTCGAATTTAAGAGAAGATCGGCGAAAGCTGCTGCTTCCTCGCAGGTCGGGCAGGTAGGGCTGGGGAGGATTGCATGAAAGTCCTATTTCGAATCGTATTGATAGCTCTTGGTACGTGTCTTGCTCTTCTATTAGCATATCTTGGGTGGCTGTTAATCAGACGTTACTGGCCGGGGCTGCTGCTCTCTGGCTTCGTGGGCATGGGGGTTTTTTTGGTCTTGCAGAAATAATTCTTGGCCCCAAGTTACTTCGAAAGACTAATCAAGGTTTTGTTATCGCGATCGCAGCAAGTGCTTCGCGATCTCCTTCGACAAAAATGTTAAAAAATGTCGTTATTTTTGGTATAATTCTTACTGGGTCATGGGTATATTCCGTTATTCGTATTATTTACGTGTTTATTATGAAAAAATACCTAAAATCTTTTGTTCAAATGGCCACAGATATGAGTCTTAAGGGGATGTATGTTAAATGGTCTGTTTTGGAACTTATATTGATTACGTTATTTTATCTAATTGTCGATGTTAGCCCACGATCAATTACTGTTGGGATAATATTCCTATACCTATCTTTAATAAATGTCACACTTCGATTGATTTTTTATGCGCTCGGCTCGCCGCCGTTGCCAGTTCGTCTGCGAAGGTCGTTCTTCAATCCTTTTTTATCATTTATTTTGATTGCAATATTTGACTTGCTTAGTCTTATTTTCATTTTGTACGGTATATTCTATATAAGCTCTTATACCGTAATAACTATCAATATTGACGACGTTAAATCTGTTGTAACGGGGATTTTCTTTGTGCATATTTTAGATATCGTGCGCGATGTTTTAAGCTCTCAGACTCCACGACTCCAAGAATTGATTGTGTCTGCACTCGGACTCCTCTATAGCTTTTCGATATTGGAGAGCGGGTATCGTATCGGGGAATTTCGACGATCCGATGAGGATTTTGCGGCTTTAGGAAATGGCTATAATCTTCTGGGGCGCTACGCCGATGCGTTAAAGATAATGGAAAAAATTAAGACACAGACAGCCAACTCTCTTGTCATTCGTGCAGCGGCTCATCTCGGAGTGAGCCAAATTGACCTTGCGTGGGAAGATTGTCAGCGTTCTGAGCGCATCGAAGGTAAAGTGGAATCAATTGAGGAGATTGTCATAACCCTTTGGCAACAGTGCGTAGTGTGCTCGTTATCGGTGGAAATTATGAACAACGTTCTCAAGCGCGCTTT
>Ga0181530_10002220_pt1 | contig 23376 bp, 31 predicted proteins | sample PEATcosm2014_Bin_42_FD_119769 | JGI IMG/M metagenome (GOLD analysis project Ga0181530, IMG submission 119769) | Peatland microbial communities from MTU Mesocosm Facility, Houghton, MI, USA - PEATcosm2014_Bin10_60_metaG | ecosystem: Environmental > Terrestrial > Soil > Wetlands > Peat | place... | reverse complement strand
TGAACTCTTAGATGCTTTGCAAGTGCGTTTATGAGCTTTTTTTCCTTTTCTCTACGCAAAGTTATCCCAGCAGATTTTATAACTTTATTTGTTACAGGGTCGGTATAAATTATCATAAGTTCTAAACTAGTCGTTCCTATCTCACCACTAACCCGTAATTTTGGGACCGTATTAGATTGATAAAATTCTTCACCTTTTAATTGGATTAGATTACCTTGCTTTTTCATTTTAATCACTGAAGTTTTATAGATTTTTAGATATTTAAGCTTTTAGGTGCCTTTTAATGCTTTCTATTCTGAATTTAAACTTTACATTTTGAACCTAAAGTCGCTCAAAAAACAGACTTTAGGTGCAAAGCTCCAGCAACTAAAAGGCTTAAATACCTTTAGTGTTAAAATAATATAGTTTAGATTTAAACTATGTGGTGCTGTGGGGAAGATCAGTAGAAGAGAAGCTGGCGGACATGCTTACATGACAAAGGATATGCCGCACATAATCCTCAAGCTCCTTGTCCTTAAGAAGATGCTGAGCAAAAATGTGTACTCCTATGCGCTCATCAAGGAATTCAGCGGCACCCACATATCGCATTTCATTGAGGCGCATGGGGGCAGCGTGAAGAACGACATCTATAATACAGTCAAGGCGCTGGAGAAATCAGGGTATATATCAACAAAGGCAATAATAGATGGCGGCAGGCTGAAGAAGTACTACAAGATAACAAGCAGCGGCAAGCGTGCTCTTCGCGAATCCAAACAGCTTTTCAGGAAGAACATGAAAGAGCTCATGGAAATAATAAAATAAATAATAATATGATTCTATGACTGATATGGCAGAGATAAAAGGTCTGGTAAAGAAGTTCGGTGACTTTGTCGCACTCGATGAGCAGGCAGGGTTGGTGGGATAATGGGCGACCATGCTATTGAGATACAGAATCTGGTCAAAAGGTTCGACAAGCTGACCGCTGTCAACGACCTCAATCTTAACATAAAGAAAGGTGAGATCTTCGGTCTTCTCGGTCCGAACGGGGCAGGCAAGAGCACAACGATAAACATGATTTTGGGCCTAATAGACCCAACATCTGGAAGGGTGCTGGTAAACGGCATTGACATGCAGAAAGAACCCGCAAAGGCCAGAAATGAGATGGGCATCGTGACACAGGAGACCGTTGTCGAATCAGAGCTGACCGCGGAGCAGAACCTAATGATATTCGGCAAGCTCTACCACATTCCCCAATCAGAGCTCAAGAAGGATATAAACTTCGCGCTCGATCTTGCTGATCTGACCAACTTCAGGCATGCATATGCGGGCACCTTCTCCGGCGGAATGAAAAGGAGGCTGGAGACCGCCAAGTCGCTGATGCACGCACCAAAGGTGCTGCTGCTCGATGAGCCCACCACAGGTCTGGATATCCAGAACAGGACAAAGATCTGGAACCTGCTCCGAAAGATAAACAGGGAGCAGAACATAACCATATTGCTTACGACCCAGTATCTCGAGGAATCCGATCAGCTCTGCAACAGGATCGGCATAATCGATCACGGAAAGCTGATAGCGCTCGGCACGCCCAGCGAGCTGAGGCAAAAGATAGGGATGAGCAACATAATCGAGGTATCTGCTGATAAGGACGACCTGCAGAAGGTCGCTACCATATTCAAGAGGGCCGGGCTTGAGCCACAGGTTCTTACCAACAAGGTCACAGCCCCCGGAGGAAACAACGCCACCGAGAAGATAGAGAAGCTAATCAAGGCGATAACTGCCAACAAGATAAAGATATCCAACATAAGCATGCACGAGCCGACAATAGACGACGTCTTCCTCAAGCTGACGGGCTCGGAGGTGAGGGATACGGAGGGCGACTTCAGGAGCGCAAGAGGGAATATGATGGTGGGGCGAAGATGATATGAGCCTGCTCGGAGACACATCAACGCTCTTCCTCAGGGAGATGCTCATATTCAAGAAAAACCTGAGAGTCAACCTAATCAGGTCGTTGATATTCCCAATCATATTCATACTCCTGCTCGGAAGCTTCGGCAGCACGCCGAAGAACGTCCCAATAGCAGTAGTGAACTACGACAACGGCGCCAGTGCGCTGAATTTCACAAACCTGCTCCAGAGCGGCAGCTCAGTCGCAATAGTCAGCCAGACCACGCAGCAGGAGGCCGCGACCCTTCTCTCTGAGGGCAAGATCGCGGCAATTGTGGTGATACCCTCCGGATTCTCAAGCGGTATGGATAGGAACATATACGTCTACCTTGACAACTCGCAGCCAGAGTCCTCAGAAGTCGCCGCCTCAACGGTCGATTCTACCGCGGCGCAGACGGGCGCAACTGCAGTTGCCTCGGAAGTTTCCGGAGGAGGCCGCAGCCTTGTCTCTGTAGTGTCCAACTATGTATATGGAGCCAGCAGCAACTATCTCAGCTTCGTAGTGGGTGGTATCCTTGTTATGGTGGCCTCATTTGGTGCCGTGTTCACTTCCGGCTTCACGCTACTGAGCGATAGGGAATTGGGCAACCTCAAGGCCTTCCTTACCACTCCGATAAACAAGTTTTCAATTCTACTTAGCAAGATAGCATACGGTACCTTCCAATCCATACTATCTGCCTACATAGGCCTTGCGATAGGCCTGTTGTACGGTGCAACCATAGCGGCGGGGATCTTAGGATTCCTGGAGCTTATCTGGATAGTATTCCTTGTCGGGCTGGGCTTTAGCGCACTCGCCATAGCGCTTGCTGCGCGAATGAAACAACTCCAGACATACGCGCTAGTCGCACAGACCCTGACCCTCCCGCTCTCGTTCCTAGCCGGAGCATTTGTCCCAGTTACATTGCTACCTAGCTTCCTGCAACCGGTTGTTGCTGTAAATCCACTATACTACGCTGTAAACGCGGTCAGAGACATAATGATAAAGGGTTCCCTTCCTATAAGCCTACTAGTGTCAACCACTTTGATACTGCTTTCCTTCACCGGAGTGATGATAATCCTAGCATTTTTCCTATTCAATAAATCCAGCAAGGAACTATGATGTATAATGATTATTGGTGAAATTAATGAAAACAAAATATGTCCTTCTGGCGTTTGCAGCCTTGGTAATCCTGAGCGGTATGGCCGCTGCACAGTACGACGGCGCCGTTTCCTTGACCAACCTATCTGTTTCTCCCAACCCGGTTGTGGCAGGCAGCAATGCAATAATAAGGTTCCAACTGTACAATGCGTACGAAAGCTGGTTTTATGGTGCAACCATACAGCCTAGCGGCAGCTACCCACTGTTCAACGTATCTCCGCTAAGCAGCAATATCATCGGGCTGTTGGGCTCCGGGCTCAACTCCAGGTATTACAATTATACAATTCAGATACCCAACACGACACCTTCTGGGGTCTATACGGTCACATTCACATCCGAATATTTCGTTTATGCGGCGACAGGTACAGAAACCGCCTCTTCCTCAATGCCGATCAGCTTCTACGTAAATAACAAGCCTGTGATAAAGGTAGTAGTTGCGAGTCCGCAGCCTGCAGCACTTTATTCCGGGCACAACCAGACAATAGATCTCCAGGTGGAGAACACGGGCTATGGCACTGCAAGGAACGTAAGCGTTACAGTCACCAGCGGCAGTGGCATCAACATTCTAAGTTCGGTAAGCACATTTTTTATATCGAACCTCACGCAGGGTTCGTCTGTTACTGAGCCGCTTTTGGTTTCCGCCCAGAACACCGGCCAGACTAATATAGTCGCCAGCACAAGCTACTATTCTTCCAACCTGCAGCAGCGGTTCAGCAGTACCAAGAATATCGCCCTCCTCTCTGTGGCCCCTGCGGCACAGTTCAGTATAGGATCGACAGGGCAGGCTCCTGTAAATGTTGGGGCTACAGATGTGCCGGTGCAGTTCAGAGTCACCAACAACGGAACCTCTGCTGCAGAGCAGCTGCAGCTGAGCCTACAGACCACATACCCGATAACTCCCATCGCTAGCACAGCCTACGTAAGCGAGCTGCAGCCAGGCTCCTCCACGAACGTGACATTCCTTATCAGTGTTGACAATGCAGGAGTGCCAGGCAACTATCCTGTGACCCTCTACGAGCAGTGGAGGCAGCCGAACGGCGCAGTAAACCAGGAATTCACAGGATCGAACGGCTACTATGCGAGCGTAGGCTCAACAGGCGGCGGAGGAAACAGCTACACAATAATCATAGCAGTGGTCATCATAATAGTCGCGGCAGGCGCGGTATACATGATAAAGAAGAGAATGAGGAAAAAACCGGCAAATGAAAAGAGAAAGGCATAAATGCGGTTGCTGGCAATTAGATTATAAGCAGGTTATAGGTGTAGGGCTTGAGGCTGTCAGTAGATAAGCTGGTTGATTCCGCAATGGACAGGTACGGCGTTCCTGGATGGGTCCGCCCCTATGCCTACAGGTACATAAAGGAGAACCCGATCAGCGCAGTAAAGTTTGCGATAAGCCTTGTTGACATAAAGAGAAAGAGGGGCGAGGTGACAAAAACAGAGGTGAGGCTGCCCAACGGGAAGAGCTTCAAGATGGAATCCATACTTAAACTGCTCAATCTATTCTTTTACGGTGAGGAGTGCCTGGCGCACATAGAGAACTCATGGGCCGAGAGGTCATTGAACCGCAACGCCGAATACGAGAAACGCTTTGCCGAGATGGCTGACATTGACTCAAAATATGCGCGTGCAATAAAGAACCTGGCAGAGGGCCTTGGCAGGAATGTGGGTGAAAAACCTGAATCCATAGCAAGCGCCTTTGACTACATAGCAAAGATAGATCCCTGGGAGGAGAGGATAATAGCAACAGGGATAATGCTGCGCTACTCCTATGCAAAGACATTCGGCGCGGTCTTCTACAAGGTCTTCTACCCGGTCTCGCCAGAATTCATGAGGTCATTCGGCAAGGCGTTCGGGAGCAAGAACATGGAGAGATGGGACAGCGAGGAGGCCGTTAGAATAATAAAGGGCAATTCCATCGATAGGGAGCATCTTCTCTGGCTGGCAAGGGAGACATTGGCAAGGATACTCCAGACAATAGAGTCAAACATGAAACTGGCAAAGGAGCTAGGCATGGAGAAGGAGGTAAGGCTCCTGGCAGACATCTCAATAGCCTATCCATTCCACAGGTTATCAGAACTTGGGATTGATGTCGACATAGAAAGGGAGGTAAGGGTGGTAAGGAGCATATCCTCAAAACTGAGAAAAGAATAGGGTTATCCCGGAGGGTTGCTTGCAATTTTTCCCTTATTGCTTTTCGTGCTAATTCGGAAGTTGCCCATTCAGGTATGATTTCAAGAAGTCTTATTGTAACCTGCCCATAGGTTTCCTTTGGCAGCACCTCTGCAGGTGCCTTACCTGTAGGACATGTTGCTCGTCTTAGGGGGCTCCGGCCCTACGGGCAGCTTGCTGCTCCTCAGTTCCTCCTCGAGCTTCTTCAGCGTATCCCCAAGTATATGCTGCAGCGCTGCGGCTGTTATCTGGTTGATCACAAATTCGCCAAGGACCTTCTGGCGCACGGTGTCAATGAAGATTATGCTCACAAGCCCCTCCTTGCGCACATTCTTCTTCTCGTCCTGTGAGGCCTTAAGCCTAACAAGTACACCCGCTTCTTCTGCAAAGATTGGGGGAGCCTCTGATTTTGATATTATCTCATTTATGTCAATGTTGGTCATAGAATCACACCCCTATTGAAATCTCAATTATTTAAATGTTACAGCAGGTTGATGTCCGGGCATGGGATAACCCAAAACATCAGAATACTGATTCTTCAGGTAAGCTATATATACCTTGATTTGCAAAATTCCTATAAGGGAATTACCACACGGGAATTATGCTAAAGACGTGATACCTATGACAAACGAAGAACATGCAATGGCCGGAACTGATGAGAGAAGAATGGAAAACATTGTTTATATAGGCCGAAAGCCTACAATGAACTATGTACTCGCTGTAGTTACCCAGTTCAACAACGGAATGAGGGAAGTGACCATAAAGGCGAGAGGCAACTCCATATCGAGAGCTGTTGATGTGAAGGAGATAGTTGTCAACAGGTTTCTCCCTGACCTGAAGGAAAGGAGCATAAAGACCTCCTCTGAGGAGCTCACAAACGAGGATGGCACAAAGTCAAAGGTCAGTGCCATACAGATAGTTTTGGGCAAGTGAATAGTCCCAATTCTATCTTTTTGTTTTCTCTTTTTTCTGCCTCTTTGCCCTAATGAGGCCGGAACTGCTTATTACCCCGAGATAATGCATTGCAATCGCAGAATCCACAACAGGGATACGGGTAAGATTCCTGGCGAGCATGTACTTTACCGCATAATTTACGCTCTTTCCTTTCTCAATGAAGAATGGCCTTTTCATTACTCCGGCAACTTTGCCGTTCTTGCCCTCCTTCCCCCTCTGCTGGCCTGAAAAGACCCCCACGAGCTTCCCCTCTTCAATAACCGGAAGGAATGGCAGGCTTGATCTCTCCAAAAGCTTTGATGCAGCCTCAACAGTAGTGTTCGGATTTGCAAGGACCATCTGCCTTTCCAGGATATCGTTTACCTTCTCCATGCATTCATCGTACCAGATTATATGGCTTTGGGTTCTTTTAATCTTTTCTATGTGTGTTTATAACAAACCAGTAAAGTAATACAGACTATGTTTTAGTGTCATCATCAATTGTTTCAGGGTCAAATCCATGGTCCTTTGCTATCTGAGCCGCAGCTGCATAGTAGCCCTTTGCAATGCATGCTTTGTATGCATTGGTCGCAGCTGACCTTTTTTCCCTTTTGTGTAGGTTGTGGACATCTGCAAACCATGCAATATCCGCATAGCTGCCATTGCTGCCTTCCGCAAGCCTTTTTTCGTACACCTTTGCCGTTTCCGGAGCAAGCAATCTTTCCTTTTCCCTCAGTATCTCCTTGATATTGCCATTAGGTTTTTGTATTGTTACGGCGCCCGTGTTATCACAGCATACTATTAGGGTCTCCTGTATTTAAGCATATCTGAATGTTGCGATGGGGCTTTTAGGTATTCCCCTGGCTCAAAGATATTATCGGCGCTTTAACCGGCTAATTCAGCTGGCCATAACCGGTAAGTCTCCATCTATGGGCAAGGTTCCTCATAACTGCAATCTTTACGCTCCTCTCCACGCTTATCGGATGCTTCAGCTCTATGCTTAGAAGGTCCTTCTTGAACTTCTTGACATAGCCCAATACGGTTGTGGTGCCCATGCCCAAAATCAGCGGCTCGTTCTCCTGCATGTGCTGCTCCGGTATGTCGTCCCTTTTAATCTTGTGGTATTTCATGTTGAATTCTCCTATTACTGGGGGGAGCTTGCCGATGCTGCCCACAATATTACCCACAAGCCCGTCCGTCTTTGTGAATGTTGGGTCTATCTCTGTTGACAGCCCTATCAATCCTCCGGGTATTGCCTCATCTATGCTTTCAGATCCGTTGCTCATCCTCTTGATTACTGTGATTATCGGCTCATACGCCTCTCTTTTTGACTTGCTGCTTATTTTCAGGCCAGGCCTTATCTCTATCTGCTGCCCCAGCCTGAACCTGCCCTTTACAACAGCGCCGCCGATTACCCCGCCATGGAGCTTTGTCGGGTCTGCTCCGGGCTTGTTGACATCGAAAGACCTTACCACATACATCAAGGGGTCTGATTCCGTGTCTCTCTTTGGCAGTGGCATTTTCGCTATCATTTCCAGTATTACATCAACGTTTATCCCCAGATTTGGCATTACCGGCACTATCGGCGCATTCTCTATCGGGCTGCCCTTTATGAAATTCCTTATCTGCCTCTCATGCGCAAGAGCAGCCTCCTTGCCCACTATGTCTATCTTTGTCTGTACTATTATCACATTCTTTATCCCCAGAATGTTTATTATCATGAGATGCTCCCTTGTCTGGGGCATCGGCGCCGGCTCATTGGCTGCTATTACAAATAGTATCGCGTCTATTACGCTCGATCCTGCAATTGCTGTTGCCATGAGGGTCTCATGGCCTGGCGCATCGAGCATTGATATCCTCATGACCGGCTTTGGGACCTCATCGCAATCTGTGCATTTGCCTGATGTTGTATAGGCGCTGGCGCCCTCGCATTTGTCGCATTTGCTTATTATCGCGTCCGCATAGCCCAATTTTATTGTCATGTTCCTCTTTATGCTCTCGCTGTGCTTGTCCGTCCAGGTGTGCGTTATCGCCCTTGTGAGAGAGGTCTTGCCGTGATCTATGTGGCCGAGCGTACCGATGTTTAGGGCGCTGTGTTTTGTTATATCATTATCCAACTGCTGCACCGCTTAATAATTTATAGTTCGGCGCTATTTCTTCTGCGCCTTCTTTTCCTCCTTTGCCTTCTTCCTTTCGGGATTGTCGGGGAACAGCTCATTTGCGGGCTTGCTGCCGTATTCCACTATGACTGTGTTGACAAGCTCTATATCCGCAGTTATTGTGTTGCCCCTTACAGTGCTTCTCCTGTGCTGACCCTTTTTCTTCCCGGATTTGGCGATCTTCCTCAGCACCTTTGTCTTTATCGCGCCTGTAATGCTCCTATTCATAGGGAATCCGCTCGTGTCGCTGCCGCCTGTGATCTTAAGCTTGTAGCCCTCAAGGCCAAGAATGCCGCCGTCAATCACGTCATTTATCTTGTGGTTCATTAGCATTGCTGATTTTTCATTGTCAAGCTGCATCTGTGCGCTCTTCCCTGTCTTCTGATCAGAATAGACTATCTTCATACTAATCACTGCCTATCAATTTACATATATCATTAGATAGCATAGTTATTAATTTTATCCCTGATGCGCATTAGACTGCAAATCTAGGTTGTTCAAAATTTAGGGGTGTTTTGGGTTCTACCTATAGCCCCCACATTTGCAAAGTGTTAGTACTTCTCGTAAGCCGGAACTTGTAGATCGTTCGTCACTTGGATGGTAAAAAAAATAAAGAAAAAAGAAAACCATCAAGAGGAGACTTTCAGAATTATGCTCTCAAGTTCGTCCACTGCACAGCCTCCATTGCCGCATCCGCAGCCTGCTTCGTATACATTCTTTTCTATTTCGTTCATATGTTCACCTTTGTTTTTGTAAAATATAATCATATTCAAAAGTTTCGTCTATTTGGTCCATTATCTCCTTATTCTGATTTGCCAGCCTCCTGTGTATCTCGTATAATCTTCTGAGCCTTTTGTTATAATCTGGGGTTGTTTTGGATAATTTCTCAAGAATTGCCTTAAATAATTTCGTGTTCTTGTTCTCAAGCATCTTGGCATCCAATCTGCCACCCTCCTGATCATACTTTCTCAGATATTTTGACTCGTAAAAGAAACCAAACAGCATTGGGGCAGGTATATTCTCTTCCAGGAACTGCTTGTCGGTCTTGCCCCTTATCTTATTACCTACTACTATTATATTATCGAGAATGCCTGCGCTTTTTGCTAGTTCATGATACTGCTTGAATACCTCCAATCCTTTTATCGTTGGCTCTATCACCAGGGCAAGGATATCCAGCTGTGCATGCAGGGTATTCGCGAATGCGTCTGTCCCCGCAACCATGTCTGCAACTATGTAATTCCCGTCATCTATTGTGTGCGATAGTATATTCTCAAGGACAGATAGGCTTCCATGATAGCAGCTTGTCCCTATCTTATCAGATTCGTATGTTCCTACTATCATAAAATACAGGTTATCCCTCTTGGAACTAAAGCTTTCAAGTATTGTGTTGCTGTTTTCAGATAGCCTTATGAAGTTCGACTCCCTTGTTGGCGGGGTTGTTTTCCAAAATTGTTTGATTTCCTTTATCCTGCTGTTGTTGCCCTTAAGGTAAGCCCTCACCAGATCGGCATTTTTCGGGTTAGACAATTCCTTATCTGCTATAGATTCTTTATCAAATCCGAGCAGTTCCGCCATGTGCATGTTGATGTCTGCATCTATTGCCAATATGTTGCGCTTTGTATTTTCCTTGAGATATTCGGCAAATAATGCTGCCAGCGTGGTTTTTCCGCTTCCGCCCTTTCCAACAAAAGCTATTCTCATATTAACCGTTTTGGAGCGCAAAGGTTAATAAGTATTTCTAAATTAATTATTAACTAATAAATAAAATCGGTATAAAGTTAATAAAGTTGGTATATATGGAGATAGTAAGCATATCCGTGGACAAAGAGACGCTTCAAGAATTAAATAGAGTGCAGGAGATTCTGGGCTTTAAGAGCAGGTCAAAGATGATAAGGGCGACTGTGGACTCCCTTATGAATGAATTCAAGATTATAGAGATGCTTAAGGGAAAACACGAAGTGATATTCATAGTTACCTATAAAGAGCATGAAAAATATAATGTTTCGAATCTGCTACATAAATTTGAAGGCTCGATAAAAACAACAATACACCAACACCACTCCGCGCTATGCCTCGATATAATAAATGTAAATGCAGACGCAAGCAAAATAAAGGAACTATTCAGAACATTGAAGAGCAACAAGTGCATAAAATCAATGAACTTTACCTTTCTTGGGAGTTCAAACCCCTAGATTCAAATTGCAATTTCCCATAAGAAGTCAAATTATTTTTATTTTGCAGCTTGAAGCCATAGGTCCAACGCTCTGTCTACATCCCTAAAAATAAGCATTGTCAGGGGCTTTAGGTCATTTTCATCGGCTTTTTCCAATGCAGAGTAATAAGTCAGTCTTATCTTTTTCTGCAATATAATTGGCGGAAAACCGGCTCGCATCAAGCGTAAATTGGTAAGCAGCCTGGCAAGCCTGCCATTGCCGTCAATAAATGGATGTATCCATACAATTAGACGGTGCAGTCTGGCTGCTGATTCTATCGCATCACAGCCACTTTTAATAGAGTTTAGCTCTTTGATGACCAATTTCATTCTATCTGGAACTTCCCTCCAGTTTGGTGGTATGTGTTTTGTTCCCGTAATATAGACTTGCTCGTGCCTATAACATCCAGCATTGGAAGGATCAATCTTGTCTAATATAACTGCATGTAGTCCAAGCACATCTATTTCTTTTATCGGGTTGTTCTTCTTCGCTATCTTTTCCAATAACACTATTGCATCTCTATGATTAGTTGCTTCAAGATAGTCCTTCATCGGCTTCCCACCAATGGTTATGCCCTTTTCTAATATGAAATACGTTTCTCTAAGGGATAATCTGTTTCCTTCTATGGCATTAGAATTATATGTCATTTCCACTTCGAACTTCTTATTTAGATTATTAATGACAGTTTTGGACAAAGGGCGCAGTGAATTAAGAACTGCAAGCTTTTCCTCTATTTTTTTGCGCGTATTGGAATCTATTACATTTTTCTTTGATACGGGCAGAGGTATATTATGCCTTTTAGAATACTCAAGCATCTCTTTTCTATCTCCAAAATACTTAAGGACTTTCTGCCTAACCTTGCCATTTATGCGAACAGATTCTACTAATTCATAGTAAGTAGTAATGCCCTTTGTCTTCTCTCTAATAAAAGCCATACTTATATGTAGTGCCTACTAATATTTAAATATTCCTATTTATCTTCTACACTACAGTTTTGAACCGCCCGAAGCATAGGCAACAGGATGAGAAGTTCCACGCCCTTTTGTTTTGGGCATAGAATTCACCTATAATATTTTGGAATATAGAAATAATAAGATTTTTATAAGATCAAAAAGATTTACTTGAATATGCTCGGAAGAATTAAATATGTGGCATTTCAAAACTTGTAGCGTGGTGAAATGGCTGCCTTTGATTTTAATTTTACCTCTTTGCAAGACATGAAACAGTTGAGAGAACTGGTTGATTTTATCCATTTGCAGGATTTAGGCTATCCTGGATACCATGATTGGGTAGCCAGGGCCGAAAGCGAATTGCTTTCCGGATATAAAGGCGCCATTATTGCTTACAGCGAAGGAAGGGTTGTCGGTAATTTGATATTTCAGCCGCATAAGGCGCTTTCAACTCTTTTAGAGATTAAGAATTTAAGAGTTCATCAAAAATTAAGAGGCAGGGATTTCGCTAGATTCATGTTGAGACAACTGGAAGTAGAAGCGGATGGAAAATATGATGCCATTATAGGAGATATCAGGCACGAACAAAAACAGATAGCTGCCTTCGCTAATAGCTGTGGATTTACTCCTATTGCTACTATTCCATTGTATGGCGATGGCAAAAGAGATGTTGTCATAGTAAAGTTTTTAAGGAAAAAAGAAACTACGCTGATTCAGCCTTTAACACGAAAAATTGAACGGGTTGTATGCAGGTAAACCTCACGGGATTAAAGCAGATAATCTAATGAGCTTAGTAAGGTTGTAAGACGTGCTATTTGTTTAGCCTCGGGTTCTGTTATTAGGAATTGGCCTCTTCTTCTTAGTAATAATCTTGCTTTGGCAACACTTCTCAAATCTTTGCCGCTTACTTCTGCCTCATGTGCTAAATTTTCAAGAGCCAGATTCCACCCTCTGTTGGTATAATACTCAGGTTCTTTCATACCATCAGGGGACGCTTCTAAATAGTCTATCCTTGCTTTTGCTCCAGTGCCCTCTTTCTCAACTCTGGCCATCTCTTTTCTTAGAGCCCTTAATGCAGATCTATACCCCGTAACTTGCCAATTAAGCCTATTTTCTGGTATAACTACTCGTTCAGGTACTTGGATTACTGTTCCGCCAACATTTACGTTTTTGACCATTTAATCACAGTTTACTCTGTTTTGTAGAATATTTATAAGTTCGTAGAAAAAATGAATACGCAAGAAGCGGGCGCTGAACCTGATTATCATCTGTACATGTTTTCAGGCTCTTCCTTGAAGCGCTTTATCCTTTCCGATAGCTCCTTTGGTATTGTGGGCTTTACCTCCTTCAGTGCGAATGCGAAATCAACGCCAGTGACGATCTCCCGCTCAGCCCTTATGGCGCTCATGCCTGCCTCCCTCACTATGTTCTCTATCTCCGCGCCGGTGTAGTTGTCGCTCGCATTTGCAAGATCGTCCAGCGAGACATCCTTTGCAAGCGGCATGCGCTTTGTGTGCACAGCGAATATAGCCTTTCTTGTGACTATATCCGGCATGGGTATCTCTATTATCTTGTCGAACCTGCCTGGCCTAAGCAATGCCGGATCTATTATGTCAGGGCGGTTTGTCGCCGCAAGCACGAATACATTCTTCATCTCCGAAAGGCCGTCCATTTCCGTGAGTAGCGTATCAACAACGCGCTCCGTAACAAGCGAATCGTTTGAATCGCTGTTTCTTGCATAGGCTATGGAATCTATCTCGTCTATGAATATTATGCATGGTGATGCCATCTTGGCCTTCCTGAAGACCTCCCTTACCGCCTTTTCGCTCTCGCCCACAAACTTGCTTAGAAGCTCCGGCCCCTTTATAGATATGAAGTTGGATTCGCGCTCCGTTGCTACGGTCTTTGCAAGCAGCGTCTTGCCTGTTCCTGGTGCTCCGACCAGGAGTATCCCCTTTATCGGCCTTATGCCTATCTTCTCAAACGCCTCGGGGTTCTTGACAGGCAGCTCTATGGCCTCCTTGAGCTGCGCCTTCACCTCATCCAGGCCGCCTATGTCATTCCAGTGCACATTCGGCCTTTCCACAAATACCTCCCTCAGCGCGCTTGGCTGTATAGATGCAAGCGCCTCCCTGAAGTCAGCCATTGTCACATTCAGGCTCATCAAAAGCTCATTGGGCACTGTTTTTTTGCTGAATATCTTTGGCAGTATGTGGCGCAGTTCTGCCATTGCCGCCTCCCTTGCAAGCGCGGCTATGTCTGCACCCGTATAGCCATGAGTCATGTCAGCCAATTCCTCTATCTTCACATCCGTTGCAAGCGGCATGTTCCTTGTATGTATCTGCAGTATCTCCTTCCTTGCATTCCTGTCCGGGACCCCTATCTCAACCTCCCTGTCAAATCTTCCCGGCCTCCTTAGTGCTGGGTCAATCGCATTGGGGCGGTTTGTAGCGCCCACAACTATCACATGGCCCCTTGAGCCCATGCCGTCCATGAGCGTAAGCAGCTGGGAGACCATCCTACGCTCTACCTCATTGGTCGCCTCCTCCCTTTTCGGCGCAATCGCATCAATCTCGTCCATGAATATTATTGTTGGGGACTTTTCCTTCGCCTCGTTGAACATCTCGCGCAAGCGCTCCTCGCTCTCCCCGACGAACTTGCTTACAAGCTCAGGCCCTGATATGTATATGAAGTGCGCGTCGCTCTCATTTGCGACAGCCTTTGCAAGCAGCGTCTTGCCCGTTCCTGGAGATCCGAAAAGAAGCACTCCGCGCGGCGGCTCTATGCCAAGCCTTTCAAATAGTTCAGGGTACCTTATTGGCAGCTCGACCATCTCGCGTATCTTTTCTATCTCATTCTTGAGCCCGCCGATATCCTCATAATGAACCTCCCCTATCTTGACCATTGATTCTGATACCGGCTCTGTTTTAACAAGAACCTCCGTTTCCTTCGTTACCCTTACCACCCCATGTGGCACTACCTGCACAACTATAAAGTTGAATACATAGCCGAACATCGGCACAGGAACCACATCGCCCCTCACAAGCGGCTTATCCTCAAGCTTGCTCTTTGCATACCCGCCAAAGTCCGGCGATATGGGCGGCCTCTGCCCTGGGGGCGGTGCAATCACTATCTTCTCGGCATTCTTCACGTCAGCCTTAGTGACAAATACCCTGTCGCCTATCCCTATGCCTATATTCTGCCGCAGATAGCCGTCTATCCTTATAAAATCAAGCCCTTCGTCCGGCTGGTGCGCCTGCCATACAACCGCCGCGGTAGACTTCCTCTTGCCCTTTATCTCGATGACATCCCCGGATATGAGATTGAGTATCTTCCTCGCCTTTGAGTCTATCCTGGCGACTCCGCGGCCATCATCGGCAACCATTGCGGCTGCAACAGTAAGCTCTATCCCCTCTGACAATACAACACACCACAATTTTTTAATTTCTAAAAATTAAGCCAAATGTCTGGAAATACAAATGCCAGTATAGGAATAATAAGAAAAAACCTTATACCTTTCTATTTTATTTGAATAGGTAAAAATCAGGCTAGGAAGTACGGGGCTCACCACTCCTCCTCTTCATCATCCTCGTCATCCTCGCCATCATCGTCATCTTCGTCATCCTCGCCATCCTCGTCATCGTCCTCCTCGTCCTCCTTTGCTATGCGATAGTATGGGATTTTGTTCATATGATCACAGTCCAAACTTTAACACATTATATACAATACTATTTAAATATCTTTCGCTTTAGCGGCGGCTTTGTGTTCGTTTTCTTTTTTGATATCCGTTGCAGTTTTAACCACCAAAACTGAACGGTAGTTATAAATATCAATTCGGCAGAAGAGTAAAATGAGTGATGATATGCAAGCAGAAAATATTGCCGATTTCAAGAAGTTTACTGAAAGTCTAGAAAGAGATAGGTCCTTTCGTTTTGCTAGTATTGCCCGTGCTTCGTTGGGCTGTACATTACGAAGGAGTGGTGATCCAGTAGAGGCGCGCCACGAGTTTTGCATGGCTGGCAGTAATTTGGTAAAAGCATGCGAAAGTAGCCGAAGGGAATTGCTGCAAGTTAACGATGATGGTAGGAAAAAGGAGATATTAGAGGGCATACGGGCAGACCTTGAAATGGCGAGAAGGTATTTCATACTTGTACAGAAAATGCCCATGAAACTGCGCTCTGAGAGGTAAACCTAGGGGAACCTGAGCCCATTAGGGGATGGCAAAAGCAATCCTTTATAAGGACAGAGGGCATAGTTTTTTATATCTTACAGACATAAAGTTATAGGTATTTTACTTGCTTATTTAGGGCATTTAAATCAGGGGGCTCAAGGGTCTCTTTATCATTATCAATTGATGTATTAATGCTAAATCGGTGAAGTTATGACAGATAAACCACATCTGAATTTAATCTTTATAGGACACGTTGACCATGGAAAGTCAACCACAGTTGGACGATTGCTCTATGAATCTGGGGCAATTACTGAGAGAGACATCGCAAGATACAAGGAGCTTACGCAGCAGTTCAACAGACCAACATTCGAATTTGCATTTGTAATGGACAACCTCAAAGAGGAAAGGGAGCGCGGAATCACAATAGACATTGCCCACAAGGAATTCCAGACGGCAAAGTACTTCTTCACGATAATCGACGCTCCGGGCCACAGGGACTTTGTAAAGAACATGATTACAGGGGCAAGCCAGGCAGATGCCGCAGTGCTTGTGATAAGCGCAGAGGAGGGCATAAAGCCCCAGACAAGGGAGCATGCCATACTGATAAGCGTACTTGGGGTTCCGCAGGTAATAGTAGGGATAAACAAGATGGACGCTGCAAAATTCGACCAGCAGAAATATGAAACACTAAAGACAGAGGCAGGCAACCTTCTGAAATCATTGGGCTTCAAGACAGACAAGATGCTCTTCATACCCTATTCGGCTCTTGAGGGCTCGAATTCGGGAAAGACAAGATCAGACAAGATGCCCTGGTATACCGGCCCGACAATGCTTGAGGCGCTCGACACGCTGTACGTGCCGGAAAAGCCAACGGCAAAGGCCCTGAGGCTTCCAGTGCAGGACGTATTCAGCATACCCGGCTTTGGAACCGTGCCTGTGGGAAGGGTCGAGACTGGAGTGCTAAAGGTCGGTGATCCGATAATCATAATGCCGAGCGGCGCAAAATCAGAGGTCAAAAGCATTGAGATGCACCATCAGCAGATGCAGCAGGCCACGCCAGGGGACAATGTCGGATTTAACATAAAGAACGTTGACAGGAAGGACATAAAGAGAGGAGATGTGATAGGCCCTTCCGCAAATCCGCCAACGGTTGCAACAGAGTTCACTGCGCAGATAATCGTATTGCATCACCAGAATGTCATAGCAAAGGGCTATACCCCGGTATTCCACATACACACGGCGCAGCTCGCATGCACAATAGTTGACATACTTGAGAAGAAGGATCCGAAGACAGGCCAAACGGCAGAGAAGAATCCGGAAACCCTGAAGACCGGCGACGTTGCAATAGTGAAGATCAAGCCGACAAAGCCAATATGCCTTGAGAAATTCAGCGAATTCCCGCAGCTGGGAAGGTTCGCCATAAGGGACATGGGAGAGACAGTAGGCGCAGGGGTAATCCTTGACGTAGTTGCAAGGAAGTGATTTATTGGACGCAAAAACCACCAAAAAACCCGATATGAGAGCATTTGATGCGGGCATACGTGAGGTTCTCATGAGACATGGCATTTCACAAGAAGGGGCAGAGGCTTTAGTTAGAGATTCATTCCGGAGCGGGCCTGTTGAAAGCGGACTTAGACCTGCCAAACAACCAGTTACAGACAAAAAGTGAATACATGGCAGGACCCAGCGCAGTAATAAAATTAGTAAGCGTAAATCCAAAGGACATAGACGCGATAGCGACCCAGATAAAATCGATTGCGACATCTATAAATGTCAAGTCTAGGGGCCCTGTTCCGCTTCCGACGCACATACTCTCGCAGACAACAAGGAAGACGCCCTGCGGCGATGGCAGCCACACCTACGAGCGATGGGAGATGCGGATACACAAGAGGCTAATCATAATAGAGGGCAGCGAGCAGGCATTGAGGCAGATAATGAGGATAAGGGTGCCAGACACTGTGCAGATAGAGATCAGCCTTGCAGGCTGATCATTTCTCTTTTTCCATTTTTATTTAATAAAAGGCAATACATTTCCTACCGCTTAAACAGACTTTCAGCATCTGCGTTTATTCATGGCCGGCCCTATCTTCTCCTTAAGCATTTGTTCAACGCTTCTTCCTTCCATATTGACAAGATCAAGAACCTCTTTTGGCGCAACAGCTATCCTTTTTACAACAGCGTCAGAGGGATTGCCGGCCAAAAGCAGATGGGCCAGGCTGTTGCCCCTAAACCTATTCAAATCGGCAGGATCCACCACATTTATTTTGATCCCGAGCACATCCATCTGGCCGGAATCTAATATAAACTCTCCGCATATAATCTTCAGTGCCTCTGCATTCCCTGCCAATGCCTCGCGCACCTGGGGTGAACCTCGCGCTAGCAGAAGTTCAACAACCTTATCGCCGCCGCCTGTTTTTAGTTCCAATATCCTTGCTGGCATTTTGGAGAGGGCCAAATGGATTTCCTCATACCCGCTTAAAACCAAGCAGTGCGCTAATGTCAATGTGCAACTAAACGGCTCATCATCAATCTCAATGACAGTGGGAAGAAGATCTACATGGTTAAGCATCTCAATGCCATACTCCTCTGTTTTAGTTAACTCCAATAGGTACAGCCTTCCATCCTCTGTTTTGGAAAGCATTTTGAAAACTTCTCCAAGCGGCTTTGCGTCTCTCCTTATATCCATATTTACCACTATCTAAAAAACATTTTTCACTCATCTAACCTTGCTTTGGATAATATTTTTTCTACTAATTTATCTGTTTCTTCAGTTGGAGATTTTATTCTCATACCAAGATTTAGGCGATAATGAGTATCAACAGTGTGTCTAAATAAAGAGGGTGTCAACGGAAATTCTAGATTATAAGTTACAGTTGTCCCCTGCTTATAATGTCTATTAAGTGGAAATAATCTTATGAATCCTTCTTTCCTTAACAACCCTCTTAAATCTCTCCTTAGCCTTAAGGCGCCAAGGAATCCTTTTGCAGGTACACTAATTGAAACCAGGCTATATCCTAGACTCTTAGGATTTCCCAGAGCTGTAAATTCTTTATGACTATCCATATTATCACTGCTTTAACTCTGTTTTGGATAATATTTATACCTATCTTAAAAAAATATGGAAGAAAAAGGAAATTTTTTTCGGCATTCTAGTTATCCCTGTCGCTGGCTTTCATGCTGCGTATTGTAAATTTGCGTTTATCTACAGCCATGATTTGCGCCGTCTGACATTCATTCCATTTAAGTAGTCGGAATTATAAAACTGCTTCTTTTTAATGAAAAGGGCAGGCCTATCTCCCTGCATAATAGAACACCACATTTATGCTCTCGGTTACCTTGTTCAGGCCGCTGTAAAACTCCGGGCCTATTGTTGTGGTTGGTGTCACATTCCCGTTTATGGTGCTAATGCCGCTGCCAGCTCCGGCCAATTCATAGGGGTATACGTAATAGTTGTTCACTGTTATGTTGGTAGATAATATTGTATCATTGCCGATTAGCGCCTTTGCCTGGGATGTCGCATTTGCAAGCGCAGCTGCGAGCGCCTCAGACCTTAGCATCGTTGCCTGCCTGTCGGAGAGCAATGGGTATGTTGATGTAACATAGACATTTGGTATGCTGCCCACAGCTCCAAGGAATGAGCTCACATTGCTTATGTTCGGTAGCGTTACTGTTATCTCTTCCACAGCAACATAATTGCTCAGGTTGCTGGTCTTGCTCATATTGCATATCGGCGTCGGTATTATGCCACTTACGCCTCCGGCATAAACACCGCACGGATAGCTATAAGGCTTGTAAACGCTGTAGTATGTGGTTGCCAAAAGGCTGTAGTTTCCGTTTAAGAATCCGTATGCGGTTGAATTGAATCTGCCAAGGGTTGAGGAAAGGTTTTGGACTGCCAGTGCGGATGTGGTTCCTGTGCCGTTTATTGTCACTGATATCTGGGCCTCTGAGGACTTGTTATAGGCTGATCCTGTTGCGCTTATGGAGAGCATGCGGTTGGAGCCTCTTGTTCCGATGCTGCCCTCAAGGCTGAATACCATCAATGCAGCGAAAACCAGCACTGCTATAAGTGCTATTGCATAAGGCAGGATTTTGTTCTCCATTTGATCGCATATTATTCTTCATGCATGTTTATTAAAGGTTCTGCAGTCTTTCTTTTTCATCCCTGTTTTGTCAATGCCTGGCCGCAGCTGCTGCAGAATTTGGCAGATATGTTGTTCTTTGTGCCGCAGTTGTTGCAGTATATGTATGATCCTGGCGTATTGTCGACATGCCCCTCTATCTGCTGTTCCATCTGCGTCTGTGCGTTGAGCCGTTCCTCCAATTTCTTGTTTACGAAATCAGCCAATTCCACCGCATCCCTGTTCCTAAGGCCGTCAATCTCCCCCTCCTGCTTTCCGCTACCCAGCAGGCCCTTGTCATTCTCGTAGCCCTGCACCCTTATGAATACGGTAGAGGATATTATCCCGTGCTCCAGCCTGACGCTCACTATCGCATTGTATGGAATTACCTCGTAGTCCTGCCTGAAGCCGAGACTGGCGCGGTTGATTATTATCAGCCTTTTGTCAGTGACCACGACGGTTGTTGGGGTGATTACAGAGCCGCCAGGGCCTACCCGCCTCTGCTTTATTGTGCCAACCACCTGCTCTTCCGGCCACAGCACCTTCTTTGCAAGCCTGAGCTCAGTAGGATCCAGATTCATTAAACCACTTTATATTATGCTGGGAAAGTATATAAAACTAAATAACAGAATAACAAAATAGGGTCTGTGATAATGTGGGTTTAGCTGCCCGATAAAGAGTCGAACACCTTTACATAACAAAAGAGATGCCATCTGAATGACTAGGATATTAAAGATAAATCCCTTAAACCCGGAAATGGAAAAGATAAGGAAGGCTGCAGCTGTGATAAGGAGCGGCGGACTTGTGGTATTCCCTACCGAGACTGTCTATGGCATAGGCGCAGACGCATTCAATGCAGATGCATGCGCAAGGGTATTCGAGGTGAAGAACCGGCCGATGGACAACCCCATGATAGTGCACATATCCGATCTTGACCAGTTGCACGATGTTGCAGCTGATATTCCAAAGAAAGTAGAGGATGCGGTAAAGATATTATGGCCAGGACCGGTCACCTTTGTGCTCAAGAGGAATCCACATATGCCACCAACAGAGAGAAGGACGATGCTTGACCTGATATCCGTGAGGATGCCTGCACACCCTGTTGCCCTAAGATTGATAGAATTATCAGGCCCGATAGCAGCGCCTAGCGCCAACATTTCAACAAAACCTAGCGGAACGAGAGCTGAGCATGTGGAAAAGGACTTTAACAACAGGATAGAGATGATACTTGATGGAGGGGATACCGCATTCGGACTTGAGTCAACAATAATAGACACGACTGTAGAGCCCTATGCGGTGCTAAGGCCCGGAGCATTCACATTGATTGAGCTTCAGAAGTTCCTTGGGGAGATAAGAGTACCAGATTCCATCAACAGGAGTCTGAAGGATGATGAGATCCCAAAGGCTCCTGGGATGAAATACAGGCATTATGCACCAGACTGCAGGCTTGCGGTTGCCGACAGCAAAGAGTTGCTTCTCAGCATTACAGGAAGAGCCAAAGAAAACAAAAAAATTGCATTCCTGTGCAGCAATGAGATGGCGGATTCAATCGGCAACAATGCAATCACCATAAGGCTCGGGAGCGAAAGAAACCTTTATGAGATAGGGAAGAACCTCTTCGATTCATTCAGAAGGCTTGATTCGATGCACATCAAATGTGCAATAATACAGAGATTTCCAGAAAGGGGGATAGGCCTAGCCATCATGAACAGGGTAATGAAGGCCTCCGATTCGAATATAATAAGTTCCCTTGGGGAATTTGATGCCTTTTTGAATGGCTCAGGGATCTGATATCACTTTAGGAAGCCTGATGCCCTGCTGGCCAAAATAGGACCCTGAGGCATATGAATTCTCAACCTTGCTTGTCGTCTTTATGAATATTATATGCGCAAACCTGTGGTATGGCTTTAGCGCTATGCTGTAGGGTGCATTATTGACAACCTGCAGCGATGCGGTGCCCCTGAATCCCGCATCCAGTATTGTCGGCGGCATCGAAAGACCGTGCCTTGCCCATGTGCTGCGCAGCTCGACTATCCCCACAAGATCATCCGGTATGTCGACACTCTCAACTGTTGACAATAGCACATGCTCGTGCGATCCTATAACAAGCTTATCCTGCCCTTTTTTGATTTCGTATGCATTTGTTATCATTTCCTGGCTGGAGGGGTCCATTATAAAATCCTTTCCAAGCTCCTTGTGGTGCGCTATCTCGTCCGCAAGCCTGAAATCTATACCATTCTCCCTCACTATGTCCCTTGAAAATGGCTCTATCTTCAGCCTTTGGCTGTTTATGTAGTTCATAAGGTCGAAATCAGAAAGTATCATTTAACCCCCAATATTATTAATGGGAAGGGATTAATAATCTGCATACGAAATCAATTACAAAGCTCCTATCGTCCAGCTCGGCCAAGGACACTGGGCTTTCAACCCAGGAACTCGGGTTCAAATCCCGATGGGAGCAAAAAGGGAAAAAATGGCAGCGCATACGAAGCAAGTTAGGCTAAGAAAAGCAAAAATAGGAGATATAGACGCTCTTTCAAAGCTCTTGCATCAATATGATTTATTTGAGCATGATTTAGACAAGCGTGTTGAGGTCGAGTCTGTCAAAAAGTATAAAAAAGACCTTCATGAGATGTTTGAAAATAAGACTGATATCTTTATAGTTGCTGAGGATAAGTCAGATGTTGTCGGGTTTATGAGTTACTCAATTTATAGAAAAGGCAAGATAACTGTTGGAATATTATCTGATACATTCGTAGTTGATTCGTATAGGGGAAAAGGAATAGGTAATAATCTGTTTAATTATGTAATGAACGAATTTAAGAAGAGAGATTGCAAATTTATCAAGAGTGGTGTTAGAGTTAAGAACAAAAAAGCCCAAAAATTCTGGCAAAAAAGAGGTTTCAAGATAAATTTCAGTTCTATAGTGGATTATGGAATGCGAAAGGAATTATAGTAAATTAGGTGAAAACTATGCCAAAACAAGAAGGGCGTAGAACCTTTGGTGGTACTGCCCGATGGGAGCATACAACCTGCGCTGTTTTTCTGTACTTGAGCGTTGGCCTAAGATAATTAGAATTTGAATATGCTTCTGAACCAGCTCACCACTTTGCCAATAATATTTGATATTGGGCTGCTGTTACCGCTTGGTTGTATTGTGGTGGTTTCTAATACTGTTGTCTTAACAGTAGCGGTGTTGGTAGGACCTGGTGAAATTGATGTTGATGGTGTTGTGGAGATCGAATTGGTGATTGCACCTGGAGAGATTGAATTAGTCACTGGACATACTATGGCTATGGCAGGGCATACCGTTCCTGATTGGCAGACTGGGACACAGTAGCTGCCGCTTCCTGTCCAACCCGATGGGCATGTAGTGCAAGCCCCTTCTGAGTTTATCGATGTGCTTGTTGAGGCTTTTGATGTTGAGGATGTTGTGGAGATCGAATTGGTGATTGCACCTGGAGAGACTGAGTTAGTCACTGTTGATATCGAAGGTGTTGTGGAGATCGAATTGGTGATTGCACCTGGAGAGATTGAATTAGTCACTGGACATACTATGGCTATGGCAGGGCATACCGTTCCTGATTGGCAGACTG
>Ga0181530_10002219_pt1 | contig 23379 bp, 25 predicted proteins | sample PEATcosm2014_Bin_42_FD_119769 | JGI IMG/M metagenome (GOLD analysis project Ga0181530, IMG submission 119769) | Peatland microbial communities from MTU Mesocosm Facility, Houghton, MI, USA - PEATcosm2014_Bin10_60_metaG | ecosystem: Environmental > Terrestrial > Soil > Wetlands > Peat | place... | reverse complement strand
ATGCAATTACTTCTCAGCGCGGCCGTAGCGCAGGGCAGCCCCTGCACGGCGCAGCGGAGTGAAGGCCGCGCCACACCATCTGCTTCAACCTTCTGAAGCAGGGCGCTCTTTCATAATGCATTGTCCCGTCAACAGACTCTGGCAGGTCGCCGGGGCCGTGCTTTCCCGAGCGGAATTGTGGCCAGCCGCGACACTTTGGTCACCTTGTGGGCTCCCGGCCAAAGCGTAGAATCGTGGATATCCTGAGCGGAATGAGCATTTTGCGCTGTTGCGCGGGAGGGGCGCCCGCGGGAACGGCGCGAATGTTTGCCGGGCCGAGGTGTGCGGCAGTGCACAGGAGTTGAGAACCAGCACTCGAATTGACGGGAGGATTCCGGCAGTCAAAGATTGGCGATCAAGGATTGACGGACTCAGCGGCATCCGAATTTATGCGAATTAAGTTTTGGGGCGTGCGCGGTTCCACGCCCACGCCACAGGTCGAGAATCTGCGCTACGGAGGCAACACCTCCTGCGTTGAGGTGCGCCTGGGGGATCGCATTTACGTTTTCGACTGCGGCACCGGCTTCCGCGTCCTCGGACAGCATCTGGAACGCGAGTTCGGCGACCTGCCGTTCGCAGCCCACGTTTTCGTTTCCCATTTTCACTGGGACCACATCCAGGGTATGCCCTTCTTCCGTCCTCTCTACGACAGCCCGAACAGCCAGTTCGTCTTCCATTCGTCCAGCCGCACCCGCAGCCTGGAGCAGGTGATGGCCGAGCAGATGGCCTCGCCGTACTTCCCCGTGAACCTCGACGAGATGAAGGCCAATCGTGATTTCTGCGACATTGAAAACGGATGCCTCGACATGGAAGACGGCATCCGGATCAAAACCGCGTGGCTGAACCATCCCCAGGGCTGCATGGGCTTCCGCCTGGAGACCAAAGACGGAATCCTGGTCTACGCCACCGACAACGAACCCGGCGACGAGAACTTCGACAAGGCCGTGCGCAAACTGGCCGAAGGCGCCGACATCCTCATCTACGACGCGCAGTATCTTCCCGAAGAGTACGAAGCGCGCCGCCGCGGCTGGGGGCACAGCCACTGGCGCGAAGCGGTCAACGTGGTCATGGAAAGCGGTGCGGAAGAACTGATCCTGTACCACCACGATCCCGACCACACCGATGCCATCGTGGACAAGGTTGTGGCCGACGCGCGCAACTACTATCCCAGGGTGCGCGCCGCCTCCGAAGGGATGGAGATTCGGCTCGGAGAGGATCGGGAGCCAGAGGCCAAGGGCCATGGATCAGGGGCGGGCCAGTGATCAGGAGCCAGGGGTCAGGGGGTCAGGCAGTGATCAGTGGCCAGTGATCAGTGACCAGAAAATGCAGCTGACCAGCGGGTCTGACAACGTCTGAAGGGACACCATGGGGGTTCGAGCTTTAGTAGTTGCGACAATCATGCTTCTTGCGACCGCCTCTTTGGCCCAGGACCGGCCGCTGGGGGACGTGGCGCGCGAGACCCGCGCGCAGACGGCTCAGGCGCCGAAACCAGCCAAGGTGCTGAGCAACGAGGAAACCGACGGACGAGCCATCACCGCCGGCGACGATCCCGTGGACGTGATCACCAAGGCTGCCGCCGCCATGATTCGCGACACGTCGCACAGCTGCCGCAAGGTCATTTCCGGCAATGATGTGCCCCTCGTCCGGTTGATTGAGATCGCCGGGCCCGATCGCATTCACGTGATGGTCGAGCAGTCATCGCCGCAACGCACCCTCGCCAATCTGATCTTGCTGGGCAATGATGCTTACGGGAAAACGGGCGACGGCCCGTGGCAGAAGGCGAGCCCGGCAGAGATCGCGCAGTATCAGACGGCCTTCGCTCCCTCGGCGCTGATCCCGGAAGAGTTAAAGTTCGGGTACACGCGGGAAAACCTGAAACTGGTCGGCCCCATGGTCATCGGCGGCTCGGCTACTTTCCAATATCAGTCCACTTCTCATGACCCCGAAACGAATCGCACAATCAACCTCTGGGTCGGAGCCGGCGACTATCTCCCCCGGCGAACGGAAGTACTAACCCAGTACCTGCGGACAAAGACCGACCGGCAGGAAACGACAGACTGCACCTACGGCACGAGCATCACGATCGAGCCGCCGTTCTAGCGCAGGGGTTCAGGGGGGCAGTGATCAGTGCCCAGTGATCAGTGGACAGTTCACGTGATGTGCTGTGAGGATCGTGAATGAAAACATGGCTTAGCATCGTATTGGGACTGATCGTTTGCGGGATCGCCCTCGGGCGGTGGATGTGGCTCAACTCTCCCACGCGCGAGATCGAGCGCTCCCGCGATGCCGTCGCAGCCGCCAGGAGCTGGCACTACCACACCGTGCGCTACATTCCGGGACAGCCCCCCGAGACCTACGACCTTGACGTCCTTTGTCCCGGATTCGCGCACATGATTGACAGCACCACGCGCATCTACGACGGCAGCCCGCTAGTGCGCGATAGCATCACCTACTCGGGCCATACGTATGTCCTTCAGGGTGGCCGGTATGTCATCCCCGGGAATACTCAGTATCAGATCGATGCCAATACCGCCCGGGTCACTACCGTCATCGAGTGCGACGTGGGACCGATCGGAGCCGACCAAAACTCCTTGCCCTATAAGGCAATTCTGGACGGAAGCGTGACCCGCGGTGTCGAGCATGAGGTCGAGGGCAACACCTGCCGCGACTACGACGTCACCTTTTCCACGCCCCATGATCCCGAAGAGAAGGAGTTTCACTTTTCGATCTGCATTAATGAAACGGACCATTTCCCGCGCCAGACGCGCCGCATGGTCCCTGGCTACGACCATGAAGGCGTCAGTACCTACACGCAATGGAACGTGATGCGTGAACCGCCGCTTCCGCCTGAGATTCCGAATTGACAGGGGCCAGGGACCGGAGATCAGGGCCTGGCAGCGGTCAGTCGGCAGCACACTAGATGCACTTGCAAGGATTTGCTATGACAAAATGGCTTGGCATCGTCGCTGGACTGATCGTATGCGGAATCGGCCTCGGGTGGGCGATGTGGCACAACTCTCCGCTTCGCGAGATCGAGCGCTCGCGTGATGCTGTGGCTGCGGCTAAGAGTTGGCATTTTCACAGAGTGCGCTACATTGGAGGACTCCCGCCTGACACCTACGATGTGGATATTGTTTGCCCCTTGTTCGAACACACGATCACCAGTTCGACACGTCAGGACGGAACTCCACTGGTTTTCGACTCCATCGTCTATTCGGGGCGGGTGTTTAGCCACGTGGGAGACCGGTGGACCCTGGCCGGAGCACACAATCCCAACGTCAGCGGCGAAGTACCTATCATCGAGTGTACTGCAGGGCTGATGGGGGCAGACCAGACCTCAACGACCTTCGAGGCAATGTTGGACGGAAGCGTTGAACCCGGCGGGTATCGCACCGTCGAGGGCGACGACTGTCGCGACTACAAGGTCACCGTTCCCACGCCGCATGATCCCGTGGAAAAGGAGTTTCAGTTCTCGATCTGCATCAATGAAGAGGACCATTTGCCACGCGAGACCCGGCACACGCTGCAAGGTGCGAGTCAGGAAACCGTGAGTAGCTATTCGAAGTGGGGAGTCATGCGCGAGCCGCAGCTTCCTCCCGACATTCCTCAGTGACTCGTGTGTGATCGCTCAAAGCTGGCACCTCTGACCCCTGATCCCTGACCCCTGCGCGCTAAAGTTTTGCCCCAGAAAATCCGATGACGATAGCGAGACCCACTGGTCTGCGAAGCGCTCGGGATCAGTGCCTGTAAGGAAGGAGTCTGCCTTGTGAGCCAACTTTACGAGATAAAATTGCGGATCGAAGAAAAGATCAAGGCAGACAAGCTGGACGCGAACGAAGTGAAAGGCAAGATCGGCCTGCGCGCCGGGAAACTTCTCGCCTTTATCACCGCCGACACGCCGGATGATCTGGCAACCGTCGCCAAGCTGAAGCAAGCCGCCAAAGACATACTGAACATCGCCTTGTGAGGAGTGTTGCTCTGAAATGGAACACGATTCGAACCAAGGTCCTGGCCGCATTACTGGCTTGTCTGGTGGTGGGAGTCGGCACGGCCAGTTCGAACAACTCTTCGAGCAGTTCCGGCGCGTCTTCGTGGACGTGCTGGAGCACGTCCCGGAGTCACAGGGAAAGTTAGGAACGTGAATCCGCCCCTAGGCCGACATTCGGCGACTCGCTGGCCGGGTCAAATACGAGACGACAAGGAGCGCCAGCAGCACCAGGGGCCCGAACGCTTCTGGGCCGTCCTTGGCTAAATAATGGGCGAAGAATGCCGCGATCCATGCGAATGTGAACCCGGCGTAAGCCCACTCCTTGAGCATGGGCAAACCGGGGACGAGCAGCGCGATCGCGCCCAGGGGTTTGGCGATCCCCAGAATGATGCGCAGTTGCTGCGGATATCCCACGTGGGCGAATCCCTGGACCGCCTGCGGACTGCCTGACAGGTAAGCGAATGCGGCAAACAGGGACATGGCGGCGATCAGGCCCGTGGTCCCCCAGTAAGCGACGATGCGTGCCATTTCTTATTCTCCTCGACCAAATGCATTCGTTCAGATGCCAAGGACAGCAAATCTGACTCAGACTTTCTGGGGGCTACACCCGTGGCGGAGCCCAAGCTACTGCAGCTTTGCGTACTCCGCTTTGGCTTCTTTCAGGATCGGAATATCGGGGTCGGCGTCTTTCCAGAGCGTGAAAAAATCTTTGTAAGCAGCCAATGCCCGGGCGCGGGCGGCGTCGGCATTTACACCCTTTGAGGTTTTCGACTCCAGGGCGTGGGCGCGAGCCAGTTCCAAATGCGCCAACGCTCCGGTCCAGCAATTCCAGACGATGCCCGGGCGCTTCAGGATCTTCTCGAATTCCCCTGCTGCCGCTTCACCCTGCCCTGCTGCAAGGTAGGCTTCGCCACGCAGATACGTGGGATACAGGCACGAGATGTTCAACTCGAAGGGAATCCCGCTGTCTTCCAACGCGCTTGTGGCTTTTAGCGCGTCGAGCGCACCCGCCGTATCCTTCCGGGTAAGCGCCACTTGCGCCTCGATGGTCGGCAACCAATAGGATTGCACATCCGTGTCGAGCGCGAAGCGAGCCCGGAGATCCCGTTGCAAAAACTCCGCGCGCGGAGAGTCGCCCGCCGCGGCGAATGCGAGCGCTGCCAAGATCTCGGCCGCCTGATTGCCAGGCGCCTTCGCCATCGCGGCACTGGCTTGCTGGCGCACCTGACCGAGATCCCCAAAAGCCGCGTCCCGAATTGCGCCACCGGCCTGGAACAAAGCTGCGTTTTCCCGGTTGTCGCCCTCGAGGGCGGACTTGATCGCCTTCTGCTCGAGTTCCCGCGCCTGCTCGACCCTGCCGTGGTAGGCCTCGGTGCGGGACGCAAGGGCCAGCCAGTAAGGTTGCGCCTCAGGGTGAGCGCTGAACCAGGATTGCTGCTCCGCCACGGCGTGATCGTCTTCGGCCAGCACCGCCAGCGCGTACTGGCTGATGTTCAACACGTAGTCCTGGAGCCCCCGCGCGTGCGCGGCTGCAATCGTCTGGCGCGCTTCCTCGAAGCGCTCGAGGGCCATGAAGTCGTTGGCGAGATTCTCATACGCGTTGACCGCATCCGGATTCATCGCGATCGCTCGATGCTCCAGTTCGATGCCTTTCTCGTACTGCCCAAGCTGTTCGTACACGCTCCCCAGATTGTTCACGGCCGCCTCGTCGCGCGGGTAGATCGCCGTGGTGTGCTGGAAGGCCTCCGCTGCTTTTTCGAGCTCGCCCGTCACCAGGAAGTAGTAGTCGGCCGCGATGATCATGGCTTCCCGTTCGCTGGCGTGCTCCCGCAGCTCGAAAGCCTTGGCGAGATATTCACTCGCGCGCCCGGTTTGCGCCAGGTTCGAATAGTCGAGTCCCACCGCGCGGTACGCCATGGCAAAGTTCGGGTCGAGTTCAATGGCGCGCAAGTCGAACGGCAGCGCGGCGGTAGGACCTTTTTCGTCGGAGGTCTTCACCCCCGTGCTGTAGGCTTTCAGCGCATCGAGAGATGCCGTGGTTGCCTGCATCAGGGGCACGTCGTATTTCTGGACCGTGGCCAGCGACTCCCCCAACTCGGAGCGGAGACTGGTCGCCGCTTTGCCGAGTGCGTCCAGCACTTTTTCCTTGGCGGGCGCAGTCGCTTGTTCCTGGCCGAGAATGTCGCCACTCCTGCAGTTCACAGCTTTCAGACCCACGACGTATTCGGTGCCCAGCCGCGCGATGGACCCGGCAATGTACGCTCTGCTCGCCGCGCGCTGGCAAACCTCGCGGGCCCGTTCGGCGGTGAGCGGCGTGTCCGGCGGCAAAGTCATCATGCGCAGCGTTCCGCTCACCTTGTCGGGCGAGAGCACGTTGAGGAAAGGAGATTGGCGCAACGCAATGCTCAGCGCCTGCCGGAGTGTGTCGTCGAACACGGGATCGCCCGTGGAGTTATCGAAATCCGCGAGAACTACGGTGTCTTTCTCAGAGAGGCGCTCGGCGCGTTTCGAGCGCAGGAATAGGAAAGCCCCCACGGCTGCCGCCAGCAGTCCCGCCGCCAGCAGGATCTTGACCAGGAGCGACACTCGCCGCGCGGCTTGGGGCGCAACCGCGGCGCGCTGCGTGCCCGATCCCTGGGCTGGAAACGTGCTGGAAATGCGAATGACGTCCGACTCGCGGCGCAGACGCTTGAGATCGGTGCGAAGGTCGGCGGCAGACTGGTAACGCAGCTCGCGATCTTTCTCCAGCGCCTTATAAACGATGCGCTCCATTTCGGCGGGGACTTCGTGGTTCAATCGCACCGGTTCGGTGGGCGTTCGGTGGAGAATCCCGTCGAAGATGACTGCCGGAGTCTCTCCATCAAACGGCATCTTGCCGGTCAGCATTTCGTAAAGCACCCCGCCGACGGAGAACAGGTCGGTACGGCTATCCAGCTCTCGGCCAAGCGCCTGCTCCGGCGACATGAAGGCGGCGGTGCCCAGGGCGGAGCCCGCGCTCGTTAAGAGCTGCGCGTCGCCGGTGCGCGTCAGCCCGACCGTTTTCGTTTCTCCGCTGCCGGAGTGGACCGTAAGCTTTGCCAGACCGAAATCCAGAATCTTGGCCTGCCCGCGCGTGGTGAGAAAAATGTTTGCGGGCTTGATGTCGCGGTGAATGATGTTCTTCGCGTGCGCCGCGTCGAGCGCATCGGCGATCTGGATCGCGATGTCGAGCGTCTGTTCGATAGGGAGAGGACGGCCCCCGATGCGATGCTTGAGCGTCATCCCCTCCAGATACTGCATGGCGATGAAGGGACGGCCCTCGTGTTCTCCAATTTCGAAGGTAGTGCAGATGTTCGGGTGGTCCAGTGCCGAAGCGGTGCGCGCCTCCCGCTCAAAGCGCTCCAGGGCCATGGGATCATGGGCAAGTTCGTCGGGCAGGAACTTGAGGGCGACGAAGCGGCCGAGCTTGAGGTCCTCGGCCTTGTACACAACGCCCATCCCGCCGCCGCCCAGTTTCTCCACAATGCGGTAATGCGAGATCGTCTGGCCGATCATTGGGGGAAGTAGCTCTTGAGTCGCACCATCTTACGGACACGGCCTCCGCCAGTCAACGAATGTGAGCCAGTCCCCGGAAGGGGGTCAGTTTGGATTTTCTTGCGGCGATTTAATGTTGCGCGTAGCACCACTATGTCGGACGCTAGACTCATGCCAAAACGCTCAGGCAAGAAACGAGGTTTAATGCAAGTCGCCCGCGAGGTCGTTGCTTGCGGTCAAATTTGGTCCATAATGGAACTGATTGATTTGGTTGGTCCAAATAGCCCATTCAGAGCCTGATCTGGACTGTTTAGTGCTCCGGCCTTTCCCTTAGGTAACCCCATCTATTAACCTAGTGGTTGCATTGATCAGCTGGGTACTTGACAATAGATAGTACAATCATTGTTCAAAAAAGGCAGGAATCCAAATGGGAAGCGCTACCATCCAACCTCCCGTGAAGGAAACCAAAAAAATACTGCCCCCCGAGGTGCATGAGGCTCGTGTCTGCAAGCGCTGCGGCTCTCCGATGTTCTTAAAGCCTCTCATCCAATGTAAGGATTGCGGCGAGGTCTTCCCTCTTCGTTGTTTTAGCTCCGGCAAGGGTGACAGTTTTTATGCGGAATGTATCGATTTGAATTTGCTCGCTCGTGGGAATACGCGAGAAGAGGCGATAATTCATTTACAAGAGCAGATGTTTAGTTATGTTGCCACAGTTTTTGAAGGATCGCCGGAGGGGCTTATTCCGCGCCGCGCTCCGTTGCTGTCATTCATTCGCTACTATTTTTCGGTAGCCGGAGATCGTCTTTTCAGGCGACGGCATCCCCACCATCTCGACGGCCAGCTGGACACCCCAGGCACTAAAATATTCTCTCACTGCTAACGGCATGGGTAAGCGCAAGTACCCACCGCTAAAACATCGTGAGGTCGTAGAGATTGTCCTCTCTTAGGATTCGTCCTGGATAGACAGGAATCTAGCCACGCCCAATATGAGCTGACTGCGACTGCCACGCGCAACCGAGCAGTCGTGACAGTGGACAACTACGACGATTTCGAGGAGAAGACTATCAAGCGGATGATTTCTCAATCTGGATTCACTCGCCAGCAGTTCTACGGAGCGACCCCCAAAACCGCCAAGAAGATTCGCTGAGTTTCAAACTGACCCAATACCTCGCTCACTCCCCCTCAGCTTGCTTCCCTGCCATTCACCCTCATATACTCTGGGGGTTTGCCCGCCCCGACCGGGGACCGGCCCGGCGCCGGCCGGCGATGTCCGGCAATTCCCGACCTGCATTCATTCTGGAGAATACGTTTATGACGACGATGACGACCAGCCCGCTCGTGGATAGAGAGACCAATCCGTGGGAATCGCAGCGCGCCCGCTTCGATCTGGCCGCGCAAAAGCTCAATCTGGATGAAGGCCTGTGGCGCGTTTTGCGCTATCCCAACCGCGAGGTTACTGTCTACATTCCGGTGCAGATGGATGACGGCCACCTCGAAGTCTTCACCGGCTTCCGCGTACAGCACTCGATTGCGCGCGGGCCGGCCAAGGGCGGCATCCGCTACGCGCCCGACGTCACGCTCGACGAAGTGCGCGCGCTGGCCAGCTGGATGACCTGGAAGTGCGCCGTGGTCAACATTCCTTTCGGCGGCGCCAAGGGCGGCGTGATTTGCGATCCGCACAAGATGTCCATGGGCGAAGTCGAGCGCATGACGCGCCGCTACACCTCCGAACTGATCGAATTCATCGGGCCGGAAAAGGACGTGCCCGCGCCTGACGTCAACACCAACGAACAAGTCATGGCCTGGATGATGGATACCTATTCCATGCACATGCGGCAAACCGTGACCGCGTGCGTGACCGGAAAGCCCATCAATATTGGCGGGTCGCGCGGACGCCGCGAGGCCACGGGCCGCGGCGTGATGATCGTCTGCGACGAGGCTTGCAAGAAACTGGGCATCGCCCCCGAACACGCCCGCGTCGTTGTGCAGGGCTTCGGCAACGTGGGCTCGAATGCCGCATTGCTGATGCACGAAGCCGGCTACAAGATCGTAGGGATCGCGGAAGTGGGCGGCGGTCTGTACAACAAGAAGGGCATGGACCTGAAGGCGCTGGTGGAGTTCCGCCAGAAAAACGGAACGGTTCACGGCTTTCCCGGAGCCGAGAAATATGATGCCGCCGAACTGTTGACGACCGAGTGCGAAATCCTGATTCCGGCCGCGACCGAGAACGTCATCACCAGCCGCAACGTCGACCAGGTGAAGTGCCGCATTCTGGCCGAAGGAGCGAACGGGCCGACAACGTCGGCGGCCGATGATGTGCTCAGCGAAAAGGGAGTGTTCGTGATTCCCGACATTCTGGCCAACGCCGGCGGCGTAACCACCTCGTACTTCGAGTGGGTGCAGGACCGCCAGGGCTACTTCTGGAAAGAGTCGGTGGTCAACGAGCAGCTGGACGCGATCATGAAATCGTCGTTCGAAGACGTGGTGCGCTACGCCGAGACCCACAAAGTCAACAACCGCATCGCGGCTTACATGCTGGCCATTGACCGCGTGGCCTATACCATCCGGCAGCGCGGGATTTACGCGTAGGAAGTCGCGAGTCCCGAGCCCCGAGCTGTGAGTCGCGAGGTGAAGTGAGTACGTGCTTTTCGTCTCGAGGAGGAGCTATGAAGAAGCTTTGGGCGCTGATTGCCTTGGTGATCCTCAATGCGACGTTCACGCTGACCGCGGTCGCGCAGTACACGCGGGAGACCGGGACCGTTCCCGAGATGAATGCGGCTCCGGCACAGACGTCAACCGCCGCGGCCGAGAAGCTCGACATCAATACCGCGACGAAAGATCAGTTGAAGGCGCTGCCCGGAATCGGCGACGCTTACTCGCAGAAGATCATTGACGGACGGCCCTACCGCGCCAAGAACCAACTGGTACAGAAGAAGATCATCCCGCAGGCGACTTACGAGAAGATCAAGGACCTGATCATCGCCAAACAACCGAAGAGCGGCGCGATGGGTCCAGCCAGCCCAAAGTAACTGCGCGCAAGAGGCACAGGGCCGAGGAGGTTCCCGATGACAAACTCGCCGATTGCGAAGCGAATCAGCCCCATGTTGGCGACCGCCAATATGGAGGAGACTATTTCGTTCTACCAGAATGTGCTTGGATTTACGCCGACCATGAAATCAGGGGAGTATTCGATAGCAGAGCGGGATGGCCAAACCGTCCACTTCCAGAAGGCTGCCTCCGACGATGTCATGAAGTGTGTGCGTGGACACACCGAAATATACATTGAAGTCTCGGGCATTGATGCCTTGTGGGAGCACGTGAAAACCTTCAGGAATAGCTACAAAATTCGGGACTTGTTTGACAGGGAATACGGCATGACCGAGTTCCACATTGAAGACCCAAACGGGTGCCTGGTTTTTGTGGGAGAACCGACATCCGGCCGAAACTGATGCCTACACTTTCAAGCTGACCAGTACAGGGCTTACCGTGCATTGCGTTCCCCCTTCCCGTGGAGCATAATCAATTCAGTTTCCGGCTGGCCTCCGGAGCCGTCCCTGAGTGTGAATCTGCCCAACTCCATCACGCTGATCCGCATCGCCAGCATTCCTCTGCTGATCTGGATTCTCTCCAGTCCTCGCTTCAGCAGCGTAAACGGCGAAAAGGAACTGCTGGCTTCGGCCCTGTTCATCGCGGCGGCGATGACCGATGGCATTGACGGCTATCTGGCCCGCCGGCGCGGGCAGATCACGACCATTGGAATTCTGCTCGACCCGCTGGCCGACAAACTTCTGATCGCGGCCGCCTTCATCGTGCTGGTGCAACTGAATCCCGCACTGGTGCCGGCGTGGGTCGCCATTGTGGTCATTGGCCGCGAGTTCCTGGTCAGCGGTCTGCGCTCGATTGCCGCCTCCGAAGGCTTCACCATCGAAGCCAGCGAACTGGGCAAGCTCAAAATGGTGGTGCAGATCGTCGCGGTGGTGGCAGTGATCCTCGACCATCGCTGGAAGGTATGGCCGGTTTACAGCTACTACGTCTTTCCTGTGCACTGGATCGCGTACTCGGCGATCTGGTTCATGGTGTGTGTCTCGCTGGTGTCGGCGATTGACTACTTTGTCGCCTTCTGGTCAAAGATCGACCGGCGCGTGGTGAAGCGCCGTCGCCGTGCCTTCATCCTGAGCCGGCGCAGAAAACCCATGCCGGCGCCGCCGCCGCAGGCGGACCGCGATGTCGCTGCCTCGACCTAGTTCCGTTGCCGTGGAGTCAGACGAGTTCTCGCAGGAGGAGCGAAGTCTTCTGCTTCGTCTGGCGCACGATTCCATCGTGTCGGCGCTGGAGCGGCGCGAGATCCCGCTGGACCCTCCGACCCCTCGTCTGGCCCAACCCCGCGGCGTGTTCACGTCGTTGCATCTTCGCGGCCAGTTGCGGGGATGCGTCGGCTACGTTCTTCCCCTGAGCGCGCTGTATCGCGCGGTGGCGGAAACGGCGCGGGCCGCGGCTTTTGACGACACCCGGTTCTATCCCGTAACCCCGGAAGAAGCGCCGCATCTGGAGATTGAACTCAGCATCCTCTCGGTTCCACAACCTATCCACGCCGACGCGATCGAGGTGGGCCGCCACGGCCTGCTGATCAGCATGAGCGGGCGCCGCGGCCTGCTCCTGCCGCAGGTGCCGGTGGAGCACAACTGGGATCGCGCCACCTTCCTCGAACAAACCTGCCGCAAGGCTGGACTGCCGCCCGATGCCTGGGAAAAAGGTGCGCTGATCGAGGCCTTCACCGCGGAGGTTTTTGGCGAGGACGCCGGTCAAGCGACTACGGACTAATCTTAGGACGGCTGAAACAACTGGATGGGAAGAACTTGCCTATATTGGACAAAGTCGCGGTCAGTAGTGAATATCTGCCAGCCGTGGCGTAAGGAAACGGCACACATCAACAGGTCTGCGTTTGAACCGGCGATACCCGTGCGAATACATCGGTTGGTGGCCCGCGCCGCCTCTTCGTAGTCGCTCTCATCCAACTCGACATTCCTGAAACCCCGAAGGTGATCGCGGATTCGCAGGAACTGAGACTCCTCGCGAATTCCAGAAAGCACTTCCTGCCGTGTCGCCCCCAGAAGCTTCACCTGCTGCTGCTCGACAAGGGTATACAGATTCTTCGTAACGCGCCGCTCATCCGGGGACAAATCTACGGCTCTGCGTCGCAAGGAAAGAGACCAGACAGGCGTATCGACCAGCACCATCATTTGCGTCTTCCCCGGCGCCATGCCTTGTAGTCGTAGTCTGGATCGAAATCCACCGTGCCGAAATCCTCCAAGATCTGAAGCTGTTTGTGGCGCTCGATGTATTGTTCGAGGGCAGTCGTAACCGCTTCCTTCTTGGTCTTATGCTCGCCCAAGCGGCGCGCTTCCTCGATGAGCTTGTCATCAATCGCAAGGTTGGTTGCCATGTGTGGATTATCACACATATCGATGTGTGGCACAATAGCCGTAAGAAACTGCGGAGGCCCAGCCCGGGGGGGCCAAAACAAAACCGGGGACGGTTGCCCGTCCCCGGCTTCGTGCCTGCGTTAGTTCGGCTACGTCGAATTAATTCGTCGGATCCAGTTCCACGCCATCGCCCGAATGCACGTCTTCCAGGGCGAAAACGATCATGCCGGTAGCGGTGGTGGGGGTCACGCCGATGATCACGATCTCGCCCACCGCTCGCCGCGGCAGATCGCGGACGTGAATCACCGGACCGTTCGCCTTGGTGAACATGTGCGGGTCCACGGAAGGCGTCTTCAACTGTGTATCTTCAGAAAGGGCCGCCTTGAAAGAGAGCGAGTCCACGGGGTCATTCAGGTCGGCTTCGTAGGAGCGCACCGCGCGGAAGAAGTCGCCCACTTTCACGCCCTGGTTCGCGCCCACGTTGATGTAGACCTTCTTACCCGTACTCAGCTGAGAGTCGAAGTCTTTGCCCATCACAATGCGGCCAGTGAGCTTGCCGCCGGGCGGCAGGAAGCGGTCGAAGCGGATGGGCGCATGGAACATCACCATCTGTTTTTCGGCGAACGGAATCGCGGTGTCGCCGGGGTTGACCCCGTCGCAAGCGTATTCGATCTGCCCGATCGCGGTCTTGTTGCGCGTGTCAACGATCTTAATGCGGGCCACTTCCTCGTAGGGCTGGCCGGTTTCCTTCAGCAGTTTCTTTTCCCCGGGATACATCTCATATTCGTTGATGTCGCGCAGGGCGCGCACAATTTCGTATTCCGCGCCGGAGCTGTATCCGTTTCCCCTCAAATAGACGAGGTCGCCGCGCGTGAACTTGGTGGTGCTGGGCGTCTGCAATCCGCCGGCGATGAAGTTGGCATCGGGCAGGCTGTGCTTATTGATGAACCCGGCACAGTACAAATCGGCATACGTAGGCGTCTGCACCCGCTCGGTGGGGAAGCTGTTCGAGGTGGGCGAAGTTCCTTGCGGAGCTTCGGCGGAATTGGCATCGGCCCCGGATTGGGCCCAGCCTGCCGTCGCTAACAACAACACTAACAGTCCTGTTTTCTTCATGTTACCTCCGGAAAAGGACCACCGCGTGTCCCCCTCCCCAAGTCGAAAAGATGCCAAATGCCAGAAAAGGCAAGGCTTCACACGGAAGGTAACAAGGGGGTAAGGGTGGGTCAAGGTTACGAGGGTGTTGGGCACCCTGGAGCCAAAGTTTTTCGCCCGGACCATCAATCCGCTGTTGCATATGGAGTTACGCCCCTGTAATAATTCGCCGTTCACTATGAACCGGGAAAGTGTCCTAACCTAGAACGATGAACTCTGCATCCGGCTATACGCCGCGTCTGCTGCCCCTGCGATTGCCGCGGGTTTGCGTGGCGGTGATCGGCACGGATGCCAACGAAATGGCCGAGAAGGCGGACGCGCTGGCTCGGGATAATTCCTTTCTGGAGTTCAGGTTGGACTATCTCTCCAAGCCCGGCCTGGCGCTGGCCAGGATCAAGCGTTTCACCGAATCCCACCCCGGAACGGTAGTGATCGCAACCTGCCGGCGGGTCGCCAGCGGCGGAAAGTTCCGCGGGTCCCTTGGGGCGCAACTGGAAGTCCTGGGCAAGGCAGCCATGGCGGGTTGTCAGATGGTGGATGTTGAGCTGCAGACCGCCAGCAAGTGCAAGCCCGCTCAGTTGCAGAAGTTACGCAGCCGCGCGGCCCTGGTTCTTTCTTTCCACGACTTTCGGGCCACCCAGAAACTGGATGAGACGCTAAAAAAGATGCTGGCTTACCCCGCCGACTATTACAAGATGGTGAGCACGGCGACCACACTTTCTGACAACGTCATGATGATCAAGTTTCTGGCGCGGGAAGGCGACCGGCATTCCCTGGTCAGCATGTGCATGGGAGAACAGGGAATCATCAGCCGCGTGCTGGGATTGCGCGCCGGCAGCGCCTTCACCTTCGCCTCCGCCAGCGCCGGCGAAGAGACCGCTCCCGGCCAGGTGACGGCGCAGGAATTACGCAGTGTTTATCGCATCGAGCAGGTGGACGCGGCGACCCGAGTTTACGGAGTGGCGGGCGATCCCATCGCGCATTCGTTGTCGCCCCTGATCATGAATGCGGCCTTCCGGCGCGAGAACGTCAACGCAGTGTATCTGGCCCTGCACGCCAAAACATTGAAGGACCTGTTGACTTGCGTTCGGGAAATTCCCATTCACGGCATCAGCGTCACCATGCCTTACAAAGAAGCCATTCTGCCGCATCTCGACAACACCGACTCGCACACCGCCAAGATCGGGGCCTGCAACACCGTAGTGCGGGCGCAGGATGGCAAGCTGTACGGGTTTAACACCGACGCGGCCGGAATTGTCCGGCCGCTGGAGCGCCGCCTGCCTACCCTGGAAGGGGCACGGATTCTGGTGCTAGGGGCCGGAGGAGCAGCCCGCGCCGCGGTTTTTGGGCTCAAGGAAAGAGGGGCCGAAGTTTACATTCTGAATCGCAGCGCCGCCCCGGCCAAGAAACTGGCTCATCGGGCGAGAGCCCGCATCCTGAAACGTCCGGACCTGAAGAAGACCGCGTTCGACGTGATCATCAACGCCACCCCTGTCGGCATGGGGAATACGCGCGAAACGCCGCTTGAGGAAAAGGAAATCAACGCCCGCTATGTCTTTGATATGGTGTATGATCCGGCGGAAACGCGCCTGATGAAACTGGCCCAGGAACGAGGCGCACAGGTCATTCCGGGAATCGAAATGTTCGTCCACCAGGCGGCGCGCCAGTTTGAGATCTGGACCGGCAAACCCGCGCCCGGGGACGAAATGTTGCGGGTCGTTCTACTGGCCCTGCAGGAGCGCGCCAAGCCCGGAAAATAATCGCGTCCCGATGCGTTTCCCCAAGAAAAAGTTGCTTTTTCCATGATGCCCAAAGTAATATGCAAGTAGGGATGCGAACGTAAGCAGTCCCGAATTGCTTATAGACCCTGTACCGCCCGTTTCCAACTTCCAAATATCGCAGTGCAAGCTTTGGCGAGAAACTCGACGTAAGAGGCGTTTCGGTTCGCCTCTATCCCGGTTCGGAGAGTTCAACATGGCGTGGTACGCGTACTGTCTTACCGAGCATCAAACCCTTCCCAATGGCACCCGCACCCGACGCCCTTTCCTGCTGGAAGGGGTGCAAGGAGTGAATGGCGCGGCGGTGCTGAGTTATCCCAGCGGCGAATTCGCAGTGATCGTCAGCGAGTACGACCCGACCCCGAACGGGCTGGATCAGAAAGCGGCGATTGAGCACGCCCGCGTGGTCAGCGGCTGCTTCCGCAATTCCACCGTGCTGCCGTTCAAATTCGGAACAATATTTGACAGCGACGACGCACTGCGCCAGGCAGTGCGGGTGAACCGGCGCGCCTTTGGCCAGAGTGTGGCCAGGCTCCGGGGCAAGTCGGAAATGCACATCAAGCTGGTGGTGCGCGACGGCTCGCTGCGCGAGGCCATGATTGACGTTGAGCTGCCCGACACGGTCGGCGGCGATTACCTGTCGAAACTGCGGGTCAAGGCTTCGCGCGAGCGCGAGCGCCAGACCAAGGCGCGGGCCCTCTCGGTGCAGGTGCACAAGCTGTTTAACCCGCTGGAAGAGGAAGTGAGCTGCAAGAAAGTCGCTCCCGAAGGGATGCTGATTGACATTGCTCACCTGATTGACTCCAAGAGCGTGGAGAAGTATCAGAACCGCTATTCGACCGCGGCCAAGCAGTTGAAGAACTGCGAAGTGGCCATCAGCGGGCCGTGGCCGCCGTATCACTTCCTGCCGGGGAAACTGCGCACGGTAGCGGGAAACAGCTAGCCCGTTTTCAGCCCATAGCGTGGAATTGAAGACGCTTGTCATCCCGAGCGCAGCGAGGGACCCAGGTTCTAGCTTGCACTACCAGTATCGCTGCCGCGCGCAACCCCCCAGATCCCTCGCTGCGCTCGGGATGACAGTTTGCAATGGGCTACAGTAACTGCGAAAATGCCCCATAAATCAGAATCTTGTTTTTTGATCGGGCCCCTGGACGGTAGAACCCGCCAGGGCTTGGTGTTTTGCGCTTGCGGGCAGGGGCGTGCAGCGAATGTGCACAGTTCTTCACTTCCGGTTGGCCGGTGGGAGACGGCGCAGGCCCATGCCGACTGCAGCGGAGGCACGTAAGTCATTACGCAGCATATACTTGCGATATGATGTGATCCGGTTCACGCGGTGGTCCGGTTTTGGTGCGGCAAGTGCATCTTTTACGGGCAATTAAAGAGGCCGCAACTCAAAAGCAACATGACCTTCACTCTCTTCGCTTTAGCGTGTCACTTCCCGCAGTGCCGTTCCGGCTGGCGGAACGGCGTGCATCGCCTTTCCTGACATCACCTACCACTCTGTCGCCTCTTGCATCGTGGCCCCAGTAATGGGGCCACTTTTATTGTTCCTCTGGTGATTGGCTCAGCCCAGGCATGTGATTATTGAGGAGGCGGCTGATCCTTCGAGCTTTCTTCCTTCCGCCGCAAAGCCACCAGGCAAATCAGCACCACGACGCCCGAGGCAAACACGGCATAGACGATCCAGTCGCTGGAGTGCTGCAACTGTTGCTGGTTCACCTGCACGAGGTAGCTGCGGTCCTTGATGACCTGCTCATAGTTGTAGGTCGAGCAGCCCCTCTGGGTGTAGCTGACACTCACAAACCCGAGAACGGCCGCCAGGGTCAGGGAGACGGCCAGCGCCCGCTTCAGGATCGGGCTGCGGAATCTGCCGGCGGCCGCGTCCGCAATCTCTGCAAACGGCCGCCGCAACACGAGGTATGCCGCCACGCCGAGGCCGAGCGACACGAATCCGAAGAGAAAATAAGAGACGATCAGATAGTGCCCGTTGCTCATGATTCGCGGCTCATGATTCGCACTTCAGTGCTTGCGGCGCAGAGCCGCCATCAGCACGGTAATCAGCCCGACGTAGACGAGAAGAGAGATCAGCAGGTTCTGCAACATATCCTGCAGGCCGGCGGCGACGGACCAGACATACTCCATGAAGTGCGCATCGTCTTTGAGATCACCGTGACCCGCAGCAACCAGCGCTGCGAGCGCGACCAGAACGATGACCAGCACGAAAGCGCGCAGATAGAATTCCGTGGCCGACGGGAGGCCGGTGACTTCTTCCAGCAGCCCGCGCAAGCTGGGGCGGAGCAGACGGTCAATCAAGACCAGCAGCAGGGCGACGATGACGAGTGAAACCAGAAAAACAATGCTATGAGGACTCATGGGTATGTCCTCCGAATTTATGCTTCGGGCCGAATTATAGTCCTCGCGGGGCGGCTGTCGAGCTTCGCTCGACCGGACAGCCGAGGGCGGCCGTCCCCACATGACCTTCGCTCGACTGGACAGCCGGGGGCAGTCCCACGGGTTGGTAGCGGCTCAATTTGAACTTTGATTTTGCTTGAGGCGTCATCCCGAAGCCCGGCGTTGTTCAGCCGGGCGAGGGATCTCGCGTGGGCTCCCGGCGCGTCTCCGTTGTGCGCGCAAGATCCTTCGCTCCGCCTGAAAAACGGCTTCGCTCAGGATGACGCAGTCAGGAAAAAACGCTGAGATTCAAACTGATCCCACTACCCACAACTTGCGGTCCTTTCTTCCTCAGGCTGCCGTCGGATACACTGGCCACCACCTATGACTCAGACCACTTCCCGTTCTTGTGTCTTGTTGACCGCGTTGTGTGCAGTTGCCGGGCTGATCGGTGCCCAGGCTCAGACCGCACAACAGCCAAAGCCGCCACAGAACTCATCGCAGAGTGCGGCTCAGAATTCATCGCAGACCAGCTGGGCAGCGGCGCCGCAAATGTCCCAGGCGCAGCAGGAGAACTTTCCTCCGCAACTGCTCACGGAACTGGAGGCGATCAAGGCGGCTGCGCTGTCCGACGATTACGCCTACCGTCAGCTCGCGCATTTGACCGAGAACATCGGGCCGCGGCCGAGCGGGTCGGCGCAGGCCAGCGCCGCCGTGGACTACGTCGCCGGAGAACTGCGCAAGCTCGGGCTGGAAGTGCAACTCGAAGAAGTGAAAGTGCCGCACTGGGTGCGCGGCGCGGAGACGGCAGAACTGGTCGAATACGCCGGACGGGCCTCGGGAGCAACGCAGAAGATCGTGCTCACGGCGCTGGGCGGAAGTACCTCGACGCCGGCCGAGGGAATCGTGGCCGACGTGGTTGTGGTCAACAACTTCGACGAACTCAAGGCGCTCGGCCGCGAGAAGATCGCGGGCAAGATTGTTCTGTTCAATGAGCTCTTCGACAAGCAGAAGGCCGCGGCCGGCCTGGCCTTCATGGCCTACGGCGAGGCGGTGCGGTATCGCGGCGCAGGGCCTAAATCAGCCGCGGAGTTGGGCGCGGTCGCGGCCCTGGTCCGTTCGGTGGCGAGTGCCGACTTCCGCCTGCCGCATACGGGTTGGAGCGCGGCGGCGGGAATTCCGGCGGGCGCGGTCACGGCCGAAGACGCCGACCTGATGGCGCATCTCTATGCGCAGGGAAAAGTGCGCATGCACCTGACTCTGACACCCCAAAAGCTGCCGGATACGACCGGCTACAACGTGATTGCCGACCTGAAAGGCAGCGAACATCCGGAGCAGGTGGTGGTCGTCTCCGGGCACCTCGATTCGTGGGACCTGGGAACGGGAGCGATTGACGACGGCGCCGGAGTAGTGGTGGCGATGGAGGCGGCGGAGATCGCGCAGCGGTTGCATCTGCGTCCGCGGCGCACCCTGCGGGTGATCGCCTGGATGGACGAAGAAACCGGGGGCTCGGGCAGCCAGACTTATACCAAAGACCATGCGTCAGAGTTTGCCAACCACGTGGCCGCAATCGAAAGCGACGCGGGCGCGGCGCATCCGCTGGGGTTTGACGTCAAGATCAGTCCGCATGCGACGGAATTGTTGCGGCCAGTGCTGGGAGTGCTGGGAAGTTTTGGAGCGACGGTGCTGGAGCCGAGCGTGTATCCGCCGGGAGCGGACATCGCGGCCATGTCGGAAGCGGGCGTGCCCGCGCTGGGCATCATGCAGGATAGCCGCACGTACTTCAACTACCACCACAGCGCAGCCGACACGCTGGACAAAGTTGTCCCTGCCGAGTTGCGGGAGAACGCAGCGGCGATGGCGGTGATGGGATACGCGTTGGCCGGGATGAAAGATCCGCTGCCAAGGTAGGAAGGAGCTGCAACAAAAGATCCTAACCGCGAAGATCGCGGAGGATTCGCGAAGGGCGCGGAGGGACCTAGGCGCCATATGGCTTTTTCTTGACGCGCCCACGGGGTTCCGGTACTATACCCAGAACAAGTCTGCCTTTCGAGGTGGACCTGAATTTCATGCAGAGTGGCTGAGGGACGAGCCCTGAGACGCCACGGCAACCGCACCGGGATCATATATCCCGGCTGGCCGGTGCCAACTCTCTCCTGGAAACAGGGAACATGAGATTCGGCTGCGAGCTGTATCTGCATCCGAAAACCTCTTTTTCCTTATTCCTGGAAAAAGAGGCCTTTGTTTTTTAAGGCCGCTTTTTCCGGCTCGTCCTCAGCTACTCGCGAAGAACTGGGTTTCAAAGTGGCAAAGTTTCAAGGTTTCAAAGTGGCTACAGTGCACGACCAACCTTGAAACTCTGAAACCTTCGAAACTTTGAAACTTTAAGAAAGCGAGTAGCGTCATGGCTCACTACGAACTGCGGTGCCGGGAATGCGGACGGACCTGGGGCAACCAGCCTCGTTCCATCTGCGACGACTGTTTCTCTCCTCTGGAAGTGACTTACGACTACGACGGGTTGCGCGCGTCGGTGCTGCACGGGTCGAATGGACACGGCGCCTTCAGTCGCGAGTCGATTTCCCAGCGGCCGCCGAACATGTGGCGCTATGCCGAACTGTTACCCCTCCCCCAGGGCTTTGAGCCGCGCCTGCCGGTCGGTTTCACGCCGTTGTTTCAGGCTCCGCGTCTGGCCAAGCGGCTGGGCGCAGAGGGGCGGAATTTCTACATCAAGAACGACGCAGTCTGCCTGCCCACGCTGAGCTTCAAGGACCGCGTGGTCGCGGTGGCGCTGTCGCAGGCGCGCGCGTTTGGATTCGACACGGTGTCGTGTTCCTCGACCGGCAACCTGGCCAACGCCGTCGCGGCGCAGGCGGCGCGCGAAGGGCTGAAGGCGTGGATCTTCATTCCTGCCGATCTCGAGCCGGCGAAGATTCTCGGCACCAACGTGTACGGCGCCAAGGTGGTGCGGATTGCCGGGAACTACGATCAGGTCAACCGGCTGTGCTCGCAGATTGCCGACGAGCATCGCTGGGGCTTCGTCAACGTGAACCTGCGTCCGTATTACGCCGAGGGATCGAAAACCGTGGGCTTCGAAATCGCCGAGCAACTGGGCTGGCGTCTGCCCGACAACGTGGTCTGCCCCATGGCGGGCGGCTCGCTGATTACCAAGATCAAGAAGGCGTTTGATGAGCTGATCAAGCTGGGGCTCGTGGAAGCGAAGGAAGTGAAATTTTTCGGGGCGCAGGCGACGGGATGCTCTCCGATTTCGACCGCGATCAAGACAGGCAGCGCCGAGATCGAGCCGCAGAAGCCGGCGACAATTGCGCGCTCGCTGGCGATCGGCAATCCTGCCGACGGGCATTACGCGATCAAGACCATCAAGTCGAGCGGCGGATGGAGCGAAGACGTGAGCGATCCGGAAGTGATCGACTCGATCCGCCTGCTGGCCGAGACGGAAGGTATTTTCACCGAGACCGCCGGCGGCGTGACCGTGGGCACGGCGGCCAAACTGTATCGCCAGGACCGCATTCTGCCGGAAGAGACGACCGTGCTGTGCATCACCGGCAACGGGCTGAAGACGACCGACGTGCTGGCGGGTGTTTACCAGACGGAGCGGCCGATCGCGCCGAAGCTGGCCGAGTTCGAAAGCTATCTGCAGCGGACGCTGGACGTGGCGGAAGTGCCAGAGATCGTGGCGGCGGCAGAAGCTGCGCGCATAGGAGCCTAGACATGGCGATCAAGGTACAGATTCCAAGCGCCCTCCGGCGCCACACTGCCGGTGTTGGTTCGATCACTTGTACGGCGGCGAACCTGGAAGATCTGTTCTCCGTTCTCGACGAAAAATTCCCTGACCTGAAACCGCACTTGCGCGACGACAAAGGGCAGGTTCGCCGCTTCCTGAATATTTATGTGAACGAGGAAGATATCCGCTTCCTGGGCGGGCCGGAGTATGCATTCCAGGAAGGCGACGAAGTGCTGCTCGTGCCCTCGATTGCCGGCGGCTAACCTGCCTTCTTTACGAAGCTGCTTTGAAAGGGCGTGGCTTCCAGCCGCGCCGCCGTGACCCGCGGATAGAGCGATCGCAGACGCCAGAGTAGAATTGGCTCTGATTCTTATCGGAGCGCTCTTATGGGTAACATCGGGCGGCTGTTTCAGGCCTTCGTGGCTCCCGCCATCTTCTTCTCCGCTACGGCGCTGCTGATTCTCTCGATCAATGTCCGCCTGATGGGCATCGTCAGCCGGCTGCGCCAGTTCGTGCACTCCCAGTATGATGCGGCGAAGGGCGGACGTTTGCAGGAAGCAGAGGCCTACACTTCGCAGATCGAATCCATTCACCAACGCGCCGAACTGGTTCGCCGCGCCTTTCTGTTTGCCCTGCTGGCGCTGGTGGGGATTGTGATTTCGTGTCTGCTGCTGGGGCTGGGCATCTACTGGGAAACAGCCGCGGTGGCCGCGGCGATTGTCTTTGTGATTTCCATGCTGGCGCTGTTGGTGGGATCTCTGTATTACATCCGTGAAGTGACCGTCGCGCTCAGTTCGGTGCGCGACGAGGCGCGGGATCTGCATTTCATGGATCTGGGCGCGCCGCCGGAAATCCGCAGCCAGCCGGAGCTGTGAGAGCAGTTGCGTCGGGACTTGTGCCGCCCCTCCCGGGACCCTAACGCCCTTTCCGAGCTCCCGTCATGCGGAAATGTGTATCGCATACGTGGTCTCTGCCCGCGAGCCGACACACAAACTCACCTAGAGTGTTTTCTGTTTGACGCTCGGGTTGGCGAACCGGAGCCTGGGCGCAATTTGATCATACGGAGAATGCTCTTATGGCACGCTCGGCTCCGGCAACCCGCGCGGCGGGGGCACTCAAAATCGCCGGGAGTTACATCTTGATTTCGGAATGCCGATGTCATAAGTTATTTGCCACGCAGACCAGTGCGCTTTCCCCTATCTGCGAAAAGCGGCGGAGGCAGACCCGGTGAACTGCACCCTTGGGCTGAGACACGGAGTTAAGAGGGTTGTTGCCGTTCGCTGAAAAATCATTGTACGGCGAGGTTTGGTTTTGGAGAATCGTCCGCGGCCGGCGAAGCGGAGGCAGGCT
>Ga0181530_10002218_pt1 | contig 23380 bp, 14 predicted proteins | sample PEATcosm2014_Bin_42_FD_119769 | JGI IMG/M metagenome (GOLD analysis project Ga0181530, IMG submission 119769) | Peatland microbial communities from MTU Mesocosm Facility, Houghton, MI, USA - PEATcosm2014_Bin10_60_metaG | ecosystem: Environmental > Terrestrial > Soil > Wetlands > Peat | place... | reverse complement strand
GTTGGCGGCGATCCGTGATAATTACCGGTTGGGTTTTCATCGCAGACCTCCTTTTTGCCTCTCACCTATTAACGCGGCAAAACGAGGAGAAAAAGGTCAGCGAAAGCAAAGAAATCGCTGCTTGCCGGGCGACCTGGAAACATGTCAAGGGCTGGTGCGGCACTCGCAGCGGTCGACTTCCTTGCAGGAGCCCACCTGGGACAATGGCGCCCCGGAGATCCTGCTCAACTCGATCTCGCGCTACTACATGCCCGGCGAACAGCAGCAGGCGTTCCTCGAAAACCTGCGCGAGAAGGCGTCCTGAGAATGATTCGCCCCAAAGCCGCTCCCTCGCGGATGGACCGCGTGTCGTACGAAAATCTGCGTCAGCAGATCCTGCGTCGCGACGGATGGCGGTGTCAATCCTGCGGCACGATGTCGAATCTCGAGGTGCACCACAGGGAGTTCCGCAGCCATTCGGGATCCGACTTGGTCTTGCAAGACGTCGCGCAAGGGCAGTTTGGATTTGGAGACTTAGAGCTGAAGAAAGATATTCCAGTCGTGTCGTGCATCGCAGTGGTAGTTTATTGAAGTGTAGATAGTGGCCTGGCATTAAGTTTTGGTTTTTGGAAGAGAGACCGTCGATGAAGGCGTTAAGGACGATTCCTGCAATCCAGGCTCTATTGAGCGTAGTGCTTGTTCTAAGCGTAGCGACGGCTGCCTGGGCGCAGCTCCCCGCTACCACCACGACTCTGAATGTAACGCCCAACAGTGTGGCCCCGGACACTGCGGTGACGCTGACGGCGACAGTGACCTCGACGACACCGGGAACGATCACGGGACAGGTGTTGTTCTGCAACGCCAGCGCGACGTACTGCGAGGACTCGGCGATCATCGGCAGTGCATGGATGATAACGTCGGGGACGGCATTGGGCACGGCGACCATCCACAAGACCTTCGGTCCCGGAACGTACAGCATCCAGGCGGTATTCAAGGGGACGAACTCTTACGCCCCAAGCACATCGGCAGAGACCACGTTGACGGTCAGCAGCGGTCCGCTGCCGACGACGACCACGATCAGCGCCACGGGAGCGGCAGGCAATTATGCCCTAAGCGCAAGCGTATGGGCTGGCGGTACGGCAACTCCGACCGGAAGCGTCTCGTTTCAGGATGCCACCAGCAACTCCTCGCTCGCATCGGCGCTGCTGAGTTCGGGGGTGCAGACATCGGGCTTTGCTTTTGCCAACACTTCGGGACCCGCCACAAGCTCGTTCAATCAGGCAATCGTAGTTGGCGATTTCAACAACGACGGCAATTTGGATTACGTGGTTGCCAGCCTGAATAGTTCGGCTACTGCAACCATCATGTTAGGCAACGGCAATGGAACCTTTACAGCGGCTACAGAGGGAGGTCAACCGTATTCGCCTTCGGTGGGCTCCTATCCGGAAGGGGCGGTGGTAGCCGATTTCAACGGCGACGGAAATCTGGACATTGCCTTTGCCAACTCCGCGAGCAATGGAGTGACGATCCTGCTGGGCAATGGCGATGGCACCTTTACGCCCGCTGCCAGTCCGGCGGTGGGCTATGCGGCGTCCATCGCGGTAGGCGATTTCAATGGAGATGGAATTCCGGACCTGGCGGTCAGCAACAACGCCTCCGGTTATGCGGTGACGATTCTGTTGGGCAAGGGTGACGGCACCTTCAATATTGGGGCCAGCGTGCCGGTGCCACAGTGGTCGATTAACCCGCAAGGCATTGTGGCCCGGGACTTCAATGGTGACGGCAAGACAGACCTGGCAGTAACGAGTGCAAACAACAACTCGCCGTCGAGCTATGTGGTGACAATTCTGCTGGGCAACGGTGATGGAACCTTCACGCAGGTGCAGACTTACAACACGGGCAATGGCGACCAATCCATGGTGGGCGGTGACTTCAATGGGGACGGTGTTCCGGACTTGGCCATCGCAAACTACTACGATGACACGGTGACGATTCTGCTGGGCAACGGCGATGGAACCTTTACCCCCGCCGCCTTACCAGCCACCGGAGCCGGTCCTTTCGCGATTGTGGCCGGAGATTTTAATAATGACGGAATACTCGACCTTGCCACGGCGAACTTTTACGCCAACACGGCGACGATTTTGCTGGGCAACGGCAACGGAACCTTTACCGCCTCGTCCTCGTCGCCGGCGACGGGAGGCGATCCTGACGGCATTGTGGCTGGCGACTTCAATGGGGATGGGCTGCTAGACATTGTCGCGGCAAATTATCAAATGACCACACAATCGATTCTGCTGCAGTCGACCAGTTCCACGACGGTGACCGCCAGCGGCGTGTCCGTACCAGGAACGGATAACGTTTTTGCCAGCTACAGCGGCGACAGCAATTACTCCTCAAGTCAGTCCAGCACGGCTGCCATAAATTCCATCCTCCTGACTGCACAGACGATCACCTTCCCCAATCCTGGGGCCCAGACCTTTGGCACTCCGCTCACGCTGAGCGCATCGGCAACGTCGGGCCTTCCGGTGAGCTTTACGGTGATCGCCGGACCTGCGACGCTGAGCGGCAGCACGCTGCTGACCTTCACGGCGACTGGGTCGGTCACGGTCCAGGCCACGCAGGGCGGCAACGGCAGCTACGCAGCTGCCACTCCTGTGAGCTTGACCTTTACGGTAAACGCGGCTGCGCAGACGATCACCTTCCCGAATCCAGGGCCGTTGCCTAACGGCGTCGCGCCGGTGACGTTGATGGCGACCGCAAGTTCGGGGCTGCCGGTAACGTACTCGCTGATTTCGGGGCCGGGCTCGTTGAGCGGTAGTACGCTGACGATCACGGGCGTGGGCAACATCGTTGTGGAGGCCGACCAGGCTGGCAACGCGAACTATCTAGCGGCACCCTCCGTACAGATCACCATTGTAGTAGTGGCGGCGGAATTCACCGTCGTGCCGGCGTCGTCTACACCGACGACGGTCCAGGCCGGCCAGAGTGGAACAATACCGGTGACCATCAACTCCGCAAGCGGATTTACGGGAACCATCAGCCTCACCTGCACGACGCCACCAGCCATGCTCGAGGCCTCCTGCTCGGCAGGCTCTGTGCAAGTCACGGGGAGCGCGCCCGTGACCGCGAAAGTGACCGTGAGCACCACAGGCCCGCAGCAGGTCTCCGCCTCGTCATGGCCGAGGCAGTGGAACGCGATGCCCTCTGGTATCGCATTTGCGGCCATCGTCGTGGCCTCTGGCGCAGGCAGAAAGAAGTTGAGAAGAGGGATGCTTGCCGTGTTCATGATCGTCATGCTCACGGGACTGGTGAGTTGCTCGGGAAGTTCGAACTCGGGGAGTTCGAAGACAGATCCTGGCACTCCGGCAGGAACCTATAAATTAACGCTGGTGGCCACCAGCGGCAGTGCCAATTACACCACCACCCTCCCGGTCACGGTGGACTAGAAGCACAGGGCGATCGAATAAAGGCAGAAGAAAATGGCTTTACCGGTCCGGACCTGCGGAACGGCCATGCGCTCCTCACGCCTGTTAGCCCCGTAACTGTCGCTCCACCTCTGCAAGTCTCCGCTCCCATTCGGTCGTCTCAATCGCACGCAACTGCAAACTCAGAAGAGGTGTCAGGCCGGTCGCGATCCTGGGCTGAGTCCTGCCGGCGTAAACTTCCGCGATTAACCGAGCTACCGTGTCGCGCACAAGTGCGTTGTCCAAAGGTCGGTGGCGGATGCGCGTTTCCACCTCGCATTGGCTGTTGTTGGAACAGTTCACAGGCGGAAAGCGGACAGTCGGGGTGCGTCCGCGCAGAATGGGAACATGAGCCATGAGCCGGCGTCAGCGAGATACCCCCCCTGCCCGTTCGTTGAAAACTTGATCGGAAATCGCGAAGTACCGCTGCGCTTCGGCATCGTTTCCAGTATGTTGGTAGTATTGGCCTAAGACGTAGTAAGTACGCCAATAAGTCGGATTCAAAGTAATTGCCTGCTGCAGTAAAGGTACAGCTTCTGGTCCACGATCCGAGTTTATATAAGCAACGGCAAGGTTGAGTTTGGCAAAAGGATTTTGGGGAGCCGTTTCAATTGCACGGCCAAACAGCGAAATTTCGTTCTGCCAAATGCGCAGATTCAATCTCGTCCCTACGCAAAGGACCAATACAACCGCTGCAGCAGCTATGACTCGTGGGAAGTCAAATTTGACTCGGGAAAGCCATACCGCCGCCATTAGCGCCAGCCCAACAAATGGAAGATACAAGTAGCGATCATGAACGAAGTCCCCCGGATTTAGATAGCGAAGGCTCAGGGCCGGGGCGAGCGTGATAGCGAACCAAGCCGCCCCCAGGCGGGCGTTTCGGGGGCAGTAGCGAATGGCCCAGATCAGACCAGCAACCACAATTATTAGCAGAATCAGCGGCCACACCGCAGTTTTTTCTATGGGATCTTCGTAGCACACGCTGAGATGCACGGGCCAGAGCAGATGAGCGCCATAGGCCGCGAGTACTCGCGGCCAAGTCAAGATCATGTGTTCGACGCTCATGATCGGAGGCCTTCCGCTGCCAAGCTGCCCCAGGGCGTTGATACGAAATGCGAGATAGAGCAACGCCGGAAGCAGGTAAGGCGCAGACCCGATCATCGCATCCTTGATGCTGGACCTTGTCCATTCGTAGGCGAATATCAGCGCGAGCGTCACAATCCCCGTCTCTTTGGTGAACATGGCCAAGGCCGCAAAGAGCAGCGAGACGGCACTGATGGGCCCCTTGCGTCCTGCGTAAAAGTAAACACTAATTACGACAAAAACTGTGAGTAGTGATTCGGAAACGGACGAGACCCAAGCGACCGCCTCAGTCTGTATGGGGTGGAGTGCGAAAAGTCCGGCCGCCAATGTTGCAGCCAATGTCGCATCCTTGACTGCGCCTGTGAGGCGCCGAATGAGCATGAACACGCTGACGGTCGCGCCCAAGTGCGCCAGAATCGAGGCTAAGTGCCAGATCGCACCCGGCGGTCCCAGCATCACGTAGGTGAGTCGCAACCAGATCAGAAAAACCGGACGGTAATAGCCAATTTTATGAAGTGCAACGTACGTGCTCCATATATGAGCCCAGAGGTGCGTCGTGAAATATCCCGGGAGGTAGCTCCATGAGGTAAGGCGCGGATTTTGGACAATTTGTTCGATGTCGTCGTAGACAAGCGAATAGTGCAGGGTCGGCATGAAAACCAGAAGCACAATAATAAGCAGAACGCCTAGAGGCCATTCGCGTCGTATGCGAGCAATGGCTCTGGACAAAGCGCTCTCATTGGGCATCCTGAGAAACTTGCTATCCTCGACCAGCAGCGCTTTATACTTCGGAACACCCACAGAGAACCTCGCGTGACTTCATCGTCCTGGCGGCGCGGCCGCCCTCTGAAACCTGAGTTGGAGTTTCTTTTTGACTTCAATAACGGGACCCAGTCTACACACATCCCGGCCGTTCACAACATTGCGTAGCGTGGGTGGTTATCAGTCTTTGACCCGGGCCTTCCGTTTCGCCGCCAGTCGCTGCATGAACTCGGGTCCTCCCTTACTTGTAAGCCTGCGCACCCCTCAGACAGGAGCAGTTCGCAAACCTGCCAAATGCTTCTCGCTGCGCTGCGTGCGATTCCCTGAATCTCGTTCTTCGGATCCGGTAAACCTCGGAATGCCAAGAAACCCTTCTTCGTTGCCACGACAAAGACTATAGCTGTGCCCGAAACCAAGGGACAATCAAAATATTAGATTGCATATGGTTCTATTGCGCTACTGCCGGCACGAACGGGATAGATAGATGGATAGGATAGATAGATGGTGGTCAGGTTGGCAGCGCAGTCCGTCTCCAGCGAGTTGGGTAAGGAAAGGTGTCGCAAAAGTGGGCCGCAAATGGCTCAATTTCGGCTGTGCTGGTCGGAATCTCGTACCGTAGCGGGCGATCAGGATGAGAATCTTTCAGATTGACGCGAACACAAATTCAGGGCACAATAGCACCCTGTTTTTGGGGTCAAAAGGGAAACTCCGGTACTCGCAAGAACGGCAGTTGGAGGTTATGGTCGCCAAGTGTGGCAATCCCTCGTGTTCGGTCGCGTGGAGGTCTTAGAAATGAAGAAGTTAGCGCTAGCAGTTCTATTTGTCGCTTTGGTCGGCGCGTTGGGCCTGGCGCAGGACACCGGCACCGCGACCGGCAATGTCAATTACCTTCCGACAAGTGACGTCATGGGCGCGCACGAAAACGGCGGCCGTGGCTGCTCGGGCTGCCACGCTCCTCACAGCGGCGGACGCGGTTCCGGCGGCGACGTCACCGGCAATTCAACGGTAGTAGGGTATGGCGCCACTGGAGCAGGTACGGCAGAAGGCGACACCGGCCTGTGGGGCACTGACACCAGCCCGATCGAAACTGGTTACGCCGGTGGCGTGATCACTTTTGCTAGTTCTTATCCGATTACCCTGGCCGGCTTGACCTGGTCGAGCGGCTCAGTGTACACGGGCGTGGTCACTTGCTTGAGCTGCCATGACGGCAACGTCTCCAAGGGCGCCATGATGAGCGGCGTATCCTACGAGCAAGCGTGGGGCCTGTTGAACTTTGCTACCTCTGCCGGTTCCAACGGAACTGCTAACGCGGTTACTCTGTACGGCACCGCACCGATCCCGACACTGCTCGGCAACGACGGTGGCACGCTCGGCGACTACTCCAACGATCACCCCATCGGCCCGATGGCGAACCTCGGCAAAGTTGCAGCCTCCGCTCTGGCCAATGGTCTAACCGTAGTTGTTGCCGGCGGCAAAGCGACCTACACCGTCGCCACCGGCACCACGTATGGCAATTTCGTTGCAACGTATGGCATCCCGGCGATCAGCGCGATGGCCGTCACCTCTGGCGATAGCGCCGGAACCGACGTATTTGTCGTTTGCACCACTTGCCACGACCAGCACGTGCAGAACGTATACTCGCAACTCTCATACGGCGCGGTGCCGATTTTCGGTGGCACGGTGCCAGCGGCTGCCAAGATCTTCTACGTGAAGGGCCCGTACAACCCGGCCGCTCCCTATGACCCGTGGCACGAACCGTCCACCATGCGGTTCTGCCAGCAGTGCCACTTCAATCTGTCGAGTGAGTACTACGGCGCGACCAACGTGGGGACCGCGTTCTAAGGTGTTTGCTTTTCCGAGGGAGAGGAATTCCTCTCCCTTTTTCTTTTGGACTTGTCTTAATCGAGGGTTGCAAAAGAGGTCGCTGAACGGGGTGATTCCGACCGTGCCCGTGTGGATACCAAACCGCCGGGAGTGCTCCGATTAAAAATCGCTTTACAATATCGCGAACAAGTAAGATGGGCATCCGGGTTAAGCAGACAGCAGATGGTTCAGTGACACGTACTGCATGACGCGCTAAACTAAACCACTAGATTCAGTGAAATCGATGGATTCCACCGAGCGGCAGCCCGGCCAGCACCCGACTGGATCCCACATATTCCAAGCCCCGCAAAAGCGGAGATTGATTCTCTGCCTGCTGCTTGCTGTCGGAACCGCTGCGCTCTACAGCCCGGCGATCCACGCTCCATTTCTCAATTACGACGACCCGGTCTACGTTGTCGACAATCCCCAGGTTCATGCCGGACTCACCTGGAACACCGTCATTTGGACTTTTCGCACCCCTAAAGCGTTGGACTGGCACCCGATCACCTGGCTCTCGTATGAGCTCGATAGCCAGATGTTCGGCTTGAACCCGGCGGGCTACCATACCACCAACGTTCTTCTCCATGCCGCCAACGCGGTGCTCCTGTTCTTGATTCTGGAGAGTGCTACGGGCATGGCCTGGCGTAGCCTGGCGGTCGCCACCCTCTTCGCTCTGCACCCGATCAATGTGGAGTCGGTGGCATGGATCGCGGAACGCAAGAACGTGCTCAGCATGCTCTTCTTTCTCGTCGCGCTGGCTGCCTATGGCTGGTACACGCGTCGGCCCGTCATCGGACGGTACTTGGCAGTCACGCTGGCGTATATCTTGGCACTGATGAGCAAAGTGCAAGTAATTACGTTTCCGTTTGTTCTTCTGCTGCTGGACTACTGGCCCTTGCATCGTCTCGCACCACCGGACGAGGTTGCAGGCGAGATGGCAGTCGTCCGCGCCCCCTCTTTCTGGCAATTGGTTTGGGAAAAGGCGCCTTGGTTTGCGCTTTCGGCCGTGAGCGCGGTCATCGCCATGAATACGGGGGGAGCGGCTTTCAACTATATGGTGGGGACGAACTCAACCCAATCGAAGTTCCCGCTCTGGGTACGTCTGGCAACGGCGGCGAACGCGTATGTCAAATATCTCGGAAAAGCCTTCTGGCCGGTCAATCTGGCGCTTGTGTATCCGCATCCGGGGTTTGCGATCAACATCCGCGCGGCTGTGCTCTCGGCACTCGCAATCATGGCCGTCACCACTCTTGCCGTGATCTTTCGGGAGCGCCGCCCTCTCTTTGTGGGATGGTTTTGGTTCCTAGGAACGCTGGTGCCGATGATCGGACTGGTGCAGATTGGCGTGCACTCCATGGCCGACCGCTACGCCTATATCCCTTTGCTGGGAGTTTTCGTAATCGTCTGCTGGGGCGCGGCGGATCTCATAAAACGTTGGCACGTTTCCTCGGTCGTGTCTGCGGCTGCCACCGCTGCCATCTTGCTGGCACTCGGAATTGCGCTTCATCGGCAGGTGAGTTTTTGGAGCGACAATGTCACCGTGTGGTCCCACACCCTCCAAATCACCGAAGCTAACTTCCTCGCCGAAGATGGCCTTGCCACTGCGCTGATGACTCAAGGCAGGGTTGAGGAAGCGTTGCCCCACCTTCTGCGGGCACGATGGTTGCGGCCCGACGACCCGCTGTCCACGCTCAATATCGCAACCTACGAGCAAATGCACGGCAACTATCAGACCGCTCTCATTGGCTATGCGACCGTGGTTCAACTCACTAAGATCCACGGTTTGTTGGCCACGGCGCAAGCCTACAGCGGATATGCGCACCTCTCGTTGAAACAATATGACGACGCGAAACAAGATTTCGAAGCCGCTCTGCGCGAGCAGCCGGCAAATTCGGCGGCCTATCGCGGGCTTGGTTTGGTTGCGCAGCGAGCTGGCAACATCGCCCAGGCTGCCCAGAATTTCGAACGGTCGGTCGAACTCCAGCCATCGCCCGTGGGTTATCTGCTTCTGGCACAGGCCCTCGAGATCGGAGGGCAGGCACAAGCGGCCCATGCGGCGCAGTCCCAAGCGGCTCGGATGACACAAGATCTCAACAACGATATCGCTGTCGTGCGGCAGCTATTGGCAAACTAGAACCGATTCCGATCAAGTCGTGAGCCAGACTTATTTCGGTATAGCGGACCGCATGTCCAGTGGCTACCTGCCACGTGGCCGCTTGCTGCGGTTGCGCGCAGACAAACCAGAGTTACCTCTTCTGACAATTGCATTGGGAGGCAGTCAGGTGCACGATTCCACACATCCCTAAAGAAGACATGGAGAGTTCGATTTCGTCTGCGACGCCTGCGCCGGGCTCCAAGCCTCGAGCATTTGCGTCATGGAATCTCTATCTCGCGATTTGCACGACCGTGCTGCTGTCCGCATTGCTGTGCCCCTTCAGTTTTCGTCGTACTGGCGACCCGGTTCGGCTTTTCAATCTGTTCCAGAACATCGCAGTCGTTTTTTTCGCATTGACATTACTCCGGCAGTTGCCTCGCCCCAAGCAGGTGGCAGATGAGCGGCTGAACCTGGTCGCGCCAGAACCAATGGGATCAACCGGCTTACTTGTCGCACTCGCTGCGGGAATCCTAGCCTATGTCGCGACGGTTCCGCTCTTCTTCATTAGCGATGATTTTGTTCATCTGGACTTGGTCCGACATCCGTTCATGACAGCGATATGGCCACAGGTGACAAAAGGACAGTTCGATGGAGTTACGTATATCTTCTATCGCCCAATTGGATTTTTCAGTTTATTTCTGGATTATCGACTTTGGCACAACTGGTCTTCTGGGTACCACCTCACGAATATCCTGCTTCAGCTGCTATGCATCACGGCGGTTTTCTTCTTTTGCAAAGAGCTCGGACTCAGGCACGAGACTTGCGTAGCAGCGTCGCTAATTTTCGCTGTTCTTCCAGTCAACGTTCAGGCAATCACATGGATCGCATGCAGGTTCGATCAACTTGCAACCACATTGGGAATGTGGTCCCTGGTATTCGCCGCGCGCTTCCGGAGAACGGGCCAAGGCCGTTCCTACACGATGGCAATTCTTCTGTTTGTGTTTGCCGTCCTCTCGAAGGAAAGTGCATACATAGTTCCGGTCCTGTGGCTGGCGCTCGAATTGATACCGCGGAATGAGCACGCGAAACGGCTTCTGCCCGGCGAGAGGTTCGCACCACTGCTAGGCTACATAGCAGCTCCGATGCTGATGTTGCTCCTTCGGTTCTACACGTTGGGCGGCATCGGAGGATACCGCGCCGAAACTGGCACCCCAATCGCACGACTATTTGAAATGCAATCTCTCATAGGTGTTCTCGTCCGCGCACCTGGAGAAACGCTATTTGGGTACAACTGGTGGATTCATGCAGACGACCGAACCTTGAGCTTAGCCGCCGGAGTAACGGCCGCGATATTTCTGGCGTTGTGTCTGCTCGCAAAGCCGAACTTAACTAGCAGGCGCATCACATGGTTTTGCCTGATTTGGGTGTTCATCGCAGCCCTCCCAGCACACTTTTATTTCCGGGAACCGGATCCAGGGTTGGTTTTCTCCAGAGCCTTAGATTTCGGTTCGATTGGGATTGCGGTTCTAATCGCTGTGCTCCTCGAACAGATGTTCAGTAAACCGAAGATCTGCCTGAGTTGGGCTTTTGCAATCAGTCTGCTCTCATTTGTCGCAGTTCAACACAACATCAGTGCTTGGCGGCTTGTCTCGTCAGGGTCGCGTAGCGTGCTAGCAGCTATAGACCGGGTTCAGCCCTCCCCTCCCCCAAACGCCACCTTTTACATCACAGGCATTCCAGTCGGTATCGACGGAGTACCATTTTTCTCAGTTGGACTGGAGAGCGCGGTTCGGTTCAGTTACTCCTGGCGGGACGACATTCGTGTAAATCCTCGGAGTTCAACACCCGATCCTAACGCAATCGTGATCAATTTCTCTTCGAGGCAGTAGCATCCATGCGGACCGTAGCTCGCGCTCTGCTTGTTGGGAGTCAACGCTGGCCGGCGCCAAGATCGAGCGCCTTCTGTCGCGCATGCCTTGACAGATCCGTTTGTCCGCTCGCCTCCAACAGGTCGGCGAGCTTGTTCCAGCGGCCGGCGACGCCGGGGTTTAGACGCACGGACTCCTGTTCGTACTCGATTGCCTGGGGCAGATGGGAGAGCATGCGGTTAGCATCCGCTCTGCCGTCGGCGATGTCGGCATAGAGAACCGGCGCCAGCGTCTCGGCTCCCTTGTGGTACGGGCTGCTTTCTTCGGCCCCAGCGAAGGCTCGCAACGCGGCTTCGGGACGCTGCAGCTGGAGTTCGACCTTAGCCAAATCCATATACGGGGCAAACGGTTCTACGGCCATATCGGCGGCGTGCGAAAACGCCTGCTCGGCCTCGGGCAGGCGGCGTTGCTCAACGTAAAGGGAACCCAGCTCATACCAAGCTGCGTCGGTCTCCGCTAGCGCCAGGCTAGCGCGGTATTCCGTCTCCGCCTTGTCGAACATCCCGTGGCGCTGGTAAAGCTGTGCCAGTACCAATCTTACATTTGGATCTTGCGGGTATAGCGCCGCCGCACGAAGCAGAGCCGCCTCGGATTCCTGAGGGCGCTCCAGCGCAAAGAGTAGTCCACCGGCGCTGGCCCAAAAGTCGTAGAGGTCCTTGCGCGAAACCGACGGCGGCGGCACAAGCTTCTGGGTAAAGCAGTCGATCCGCAGACGATCGAGCCAGGGCTGGTTTACCGCAGTATTGCGCAACAGCACCAGCGCGGTTTCGTCCATGTAAACCGGACGCCAGTTCGCGCTCGCGCAGAAGCTAAGGGCATCCTGCCGGTCGACAGCGATCCCGCCCGCTTCGTGGATCAATAAAACATTGATCCCCCATTTATCTGCAGCTGCCTGCCAAGCCGGCCTGTCCGGAGGCAGCGACATAAGCTTGTACCCTTCGACCAGCACTGCGGGCGCCAGGTGATCGAAGCGGTCGTCGATGAAGTCCGGATACTCCGGCCCCAGACGCCATGCGGCAAAGCCACCCAGGTTGAGCTCCTCAAAGATGTTTCCAGGCAGCCGCTCGCGCCGGATGAAGCTGACCGCGCGCTCCGGAAACCACGGCGACTCTCCAACCCCGAAGCGGGACTTGGTGTGGTAGACCACATGGGTGCGGTTGGAGATAAAATCGGCAGTGTGCAGCAGGGCCATTGCGCCGATGGCACAGACGAATACCAGCGCCAGGGCAGGGGGAACGCGGAGCAGCGGCCCAGGCTTGGGCGAGCCCTCGGACGGCTGGGTAGACGGCGCATCGATGCAACAGGCCTCGCCCAGCAATGTTGCGCCGAGGATGGTGGTGGCAACGCAGAACAACCCGATGTACCGCATGTGTTCCGCCGAAAGATAGAGGGCCGCCGCCTCGATGATCACCACGCCCGGCTGCTTGCGCCACACTCCCAGCAAAATGACGAGAATGGAAATCACCATCAGCCAGATGTAGCCATTTGCCGGAAGCCGGAAGTCGATGAGCTGCATCAGCAGATGGGTCGACAGCGGAACGGGGAGGAATTCTAAGATTAAGGAGGAGGTGTTGAAAGCTCCCTGCTGCTGCCCCTGCAGACCCGCCAAAGAGAGCGAGGCGGAATAGAGTTTGACGCCCCACGGATTGAGCAGCGTAGCCGCCGCCGTTCCGGCCAGCCATGGCCAAGCCGTGCTCAGGCGCTCTAGGGCATCGCTGCGGCGTCCGGCAAACGGCAGTTCGCTGGCCTCCAGCAGCAGATATGCTCCGACGACTGCCAAGCCGAGGATAAAACCTGGATGCACGTTTACCCACAACAGCATCGTTAGCGGCAGCACCCACAGACGCTTGCTCGATCCGCGTTGAAAGGCCCACAGCTCGCCCAGAAAAACCGCCAGAAAAACCGTGTTAAACAGATCAGCCCGCGGCCCGGTGCGGAAAGCAATCGGCACGATGGCGAACATTGTCAGCACCAGGGACGCCAAATCGCGCCTGCGTACGAGATAGGCGACGGTGGCCACGCAGGCCAGCGCGCAAAAGAAGCTCAGTCCCGTGCATCCAGAGGCTGCAAAGATCAGGTACAGCAGCACGCTGGCCCAGGGAGGATAGATCCACCGCGCACCCGCCGCCGTGTAGGAAAGCACCTCCGTGCTGGGGATGGCGTGGTGCTGCACTACCCAGCGGCCCGTGGCCAAATGCCAGCCCAGGCCGGCTTCCGACACCGTGCGCAGCCCCGCCGCCAGTGCGTTTGCCAGCACCAGCACCAGCAGGACTACAACCGCAATGCGATAGGATTTCTCAGCCGTGACGCTCATGATGATGAAACCTTGACTAGAATCTCCTTTTTCCAGCACTGATTCGCCCGCATCTTTATGGGAAGAGTAGCCAAGCGCCAAACGCTCGTATGTGAGAAAGATCACGCTGGCAAGTGACGGGCCGTCCGCTGCGCCGCTCGCCCTGTTTGCTCGTGTTGCGCGTTCGCACCCAGGACGGCATAATTGCGCCAGCCTTGAGAGCTGGATAACAACTTCTGCATGATACAGGTCACCCAGTGAGTGTCCCTCCCTTTGAACGGTTGATTAGCGATTTGCGCCAGAAACCGATGCTGCTGGGTGCACTACTCGTACTTGCCACTCTGCTGTTGTATGGCCGGGTCGTTCATCATGAGTTTCTTGATTTTGATGACGGCCCGTATGTCGTGCAGAACCTTCACGTAAGCACAGGTTTGAGTTTCAGCAATCTGGTTTGGGCTTTTGCCACTTTCCAGGAGGGGAACTGGCATCCGCTCACGTGGCTCTCCCACATGACGGATTGTCAACTGTTTGGCCTAAGTTCCGGACCTCCTCACTTCGTCAATATCGCCCTGCATGCAGCTAATGTTCTGCTATTGTTCTGGCTGCTGCAAAGGGCCACGGGCGCCGTATGGCGCAGTTTTCTCGTGGCTGCACTCTTCGCCGTGCACCCGCTGAACGTGGAAACCGTCGCCTGGGTGGCGGAAAGAAAAAGTCTGCTTTGCACCCTCTTTTCCTTACTCACGATTGCCGCCTATGGTGGGTACGCTTGGCGTCCTGGCTGGAAAAAGTACCTGGTTGTCGTCGCCGCCTTTGCGCTGGCGCTGATGTCCAAGCCCATGGCCGTGAGCCTTCCGCTGGTCTTGCTCCTTCTTGACTACTGGCCCTTGGAGAGGTATGAGGATCTTCCATTTCGACGCAAGTGGGTGCGGTTGTCGATGGAGAAGCTGCCACTGTTCTTGATGAGCACCGGGAGTTCCGCGGTAACCGTAGTCGCGCAGCGTTCTGGCGGCTCTGTGGTAGGGATATCTTCCTTGCCGCTATCCGTGCGTCTGGAAAATACCATCGTGTCGTACGTTGCCTACCTTGGAAAGACATTTTGGCCCGCCAAGTTGGCCGTCTTTTACCCCCACCCGGAGCGCCTCTTGCCCTGGCCGAACGTCATGGCGGCGGCAGTTATCTTGGTCGCGATCACTTTGGCGGTGTTGCACTTTCGCCGCGCTCGCTACCTGGCGACGGGTTGGTTTCTCTTTGTCGTAACGCTGATTCCCGTAATCGGAATTGTTCAGGTCGGACACCAAGCCATGGCCGACCGTTACGCTTACATTCCTTGCATCGGCCTTTTTGTCATCATCGCATGGGGCTTAACCGACATAGTGACTGCGGTCGCGATTCCTAGGGTCGTACCGGCGGTGGCTGCGCTTTGCCTGATCTCCGCATTTGCGGTTGCCACTACCCGCTATCTGCCGTACTGGCAGAACGGTGTGGATTTGTTCACACGTGCGCGCGTGGTTGCAAGCCAACCGGACCCTACACTCGAAGAGGGTCTTGCGGATGCCATGGTTTCCGCCGGCCGATCCGATGAGGCCTTTCCACACTACAGAGAAGCGTGCGTATTACGTCCGAAGTTCGCATACTGTCATTACCATATGGCAGAAATCCTGTTGAATCGACGTCAATTCCGAGAAGCCCTAGAGCAGTATCAGCTCGCGGCGAGGCTTACTGACAGGAAGGACATGGTAGTCTCTTGCTTGATCAATTCTGGCGAAATATTGATGGACTCCGGTGATTACGATTCTGCAGAGATCGAATTCGCGGCGGCGTTGCAGATCGATCCCAGTAACAACACGGCAGCACAACTGCACCAACGGGCAATCAATCGGAGCCCGACCCTCATCCAGAAACACTAGCTGTTCCGGGTCTGGACCGCTTATCGCTTCCCGCTACGCGTGCCGACGTGTTCCTTGGCGGAAGGAGTCTAGTTGTAGTAGGTAGTGTGGATCGCGTCAATGGCCACGCCGTTGGCGATCAAGATGACGGCGACCGCGATTCCGGCGAAGACTCGTGGATTGAGCCGGGCCTTGGTGTTCGCGAGGAGGATCAGCGCCGGAAAGGCCAGCGGGATCCAATACCGCCCCTGGCTGTACACCCGGAACCCCTTCCAAAAGGTGGGAACGTCGAGAACGGCTCTCGGCGTTTCGAGAACCCATCCCGCGGCCATGGTGTTGGCGGCACCCGCCGTGACGAACAAAAGAAGCATGCCTCGCGCGAAGCCGGTAAGATTCGTGTCGCGTATTTGCGTTGCGGCCGCCGCTACCAGTAGACCCAAATACAGGAATACGAGCCAATCTGGCAGCGAGACGCTGAGCCATCCGAACTTGCCCACCATCTCTTTCGAGATGGCAAGCATATAATCGAAATCCGTCATCGAATGAACGAAAATCGAAGCGGTTTCCACCGGGTGTTCATAGAAGAACCGCACATTACTGTGAACGTCCACCACCGGCAGCCCTGCTCTCGGCCGCGTGATCCTTTCCTCAGCCAGGCGCTCGAAATTGGGTTGGTTCACATGCTGCCAAAAACCGACGCACAGGACCACAAGAAGCGTATACGCCGCGATCGCTAACCGGCGATTCCGCCGCGAACGGAAACGCGCGGGCGGGATCACCAAAGGCAGAGCAACCACCGCAAGCTGGCTCCTACTCAGCGCGGCCAAGAGAATCAACATTCCCAGTGCGGCATATTGCCGCGTGCCAATCGTCTCGGTTTGCTTCATGAACGCCAACCGGAAGACGTAGGCGCAAAGGAGAAAGGTCAACGCGAAGCCGGTGGAATCGGCCGAGACCGAAGCAGCCTGGTGCATCGCCATCGGCATCAATGCGACGCAAAAAAGAACCCATCGGAAGTCGGGAAGCAAGCGCAAGGCGAAGAACGTCAGCGCGAGATAGGCGGCCAGGTTGCTCACCCGGCTCACATACATCAAGGCCAGTGGCGACAAACCCAAATGACGCCCCGCATTCAGAACGACGGCTGCGGGCACATACGGGAGACAACAGTAGAGGTTCTGGTTGATGAATCCGTCCAGGGACCTTTGCCGAGCGTTTCCCGCCATGACGGACTCGTTGGACGGCATCTTCAGGGAGGACCGCAGCTCGGCGATCGATATCTTCCGACGTGTCTCGAGCCAGCCTGGGAACAGCTCGTTCAACTGCGCGAAGCTCTTCGGCATGTCGATGTCGGGAGAGGCAATGCAGATCCCCCGGGAGACCGAATAGAGGCGGGCGAAATGTTGAATCTCGTCGGCAACCTGCAACGGGGGCATCACGAAGGTGTAGAGCAGCCCGATCGCCAGTCCCAGTACCAAGAACAGAACTGGGAGATGACGGTCAACGTGGCTCGCGGCCTCAGTATAGCTGGCTTCGCGCGCAAAATCGGCGGCCGCCGTCTCTTTCGTGGTGCGTGAATTCCGCCACCTCCACCAATTCCACTTTTTCTTACTCATGATGCGAGGGTCTGAATTGGGTTCAACTTCGTTCGGGTTGCATTTAGCGTCATTCACGATGCCAGCAGGCTAACCCTTTGGTGAATCGCCTTCAAGTCGCCCACATCCCCCAGCGCTGAATGATTCGTGGCTGTCCTTTTAGAGTATCCTCCCTTCTTGGCTAGAGATTTCATACTACGGCAATCTGATCCTAGTTAAGTAAACTGAAGTCGCGGGGCATCGAGAGAGTAGCGAGGTCAAAATGGAAGCAGAGTCTGGGCACCGATTAGATCGCGGAGCCCCCGTGCCCAAACCGCTCAGCTTGGACGACAAAGGCCATCCCAACACCTCGAACGACCCTGAGATCGAGAAGCCCCGGTTACCGGCCACGCTGCCCCCTTTATTGGATATTCCACTCGTCGGACGGTGGTCATCTCATTACTCATACGCCCTCTTGGGAGGGCTGACGATCGCGTGCCTCCTGCCCTTTTCAGGCCGTGCGTTTCACGTAGATGATCCGCTATTCGTTTTGGCCGCACGTCAGATTGTCCGGCATCCTCTCGACCCTTACGGTTTCAACCTCATCTGGAACACCAGCCTGGAACGGATGGCGGACGTCACCAAGAATCCTCCCCTGGCTTGTTACTACGGAGCGGCCGTCGGCCAGGTTGCCGGATGGTCAGAGCGTGCATTTCATATCGCATTTCTTGTGCACCCGCTGGCCCTTGTCCTCGGGACTTACCGCTTGGCGAAGCATTTCACGCGATTTCCACTCTTGGCTGTATTGGCCACTGTTCTGACACCCGGGATCCTCGTGTCGGCGTGTAGCGTGATGTGCGACACGATGATGGTTGCGCTGTGGGTTTGGGCGGTGATTCTGTGGATGGAAGGCCTGCAGCCACGAAAAGCTTGGTATCTGGCGTGGGCCGGAGTTTTGATTGCGGCGAGCGCTCTGACGAAGTATTTCGGGGCGTCGCTGATTCTGCTACTGGCGGCCTACTCCTTTGCGCGTTTGCGTCGTTTGGGAAACTGGGCGTGGTATCTGCTGATTCCCGTCGGCGCGCTGGTAAGCTATGAGCTCTGGACACACGCGCTCTATGGACACGGTCTGCTTGCGAGCGCCGCCGATTATGCGAGGACGCAGCGAGCCTCCCTCCATGCTTCTCGGTTATCGATGGCGTTGGTCGGCCTCAGCTTCACCGGAGGCTGCACACTTTCCGTGCTTACCTTCTGTCCGCTTCTTGCGTGGTCTCGAAAGGCGGCAGGCATCGTTGCGGCCGCCAGTGTCCTGGCTGCCTCCGCGCTTATCTTTGGGTGGGTGGATTTAGGGAAACAGGTCGAGGGACCGGGAGGTGATGCGCTCCGTGCCCAATGGGGGTCGGTAGGCAGCCAGTTGGCTCTCCTTATAGCAGGCGGCCTTTTCACCTTGGCCTTGGCGACTTCCGACTATTGGAATAGACGAAGCCCGGACTCGCTCCTGCTGGGACTCTGGGTTTTGGGCACATTCATCTTCGCCGGCTTCCTAAACCACACGATCAATGCCCGCTCGGTGCTTCCGCTGATTCCCGCCGCTGGGATACTGACCGTGCGGCGGCTGGAAACTGTGCACATCGCGTGGACTCGGAGTCTGATACTGCAAGTGGCTGGCGCACTGATGGTATCTGGTGTTCTGTCGATCTGGGTTGGTAGCGCCGACGCGCGTCTGGCCAACTTGGCGCGTGAGGCTGCCTATAGCGTCCAGTGGCAGACCAGGAACGAAGTTGAGACCCTCTGGCTTGAAGGGCATTGGGGCTTTCAGTACTACATGGAGCAACTGGGGGCTGTGCCAGTGGATGCCCAGGACTTCCAGATTCGCCCCGGCGATCTGGTGGTCGTGCCGGAAAACAACACCACATACGCTGGTTTTCCGCAGGATATGATTTTCCAAATGGTTACAGTCCTGGATTTTGCCAATCCCTCCTGGGCAACGACGATATGTTGGCGGAGGGGTGCCGGTTTCTACTCCTTGGGCCCGTTGCCATTCACATTTGGCCCGGCTCCGCCCGAACATTACTCCCTGCTGCGGGTGAATGGGGTCCGTGAGACGCAAAAGTGACACTGGAGACGACATGCTCGAACCTGGATCCATCCATTTACAGTTGCCTGGAGACAAGAATCGGAAGGTCGCGCGCCCGGCAGGTCAGGATGGTGTGGAGCGGTATTTACCCCTTTTCTTGGTTTGTACCTATCTCCTTATGGGGGCGCAGTTTTTCGGTCTCATCAGGCAGTACGCCGTTAACGTGCTGTTTATGGACCAATGGGACTTTGACGACGCTACGCTGTTCCAACATCACTCTATTTGGGAGATGTTCCGCTGGCAGCACGGGCCGCACCGGCAGGGTCTGGGTGCTCTGTTGCAGAAGCTGATCGAGCCTTGGATTCACTGGAATACCCGTCATGAAGCCTTCTTCATCGGTGCGATTATCTTCAGCGCGGCCGTGCTGGCACTGCTTCTCAAGGTGCGTCTCTACGGCACCATCGGTTACAGCGACGTTATAATCCCCGTACTGTTTCTCACTCCCCTGCAGTATGAAACGCTGGTGGTGACTCCCAATCCAGCGCACGGTTCCTTGCCGTCGCTCCTGATGGTTCTTTATTGCCTGTGCTGGTTAATCCGACCCTATCACTGGAAGTACATTTGCGTTTTGCTAGTGAATTTCTTGTTGATCTACACTGGTTTCGGGCTATTTATCGGTCTCATAACCCCGGCACTGCTTGTTCTCGATTACTACGCAAACGTCCGGCATCTGGCGCCCAAGTATAAGTGGGGTAGCGCCGCGGCCTTGACGTTCTCAATTGCCTCGTTCGCTTCATTCTTTGTCGGGTATAAGTTTCAGCCGGCCGTGGATTGTTTCTCACCCGCACCCGAGAATCCAGTCATGTACCCCTGGTTTGTAGCCATCATGTTTGCCAATGCTGCCGGTCTCAAGATTTTAACTCTTGCAACTCTGATCGGCTCGATCGCATTGGCGTTGTTCATGGTGGGCCTGCTAATTACGGTCAAGAGATTGCTGGCGCAGCGGTCGAATACGTGGCCCCGCGATGCTGCCATCGCCTCACTACTGGCCTACTGCGTGGTCTTTTGCTTCAATACTGCCTATGGACGGCTGTGCCTGGGATTAAATGCCGCAGCGAGTTCGCGATACACGCCGTACGTGGTTCTCGGCTTTTTTGGTTTGTACCTTTATGCTTTGTCGAATCACAGCCGAAACTTACGCGTTTCTTTGGTTTTGGTTTTGCTCGCCTTCGCCATGCTTAGCGCGCGCCCTCTAAACAGCAGTGACACTGGGGTTGAGGAGCTTATAAGTGACGGCAAACGAGCCTGGCGGCAGTGCTACATGGCCCGGCGCGATATTGATGAATGCTACATCCTGACACACTTCATAATCTATCCCAGTCCAGAAGCCACTCGGATGCAGGAAAAACTGGACTTCCTGGAACGCAATCATCTGAATCTCTACGACGCCTCTCAATGACGAGTCCGCTAGCAGTGCAAATCACAATTGGCCGGGCAAACGCCGTCGCAATTTGATCCCGGTAAGAGAGCTGAAAATCGCAGGTCGCGACAGAACAGCGAGGTCGAAGTGGACGAAGAGATCCCAGCAGATCCGTCAGCAGAAAAAAGCACGGGCAATCCATGGCGGTGCTTGTTTTGCTGGCATTTTGTCGTCTTGTTGGCCGTCATTGTTTTCTTTGGAGCGATTCGCTGGCGCCTGCTGGACATGCCTTTGGAGCGCGATGAGGGAGAGTACGCCTACGCCGGCCAACTCATGCTGCAGGGTATTCCTCCCTACCAGCTGGCCTACAACATGAAGTTGCCGGGGACGTATGCGGCTTATGCCGCGATCCTCGCAGTGTTTGGGCAGACGGCTCGCGGAATCCATCTGGGACTCCTGCTCATCAACGCGGTCTCCGTCGTCCTGCTCTATGTGGTCACGGCGCGCCTCTTCGGTACGCTGGCTGGAACCATAGCGGGCGCGAGTTACGCCTTACTCTCCACGCACCAAGGCGTGCTAGGATTTGCCGCACACGCCACTCACTTCGTCGTGCTGGCGGCGCTTGTGGGGCTTATCCTGCTTTTGCGCGCCGAAGAAACGAGACACACAGCTTTTTTCTTCTGGAGCGGCGTGGTGTTTGGCATCGCCTTCCTGATGAAGCAGCCGGGAATTTTGCTGGGCGCATTCGCGTTTTTCTATCTGGCCGTTCAATGTTGGCCGAAGAGTAAGCGCGAATGGGCGCCGTGGGCAAACAGGTTGGGCCTCTTCTTGCTTGGGGGAGTGCTGCCGTTCGCGGTCACCTGTGCTCTGCTCTGGCGGGCTGGCGTCTTCCATAGTTTCTGGTTCTGGACCTTTTCCTATGCGAGTCAGTACGCCGCCGTTCAGCCCCTGCGCGAGGGTTGGGTAGATCTGACGAACAACTTCTCTTACATACTGCGCTTCACCCCATGGCTTTGGGCGCTAGCTCTGTTGGGCATTTCCGCGGTGTTCTGGGATTCCACCGTCCGTCGCTATGCCGTGTTTGTCTTCGGGCTGTTGGTGTTTTCTTGCGCCGCAGTGTGTCTCGGCTTTTATTTCCGGCCGCACTATTTCGTCGTGATGATGCCCGCGGCTGCCATTCTCATCGCGGTCGCGGTTACTTCTGCCGTCCGCTTGTTCACTACGAACTTCACCGGGCGCTGGATTCGCGTTCTTCCAGTGATAGCGTTTGCCGCCGCGTGGGGCCTGGCGATTCAGCGCAATGCCGGCTTCTACTTCGAACTCACCCCGGTCCAAGCATGCCGCTTATGCTATGCCGCGCATCCGTTTCCGGAAGCGGCGCCAGTCGCTGAGTATCTGCGCCAGCATACTGCGCCGGCCGACACCATCATGGTGTTTGGGTCGGAGCCGGAGATTTACTTTTACGCGCATCGCCATTCCGCCAGCGGCTATATCTACACCTACAGCCTAATGGAAGACCAGGCTTATTGGCTCGCCATGCAGAAGCAAATGATTCAGGAAGTCGAGGCCAGCCGGCCTGCGTACGTGGTGTTCGTCAGTTTCTGGGGTTCCTGGGTGGTCCGTCCCGGGTCCCCTCAACTTAGTGCCTTTAACCCTTGGATGGAGCAGTACGTTGCCGACGGCTTTGAAGATGTCGGCTTAGTCGAACTGGCTGATCCGGGGCCGCGCTATCCCAACGGCATGGCAGAAGCTGACATGATCGAACATGCCAATCTGGAGTCCCGCTATTTCTGGGGCAATGAGGCCGGCAGACATAGCCGGCCGGGCTTCGAAGTTCGCATCTTCAAGCGAAAGGGCTGAGACATTTTAGGGGAGAAAACAGCGAGGTCAAAATGGAAGTGCCCTCCAGGCACCGATTAAGTTACGAGCGGCTTGGCCTTTTTGTCTACGCTTTAGCCATGCTTGCGGGCCTGTCGGTCTGGTTTTTGTCGATCCGAGCACCGCTATGGCTGGATGAAACCGGTTCGTACTGGACCATTTCGGGCGGCTTCCGCCAGATCTGGGGGAGATCCGTAGAAATTAACTCCTTCCCCGCGTATTTCTACATACTGTGGATCACGAATGCAGTCTTCGGCAGCAAGGAAATTGTGCTGAGGATTCCTTCGATCCTCGCCATGCTCGCTGCTGTATACGTTTTCTACCGGAGCGCGAGGCAGTTGTTTGCCCTGGACGTAGCCTTGATCGCGACCATTTTGTTCATTCTCGACGGCCGAGTTGCGTTTGCCGCCATCGACGTCCGCCCGTACGCGTTTGCCCTGCTCATCACCAACTTAGCGATCTTCAGTTTCACGCGCTGGTTGAAGACAAAAAAGGTCTCCTATGCTGTACTGCTTGGCATTACCTCCGCTGGCATCTTCTATTTTCATTATTTGTTCGGCATCTGCATTGCTGTTGCTTTTGTGATTGCTTACTTCACTGATGCTAACGTCATGGGTCGATGGCGTTCATCTTCTGCGGATCTGAGACAACTAGGGATCGGTGTAGGCTGCTTCGCACTGCTCATGGTTCCCGTGTTGTCGAGGCTCTGGCATCTGCACCAGACGAGAGACACGCACATTTTCGCTGACCCGCCTACATTCACACTCTTCCGGCAAGCACTTGGCTTCGCCCTCATGCCAGGCTCGTCTCCCGTGGCGTCCGGCGTTGTCTCACTTGTTCTTCTAGGAGTAGTCTTTGTCGCGGCGTTAACGCGCAAGCTCTCCATACCGGACAGCAGGAGTGTCCGGCACTTCATCCTGTGTGCGACATTGGCGCTTGTTCCGTCTGTGATCCTGTACGGGGTTTCGATCACCACGCCACTCCATGTTTTTATCAATCGGTATGAGGCCGTTGCTGCTCCCGGGATCGCCTTGTGTTGGGCGTGGAGTTTCGGCCTGATCGATTCGCGGCTGCTTCGCGT
>Ga0181530_10002217_pt1 | contig 23381 bp, 20 predicted proteins | sample PEATcosm2014_Bin_42_FD_119769 | JGI IMG/M metagenome (GOLD analysis project Ga0181530, IMG submission 119769) | Peatland microbial communities from MTU Mesocosm Facility, Houghton, MI, USA - PEATcosm2014_Bin10_60_metaG | ecosystem: Environmental > Terrestrial > Soil > Wetlands > Peat | place... | reverse complement strand
CGCGTGGGCCGGCAAGACCCCATGCACCAGAACGCGCCCGGCCGGCAGCACCTCGGGCCAATGGTCCCAATCCTCTTGTGTCGGCAAAAGCCCATGCACCAGAACGCGCCCGGCCGGCAGCACCCCGGGCCAATGGTCCCGATCCGCGTGGGCCGGCAAAAGCCCATGCACCAGAGCGCGTCCGGCCGACAGCACCCCGGGCCAATGGTCCCAATCCGCGTGGGCGGGCAGAAGCCCATGCACCAGAACGCGCCCGGCCGACAGCACCCCGGGCCAACGGTCCCGATCCGCGTGGGCCGGCAAAAGCCCATGCACCAGTGCAGCCCTGCGGTGTCGCCGACCCCCGTGCCGTACGTGCATCACTCCTGTGGCCCGCCGTGACGCTCCGCAAGCCGGCATGGTCGGGCTCGACCCGGCGCCATCTGCGCACGGCTGGCCGGGGGCGGACGGCCGGAACCGGGACAAGTCCGGGCATGACGGGTGGAACCGCATGGCGAAACGCAGGCACAGCCCCGCGTCTCAGCCAACGCGCCGCAATCTCCAGCACAGCAAAACGAGACGCCCGTGAGACGGTCCGGGCCCTACGCCGGCAGCGTCACCGTCGCCTTCGCGCCCCCGGTGGGCCGGTTCGCCAGCACCACATCCCCCCCATGCGCGCGCATGATGTTGCGCGCGATCGGCAGCCCCAGCCCGACCCCACCGGTCTCGCGGTTGCGGCTGGGCTCGCCGCGATGGAACGGCTCGAACACCCGCTCCAGGTCGCCCGGCGGAATCCCCGGGCCATCGTCCTCGATCTCGATCGTCAGCATTGCCCCGGCCGCACCGACCGACACCGGCGGGACCAGCCGCACCCGCGCCCCGCCGCCGTACATCACCGCATTCGCGATCAGGTTGGTCAGCGCCCGCTTCAGCGCCAGCGGCCGGGCGCGCACCGTCCAATGCGGCGGCCCCTCGTATGCCAGGTTCGGCGCCGCTTCGGGCCGCGCATCGCCCGCCTCGTCCAGCAAGGTCCGCAGCAGCTCCGCCATATCCAGCGCCGAGACCGCCTCGCCGGTGCGCGCGTCGCGGCCGAACACCAGGGTGGCGGAGACCATCGCCTCCAGCTCCTCCAGGTCCGCCAGCACCTTGCCGCGCTGCTCGTCGTCCTCGATGAACTCGGCACGCAGCTTCAGGCGGGTGATCGGGGTGCGCAGATCGTGGCCGATCGCGGTCAGCAGGTCGGTGCGGTCCTGCACGAAGCGGCGGATGCGCGCCGCCATGGTGTTGAAGGCGGCAGCGGCGATGGCGACCTCCAGCGGCCCGTCCTCCGGCAGCGGCGGGGCGTTCACGTCGCGGCCCAGCGCCTCGGCGGCGGCGGCGAGCGTGCGCACCGGCGCGGTCAGCCGGCGCACCGCCCACAGCGTCAGCCCGGCCGCCACCACGGTCATCAGCAGGAAGGCGGCGAGAAACGTCGGTGAGTGCCACGGCCGCACCGGCTCCAGCGCCGCGGTGACGTTCAGCCACTCACCGTCGGGCAAGCGCAGACCGATGACGACGCGGCCCATGTCGGGTCCGCCGAGGAATTGCAGGTCGCGCCAGCGCTGCGGCCCGGGCACTCCGACGAAGTTCATGCTGACGCGGAACAGCCGCTGCACCGGCAGCGGCATCGGCGGCAGATCGGTGACGGGCGGGTCCTTGCTGAGTTCGGCGGTCAACCCGGGGCCGCGATGCAGCTCCGCCAGAACCTCCTCGCGCTGTTCCGGCGTTGTCAGCACGACGGTGCGATACAGCCCGACGACCCGCAAGGCGAGTGTGCGGGCCTGCCCCAGCCGCTGCACGTCGATGCGATCCATCGCGTGAATGGCCAGCCCGGCCACCTGGACGAGGATGAGCCCGACCAGCAGAACGAAGGCTGTGCGGGCCGCCAGGCTGCGCGGCCAAAGTCGGAGAATCACGCGTGCTCCACCGTCGCCGCCAGGACATAGCCGCCGCCGCGCACCGTCTTGATGAGCTGAGCGTTGCGCCCGTCATCCTCCAGCTTGCGGCGCAGACGCGAAATAGCGACGTCGATCGCGCGATCGAACGGGCCGGCCTGCCGGCCCCGCAGCAGGTCGAGCAACATGTCGCGGGTCAGCACACGGTTGGCCCGTTCGACCAGGGCCACCAGCAGGTCGTATTCGCCGCCGGTGAGCGCCACCTCGACGCCGTCCGGATTGAGCAATCGGCGGCGCGCCGGCTCCAGGGTCCAGCCGGCGAAGCGCAACGGCCGGCTGCCGTTCTCGTGGCGTGGCCCGATGCTGTCGCCGACACGGCGCAGCACGGCGCGGATGCGGGCGAGCAATTCCCGTGGGTTGAACGGCTTGGGCACGTAGTCGTCGGCGCCGAGTTCCAGGCCGATGATGCGGTCGGTCTCCTCGCCCATGGCGGTGAGCATCACGATCGGCACATCGGACTGGCTGCGCAGCCAGCGGGCAAAATCGAGTCCCGGCTCACCCGGCAGCATGAGGTCGAGCACGACGAGCTGGTAATGGCCGTTGGCCCAGGCCCGGCGCGCCTCCCGCGAGTCGCGCACGGCGGTGACGCGAATCCGGTGCTTTTCCAGGAATCGCGCGAGCAGGTCGCGGATTTCCCGGTCGTCGTCCACCACCATGATGTGCGGCGGCTGGTCCATACGGGGCAGAATACGCTAGATTCGGCTGCTAGGGCAGGGCGCGTTGCAATCCGTTGCATTTCGTCGCCCGCCCGGCGCAGTCCGCTAACCTGGCGGGTCTATCTAGAGGGGGCACTCACGCTTCCGGGAGACAATAAACGATGCGTAAGACCTTGCTCGCTGCCGCCGCGGCTTTCGTGATCGGCGGCGCCACTGTCGGCAGCCTGATCAGCTACGCCCAGCCAGCACCGCCGCCCGGGCCTGGGCCGGGAATGGAGGGACCCGGGCGGGCCCACCCCGGGCCCGGGCCGATGGGATGGATGCAGCATTGGCGGGAGCACCATCATCCGATAGCGCCGGGCACCTTCGCGCTGGTGTTTCGCCAGGCCGACCGCAACCTGAGCCCGCCGGACGTGCAGAAGATCGTCGAAGGGTTCCTGCTGTGGCGCGGCAATCACACCTGGAAGGTGATCAACGTGGCGGCGGCGCCCGACGGCGCGATCGGCTTCGCGCTGGCGACGCAGGAGGGCTCGGTGATCGCGCGCTTCACCATGGACCCGCATAGCGGGCGGGTGACCCGCGTCGGGTGAGACGGCTCCGCCGCGGGACGGGCGGGTGCCGATCCAACCGGCTTTCCTGCGGCGATCGCCACGGTCAGGCAGCAAGCCACGGCGCCCATACCGGGCGGTCGTGGGCTGGCGGCCGTGTCGCAGCGCTATCCAACGATCCCGTATTGACCGACGCTAAGCACGTAGGCGTCCCGCCGGGACGTGATCGGGAGGTAGCCAAACCGCTCCATCCAGGGTCGCAGACGCCGTTCGACGGTCAGCACCTGCTGATCGGCAAGCTCGCGGCGCCATCGGCCGACCTCCGCATCGCGTCCGGCATGATGCTTATGCCAGCCTGAGGCCCCATCGTAGGTATCCCACTGCCCCGTCATCTCATCGAACATGCTGTTCGCCGTGGCGAGCGTCTCAAGATTGGCGATGAACGCATCCACCGCATCTCTGCGCAACCTCTCGAATATGCGCCTGCATTCGCTTTCGGAAAGCGTTCCGGGAAACGTTGCAGCGATACGCTCGACCGTGCCCGGGTCATCAAAGAATCGGTCTTCGAATTTGAGCAATACGGATCGGCGGTGCGAGACGAAGCGGGCACACGCCCACGCGGATACCTCCGTCACCCGCAGCGCGAAGTCGAAGGGTGCCTTGTTGTGCCGCATCAGGGATGCGACGGCGTCGCGAGGGTCACGGATGGTGATGATGATGGCCCTGGCCCGACGGCCGAGTTCACGCGCCGCCGGCGTACCGTGGGTCTTGACCACCAAGGTTGCCGAATTGTCGTCGCACTTGGGAATCGCGTCGGCCACGAAGACCGGCATGACAGGTCTGGTTGGCGCAACGGTCCCGGCAATCTGCTGCACCACGTTGAACGTCCATGTGGATGCAGACGCGTACATGCCGAGACAGCAGAACATGGCAACTTCCGGTGGGTAAGCGCTTCTCAGGCGGAGTTTACGGCTTTGCGGCCCGTGGCGCCAATCCGTCGTACGCTTGACCACGCATGGCGCTGGCGCGGCTTCTTGCCAGCCGCTAGCTGTCTCGGGTAGCCCGGCCATGGATGGTGTGCCCATGACGTCTGGCCCGGTGCCACTGTCACACCAGACCGGATGAGATGTAAGGGGGAAGCATGGAAGACCACGGGCCGCTGCTGACGCTGCCGTACCGGCCGCCTGCGCTGGCAATGGCGGGCGGCGCGACGGTCCCTACATCTGCACCACGGAGCCCAGGGTAAATGTCACCTGTCCGGGCGGGTTCTCGCCGATCCGGAGTGTCGTTTTGCTCGGGAAATGGTAGGGCGGAACCGGCAGGTTGTACGGTGCCGGCACACCCGAATAAACCCGGCCCGCCAGATCGTATTTCGAGCCGTGGCACGGGTAGAAATAGCCGCCTGGCCAGTTCGGCGCCGGCGTCGAGGGATCCGGCTGTGGCAGGTATGACGGCAGACAGCCGAGATGCGTACAGATACCAACCAGGACAGCGAACTCCGGATTGATCGAGCGGTGCCAGTTCTCCGCATAGGGCGGCTGCTGACGCGCAGTCGAATTCGGGTCGCTCAGCCGGCTCAGCAGTGCCGGTTCCTGCAAGATCTTGAGCGCGGCTGGCGGACGATTGACGATCAGGATCGGCGTGCCGCGCCAGCGAACGATCACCTGCTGGCCCGCCGCGATCTTGCTGAGGTCGATGTCCATCGGCGCACCGGCGGCGATCACGTCCGCCGCGGGGTTCATGGAATCGATCAGGGTCCAGGCGAAGGCAGCCGTGCCGATGGCGGCCGCGGCCCCGGTAACCAGCTTCAAGAAGTCACGGCGTTGCGCCGGGTGGCCGGTGGCCATGGTTTCCGCGGACATGTTCCAACAACGGCGTGGCAGACTGTTGGTTCGATTGCCGCTCGATGATCTTTGCTTCATCCGAAGCCGCAGCGAAACGGAACCGCCGCCGGCCGGTATCGTCGGCATTCCTGGGTGCAAGCGGCAAAGTCCCGGATGGCGGGCGCTCGCCCGCCATGCCGAGGGCCAGCCGCCGCAGCGTCACCCTTTACGGCGTCTGGTATTACCTGTCGGCTGGCGGCTCCGGCGCGCGTGCGATGCCACTCGTTTCCAGCGCGTGGGCGACGCGCAACGCGACCGCCTCGCGCCACGGCGCGGCGATGACCTGCACGCCGATCGGCAGACCGCCGGGCAATGGCACCGGCACCGCGACGACCGGCAGGCCGCTGAATGACACCGGCTGGGTGTAGATGCCGATATTCGGCCGCAGCGGCAGTTCCCGCCCGTCCAGCACGAAGGTCTTCTGCCCAATCCGCGGCGCGACACAGGGCGTTGCCGGCGCCAGGATGACATCGACCGCGTCGAACAGCCGGAGCACCGCATCGCGGTACCAGCGGCGGAATTTCTGCGCCTGGGCGACGATCGCCGCCGGAATGAGCGCGCCGGCGATCAGCCGGTCCCGCACGTCCGGATCGAAGTCCGCCGCCCGCGCGCGCAGCCGTGGCAGATGCAGCGCCGCCCCCTCACTCGCGGTGATCACATACGCCGCAGCGCGGGCGCGCGCCGCCTCGGGCCACGTGATCTCACGCATCGCGTCCAGCGCAGTCGCGACGGAGTCGAGCGCCGCCAACGCCTCCGCCGCAGCGCCGGCGCGGAAGTAGCCGCCGGCGCGGACGATGCGCAGGCCGGCGATGCCGTCATGCAGCGCAGGCGTCGCAGGTTCCGCCGCACGATCCACGCAGACCGGATCATGCACATCGGCCCCCTGCATCGCGTCGTAGGCCAGAGCCAGGTCGGCGGTACACCGCGCCAAGGGGCCGAGATGGTCCAGACTCGAGACGAACGGAAAACTCCCGGCGCGGGACAGCCGGCCATAGGTCGGCTTCAGGCCGAACACCCCGCAGAACGACGCCGGGACGCGGATCGAGCCATTGGTGTCGGAACCCAACGCGAGCGGCACCAGCGCACCGCCGACCGCCGCGCCCGAACCTCCGGACGAACCGCCGCTCATGCGCGTGTTGTCGTGCGGATTGCGCGACGGCCCATCATGCGCGTTCTCGCCGGTAAAGTCGTAGGCGTACTCGCCCATGTTCAGCACGCCAATCAGTACGGCACCCGCGGACTCCAACCGCGTTATCAACGTTGCATCCGCCGTGGCGGCCGGGCGATCACGGTTGATGCGCGAGCCGGCCAGCGTCGGCAGGCCGGCCACGTCGATCAGGTTCTTCACCGCGAACGGCACGCCAGCGAGTGGCCCGACCGACCCGCCCGCCGCCACCGCCGCGTCGATCGCCGCGGCGCGCGCCCGTGCACGTTCGGCGGTGACCGCGGTGAAGGCGTTCAGCACCGGGTTGCGAGCGGCAATGCGCTCCAGCGCCTGCGCCACGACATCGGTCGCGCGCCGTCGCCCGGCGGCAACGTCGGCGGCAATGCGTGCGGCGGTGTCACTGGTCATGGAAGGCTCTATTGGCATGGCCTGACCAGCCAAACCGGCATGCCGGCGCAGGCCGCCATCCACGACTTGGTCGATGCTCGCACGAAAGCTGTGGGTGGCGTGGCGCCACCGGCCATGAGGTGCGGTGCGTCCCGCCTTGCTCTTGAGACAAGCGACGCGGATCGGATGTTGCTGCTCATGCCGAGAACACCGGCGCCGGATCGGTCTCGTCCGGCAATGGGAAATCGAGCACGAGGCGCGCAAGATCGAACGAAACCCCGAGCTGCTGCCGGATCGCATCCCGCCATTCCGGCCGCACGGGAATGCCAAGCAATACCGTGCCGGCAGCGATATAAGCGTCGAGATCCATCGGGTCATTCATCGGCGGTCCCCCTCGCTCGCCCGCAGCCACGCGCGCCAGCCTCCGAAGCGTGTGATGTCGGGCGCGTCTGTCACGCCGGCCGCCTCCGCAATGAAGCCGAGGCATGGGCCGTCGTGCAATTCCACCATGCCGAACCCGAGCGGCGGCGGCACCTGCGCCAGCAAAGCCCCGATCGAAGCGGTCGGCAGCGCCCAGATCTCACCAGCGATTGCCGCGCCATCCGCGGCGCGCAGCATGCCCGGACGATTGCCCAGCGCGTACAGGCGATACATCGGTGCCGTGGCCGCGGCGCGAACAAACCGGCCGCCCAACCCGATGATCTGATGGTTCAGCGTCAGGCCGCCCATATGCGCGCCGATGCAGAACAGCGCGGTCTCGTCCGCCGCGAGCGGATCGGGTTCGGCAACCGCCGGTAACGGCCGACCGGTGGCGCCGACCGTGGTGGCGAACGCACGGTGCAACGCATCCGCCAGGCCGGCGAGGCGTCCTTCCGACCATGCCGGCCCGAGCAATGTGACGCCCACCGGCAAGCCGTCGGCGCCAAATCCCGCGGGCACGGCGAAACCGGCCAGATCGCAGATATTCACAAAGTTGGTGAACGTGCCGAGGTGTTTGTTCAGGCCGATCGGATCCTCGTGCACCGCGGCCAGGGTCGGACAGAACGGCGCCGTCGGCAGCAACAAGGCGTCGTAGGTCTGGAACAAACGCTCCGCGGCCCGCTTTGCCCCGGCAAGGCGATGGAAGGCATCGAAAGCGTCCACGCTGTAACGGGTGAAGCCGCTTTGCAGGATGTCGCGCGTCACCGGATGCAGAATCTCGGGCTGCTCTTCGAGCACCGACCGGAGAGCCGCGGTGCGTTCAGCGACCCACGGACCATCGTAGAGCAATCGGGCGATTTCCAGGAATGCCGCGATGTCGATGGTTTCCGCGTGCAAGTGGTGCGCGGCAGCTTGATACTGAACGATCGTTTCTGCTTCACATAGCTCAACCACATCGGCCATCGCGACGCGCAGGTGGCCCGGCGCCGCGCCACGCCGCAAATGGGCGAAGGGGGCACGCCGCGAATAGGCGTCGTCGGGGTCGAAGCCGGCGATGACGCGCTGCACGGCCAGTGCTTCATCCACCGAACGGGCGAACACCGATACCGTGTCCACCGATCGGCAGGCCGGCACCACGCCGCGCGTCGGCACACTGCCGACGGTCGGCTTCAACCCGACGATGTTGCCGAAGGCCGCGGGCACGCGACCGGAGCCGGCGGTATCCGTGCCCAACGCGAACGGCACAATGCCAGCCGCCACAGCGCAGGCCGAACCCGATGACGATCCCCCGGGAACGCGCAGTGCGTCGAACACGTTGCGTGGGATGCCGTACGGCGAACGCGTGCCTACCAGGCCGGTCGCGAACTGATCGAGATTGGTTTTGCCGAGCAAGATGGCGCCGGCATCGAGCAAGCGTTGCACGGCCGGCGCGGTGGTATCGGCGCTGTAGGCGAAACCGGGACAGGCGGCGGTGGTCGGCAGGCCGGCAACGTCGATGTTGTCCTTCACGGCAAACGGGACGCCCCACAGGGGACGGCCACGCGGGCCTTCGGCGTGCAACGCGCGCGCCTGCGCCCACACAACCTCATCCGGCAATCGCGTAATCCAGATCGCAGGGTCGTCATGCACACGGTCCGCGGCGAATGCTGCCTCGACCGCTTCGGCTCGAGTCACGCCGCCTCCTTCACGTGGTCGGCGTGCAGCAGCGCCGCGAGCCTGCGGCGGATCGCATTGAACTCCGGCGAGGACACGTCGCGCGGACGTTGCAACACGATAGGCTCTTCGGCGACGATGCGCCCGGGGCCAGGCGACATCACCACGACGCGGTCGGCGAGAAAGATCGCTTCCTCCAACGAGTGTGTCACGAACACCACCGACAATTCGGTGGCGCGCCAAATTGCCAGCAACTCGTCCTGCAAGCGTTCGCGCGTCATCGCATCCAGCGCACCGAACGGCTCGTCCATCAGCGCGAGATGCGCGTCGTTCGCCAGCACGCGCGCGATCGCGACGCGTTGCTTCATGCCGCCGGAGAGTTGGTGCGGATACACGTCGGCGAAGCGCTCCAGCCCCATCATGGCAATGAACCGCTCGGCGATCCGCGCGACGTCGGCCTTCTTCTTACCCCGCTCGGCGGGGCCGAAGGCGATGTTGCCGCGCACCGTCAGCCAGGGAAACAGGCCGTAATCCTGGAACACCATGCCGCGGTCCGGACCAGGGCCGGTGACCGGTTTGCCACGCATCACCACGTCGCCCTCGGTTTGGTGTTCGAAGCCGGCGATCATGCGCAGCAGCGTGGATTTGCCGCAACCGGAGGCACCGATCAGGCAGACGAACTCGCCGCGCTCGATGATGAGATTGGCGCCGCGCAGCGCCTGGATGCCGCCCGGATAGGTTTTCGATGCGTTGCTGACGCGCAGCAGCGGCTCAACCATGCAGCGGACTCCAGGCCAGCAGGCGGCGCCCGAGCAGCTGGATCGCCAGATCGGAGAGGAAGCCGGCGAGACCGATCACCGCCATGCCGGAGATGACGATCTCGGTGCGGGAAAGCTGCCGCGCGTCCATGATCATCGCGCCGAGGCCGGTCTGCACGCCGGTCATTTCGCCGACGACGATCACCACCCAGGCGAAGCCGAGGCCGACGCGGAGGCCGGTGAACATGCCGGGCAGCGAGGCGGGCAGGACCACTTTCGGAAACAATCGCGCCGGCGAAACGCCGAGCATCTGGGCGGCCTCGAACAGGCGTGGCTCGACGCTGCGCACCGCGAATACGGTGTTGACGAGGATCGGGTAGAAGGCGCCGAGCGCGACCAGGAAGAACGCCGAACGCGGGCCGAGACCGAAAATGATCATCGACAGCGGCAGCCACGCGGTGACCGGGACCGGTCGCAGAAGTTGCAAGCTGGGCTCGAGCAAGTCACGCACGATGGGCAGGCGGCCGATCAGCATGCCGAGCGGCAGGGCGACCGCGGCGGCGAGCAGAAACGCACCGTAGACGCGGCTGGCGGAGGCGATCAGGTCGGTGAGCAACATCTGGCTGAACGCGTCGTCGTTGATGCCGCCAAAGGCAAGATCCCAGAGGGCGACACCCACCGCCGCGGGCGGCGGGATCAGCCCGTCGGGGTTTCCCCGCGTGCCAAGCCACCAAAGTACCAGCAGCAGCAACGGAACAAGGCAGGCACGGGCATGCCGCCCGCAGCAAACCTCTCTCGCTACGCGGGAGAGGTCGCGGAGCGAAGCGACGCGGGTGAGGGTGATCGGGGCGGCACGCTGCACCCTCACCCCGCCCTCTCCTGCGCCACGGGAGAGGGAGTCTGTCGCACCGTCCACCATCACGCCCCCTGCGCCAGCGCGTCGGAGAAGCGCGTGTCGAAGAAGCTGGAAAAATCCGGCAGGGTTCGGATCTGCTTCAATTCCAGCATGTGATCCGCGTAGGTCTTGCCTTCGGCGATCATTTCCGGCGACATCCGCCAGTTCAGCTCGACATTCTTCACCGAGAGCGCCACCGCTTCCGGCTTCATGCCGAGCTTCGCAACCGTCATTGCGGCCATTTCGTCGAGATGCGACATGGCGTAGGTGCTCGCCTGCTTCTGCAAGGTCAGCACCAGGCGCGCCAGCTCCGGCTTGTCCGCCAGCATTTCGCGATGCGCGGCGAGGATCATGTTCAGGCTGCCCATCGGCGTCGAATACGGATATTCGACGATCTTGCCGACGCCGCTGGCCAGCGACAGGCCGGGCCCCGGCTCGGCACCCACATAGGCGTCCACGTCGCCACGCGCGAGCGCAGCCGGCATCTCGCTGAACGACACGCGCACCGACTCCACGTCGTGGATCGTCATGCCTTCCATGTGCAGCCGCTCGAGAATGAACACTTCCTGGGTCGAGCCGGGCCAGATGGCAACCCGCTTGCCTTTCAGGTCCTTCAATGTGGCGATCGGCGAATCCTTGCGGGCAACCACCGCCATGCCCTTGTTGCAGGAGGAACCGAACACGACGACCGGCTCGTGCGCCGCCGCACCGAGGATCGCCGCGGCGATGCCGAATGTCCCGAAGTCCACCGATTTCGTTACGACGGCTGATTTGCCATCCGTCGGGCTTTCGAACGGTATGATCTCGATGCGGTAGCCCGCCGGCACGAAGCGTTCATAAAACCACGGCGTGATGGAGTGGATCAGTTTGAGCGCGCCAATGCGGATGGTGACCGTGTCGGCGGCCGCTGGGCGTGCGCGCAACACGACCGGAGCGGCGAGGGCGGCGGCGAGGAAGCTGCGTCGGCTGCGGATCACGCGGTGTTCTCCTTTCTGGCAAAAGATGCGGCGCGTCTTCATGCGGCCAGATCCGTTGAGCGTCGGGGTAAGCGTCGACCGCTCAGCGCTCTCCGCGGCGGCGGCAAGGACGGTGGCGGAGGGCAAGGCTCCAGGCTCCCGGACGGTGACCCGGAGACGCGGTTGCGCCCGCCGGCCGCGGCCGCAGCCCGCGGACCGCAGGAGTGCCTTGGGAGCGCGGCAGTCGCAGATGAATATTGACCGGGAGCAGCGAGGATTTTGTGCATTTTGGCGGCAACAAGCCTAGAGAGCGGGCAGACGACGGCAGTGTGGCGAGACGAAATGCTGGTGTCATTCGCACTCGTGATCGCCAACCGGCTCAATGCAGGAAGCAGGCCAGGACGATCGGGCGAGAAGTTGAACGGTCTGTCGCGCCAGGGTTGCGGGAGTGCTTCGCCGTGGGGAGGGCTACCGCGCGGGGTAACTAACCAGGTAGTGAATGGTGATCTTCATTAACTGGTTAGTTAAGCCGCCCCGAAAGCCCGGTCGAGAGCCCGCCACCACGACAGCAGGCCCCGTGCTATCCCGCCCGCGGGAAGAACCGGTTCTCAGGACGCGGCAGGCCGAGGTTCTCCCGCAGCGTCGTCCCCTCATAGTCGCGCCGAAACAGTCCGCGCCGCTGCAATTCGGGCACCACGCGATCGACGAAATCGTCGAGCCCGCCGGGAAGGTAGGGGAACATGACGTTGAAGCCGTCGCACGCCTCCGACAGCAGCCATTCCTCCATCTGGTCGGCGATCATCTGCGGCGTGCCGAGTATCGCCGGCCCGCCATAACCGCCGAGCCGCAAGGCGAGCTGCCGCACCGTAAGGCTTTCCCCCCGCGCCAGGGCGATGGCACGCTCGCGTCCGCTCTTGCTCGCATTGGATTCCGGAATCTCCGGCAACGGGGCGTCCGGATCGAACCGCGACGCATCGTGGCCCAGCGCGATGGACAGCGAGGCGATGGCGCTGTCGTAGTGCACCAGGCTGTCGAGCAAAGCCCGCTTTTCCTGTGCCTCGGCGAGCGAGTCTCCGACGACGACGAACGCGCCGGGCAAGATCTTCAAATGATCCGGGTTGCGGCCGAGCCGTGCCATGCGGCCCTTCACATCGGCATACAAGGCGCGCGCCCCCGCCAGATTGCCCGTTCCGGCAAAGATCACCTCGGCGGTTTCCGCCGCAAGCTGGCGCCCGTCATCCGATGCGCCGGCCTGCACGATCACCGGCCAGCCCTGGACAGGACGGGCGATATTGAGCGGACCGCGCACCGAGAAGTAGCGACCCTTGTGGTTCAGCACATGCATCCGGTCGGGATCGAAGTATTCGCCGGTTTCGGTGTTGCGGATAAACGCGTCCTCGGCCCAACTGTCCCACAAGCCGGTGACGACATCGTAGAACTCGCGGGCGCGACGATAGCGCTCGGCGTGCTCCATATGTTCTTCCAGACCGAAGTTCAGCGCCGCATCCGGGTTGGAGGTGGTGACGATGTTCCATGCCGCCCGCCCTGCACTGATGTGGTCGAGCGACGCAAAGCGGCGCGCAACGTGGTATGGCGTATCGAACGTGGTCGAGCCGGTGGCAATGAGGCCGATGCGATCGGTAACCATGGCCAGGGCGGAGAGCAGGGTGAACGGTTCGAAAGAGGTGACGGTGTGACTGCGCTTGAGGGCAGCAAGCGGCATGTTGAGCACGGCCAGGTGATCGGCCATGAAAAATGCGTCGAACTTGCCGCGCTCCAGCGTGCGGATGAAGCGCTTCAGGTGGGAGAGGTTGAAGTTGGCATCCGGGAAGGCGCCCGGATAGCGCCAGGCAGCGGTGTGGATGCTGACCGGGCGCATGAAGGCGCCGAGGCGAAGTTGGCGAGCTGGGTGCATGGGAACCTGGTCCGTTGGGGCAAGCGTAGCAGGCTGGGACGCGAGGAAAAGGGCCGCAGGCAGGAGCCCGTTTGAGCGGGACGGATGATCCCCGGCACGGGTGGATTGGTTCACCGGGCCAAGGCCAACGATCGAACGGCAGATGGCGAAACGCGCTTCTGGCGGGATTCCCGGGACACTCCTTCGGGCAACCTCCCGCGATCAACGTCGGTACGCGGGTTGCCTGTTCAACACGCGAACCCCGGACATTAACATTCGCAGAAGGCCGGCGCCAACGGCGACCGCGTCGTGCAGTTGCGGGCCAGAGTGCCTTGAACTCCATTGCCTCCGCCGCCATAAGCCACACCACGCGCCATGTCGTACCGCCGCGTATAATGCTGCCGTGGCACTTTTGGGAGAACTTTCGATGCCGACCTGCTTGATCACCGGCGTGACCGGTCAGGATGGCGCTTACCTGTCCCAACTGATGCTGCAAAAGGGCTACCGGGTCATCGGTTTGCTGCGCCGCTCGGCTTCCTCCGACCAGGTTGGGGAGCGTCTGCGCTGGCTCGGGATCCTCGACGACGTGGAACTGGTCGATGGCAATCTCATCGACCTCTCCAGCCTGATACGCATCCTTCAGAAGTACCAGCCAGACGAGGTGTACAACCTCGGCGCACAAAGCTTCGTCGCCGCGTCCTGGAACCAGCCACTGCTCACTGGCCAGGTGACGGGCCTGGGGGCCGCCAATATGCTCGAGGCGGCGCGGATCGTCCTGCCGCAGACACGCTTTTATCAGGCATCTTCGTCGGAAATGTTCGGCCGCGTGCAGGCACCGCAACAGAACGAGACAACACGGTTCTATCCCCGCTCGCCCTACGCCATTGCTAAAGTCTATGCCCACTGGATGACTGTCAATCACCGCGAGAGCTTCGACATGCATGCCTCCTGCGGGATCCTGTTCAACCACGAGAGCCCGCTCCGCAGCATCGAGTTTGTCACCCGCAAGATCACCGACGGCGCGGCACGTATCAAACTTGGGCTGGCGCGGGAGCTGTCGCTCGGCAACCTTGAGGCACAGCGCGATTGGGGACACGCACGCGATTATGTCGGCGCCATGTGGCTGATGTTGCAGCAGAAGACCGCCGACGATTATGTCATCGCCACCGGCCGCACCACATCGGTGCGCGAGTTCTGCCGGATCGCCTTCGCCTATGCCGGACTGAACTATGAGGACCACGTCGTCACCCGTCACGATTTGACCCGCCCGGCGGAGGTCGATGTTTTGCTCGGCGACGCCAGCAAAGCGCGGCGTACGCTTGGCTGGACGCCAACCATTGCGCTGGAAGACATGATCTCCGAGATGGTGGAGGCTGATCTGGCCCGCCATGGTGCACGGCCGAAAGCGTAACATGACCGTCCCGCCCGACCGCATCCTGCTCACGGGAGCGTCAGGCTTCGTCGGCCGCCATCTGACCGCTGCGCTGTCGGCCGCCTATCCCGATGCCACCCTGATCACGCCGGCGGTCGACATTCGGGATGCAGCGGCGATTGCGGCCGCGGTCGAGGATGCCTCGCCCGAGATTTGTTTTCATCTGGCGGCGGTGTCGAGCGTTGCCGCGGCGGCGCGGGACGAGGATCTGACGTGGCAGGTCAACCTGCACGGCACCCTGCATCTCGCGCGCGCCATCCGGCGGCACGCGCCAAACTGTGTCATGCTGTTCGTGTCGAGTGCCGACGCCTATGGCAGTTCGTTCCGCGCAGGCAGCCGGGTCACCGAAGATACCGCGCTGGCACCGATGAACGTCTATAGTGCGAGCAAAGCAGCGGCCGACCTCGCCCTGGGCAGCATGGCCGTGCAAGGCTTGCGCGTGGTTCGGCTACGGACATTCAATCACACCGGGCCCGGCCAGTCCGCTGAGTTCGTTGTCCCCGCCTTCGCCCGCCAGATCGCGCGCATCGCTGCGGGGCGACAGCCGCCGTTGCTGCGGGTCGGCAACCTGGACACCTGGCGCGACTTTCTGGATGTGCGCGACGTTTGCAGGGCCTACGTCGCCTGCGTTGATCGAAGGGACACGGTGGCGCCAGGCACGATCCTCAACCTCGCGTCGGGACAGGCGCACCGCATCGGCGACATGCTGAACGAGTTGCGGGACATGGCCGGCGTGGAGATCGAGGTGCAGGTCGACCAGTCACGGGTGCGCGAGAGTGACCTGCGTATGGCTTGCGGCGATGCGACGCGAGCGCGGGAAGTGCTAGGCTGGGCACCGGCCATACCGTGGAATGTAACATTGCGGGACGTCCTGACTTATTGGCACGGCCGGGTTAGCAGCGAAGCTGGAGAAGCCTAGCGAATGACAGTACGATTGTGGATCGACGTGGAAGACCTCTTCGAATACCGAAGAACCAATTACCGGCGACCAACCGGCATCCAACGCGTGGCGTTCGAGGTCTATCGGGAGCTTCAGACGCGTTACGGCAGCACCGGACAGGTGTGCTTCGTCCAGCACTCGCTGACCGGCAACGACTTTCAGGTTGTTGCGTGGTCCGAGGTGGCCGCGCTGTTCACGGGCCTGGCAACCGATCATACCGCACCCCCACCAAACGCAACCAACGCACCCGTTTTTGTACATTTACCGGCGCGCCAGTTCATTCGCAGGCTGGCTTATCGATTGTCGCCGTCCCTGCGCACCCATATAGCCGAAGCGCTGGTGACGCAGGGAAGGGCATTGCGCGCCTGGGGCCGGCTGGTCTCTACGCTGCTACGCGCCCCGTTCAAGATGTCGCGGCACCTGCCCAAAGCCGCGCGGGACACCCGGTCCTCAGCCGTGCCACCCAGCGCCAGATTTGCGGACCTCGCCGCCCCTGGCGACATCATGCTGATGCTCGGTGCCACATGGTCGCATCCGGACTACGGCAGAATGATCGGCCGACAATGCAAGGCGAACGGCTTGCGGTTCGCACTGCTGGTCTACGACCTGATCCCGGTGCGCCGTCCCGAATGGAGCGACCGGGTGGTGGTACGCACGTTCCGCAAGTGGATCTGCGGCGTGCTGCCATTATGCGACACCGTGTTCGCCATCTCGCGCGCGACCGCGTCGGACGTGGAAGCCTTCGCGCAAGAGCAAGGGATTCGGTTGCCCGGCCCTGTCATAACGGTGCCACTCGGCAGCGAACTGCGGCATGCGCCCGAAGCACGCAGCCCTCACCTGCCGCCGCCGGGCAGTTACGCGCTGATCGTATCGACCATCGAGGCCCGCAAGAACCATCTGCTGTTGTTCCGCGTCTGGCACCGTATGCTTGATGAGTTGCCGCCTGACCGCGTGCCGACGCTGGTATTTGCCGGCCGCATCGGTTGGCTGGTCGCCGATCTCATGCAACAGATTGCCAATACCGACAATCTGGGCGGCAAGTTGATAATCATCGAGGGTCCATCGGATGCCGAACTCGCCGCGCTGTACGATGGCTGCCTGTTTACGATGCTCCCGTCCTTCTTTGAAGGTTGGGGTCTTCCCGTGACGGAGAGCCTCGGCTTCGGCAAGCCGTGCCTGATAGCCAACCGCACGTCCTTGCCGGAAGCCGGCGGTGATCTGGTGCGCAGTTTCGATCCGGACAATCTGCATGATGCTTACGCCGTGATTCGCAACGCGATCGAGGATCGGGCAGGACTGGCGCTTTGGCAGGCCCGCATCCGGCGCGAGTTCAAGCCGGTACCCTGGTCGGCGACTGTCGATGCGTTACTGGCCGGACTGGGGGATCCGCTGGCCGCTTCGGTGAAACCGCACTTCGCGCCCACACAGGCCGCGGCTCCGCAACGCGCGCGTAGTGTCTCGAAGGAACCAGCCAGGCTGCCATAACGGGCCTGCGCCGCCGGCATAACCCGCTCCCGCCACCGGCATAACGCGCCCCCATCGAGATCGCTGGCCGGTCCCGTCGACTCACGTCGGGGCCGCCAGAAAATGCCATCGGTTCCGTCCGCTGCGCGCAACTTCCGTCAGATCATAACGGCATTCGGCGAAGAATTGCCGAAAATCCTCCAGCGTGTCGCCATGACGGCCGGCGCTTTGCTCTGCAAATCCGAACACGACCGCCGGGTGCCCGGCAGCGATCGTCCGGCGAGCCCCTTGCAGCACACGCAGGTCGCAGCCATGCGTGTCAACCTTGATGAAACCCACATCGCGCAGTCCGAGATCGTCTATCGTCGTCGATCGAATCCGCGGGGTTCCAATCCCGTTATCCGCAACATGAGCCGGGGCCGCGACGTTGCCGGTCTGGCTATCGCAGACTGCCTCACCGCGCATTTTCAAAACTCTGTCCTGCTGCTCGCCATTGGCCAGGGCCATCGCAACCGCTGCATCGGACAGCGGGATATTATAGGTCGAAACCCGGTCGCACCCATTCAATTCCAGATTCGCATTCAGCAGGTGAAAGCAGCGGACCCGTGGCTCGAACGCGTGAACCACACCGAAGTAGCGTGCCAGAAACACCGTGTGGAATCCGACACCGGCACCCGCATCGATCGCCGCACGCCCCTGGTCGCCGCAACGTTCGATGATCGGCTTGAGATGCGCATCCCAGAATTCACCACGCTCCAGCGTCGCTCCGATCAGGTCGGGCGCCATGACCAGGAAGCGGCCGTAGGGTCCGGTTATCAAATTGAGCCCAACGTCTTCGAACGCCACGGTGGTGGGTTGCGATGCCGCGCCTGCACGGTGAACTGCCGGCGGACGATGGCCTGGTGCGTCTTCGGTGCCCGACAGCCTGGGGTTTCGACAGCGCTCCTCGAGGTTCCGCCGCGCCAGCTCCTGTTCGATGCTCAGCAGGCGCAGGGCCAGCGCAGTCTGATCCTTGGCAAGACGATCGACGAGAGCAGCGTCCACGGGCGGAACGGCACGCGCGGCATCTTCGGTTTGAGCCAGGCGTGCGGCCCGCGCAGATAGCAGCGCGATCTGCCGTTCAAGCCGCAGGAGCGCCTGCCCGCCCACCCGACGCAGCGGAAGCGGCAGCTTCCGCCAGACGCGGCGAAGCACCTGCACCGCGGGCCGGTCCGGTTGCCGATAGTCGCGCCCGGTCTCCATCATGTCCAAACCGTGGTCTCCATGTAACTGTCACCATGGCGGAAGCGATGCCGACTCAACTGGTGGCACCGACGCGGAAAGCAAGTGACAGGTGATGTTTCACGAACGGCAGCAGCAGCGCACGCGGATCGTCGATGCTCGATCGGTCCCACTGCCGGCGTTGCCCGGATAACACGCCGACGATCTTGTCGACATGGCCGGAGAATGACAGATCCGTGCGGACCATCGCGGCCGTCGCCGTGCCGATCCGCTCCAGTGCGATGGTCCCATCGATGACCCGCCGCATGGCGTCCGCCAGCGCGTCGGCGGTTCGCTCGATCTTGATGCCATGGACATTGTCGACGATCCGCTCCGCGCAGCCGCAATTGGCGGTCACGATCGGCACGCAGCCATGCGCCGCCGCCTCGAACGGCGCGAAGGCGAATGGCTCCCGGCTCCAGGTCGGGAACAGGAACGCATCATGGCTCCGATACTGGTCGTCGAGCTGCTGCTGCGGCACCGCACCGTGGAAGGTCACGCAGTGGGCGATCGACAGCGCGTTGACGTAATTCACATAAAATGCCACGTCGCCATCGCCGAAAATGTTGACCTCGAATCCGCCGACGCCCAGCCTGGTAAGTCGCGCGACGGCATCGCAGATCAGGCCGATGCCCTTGTGCTCGGCCACCCTGCCGGCTGCCAGGAAGCGGGTCCGGCCGCCTGGTCGATAGGAACGCGGGATATAGGGTCCCGACGTCAACACGTAGCCATGCACAATTGTAGGCGGGCGGGGAAAGCTGAAGTTGCCAAGACTGGTGATCTCGTCCACCAAATGCTGACTGACCGACATGACTCCACCGGAGGCGAAGTAGTCCGGATCGTCACCCCTGAAGATCGCGTTCACATGCGCCGGCGCGCCATTGACCATCTGCTCGAACACCCGATCGCCCAGGTAAATCGCCCACGGCACCCGATGCACATTCAGAAAGTCGATCAGATGCAGTCCGCCGATCCCGTGCAGGTTCCACAAAAACACGACGTCCGGCGCAAATTCGCCGAGCATCCGGTGCAGGGCGAAGACGTTATCCAGATCCGATGTGTCGCGTGCGTGCACCCACCATAATTCACCGGCTGAGACAGCGTAGTTCGGCAGGTGGGCAGAAAGTCTCAAGCAGCGGCGCACATGCGGCGGATCTGGCGGGCCCGGAATGTGGCTGGGCGTGGTTGCAACCAGCACATCATGTCCCCTGGCGCGCAGCTCCGCCACGATACTGGCGCATATGAGTTCGTAGCCGCCGATCCAAAAGGGTGGATATATATTTGAAACGACCAGGATCTTCACGGCCCTACCCTTTCGGCATGGACTGCCGCATAGAATTCCGCGATCTGCCGGCCAACAACCGGAAAGCCGTAGCGGTCAACGCTGTTGCGACGCGCCAGTTCCGACGCGCCGGGATCGGGCCAGAGACCGGCGGCGAACCTCGCAAGGACTGTCCGCAGCTCGGCGTCATCACGGAACACCAGCGCGAACCGAGGGTCGTCCGCCAGCTCCGGCAGTGACGCCGTATCGGCAACGGCAACCGGCAGTCCGGTCGCCAGCGCCTCCAACGTGGTCAGACCCATGAGCTCCGGCTTGCGGACCTGATGGCCGTAGCAATCGGTGAATGTGGAAGCCTGCACAAACAGTCCTGCGGACTGGTAGCATGCCAGCAGTCCGGCATCATCGGCGTCGAGGACGAAGGTAACCTGCTTGCCGCGGGCGCGGCGAACCAGAAGCGAATAGTACTTCCTGTGGTACGGCCGCCCCACGATGCGCAACGCCAGGCCCGCCGGCAAGGCGTCGATCACCCGGTCGATGCCCTTGTGCGGCAGCAGCCGCCCCACACACAACACCTCACGCCGGCGGCCTTGCGCGACAGGCGGCACGAACGTTGCGGTGTCAACCGGTCCGACGATCGCCGCATGCGGACCGCGAAAGTAGGGCCCCACCAAGGACCTGGCGAATTGGGAAATCGACAGGAGGCCGTCAGCCAGGCGCAAGCCGCCATGTTCCAGCAACAGGCCGCAGTCGCCGCCGCCGAGATCCGTCATGATCAGGGTTTTGCCGAGCGAGCGCGCGATCACCGCGCAGTAACACCCAAAGAAGGTCAGTGCCTGATGCACATGGATGACGTCGAAGTCGCCCAGCACCTGCCAAAGCCGCCCGGACATCCCCGCCATGGTATCGGGGCTCGGATTCTGGTTGGCGAAGACGGTGACCGGCACGCCGCCATCACTGAACGCCAGGTCCTTGCGGCCGATCGCAAACACCGCCTGGGACAGGGAAAACGGCAGCGACCCGCCGGCCTCCCGCAGCGCCCGTGTAATATAGGAGACGTAGCGTTCACCGCCACCGATCAGCGACTCATCGGCGAAATAGCCCGGCGACACGTGGGCGACGCGGAGCCGGGAAACCGCGGCAAACGGACGCTGCGCCACCATCATGCGCTCGACCGGATCAGCCTTTGCATTCAGACCCTTCGCGCGTTCAGGTCGGAGTCCGTCAACGGGGCCGATCGACGTCTCCTATCCGCCGCTGCAACCCACCATGACCGCAGCCTTGCCAGGCAGTCTCAGCTTCGGTACGACCCGTTGATATCGATATACCCATGCGTCAGGTCACACGTCCACACCGTCGCCCTGCCGCGTCCCAAGGCTAAATCGATTGTGATCGCCACCTCGCGGCCCTTCATGTGCGCCACCACCGGAGCCTCGTCGTAGCCTTCCACCACCGTGCCGTCGCGCGCCATCCACACCCCGCCGACGCCGATCGACAGCCGGTCCCGGTCGGCCGGCTCGCCCGCCTTGCCCACCGCCATCACGATGCGCCCCCAGTTCGCGTCTTCTCCGGCGATCGCCGTCTTGACCAGCGGCGAGTTGGCCACCGCCATCGCCACCCGCTTGGCGGACCGCGCGTTCACCGCGCCCGAGACGTCGATGCGCACCAGCTTCTGCGCCCCCTCCCCGTCCCGCACCACCGCCAGCGCCAGGTCCATCAGCACCGCGTCCAGCGCCCGGGCAAAGTCGCGCAGCATGGCACCACCCTCGGCCGGCACGCGCGGATGCCGCGTCTCCCCGGTGGCGATCAGCAGCACCGTGTCCGACGTGGAGGTGTCCGAATCCACCGTCGTGCAGTTGAATGACCGGTCCACCCCCTGTTTCAGCAGCCTCTGCAACACCGCCGCCGGCAGCTTCGCGTCGGTGAACACGAAGCACAGCATGGTCGCCATGTCGGGCGCGATCATGCCGCTGCCCTTGGCGAAGCCGGTGATCCGCACCTCCTGCCCGCCGATCAGCGCCGTCCGCGTCGCCGCCTTGGGGAAGGTGTCGGTGGTCATGATGCCGCGCGCGGCCGCCTCCCAGCCGTCGTCCCGCAAGCCCGCATGCAGCGCCGGCAGCGCGGCGACCAGCTTGTCATGCGGCAGCACCTCGCCGATCACCCCGGTCGAGGCGACGAACACCTGCCGCGCCGGACACCCCACCAGCGCCGCCGCCGCCGCCGCCGTCGCCTCGCAGGCCTGCCGCCCCGCCTGGCCGGTGAACACGTTGGCGTTGCCCGCATTCACCACCAGCAGCCGCGCCTTACGGCCCTTCAGCGCCCCCCGGCACCAGTCCACCGGCGCCCCCGGGCATTTGTTGGAGGTGAACACGCCGGCCACCGCGCTGCCCGGCGCCACCTCCATCATCACCACATCCGTTCGCCCTTTGTAACGGATTCCCACCTCGGCGGCGCCCAGGCGCACCCCGGCGAGCGGCGGCAATTCCGGTAGCGAAATGGCAAGCGGCGAGACTGGCGTGGACATGGTTTCCTTCCTCGTTCGGCCAATGGTTGTCGTGTGGCGCTATTTGGCGGGCGGCGGCTCGGCGTTGTCGGTGGCGCGCACCGGCGAGCCGTCGAGGTTGAATTTTTCCACCGTCACCTGGGCGCGCGCCTCGGCCACCACCTTCTGCACCGCGTCCTGGATCATCTTCTGCCGCAACTCCTGGCTCGCATGCTCGAAGCTCGGCGGCGAGTCGGTCCGGCGCTCCAGCACCTGGATCACGTGCCAGCCGAATTGGGTATGCACTGGAGTGGGGTCGATCTGCCCCGGCTGCAAGGCGAACGCGGCATCGGCGAATTCCGGCACCATCTCGTCCTTCTTGAACCACCCCAGGTCGCCGCCCTGCTGCGCCGCGCCGGGGTCCTTGCTGTACTGCTTAGACAGCGCGGCAAAGTCGCCACCCTTGTTCAGCTCGTCGATGACCTTCTTGGCGGTGGCCTCGTCCGGCACCAGGATATGGCGCGCGTGCACTTCCTCGGCGCCCGGCTTGCCGGCGATGTCGGCGTCGTAGCGCGCCCGCACCGCGGTCTCGCTGACCAGCGGCGTGATCTCCTTGTGCAGCAGCGCGGTTTCCAGCGCCTGCTCCTCGGCCGCGGCCACCTGCCGCTGCACCGCCGGGTCCTTGTCCAGCCCGGTCCGCTGCGCCTGCGCCACCAGCGCCCGCCCGTCGATCATCTGGTCAAGCAACATGGGATACAGCGTCTGCGGCGGCAGGGCCTGGGCGTTCTGCGGCAGGTTCTGCGCGGCGTCCTTGACGTCGCTGAGCAGGATCGGCTTGCCGTCCACCGTGGCGACGACCGGGTCGGCCGTCGGAGCGGACGTGGCGGCCGGCGCGCTCTGCGCCAGGGCGAAACCGGAGGTGAGCGCGGCCGCAACAAGCGCGGCAACGCTGAGACGGGCCGCGGCCCCGAAGCAAAGCGGCATGAAAACCCCTTGATGGTTGCGCGGATCATGGCCGAACGACCGGCCAAAGGCCAGAGGGCCCGGCTATTTTGGCAGGGCCATCGGGTGAACGAAGCCATGCAAGGGCCGCGCCCGACAGCCGTCCGCCGGCTTCGCCCCCAACCCCCGCATCCAGCGCCCGAGGCCAGGCGCCGGCCGGCCCCGGGCAATGCCGCCGACCGGCGTGGTTGGACGGGTCGGGGTGCGGCGAGGGACGCCATGCGGTGCATCGGGGAGTCCACGGCATCTCACGGATGTCTCGTTGCGCAATGCACGAGACGTTGGCGCGTGGCATGAGAGGTTGCCGCGGGCGCCGCTGGCCCGGATGTGGGGG
>Ga0181530_10002212_pt1 | contig 23413 bp, 16 predicted proteins | sample PEATcosm2014_Bin_42_FD_119769 | JGI IMG/M metagenome (GOLD analysis project Ga0181530, IMG submission 119769) | Peatland microbial communities from MTU Mesocosm Facility, Houghton, MI, USA - PEATcosm2014_Bin10_60_metaG | ecosystem: Environmental > Terrestrial > Soil > Wetlands > Peat | place... | reverse complement strand
GGTCGCGGGCTGGGCGCTCGCGCCGATGTAGGGGGTGATCGTGTAGCCGGTGAGCGGGCTGCCGCCGTTGGCCGGGGCCGACCAGCTGACGGTGGCGCTGGCGTTGCCGGCGGTCGCCGTGACGCCCGTCGGCGCGGACGGTGTCGTGGCCGGCGTGACCGTGTTGGATTGTTCGGACGCTGGGCCGGCGCCGACGGCGTTGGTGGCGGCGACGGTGAAGCTGTAGCTGGCGCCGTTGGTCAGCCCGGTGATCGTCGTGCTGGTCGCCGGTGGTGCGCCGGTGATCGTGATCGCCGGCTGCGCGGTCGCGCCGATGTAGGGGGTGACCGTGTAGCTGGTGGCCGTCCCGCCGCCGGACGGTGCGCTCCAGGTCAAGCTGGCGGACCCGTTGCCGGCGCTCGCCGTGACTTCGCTCGGCGCGGACGGAAGGGTCGGAGCTGCGGGTGTGACGGGGTTCGAGTGTTCGGAGGGAAGGCCGGTGCCGACGGCGTTGGTGGCGGTGACCGTGAAGCTGTAGGTGGCGCCGTTGGCGAGTCCGGTGATCGTTGTGCCGGTCGCGGGCGGGGAGCCCGTGATCGTGGTCGACGGCTGGGCTTCGGCGCCGAGGTAGGGGGTGATCGTGTAGCTCGTGATCGCGCTGCCGCCGCTCGACGGCGCCGTCCAGCTCACCGTGGCGCTGGCGCCGCCGGCCGGCGCCCCCGTGACTTTCGTCGGCGCGCCGGGCGTGGTCACGGGCGTGACGGCGGCCGAGTGTTCGGAGGCGGGGCCGGTGCCGACGGCGTTGGTGGCGGTGACGGTGAAGCTGTAGCTGGCGCCGTTGGTCAGCCCGGTGATCGTTGTGCCGGTCGCGGGCGGGGAGCCCGTGATCGTGGTCGACGGCTGGGCTTCGGCGCCGAGGTAGGGGGTGATCGTGTAGCTCGTGATCGCGCTGCCGCCGCTCGACGGGGCCGACCAGCTGACGATGGCGCTGGCGTTGCCGGCGGTTGCCGTGACGCCCGTGGGCGCGGAAGGCGTCGTGGCCGGCGTGACGATGTTCGAGGCCGAAGACGGCTGGCTCGAGCCGACGGCGTTGGTGGCGATGACGGTGAAGCTGTAGCTGGTGCCGTTGGTCAGCCCGGTGATCGTGTCGTTGGTCGCGGGCGGGGAGCCGGTGATCGTGGTCGAGGGTTGCGCGCTTGCGCCGATGTAGGGGGTGATCGTATAGCTGGTGGGAGTCCCGCCACCCGACGGCGCGCTCCAGTTCAGCCTGGCTGAGCCGTTGCCGGCGGTCGCGACAACGTTCGTGGGCTGCCCTGGAGCAACCGTCGCGGTCGGTTCGAAGTCGACGTCCACCCAGTAGTTCGTGGCTTTGTACGTGCTGGTCGGAAAGGCGCTCGTCGTGCTGTATGTGTAGACGCCGTTGGCGCTGACGGAGTTGGCGAGGGCGCTGAGAGGCGGGTTGCTGACGCCCGTCGTGAGGCCCGATGAGCTATCCGAGTAGTGCCCTTTCGGCGCCAGGTAGGAGGCGACGTAGGTCGTGTTGGCGGCGATCGTGACGGGCGTCGAGAAGCTGGCCTGCTGCCATCCGGAGGCGGTTTCGCTCGTGAACGTGACCTGCCCGAGCAACGTCCCGCTCGCGCTCCACAGGCTGCCGACGTGCGTGCCGGAGTTCGTGCTCGCCTTGTAGAAGCGGATGCCCGTGACGGCGCCGGCGAGCACGGAGCTGAACTTCACGCCGACGTTCACCGATTTGCCGTCGCCCGAGTCGATCGTCGCGGGCGTCGCCTGGCCGAAGATCGTGTCGGCCGCGACGACCGCGGTCGGCGTGGCGATGTTGGAGTGTTCGGAGGCCGGGCCGCTGCCGACGGCGTTGGTGGCGGTGATCGTGAAGCTGTAGCCGGTGCCGTTGGTCAGCCCGGTGATCGTGTCGTTGGTCGCGGGCGGGGAGCCGGTGATCGTGGTCGAGGGTTGCGCGCTCGCGCCGATGTAGGGGGTGATCGTATAGCCGGTGATCGGGCTGCCGCCGTTGGACGGGGCTGCCCAGGCCACGATCGCGTTCCCGTTCCCGGCGATCGCCGTCACCCCCGTCGGTGCTGCCGGCGCGGTCGGCGCCGACGTGGGCGTGACCGCGCTCGAGGGCGAGGACGGCGACCCGGAGCCGACGGCGTTGGTGGCCGCGACAGTGAACGTGTAGCTGGTGCCGTCGCTGAGCCCGGTGACGGTCGCACTGGTCGCCGGCGGCGAGCCGGTGATGGTCGTCGCGGGCTGCGCCGTCGAGCCCACGTACGGAGTGATCGTGTAGCTGGTAGGCGCTCCGCCGCCGGACGGCGCGCTCCAGCTGACGGTCGCCGAGCCGTTTCCCGCCGTCGCGCTGACGTTCGTGACCTGGCCCGGCGCCGACGGTGTGCCTGGTTCGAACACGGGGTCGACCCAGTAGTTGGTGCCTTGGAAGCTGCTGGTGGGGAAGGTGCTGGTGGAGCCGTAGGAGTAGACGCCGTTGGCGGAGGTGTAGAGGCCGTCTGTGACCGGGGCGCTGGCTGAGAGCGCGTGCAGCGGCGGGCTGTTGAGGATGTTGCCGCCGGTCGGCGGCGGCGTGTAGAAGTAGTAGGGCGAGTCGGCGTAGTGGCCGGAGGGATCGAAGTAGGAGGCGATGTACGTCGTGTTCCGGGCGATCGCCACGGGCGAGGAGAAGTTGACCTGCTGCCAGCCGGAGGCGGTTTCGTTGGTGAATTCCGCTTTCGCAAGGCGTTCGCCGCTGGCGCTCCAGAGGCTGCCGAAGTGCACGCCGGTGTTGGCCGCGGACTTGTAGAAGCGCACACCGGTCACCGCGCCTGCGACTTCGGAGCTGAACTTGACGCCGACCTCGACCGAGAGTGGGTCGCCGGAGTCTGGTGTCGGCGGGGTGATGGCGCTGCCCCAGATCGAGCAGGGGCAGGCGATGTTGACTTTGACGCCGGCCGCGGGGGTCTCGAGGTTGGCGCTGTCGTCGACCGCGCGCGATTTGATCGTCGTCGACGGGTAGCCGTGGGCGGCCCACGTGTAGGACCAGTTGACCGACTGTTCGGCGGGTGTCGTGAGCGTCGCGGGATGCCAGGTGGCGCCGTTGTCGGTCGAGACTTCGACGCCGGCGACGACGCCGCCGCCGGCGTCGCTGGCGCTACCGGAGATCGTCACCTGGCTACCGTCCTGGAACGTTTCCCCAGCCTGCGGTGCGGTGATCGTGGAGGTCGGCGGCGTGGTGTCCGTCGACGGCGTCGGCATGGTCAGTCCCGGCGCCAGCGATTCGGGCTGCGCGCTCATTTCGCCGAGCAGGTTGACCGTGAACTGCTGCATGTTGGGGTCCACCGGAGGGCCGCTCGGATCGGTGGTTCCGATGTCCCAGGCGTTGGTGTTGTCGAGGCCCCACGACCACTGCACGGTGCCCGCGCCGAACACCAGCGCGCCGCTCGGCGCCCGATACAAGGTCAGATGGTGGGTGGCGGTGGCGTCGTCGTTGAGGAAGGTGCCGTAGTCGGTGAACGCCTGTACTCCGGCGACGGTCGTCGAGGAGAGGTCGAGCTCGCCGGCGGGCCGGAAGCCGTTGTCGACGTCTTCGTCCCACTCATAGCCGAGCGTGCCGACTTCCGGGGCGAGCGTCAGCGTCTGCCCCGGCTGCAGTTTCGCGACGGCGGTGTTGCGCCACAGTCGCAGCTTGGCGTACTGCGCCGGCACCGTGATTTCCGAGGTCCCCGCATTGACCTCGAACTGCTGGCCGGAGAGCGCGTTCTCGGGCTTGCCGCCGTCGGAGCTGGGGACGCGCGGGTCGCGCCACGCGCCCGTCCACGTCGGCGGGTCCTTCGGGTCGACGGGTCCTTCGAAGTGCGTCTCCTTGTACGTAGTCAGTGTCCGGTAGGGCGTTTCGCTACCTTCGCTGCTGGGCCCCCAGCGCGTCTTCCAGAACAGCTCGTTGGCGCTGAAGAACGCGAGGTTCACGCCCGCTTCGCGCGCGGCTTCGACGTTCGCGCGCTGCCCCGCCGACCAGTACTCGTCGTGGCCGCTGGACATGAAGATCTTGTGGTTCTTCAGCAGCGCGCCGTTGCGGTCGACTTCATCCTCGGTCGTGTAGCTGACGTCGTAGCCGTTCTTTTCCAGGAACCGCATCATCTGGTATTCCGCGTACCACAGATACGACGCGCCCTCGTCGGTCGACAGCGAGCCGTCGAAGGGCCGGTTGTAGGACACGGAGTAGGCGCCCTTGTAGGCTTTCGGGTTGCCGGGCGGGCATTCGACCGTGCACGTGTACAGGCTGTTGCCGCCGTAGGCGTTGTAGGCCTCCCACGTCGCGTCGGAGGTCTGCAGCAGGATCTTCGAATGGCTCGCGTCGTTGCGCACGACGAAGATGATCTGGCTCTGTCCGCCGGTGTCGTTGCGCGTCAGCAGCGCGATGTACACGCCCGAGACGGCGTTGCTCGGCACCGTCCACTGCGCCGAGACACCCCAGTCGCCGCAGTCGATCAGACCCGTCGACGGTTCGTGCAGGCATTCCGGCTGGATCTGCGGCAGCTGCGCCGTCGGCTGGATGTTCGACGCCACCAGCCGCGCGCCATCGCCGCCGTAGTAGCCCAGCCGCAGGATTTCGATGTGGTAAGAGCTCGCCGGTGTGTCGATCTTGAACGACTCGGTCTGACCGACGTTGACGCTCATCGACGTCGCGAACCCCTGGATCGTCGGATCGCCGACACCCTGGACTTCCCAATTGCGGCCGGGGTCGCCCGGCAGCGCGTTCTCGCACACGATTGGGTTCGGCGCTGAGGCGCAGTTGTCTTCCCCTTCCGCCGCGGAGGTGGTCACCGGCAGCGCGAGCGTGACCGCGAGGACGAGTAGAGCGAGAAGCCCCCCGTTGTTGCGTCGTGCTCCCACGAGGAGACTTAGAATACGAGTGTCGGCGCGGCGAGGTGTCACGTCGCTCTCCGGTCGCGCAGCAAGCCGATCCGCTGCGCGGCTGGATGATCGAGAGCGTGGCGCGGCACAACGACGCAACGCGCGAAAGCTGCGGCTTCTTCTACGCCAAAGTAAAAATGTTTCTTACATGTGGAACTACCGTCACGCGGCGCGCGCGAGTAGGCTCGCGGCGAGTCGCTCGATCACGTAGTCCTGCTGCTCCTCGGAGAGGTCCGGGAACAGCGGCAGCATCAGGGTCTCGCGGGTGACCGCCTCGGTGTTGGGGAGAGCGGCGTCCGAGCCGAGCTTCATCTCGCCGCTGTAGGAGGCTTCCTCGTGGATCGCCATCACCCCGCGGCGGGTGGCGATGCCGTCGCGCAGCAGGTTGCGCATCAGCTCGGTGCGCCCGATCGGGGCGCCGGGAGCGATGCGTGCGCAGTAGGACTGCCACGTCCGCTGCGCATACGGCGGGTCATACGGCGCTTGCAGATACGGGATCCGATCGAGCGCCTCGTTGTAGCGCTCGGCGAGCTCGCGCCGGCGCTCGAGGATCCAGTCGAGCTCGCCCAGCTGGCAAAGCCCGAGCGCGGCCTGCATGTCGGTCATGCGGTAGTTGAAGCCGCGTTCGGGGTAGGTCTCGATCACGACGTCGGTGGCCGTGTGCCGAGCCAGGTCGGACGTGTCCATGCCATGCGCGCGCAGCCGCCGCAGCCGTTCGGCCACGGCCGGGTCCTGGACGGTGATCATGCCGCCCTCGCCGGTGGTGATGACCTTGCGCGGGTGCAGCGAGAAGCACGCAAGGGTGGGGAGCGACCCGATCGAACGCCCCTTGTACGTGGCTCCGATCGCGCAGGCGGCGTCCTCGATGATCGCGACGCCGTGGCGCTCGCCAAGCTCGAAGAACGCGTCCATGTCGGCGGGCAGGCCGACTTGGTGAACCGGCATGATCACCTTCGTGCGCGCGGTGATCGCGCGCTCGACGGCAGTCGCGTCGAGGTTGTACGTACGCGGGTCGATGTCGGCAAAGACGGGCTGCGCGCCGCAATGCCAGACGGCGTTGGCGGTCGCGATGAACGACAGCGAAGGCACGATCACCTCGTCGCCGGGACCGACGCCCGAGACGTGCAGCGCGAGCGCGAGCGCGGTCGTGCAGCTCGTCGTCGCGACGGCCGCCGCGGCACCCATGCGCGCCGCGAACGCCTCCTCGAACTCCCTCACCCGCGGTCCCTGCGAGACCCAGCCGGAGGCGATCGCCGCCGCGACCGCCGCGCCCTCGTCACCGGTGAGGTGCGGGCGCGTGATCGGGATCTCGGTCATGACGCGGTGGCGAGTGCTGCCGGCGCGGTGCCGTTGGCGCGTTCGACGCGCCACCAGTCGACGAGCCGCCGCAGGCCCTCCTCGAGGCCGACCTCGGCGTCGAAGCCCAGCAGCTCGTGCGCGAGCGTTGTGTCGGCGAGGCGCCGCGGCACCTTGTTGACCGAGCGCTCGGGGCCGTATTCGACCGAGACGTCTGAGCCCATCACCTCGATCAGCAGATTGGCGAGCTCCAGCAGGCTCGTCTCGGTGCCGCTGGCGACGTTGAAGACGACGTCGGTCGCGTCGATCGTCGCGGCGAGCAGGTTCGCGCGGGCGATGTCGTCGATATAGACGAAGTCCATCGTCTGCGAGCCGTCGCCGAGGATCAGTGGCGCACTGCCGTCCTCGATCCGCTCCATCCAGCGCACGAGCACCTCGGTGTAGACGCCGTGGATGTCCATCCGCGGCCCGTACACGTTGAAGTAGCGCAGCGCGATGTAGTCAAGGTCCTGCATCGCGTGGAAGCTGCGCAGCAGCCCCTCGTTGAACGTCTTGGCGGCGCCGTAGAGCGTGTCGTTGGCGTAAGGGTGGTGGGACTCGTCCGTGGGGAACTCCTCGGCGAGGCCGTAGACGGACGCGGAGGATGCGGCCACGATCCGGCGCACTCCCTCGCGCAGCGCCGACTCGATCACGTTGTAGGTGCCGTCGACCATGACCTCCAGGCCCAGACGCGGTTCCGCGGCGCACTGCGTGATTCGCAGCGCCGCCTGGTGGAAGACGACGTCGATCCCTCGCGTCAGCTCGGCGACGAGCTCGCGGTCGCGGATGTCGCCCTCGACGAGCCTTACGGGTCCGTTGGCGAGAGCCCACGTGAGGTTCTCGCGCCTGCCGCGCACGAAGTTGTCGAGCACAACGATCTCCTCGGCGCCGGCGCGCACGAGCTGGTCGGCGATGTTCGAGCCCACCGCGCCCGCTCCGCCCGTGATGAGCGCACGTTCACCGCGCATCGTGAGAGCACCCATGTCTATTACAACGATCGCCGGCAGCCCGATTTTCTGCGCGAGCGGCCAATTGTCAGAGCCCTCGCCTAGGATCATGGACGGCGGTCGTGCTGTAGCGGCCGAGTCCAGCGAGAGCTTGGAGGTCAGATTGGATCGGCCCAGCAGTCACGGCGTCACGCGGCGGGGGGTGCTGTCCGGCGCGGTGGCGCTGGGGATCGGCGCGGGCCTGGATCACGTCCTCGACAAGAGCTCGGGCGCCGCGAAGAGCTCCCGCCCGGGCGCTGCGCCCCCGCCCGCGTCCACGCAGGCGGAGCAGTTCACGCCGTTCTATGGCCCGCATCAGGGCGGGATCACGACGACCGCTCAGGACTATCTGAGCTTTGCCGCGTTCGACCTCGCGAGCGACGCGGTCGAAGACCTGCGGATGCTGCTCGAACAGTGGACCGACGCGGCCGCGTCGCTGACGGTGGGTCGGCCCTACGAACCGACGCCGCAGAAGCTCGGCGCGCCGCCCCTTGACCCGGGCGAGGCGATCGGCTTCTCCCCCTCCCAGCTGACGATCACCGTCGGCTTCGGCCCTAGCCTGTTCCGCTCGAGCGCCGGCGGCGGGGTCGGCCTGTCGGCCGGCAAGCCGGCCGTGCTGGACCCGCTCCCACCGTTCCAGGGCGAGCGCATCGACCCGAGCCGCTCTGGCGGAGACGTGTGCGTCCAGGCGTGCGCGAACGATCCCCAGGTCGCCTTTCACGCGGTGCACCTGTTCGCGAAACTCGCCAGTGGCGTGACGAGGATGCGCTGGTCCCAGCTCGGCTTCGGGCGCACAGCGAGCACCACCCGCGTGCAGGTGACGACCAGGAACCTGATGGGCTTCAAAGACGGGACCGACAACATCCGCGCCGAGGAAACGGCCGCGCTGGACCGCTACGTCTGGGTCCAGCCAGGCGATGGCCCCGATTGGATGGTCGGCGGCACGTATCTCATCGCCCGCCGGATCGGGATCCTGCTCGACCGCTGGGACGCGACCAGTCTCGACGAGCAGCAGCGCACGATCGGCCGCGACAAGTTCACCGGCGCACCGCTGGGGCTTGCGCACGAGTACGACCGCGTCGATCTCCAGGCCACCAACCCCAACGGCGAATTGGCGATTCCGCTCGACGCCCACATCCGCCTGGCAAACCCCCAGAACAACGACGGTCAGCGCATCCTGCGGCGCGGCTACTCCTACGCCGAAGCGAGCGCGCCCGGCAGCGACGAGCTCGACGCCGGGCTGTTCTTCATCTCCTTCCAGCGCAACCCGCAGACCCAGTTCGTGCCGCTGCAGGCGCGCCTGGCGGCCGCCGACGCGCTCAACCGCCACACGCTCGTGACGTCGAGCTCGATCTTCGCGTGCCCGCCGGGACCGCGGGAAGGCGGGTTCCTCGGCGACGCGCTGTTCGCCCAGGACGGCTGACGCCGGCCCGCTCGGCTACTGCGCGTCGCTGACGATCTCGACTGCGGCCATGTTCCACTGGTCGCTCGTCGGCTCGGTGTCGTTCATGGTCACGACGCTTCCCGCGGGTCCGGTGACGGCACTGGTGAACTGCGACCAGAAGGTCTTGCCCGCGGTTGTGTCGAGGTCCTGGCGCATCAGCGTTTGATTGGCGCCGAGCGTGCGCGCGGTGGCGCTGTCGGAGTCGCTGCCGACGGCATATACGAGCGAACCCGTCGCCGTGGTGGTCAGCGAGACGCTCTGTTCGCCGCTCGTGGCCCCGCCGGCGACCGCCGCGCCGGCGCCGTTGGAGCCCTGCATCGAGATCACCGTGAGCTCCTGTTCATAGCCCTTCGCGTGCAGCTTGGACTTGATCGACTTGTTCTTGAGCTGCTTCGTCGCTTCCGCGGTCCAGATCTCGGCGTCGCCCGACCGCGAGTTGGCGCGCTCGACGAGTTTCCATTTGAGCCCGGCCCCGGAGACGGTGGCCCACTGCGTGCCGGCGCCGGAGGGGCCGTCGGCGGAGACGAACGCGAACATCTGCTCGCCGGCTTCGGCCGTCGTGAAGTGCTGCGTCTTCACGGTCCGCCCGCCGTTGGCCGACGTCGTGATGTCCATCACGAAGCACGCTTCTTCTTCCCCCGGGTTCTGCACGGTGACGGTGACCGGGGCGGATGCGCCGACGTTGCCGGACGTGTCGGTGGCGGTGGCGGTGAGGGTGTGTTCCGCGTCGCTCGCTTCGCTGGTGTCCCAGCTGATCGAGTACGGGGGTTTCGTCACGGGCGCGCCGAGCGCTTTGCCGTCCAGGTAGAACTGCACCGAGGCGACGGCGACATTGTCGCTGGCGTTGGCGCTGACCTGCGTGGTGCCCGAAACGATCTCGCCGGACACGGGGTTGATGATCGACACCGTTGGCGGTTCGGTGTCGGGCTGTTCGGGTGGGCCGGGCAGCACCTCCACGGCGGCGAGGTTCCAGGGGTCGCTCGTGGGCGCGGTGTCGTTGAGCGTCATCGTCTGTCCGGACGCGGAGCTTGGCGTCGTCGCGTACTGCGTCCAGTAGGTGTCGTGGGGGACGCTTTCGAGGGTCTGCGCCAGCATTTCCTGTCCTGCGCCGAGCTTGCGGACGGTCGCCTTTTCCGGGTCGTTACCGGTCGCGAAGGCCACTGAGCCGCCCTCGGTGCTCGTCAGGCTGACGCTCTGCGCGCCCTTGGCGGCGCCGGCGCTCGCCGTGGCGCCCACGCCGGTCGCGCCGGACAGCGGGACGACCGTCAGCGACTGGTTGTAGCCGGTCTCCGTGGCGGTCGCGGTGACGGTCGCATCGAGCAGCGAGCCGACCGTCCGCGCCATCCAGATCTCGGCGTCGCCGGCCTCGCCGTTGGCACGCTCGACGAGCGACCACGTGAGCCCGGCGCCGCTAACGTTGAGTGTCTGTCCGCCCGTGGCCGGCCCGTCGGAGTCGGCGAACGCGAGCAGGATCTCACCCGGTTCGGAGGTCGAGAACGTCGGTGTTGTGGTCGTGGTCGTGCCGCTCTGGCTGACGACAGTGTCGATCGTCACCGAACCGACTTTCGCGCTGACCGTCACAGGGGTATCAGGGGCGGTGCCGACCAGCCCGTTGCTGTCGGTTGCCCGTGCGCTCAGGTAGTGCCTGCCCGTCGAGGTGCTGCCGACCGGCCAGGCGATCGAGTAGGGCGGGGCGCTGACGGGCGCGCCGATCGGCTGGCCGTCGAGCAGGAACTGGACCGAGGAGATAGAGCCGCCGTTGCTGGCGGTGGCGGTGGCGCTGAGCTCGACGTTCCCGGAGATCGAGGCGTCCGCGGCGGGGCTGGTGAGCGTCACCGCCGGAGGTGTCAGGGCGGGGTGCGTCTGTTCGAGCACCTTGACGGTGTCGCCTTCGATCTGCAGCTTCGTGTCGGTGACGTTGTTGGCAGTGTTGGACTCCGCGAAGTAGTGGTTCGGATCGACTTCGCCGCGCAGCCAGTAGTCGCCGTTGGCGAGGCTCGAGATTTCGATGCCCTCACCGCCGTCTGTGGCTTCGTACTGGTCGCCCCAGCCCACGCTCAGTCCGAGCTTGCCTTCCGGCTGCTCGCAGCCGCTGGCGGGGTATTCGTTGTTGGTCGGGGTGTTCGCGACGCCGCCGACGCGGGTGTCGGAGGTCATGCAGTAGAGCACCTTGGGGCTGGTCGCGACGAGGCTGCCGAGCCCGCCACCGGAGGCGACGCCGTAGAGCGCGAACCTGTCCAGCGGGAAGTCGTAGTCGCTCGGCGGGGTCCAGATCATCGGCCCGACGATCGGGACCGTCTCGGCGAACTTCCACACGCCCGGGCTGGGCATCGTGTACAGCGCCTGGTAGCCCTGTGAGATGCCGGTCAGCGGGTTGTACGTGGGGCGGATCTCGAGCGGGCCGGCGCCGGCGTTCCAGCTGATGTGGGTGAACTCGAACGTTCTCGTGCTGCCTTTGTGGACGATCGACATGTCCGCCGCCGGCATCTGCAGCTGCAGGTCCGGGTAGGCGATCGGTTCGGCGCTCGCGCACGCGGCGCACACCGCGAGCACGACCAGCGCGAGCAGCGCCGCGAGAGCGCAGGGGCGGATGCCCTTGGCAAAACTGATCGGAGACCTCTCCCTCGTTGGCTTCATCCGGTCCTCTTGTCGTTGGGTGCAACCGCCGCATGGCCCCCGGCGTGGACGAGCACGCTCGCCGCGGTCGATTCCTCACCCTTTAGGTCAAATAACGCCGAGCGCTCGATTCTTCTTGCGTATCGCGGTCGGGTATCGCCGCGGCATCGTCGTCGGGAATCGCTCCGATCACGCGCGCCGGCGCGCCCGCGGCGATGACGCCGGCCGGGATCGAGCTGCTGACGACGCTGCCGGCTCCGATCACGGAGTCGGCGCCGATCCGCACGCCCTTCAAGATCAGCACGCGATCGCCGATGAAGACGTTCTCGGCGAGCTCGACCGCCGCCGTCCGCGGCTGCCCGCCCCGCCTGCGGCCGGCGCGCAGGTCGTGGAAGTCGCTGTCGTAGATCGTGACTTCGGAGCCGAGCAGCGCGCGCGCGCCGATGCGGATCCCGGGCCCTTCGCTCTTGATGAACACGTTGTTGTTGATCTCGGCGCCGTCTCCGATCTCGATCGTCGACTCCGTCGTCAAGGTCTCGAGGTGGCAGTAGCCGGTGTAGAACGAGTTGGACCGCTGCCAGCCGAACTCGACGCTCTCGCCGAGGGTGATCGCGCCGGGTCCGAGGAACAGCACCGGCTGGCGGATGATCGGAGAGCCGCTGACCCTGCGGCAGCTCGACAGCGCTCTGTACTTCAGGATCCGCGGACGCTGGGCGAGCATGCCCAGCCGCGAGCGCGCTCCGCTCACGGCGCGTTCAGCACAGCGCCACCTCGTCGCCGTCGCCGACCTGCAGGCGCAGCGCGCGCGGCATCGAGAAGTCGCGGAAGACGCGCGCGTGCCGGCCGACGACGCTCGCCACCAGGCGCCCGCCGACGTGCAGGACGCTCGCGTCCGCGAGCACGATCGAGCGCTCGAGCTCGGCCCCTTCGATGCGCACGCGCTCGCCGATTGAGGTGTGCGGGCCGATGTAGGAGTCGGCTACGAGCGCGTCGGCTCCGATCATCACCGGGCCGATGATGACGCTCGATGTCACACACGCCGTGGGATGGATCGCGATCGCTCCCTCGAAGCGATTGCCGTCGTCGGCGCTCGCGGTCATCTCGGACCCGAGCGCGTCGAGCATCGTGCGGTTCATGTCGAGCAGGTCGAGCGCGTCGCCCGCGAAGTGGTGCCACCTGCGTGCGACGCGCACGTGTGTCTGGCGGCCGTCGCGCGCCAGCTGCTCGGCGAGCGCCGCGAAGTTGTGCAGCTGCGCGGAGCGCTCGGGATTCGGCAGGCGCGATAGCACGCCGGGACCGAGCAGGCACACGCCGGCGAAGCCGGCCGTCGCGGACGCCGCGTCGACCGCTGAAGGCCCCGGCAGTCGCTGCGAGACGAGCCTGAGTCGCTTGCCGTCGCGACCGCTGTCGTCGACGAGCAGCAGCACGTCCATGGCGTCCTCGCCGAGCAGATCGACGTACGGCAGCAGCGGCTGTCCCAGCACGCCGTTGGCGCGATGCAGGATGCAGGGCGCGTCGCCGACGAACTCGGCCGCGGCGAGCAGCGCGTCGTCGCGGCCGCCGTGCTGGTCGTTGACGATGTGGCGGACGGCGATGCCGCTGGGCCCCTCGCTCGAGATGCACGCGGCGATCTCATCGGTCGCGTCGGGCGGGGCGATGACGGCGACCTCGACGGCGCCGGCCTCGAGCAACGCGTCGAGCACGTGGCAGATGATCGGCCGGTTCGCGACCCGCTGCAGGGACGGCCGGCGCGTGGCGCCGAGCCACGGCCCTGTCCAGCGGGTCGTATGCGGGACTACGACGACTCCCTTAGCGAGCACGTTCACCAAACGGTTGGCGTGGGTGCGTACTCGCGCGCAAATAATTCTTGCGAGCGAAAAAGCCCTACGCAGCAGCCGGCTCGACGAGCGGAGCAAACCCCCGCGGTACGCCATTGTCAAGCATCGACGCCTGCGCCATCTCCACGGCGGCGACGATGTCGAGGCCGAGGGCGACGTTGGAGCGGGGTTCCTCGCCGGTGTGGATCGAGTGCGCGAAGTCCTGCAGCTCCAAGCGCAACGGCTCTTGCGGGTCGACGCGGGGGATCACGACGTCGCCGGTGCGGTAGACGAGCTGGTGCTCGCCGAAGTTCGACGGCGGTCCGACGTCCATGCCGCGGTCGTAGATGCGCACCGGCTCGTCGGAGGCGGTGTCGTCGTACTGCACCATGCGCTTGCTGCCGACGACGATCATCTGGCGGACCTTGCGCGGCGCCAGCCACGAGAGCTGCACGTTGGCGGTGGTGCCGCCGGCGAACGTGAGCGTCAGGAACGCCGTCTCCGGCACCCCCTCCCGGTGGACGCAGCTTCCGGACGCCGCGATCTCGACGACGGGCTCGTCGAGCCAGTAGCGCAGGATCGAGATGTCGTGCGGCGCGAGGTCGCAGACGACGCCGTCGCGCTGGTACTTGCCGAGGTTCATGCGCGAGGAGGTGATGAAGTGGATGTCGCCGACGACTTCGGTCTGGATCAGGTCACGCACGACGTTGACGGCGGGGCTGTAGATGAACGTGTGGCCCGGCATCAGCACGAGTTCGGACGCCTTTGCCAGTGCGGCGATCTCGCGACCGTCGACGAGCCGGGTCGCGAGCGGCTTCTCCACGAGCACGTGCTTGCCGGCCTGCAGCGCACGCTTGGCGAGCGGGAAGTGCGTCTGCGGGGGCGTGGCGATGACGACGGCGTGCACGGCGTCGTCGCAGAGGACAGCGTCGAAGTCGCGCACCGCGTCCACGTCCGGGTGCGAGCGGGCGAGCCCCCGCAGCTGGTCGGCGTTCAGATCGCACAGCGCCTGGAGCTTGAAATCGGGGGCCTCGGCGAGGTTGCGCGCGAGGTTTGGGCCCCAGTAGCCGCAGCCGACCACCGCCGCGCCGATCGGCGCGGGCTTGGTTCCGATCCGTCCGGTTTGCAGCGCCTCCGTGTCTGTGGTGCTCCAGCCGTTCAGCATGTCTCATGCCCCCCAGGGGAACGTCGGGGCGTCATGCCCCGCGTGCTCGGGCGCGATCGAGCGGCGTGGGTGCCGTCCGACGCGCTGTTGGCTGACTGATCCGTCCGAGTGCGCGGGCGTCCGGTCATATGACTCATCAACGCGTGTGCGTCGCTCGGTCTTGCGTGAACTCCGCCACCGCCTGCCCAATTCGCTCGAGCTCGGCGTCGCTCATGCCGGGGAACAGCGGCAGCGAGCACATGCGCTCAGCCATGCGCTCGCTCACGGGCAGGCTGCCGGGCGTCATGCCCAGGTCGGCATACGCTTCGGTGAGGTGGATCGGGGTTGGATAGTGGATCGCCGAGGCGATGCCGCGCGCGGACAGGTGCTCACGCAGCTCGTCGCGGCGGTCGCTGCGCACGACGAACAGGTGGTAGACGTGGTCGGCCTCCGCGAACGGCGCGCTCGTGAGCTCGATCGAGCGTTCGGGATCGCCGTTGCCGGCGAGTGCGCTGAGCAGACGCTCGCGCAACGCCGCGCCGAGCCGGCGGCGCTCGTCGTTCCAGTCATCCAGGCGGGCGAGCTTGCGGCGCAAGACGGCGGCCTGCAGCGCGTCGAGCCGCGCGGTGGTGCCGACCAAGCGGTGGCGGTAGCGCGGCTTCTCGCCGTGCGCGCGCAGCAATCGCACGCGCTCGGCGAGCTCGGGCACCGCGGTGACGACGGCGCCGCCGTCCCCCCACGCACCGAGGTTCTTGGTGGGGTAGAAGCTGAAGCAGCCGAACGCCCCGATCGTGCCGACGCGCCGACCGCGGTAGCGCGCGCCATGGGCCTGGCAGGCATCCTCGATGAGGTGCACTCCGGCGTCGCGCGCCAGCGCCAGGATCGGGTCGAGCTCGACGGTGGCGCCGAACAGGTGCACGGGAATCACGCAGCGCACTTGTGGCGTGAGGTTGCGTTCGACGATCTCCGCTGTGATCAGGTGCGACTCGGGGTCGACGTCGACGAGGCGTGGTGTCGCGCCGACGGCGCTGACGGCCTCGGCGGTCGCGATGAATGAGTTCGTGGGCACGATCACCTCGTCGCCCGGCCCGATCTCGAGCGCGCGCAGTGCGAGCGCGAGCGCCTCGGTGCCTGAGGAGACGCCGACGGCGAAGTCCGTCTCGCAGTAGGCGGCGAACTCGCGCTCGAACGCCTCCACGGGCTCGCCGAGGGTGAACGCGCCGCGCTCAGCGACGTGGCGCACCGAGCCCAGCAGCTCCTCCAGCAGCGCGGGATCGGCGAAGTCGAGGCGCGTCAGCGGGATTGCGGCGTCGTGCATGAGTGAGTCTGTCGTTGACGTGCTCATCGCACCCGGGTCACTCATGCGCTGGCGCTGATCGAGGGTGCTGAGCCCAGGCGCGTGAGCTCTAGCTGCAGCGCCCGGCGCCCGCGATGCTGCAGGCCGTGGATCGAGCTCTCCGAGCGACCCAGCCGCTCAGCGATCTCCGGCGGTGAGAGCCCCACGACGTGGCGCATGACCATCACGCTGCGCTGCTCCTCCGGCAACGTGGCGAGCGCCGCATGCAGATCGCGTGCACGCTCCTGTGCCCCCTCATCGCAGTGGCTGTCGGCGCCGAGCACGTCCTCGGTGGGGATCGGCCGGCGCCTGCGCAGGTGGTCGAGCGCGACGTTGCGTGCCAGTCGCAGCAGCCAGCCGGAGAACGGCACGCCGTGATCCTCGTACTTGACGATCACCGTGATCAGCTTCATGAACACCTGCTGGGTGAGGTCCTCGGCCTCCTTCTCGTCCCTGACGATGCTGCGGAGGTACCCGTAGACGTTGTCGGAGTAGCGGGTGTAGAGCAGGCGCAGCGCGTCGCGGTCGCCCTCCTTGGCGCGGGCGATCGCCAACTGGACCTCCCGCAGTGCGGCCGGCGAGTCGTCGAGCGTCCGACGCTGTTGGAAGCCCACTTGTCTATCCCTGACTTCGAGGCTGTGCAGCACTTCATTCCCCCTGGAGTGATTGCCGTCGTATGAGGCGGCGAATGATCAGTAATCCCAACTGTTTGCACAATGGCCCGATGTTCGGGACCTGCGTTCAGGGGATGAACGCCCGCGCGGCCACGCTTCCAGGTGCGCGCGGCCCGTCGGCTGCCCGAGCGGGGCCGCGAGGTTGGGCGTTCGAGGCGCTCGTCGTTAGACGCGTTCGAGCACGATTGTGGTCTGGCGCCAGTAGGACTCGGGCGTGATCGAGCACATCCTGTACCAGCACGCGCGATATGCCGCCGGCCTCCCGTAGCTCATAACTAAACGTATATATTCTATTCCAATGGAGATCACGGCACTGATCCGGGGAGCACGCCGCGAGGCGGGCATCACGCAACTCGAGCTTGCAAGCCGGGCGGGCACGGCGCAGCCGGCGGTGGCGGCGTATGAGTCGGGCGCGCGGACGCCGAACCTGGCGACGCTGGAGCGGCTGCTCGGCGCGTGTGAATGCGACATCGAGGTGCTTGCCCGTCCGCGCGTGCGCCGTGGCGCGGCGTCGCTGGCCGAGCTCGGGCAGACGATCGCGGTGGATCTCGATCAGGGTCGCGAGGGCGATGTGCTGCGGCTGCTGTTCGGGTTCGCGGACGACTTCAGGGGCTCTTCGCGTCCGGGCAGGATTGCGCTGCTGCACGACGAGCCGCCGCCCACGGGCGACGCGCGCTTCGACGCTGCGCTGGCGGGTGTGGCGGAGCTGTTTGCGGCCGAGGGCGCGCTTACCGTCCCGGCGTGGGTGAACGGGCCGGGGCGCTTCGTCGAGCCATGGTGGTTTGTGGCAAGCCGGCCCGAGTTCCATGCGTACACGCTCGCGCACACGCCGGCGGTGCTCGCGCGTCACGGTGTGTTTATGGCACGCGAGGTCTTCGATCGTGCCTGAGCGACATTTCACTCGCGCAACGATCCTCAGCGCGCTGAAAGCGCTCGGCGAGGAGCTCACCAATGAAGGTGTGCGTGGCCAGATCTTCATCGTTGGAGGGGCGGCGATGGCGCTCGCCTACTCGACGCGCCGCGTCACGAAGGACATCGACGCGGTGTTCGAGCCGAAGAGCGCCATCTACACCGCCGCGGCCAAGGTGGCCCCGGGCCTCGGCCTGCCGGAGGACTGGCTGAATGACGCGGTCAAGGCATTCATGCCCGGCCCTGACGAGCATGCCCGCCCGATCCCCGACATCCACGGCATCGAGGTGACGACGGCCTCGCCACGGTACCTATTGGCGATGAAGCTGATGGCGATGCGCTTCGGCGAGGACGACGAGGACATCGAGATCCTGCTGCGGGAGTGCGGTATACGCGGCGTGCAGGAGGCGCTGGATCTACTCGGGCAGATATACCCGGACGTGGAGCCAGCGCCAAAGACGCGATTCTTTCTCGAAGAGCTGCTCGGATCTGCGTCGTCCCCGTGAACGCTTCTTCGCAGCGCTATCGCGTGGCGGAGCTGTGCCCGAGCGCGGCAAACGGAGATAGCGACCCGCGAATCTGTATCTACCCGACCGCGACCCCACCAAAGAACGCGAGTGCCCGCTCGGCGACGAGCGCGGGCGCCTCATCGACGATGAAGTGCCCGATCCCGTCGACGTACTCGATCTCGAGCTGGTCGGCGTGGCGACGCACCCGCTCGACCATCTCGCGGCGCACGACGGGATCGGCGGTGCCGTGCAGCATCTTGGTGGGCACTCGCAGGCGCTGGTTGTCGTAGCGGCCGCGCAGGATCGGCAGGAGCTCGTGGGTCCAGAAGCTGCGGTAGAGCTGCACGCTGGCGGCGGCACGCGCGCGCGGGCGCAGCCGCTCGACGAACAGCTCGCCGTCTCGCCGTTGCCACGAGCTGCGGTCGGCGACGCCCCCTGTGAGCAGCAGCCGCGTGAGCAGTCCGCTGCGCTGTGCGAGCGAGCCGAGCAGCGGCGTGGCGAGCAGCCACTGGTAGGAGAAGCGCCAGCCGTTGCGGGTGCTGGTGCCGAGCTCGATCCACGGCCCGATGATGTTGAGCGCGAGGAAGCGCTCGAAGCGCTCGGGCGCGCGCAGGCAGCAGAGGAAGCCGACGTAGCCGCCCCAGTCGTGGCCGGCGAGCTGAACGCGGTCGATGCCGAGCGCGTCGAGCACGGCGAGCACGTCGCTCGCGAGCTCCTCCTTGAGGTACCCCCGCGGCGTCGCCTGCGACCAGCCGAAGCCGCGCAGGTCCAGCGCGATCACACGTCGCTCGCGCGCGAGCACAGGGATCACCTCGCGCCACTCCCACCAGTGCTGCGGCCAGCCGTGCAGGAGCAGCACGACGTCCTCGCCGCTGCCCGCTTCGGCATAGTGAAAGCGCGCCCCGCGGGCCTGCACGTAGCGGTGCGTCACACCCTCCAGCTCAGGCGGTTCCACGCCGAGCACGGTAGCGCGAAGGTGCGATCCGCGGTTGTGACAGCGCGTGTAGCATCCGACGGTCGGAGTCGCGGACGCTGCTTAAGGGGTTCGCGGTGCCCGCCGGTGTGGCTGAGGAAGACGCGGCGTGGAGAAGCGCTCATCTGCACGCCGGGGCAGTCGCTGTATGCAGGATCAGTCGTTGTTCGGGACGAGGTTCGCGTAGAACGAGCGCACTGCCGGCGTCTCGACCACCCTGCGCCCGGACCGTTGTCCCGGTCGGACTTTACATCGCTCCGCAGCATACTTCGGTGCTGCACAGAAGTATAGATATAACCGATGTATTAACCTACGACCGTAGTCCCTACGAGCGCTTCCATCGAGCTGCTGCCCTGGTCCCAGGCCGTGCATCATTGCCACGTTGACGCCGATCAGGGCAACGGCGACCGCCATCAGGCTCAACGCCTGGGTGTCGTAGCCGATTGAGGTTGCCGCTTGGATCGCGAGCTTTGCCTCCCAATGAGAGGGCAACAGGTTAACGTTCGTCGTCAGAATGCGCGACGCCGGCTGCCCGTCTGGACGTCGGTGTCTTTTGGGAGACGCGATGGCGTGCGGCTTCGATAAGCCGTTGTGGCGCCGGTCACCACCGCGCAGTGCACAATCGGCATCCGACAGTTCGCATGTTTCGGAAAAACCGATTTCGTGCCTGTGTAAAGCATCAAGCGAACCGCTGCAGCAACCGATACATGGGCGTGTCGATCGAGCCGGGTGCCTATCGAGACGGAGCGGCCGTGAGTGCCGACAGCGCCGCTGCGGCGGCGGCTCTGCAAGAGCTGCCCGGAGCGAGGATGCTCGTGTTCGATCGCGACCTTCGTTTCATCCTGTCGGCGGGCCAGACGTTCGAGTACGCGGCGGCGGGCGATCCGGCGATCTGTTGCGAGGGAGCGTTCGTGGGGGACGCGTTCCCGGAGAGTCTGTGGAAGCTGATCGAGCCGCTGTGCCGCTCGGCGCTTGACGGTGAGACGCGCTCGCGCGAGATCTGGAGCGCGGAGGACAGGCGCTCGCTGATGGTCGACGTGGGGCCGCTGCGCGTGGACGGCCCCGCGAGCACGGCGGGCGAGCAGGCGGGCATCGCGTGCGGTGTGGCTGTGATCCTGGACGTGACGGCGCGCCGCGTGGCGGACGGTGTGGCAAGGCCCTCCGACGGCCAGTTCGAGCAGGTGTTCGAACGGGCGCCGATCGGCACGGGGCTGATGGATCTGGACGGTCGCTGGACGCTGGTCAACCGCGCGCTGTGCGAGATCACGGGTTACACGAGCGAGGAGCTGATCGACCGCCGCTTCGCGGAGATCACACACCCGGATGACGTGGACAACGACGCGACGCAGCACGCGCAGTTGCTGGCTGGCGCGATTCCGGCGTTTCAGGTTGAGAAGCGCTACCTGAGCGCTGCCGGCGAGACGCTGTCGGCGATTCTGTCGATCTCACTCGTGCGTGATGGGCAGTCCGCGCCGCTGCACTTCATCGCGCAGCTGCAGGACATCTCCGAGCGCAAGCGCCTGGAGGAGCACCTGCGCCATCTCGCCGACCACGACCCGCTGACCGGGCTGCGCAACCGCAGGCTGTTCGAGCACGATCTGCGCCAGCAGGTGGCGCGCTGTCAGCGCTACGGCGAGCAGGCGGCGGTGATGGTGGTGGACCTCGACGAGTTCAAGGCGATCAACGATCAGCACGGTCACAAGGTCGGCGACGACGCGCTGAAGGCGATCGCGACGGCGATGACCAGGCGCTTGCGCGAGACGGACCTGGTTGCGCGTCTGGGGGGAGACGAGTTTGCGGTGCTGCTGCCGCACGCCGACGAGCAGGGCGCGGCGCTGGTCGCGGACGGTCTCGCACGCGTGATCGCCGCGTGCAGCATCGACGTCGGCTATGCGGTGGTGCATCCCGCCGGCAGCGTCGGCGTGGCGATGATCGATCAGCGGACGGTCAGCGCCGAGCAGGCGCTGGTGGAAGCCGACCGGGCGATGTATGTCGCGAAGCGAGCCCGGGCCACGGCCACGCCCGTGTGAGCTCGAGCGCTTATGCAGAGCGATCGACGAGCAGTAGCCTGGCCCGGCGCTAGGGCGTTTTGTTGTAGATCAAGTGGATCGTGAGGGTGCGCCAGTGGTGGCCGGAGGTTGCCTGCGCGGGCGCGGCGGGAAGGATCGCTACGCAGACGAGCATGATCGAGATCGTGGCTCCGCGTCGCACTGCGCGGGCGATGATACCGGCCCTGGTAGCCGGAGCGGCCAGGCGCACCTCCGCGGCGCTCGCCCGCTGTGCACGAGGGTCGAGCGCGGGCGCTGCCGCAACCTCGCTTCAGAGCGACGCGGCGGCGTCCCTCAGGAGCTTGATCAGAGACGGGTTGGCCCCTTCGGAGGTTTCGACGAGAAGCGTCGCGTTGTCGACCTGGAGGTATCCATAACCATCACCGGTAGCTGAGTCATAGCCGAATTCCGCCCTGTTGCCGACTCCGCTCAGAACGTATCTCCCGAAGCCAGGTCGCCAGTTCGGCGACCTGGCGCCTTTCTGCAGCTTCGACGCGAGCCTTTCCACCGCCCGTCCATATGCGAACTGAACGGTGGCGCTTGCGAAGCGATAGCAGCCTCCGGGAGGAGCTTCGATACCCTTTTCCTCGAGCCTGAGGATGTTGTGGATACATTCGAGGCCGATGCCGCCTTTCGTGAATTCAGCTGGAGAAACGACTGACAATTCCTTTTCGGTTGAGGCGTATTTGCAGCTGCTCACGCCAAAGCTCGTGCCGGACGCCGACGTCACCGACTTCGGCAAGACTTCCTGGAGATCATCGAAGAAGTCCGATGCGACGAGGACGCTGTTGCAGGGCCTGAACGCCAGCATGCGGAAGTGCTTCGACTTCGGCTTGCGGTTCGCGCCGGCGGGTGGCGCGAACGCCGCCAGACCTGCGAGCCCCACACACACCATCAATGCAATCGAGCACCTGTTGCGCATGGCCACCCCTCGGCGTCGCGGTCGGAGACGACATACTACTCCGACGGGCCTTGAATAACCTGACGGCCGTTGCCGTCTCGTGTGTGACCGCCCGCTCTGTGGCGCATGCCTTACGGTCACCCGCCCAAGAGCGGGCAGGCAACTCAGAAGACAGTCGTAACACGCATCGACGGCCAAGCTAACACCGTCGGCGAAGAGATCTTCACGCGGTGGGGCGCGCGTGACCGGTCACGTCGATAGGCGGTGGCCACTGCTTACCGCACCCAAGCAAGAGCGTGGATCACCCAGCCCAACGTGCCGCTTTGGACGAAACACGAGCATCGGCGCCGCGCGGCTTCAGTGGACCATGTAGACCAGCGGCACGCCGTGTCGGTCGATGAAGAGCTCGTGTATGCCGTTGCAGTCGTCGCAGTTTTTGAGATGACGAACCGTAACGGTGAGTTCGAGCGAGTCCCTCAACAGCTTCGGTCCGCAGTAGTAGCGCACTACTTCGGACCACTCCATGTTTGGTCCGGGCGCCGCTCCTCTGACGACCTGAAGTCTTGACAGCCAGGTGCCGTGCTTGGTGCCACGCCAGTAGCCGCGCAGCATCGTCCAGAACGAGCGGTCGGAGTGGTGGAGGTCTGTTGCTAGGCTGGCGTGCCCGTAGCGCAGCGCAACGTGCTCGGCGAGCTTCTCGGTCGCGGCGTCGAACTGCTCAAGGCCCGACGGATTTGGGCAGGAGCTGAAAGCTGCGCCCGGTGCCGAGCGCACCGGCGGAGGATAGACCGACCCCGGAAACTCGCTTGAGCCCGTTGCAGTCACTGCGCCTCCGCTGGCCACCGCGGCCACCAACAGCACAAGGAGGCCGGCTCGACCGAGTGCACGCTGCATTGATCTGCACCGTACCGCACGTTGCTGCGTTACGCGGAGGTTGTCGCATAAAGCCGTTTACGAAAACCTGGGCGTCGGTCGCTGTGACGGCCGTGGAGGGTGCTTGGGGCGCCGAGCTCGAGCAGAGCTCGCTGTGGCCGAACGATGACTGTCGGCTTCTTCGACCCCACCCTTAGAACGGACTGAGTGAGGCCTTCGGGGGTTTATGCGACAGCCTCCATGCGATCCGAGTGTCTCCCCGGTACCCAGCCTCGTGCCTGCTCTGGCGACGGAAAGTCAAGGGGTCTTGCTTGACGGCGGCTCCTGTGGGATCGTGGGGATCGTGTTTGGTGGGCGCGAGACATTGGCGTAGCGAAGTGCAGACGTAGAGGCTTGTGGTCTGCCGCGCGGGTTTGCCCTTCGAGGGCCTATTGACCGACCGGGGAGCACCTTGACCTATCGTCCTGAAGGCTGGCGCGCAACCTTTTCGCATCCGCAACGTCTAGAGCATCCGAGAAGCCCTGCGGGGTCCCGATGATCTTGGAAGGAGGCTTGGATGAGCTGTGAGGAGCCGCCGCAGGCATCGGGCGGTCAAGGGCCACGGGAGGACAAGTTCGAGGATCTCGTCAGGCTGCACCGGGCCGAGCTCACCCGGTTCGCCGTCCGGCAGCTCGGCGAGCACGCGAACCAGGCCGAGGACGTCGTCCAGGAGGCGCTGCTGAACGCCCACCGGGCGCTCAGGGCGGGCACCCACCCGGAGCACCCGCGGGCCTGGCTGTTCACGATCGTTCACAACGCTGCCGTGAACGCGACTCGCGGCGCTAGGTGTTGTGCCCGGTGACGTCCCGAACGCGGGCGCGTGGTGGCCGGTTGCCGAGCGCTGAGTGGGTGCGGCGCTCGTTGTAGTGCTCGATCCAGTGTGGCAGTGCTTGCGCGCGGGCGTCGGAGG
>Ga0181530_10002202_pt1 | contig 23491 bp, 28 predicted proteins | sample PEATcosm2014_Bin_42_FD_119769 | JGI IMG/M metagenome (GOLD analysis project Ga0181530, IMG submission 119769) | Peatland microbial communities from MTU Mesocosm Facility, Houghton, MI, USA - PEATcosm2014_Bin10_60_metaG | ecosystem: Environmental > Terrestrial > Soil > Wetlands > Peat | place... | reverse complement strand
CTATGACGCGGCCAAGATGGGGATCAAGCCCGCGGACCAGCGCCGCAAGCTCGACGAGGCGCTCGACGTCATCGTGGAGCTGATGCAGGGCGGCGTGGTGACCAAAAAGACCGACTGGTTCGATCTGCACGAAGCGCGGCTGCAGTTCACAAGCTATTCGCAGCCGATGATGGAGATGGCGGTGGCGTCGGCGCGCTCTCCGACCGGCGCGCTGTCGGCCGGCAAGCACGGCATCGGCATGCTCGCGATCGGCGGCACCTCGGACGATGCGCTCAAAGCCCACGCCAGCAACTGGGGCGTCTATGAGGAGAGCGCGCGGGCGCACGGCAAGATCGCCGACCGCCGCAAGTGGCGCATCGTCACCTTCGCCCACGTAGCGGAGACGCGCGAGCAAGCGCGCGCCGACATGAAATTCGGTCTCAGCGACTTCAAGCGCTATTTTGCCGAAGTGGCGACCTTCCCCATCGTGCCGCCCGACATCACGAGCGACCCGGCCGAATATCTGGTGGCGTCGGGGGTCGCCTGCATCGGCACGCCGGACGATTGCATCCGCCATTTCGAGCGGCTGTGGCGCGGCTCGAACGGCGGCTTCGGCGGCGTGCTGCTCTTGGCACATAATTGGGCCGACTGGCCGGCGACGAAAAACAGCTACGAACTGATGGCGCGCTACGTCCATCCGCATTTCCAGCGCAACGCCAACAAACTGCGGCAATGGAGCTACGACGACGCTAAGGCCAAATACGCCAGCGCCGGCGATCAGTCGCGCGCCGCGGTGCAGGCGGCGATCGACAAGCATCAGGCGCGGAAGGCGTGACGCCGCGGCGACATTCCCCGCAGAAAGCGGGTGGCTACTCCCGGGCAAGCCTGACACCAACGTGGGGAAGTTGGCCGTGCGGTCGGCGCAATGGCCGACGCGCTGCCAACTCGCTTGGAGCGCAAATCATGACGCAATCTTCCGTCGGCAAGCGCTTCGGCGTCATCGATGACGACCAGCAACGCGCCTTGAGCGGTCTCGAATTCGTCCAAGGGCTGGTCGATGGCACGCTGCCCCTGAACACCATGGCGGAAACGCTCGGCTATGACATTGTCGAAGTTGCCAAGGGCCGCGTGGTCGCCGCGGCGACTCCCCACGCGGGGCACCGCAACCCCGCCGGCACCGTCCACGGCGGCCTTGCCGCGACTTTGCTCGACAGCTGCATGGGGCTCGCCGTGCAGTCGATGATGGACAAGGGCTTTGCGCAAACGACGCTCGAGTTCAAGATTTCGCTGGTTCGGCGCATCACCCCGCAGACTGGCCTGGTGAAAGCCGAAGGCAAGGTCATCAGTTGCGGTCGCCGCGTCGGCACCGCGGAGGGAAAGCTGACGGACAAGGACGGTCGCGTTCTCGCGCACGGCACGACGACGTGCTTGATCTACGAGCATTGAACGCCCGGCGGCGATGCTTTTCCCTGTAGCTCGGCTGCCTATTGGATCGCGGTCCAATATGTGAGACGGTCGGCAATTGTGTTACTTCTCCGCTCCGGTCGAACGGAACGGCAAAACCAGTCGGGAGGCGTCAATGCTGGTCTTCACGCGTGCAATGAAAATGGCGGCAGTTGCAGTGTCTTTGGCGGTCATGCTGCTGGGCGCTGCCACGCCCTCGCAGGCGCAGACCACGGGCACCGTCCGCCTGCACGTCGTCAAGGTGGGATTCATCGTCGGCGTCGGCGGCGGCAGCGGCGTCTTGATCTATCACGGCCACAGATATCGGCTGGCTGTGAGCGGCCTCAGCTTCGGCAGCCTCGGCGTCGCGGCGGTGGACCTAGTCGGCACCGCGAGCAATCTGACGAGCCCCGGCGCCATCGCCGGCACTTATGCGGGGGCAGGCGCCGGCGGCTCTTTCGTCGGCGGCGGCCAAGTGGCAACGCTGCAGAACGCCAACGGCGTCCTTCTCCAGCTCCAGGGCGTGCAAGCCGGTTTTCAGGTTTCGCTCGGTCTCGGCGGCATGACCTTGGCGTTGCGCTAGGCGCCAAATCGAACGACGCGAAGATCGCGATAGATCGGTATCTCTCGACGGCGGTGTCGCTTGAACGGCAGCGGCCGGAAGACGTCTATTGCCGCGAGGCCTGAGCGTGCCGTCAGGAAGCCGTCCGGGCAGCTGTTGAATTCGGACGCACTCGGCAGCTCAGACCGAGCGCGACCGAGATGCCGAGATAATGTTTCGCCAGAATTGACATAGGTCAAATTCGGCTGGCGCCGAACTTCGTATCATTTTTCAAGGGCCAAGTGACCGCCATGTCAAATGGCGGGAGCGCAGGGCTAAGGCGCAGCCTCGAGCAAGAGTGCAGACCATGACACAGTCGCGACCTAACATTGTCATCGTTGGTGGCGGAATCGGCGGATTGTTTGTGGCCAATGCCTTGGTATCGCAAGGTCTACGGGTATCGGTCTACGAGCAAGCGCCTGCTTTGGGCGAGGTCGGTGCCGGTGTGTACATCACTCCGAACTGCGTACGACAGTTGCAGCGGGTGGGACTGGGACCGGCCGTCGAAAAGTGGGGAGCCAAGGTCGGCAACAATTCGCGATACTTCCACCACGACGGAACGCTCATCGCTCCGGTTCGGGTCACCGACTCGTCGGGTTGGAACGCGACTTACGGCATGCATCGCGCAGACCTTGTGGACATGTTGGCCAAAGCCTTGCCGGCCGGCGTGGTGCACACCGGGCACCGATGCACCGGGTTCGAGCGGCACGGCGACATAGCGCGTGTATCGTTCGAAAATGGCGCGGTCGCCGAAGGCGACGTCGTCATCGGCGCGGACGGAATTCACTCCGAGCTGCGGCAATACGTATTTCCCGCCTCCCGCCCGGTTTTCTCGGGCACTGTTGCCTACCGTGGCGTGGTGCGATCCGAACTGGTGCCGGAATGGCCGGCAGAGAGCTGGGAGATGTGGCTCGGCAAGGGCAAGCACTTTTTGACCTATCCGCTGCGGGCCGGTGCGCTCATTAATTTCGTCGGCTTCGTGCCGGTGGACAAGGAAATGAAGGAATCGTGGTCAGCCGCCGGCGACCCCGAGGCGCTGCGCCGGGAATTCGCCGACTGGGACCCGCGCATTGGCGTCCTATTGCGCCACGTCAAGACGACGTTTCGATCGGCGCTGCACGATCGCGATCCGCTGCCGACTTGGACCCGGGGAAGGCTGACGCTGCTCGGCGATGCCGCGCACGCGATGCTGCCGCATCTCGGACAAGGCGCCAACCAGTCGATCGAGGACGGCATGGCGCTGGCGACGATCCTGACCAATACGGACCGCACCACTGTGCTTGCCGGCCTCCTCGCCTACGAGCGGCTTCGTCGCGAGCGAACCGCAAAAGTCCAATCGGGCGCGCGCGAGAATGGGCTGCGTTACGACTCGTTCCATGGCGACATCACAATCCGGGACGCCGAGATCGCCGCCCATGCCGAATTCCGCAAGCATCTCTACGATCACGATGTGGTTCCGGAAGCGTGCGCCGCGGCAGCGGAGCTGGTTTAGTCCGGATGCTTTCGTTGGATCATCAACGAGGGGCGCAATGACCAAACCCGTCACCGGCAAGGCCGAGGTAGCGCTCGAATATCCGGACAAACTCTACATCGGCACATTTGAACGCTCGTCGCGATTCGAGGCGCATCTCGATCCGACCGGTATCGCGTTGACTTTGGAACGGCCGGGCGCTGACGACGTCCACAAATCTGTCCACATGCACATCAACTTCGGGCTATTCGCCGACATACTGCTCGATCTGGCTGCAACGGTCGGCCGCATCCCTAAGGATGACGTCATGCATCGCGATCAGCTTGCGAAAGCGGTCGCTGAGCTGCACACGGCGCTGGGCAAAGTTTAGGCCGCCATCGAGCAGACCCGCGCCGACAACCTGTCGGCGATGCCGTAGCCAAACTTTTGTTGAATCAAGCGGTTGGTCGTCCAACCAATACTGTGTTCCCGTTGCAACAATTCGCGGAAATGCGACTCTAAAGCCAATTTCGACCTCCCGCGCGACCGTGAGTACTGCAAAAATTCCCCCGGGGAGTGAACTGCCTTCAGAGGGGGACACCATGAAGGTCACTTCGCTTGGCATAGCCGGCGTTTTGGCATTGCTCATCGCCGCGCCACTCAGCGCCGCCAGCGCGGCCGACATCGTGACCAAGGCCCCGCCGCCCGCGGCGGCGCCAGCTTCGCCGCCCGCGCCGGCTCCCTGCGACAGCCTTTGGGACTTTGTAGCCACGGCCTGTCCGTTGACCTGGTACGGCATCACGGTCTACGGCACGATCGACGTCGGCGGCGGTTGGCAAAGCCACGGGACGCCATTCAGCGGGACATCCGCCCCCGGACAAGATTATCTCGTCCAGAAGGCCAGCAATCGCGCGCTGTGGGGAATTGCGCCCAACGGATTGAGTCAGTCAAACATTGGAATTAAAGGCAACGAAACGATCGCGTCCGGTTGGGCCTTTGTTTTCGATCTTGAGGCCGGGTTCGATCCCTATTCCTTGCGATTCGCCAATGGACCGGGGTCAATCGCTCAAAATGTCGGCGTGCCGCTGACCAGCCAAAACGCGTTCGCCGACTCAAGCCGGGCGGGCCAGTTCTACAATTCCGTCGGCTACCTGGGTGTCAGTTCACCGACCTATGGCACGCTCACCGTTTTCAGGCAAAACTCGCTGACTTTGGACGGCGTTCTGGCCTACGATCCGATGGGCGGTTCATACGCGTTCTCGCCGATCGGCTGGCAGGGGACGACCTGCGGCGTCGGCGATACCGAAGACTGCAGATACAGCACGGCGGTGAAATATCGTGTCAACGTCGACATGTTCCGGGCGGCGGGCCTGTGGCAGTTCGGCGGCTACGGCCAGAACAACGCCGCGGACGGCGCCTACCAGGCGCAACTCGGCGCCGACATTCGCAACGTGGCCAACGGCGTGCTTTCGGTCGACGCCATTTACAGCTACGTCAGAGACGCGGTGTCAGCCTCGCTGACCGGGAATCCGACCAACGCCAACGGGCTGCCGATAGCGCCGTTCACGCCGCAGTTTCTCACCGCCACGATCTCCAACGACACCAGCGTGATGGCGCTTGCCAAATACAACCACGGACCGCTGAATCTCTATGGCGGTTACGAATGGATTCAATACGCGCCACCCAGCGACCCGCAAACCTCGTTTACCGATATCGCGGGCGACACGATCACCGGCTTCGCGGCCAGCAGCGCCAGTCCTAACGGTATTACGGCTATCAACAATATAGCCTACACGGCCGGGTGTGCGGCGGCCACTGTTTGTCATGACAAGATCTTGCAGGTCATGTGGGCGGGGGCGAAATACGCCGTCACCGATAGATTGGATGTGATCGGCGGCTATTATCATTATATCCAGAACAACTTTTTCGCGACCGGGCCAAACGTCGGCTGCTCGGGCAGCGCTCACGCGCAATGTTCCGGAACGTTCGACGCAATTTCCGCCGTTGTCGATTGGAGGTTCGCGGCGAAGTGGGACACCTATATCGGCGTCATGTTCTCGCAAGTGAATGGCGGATTGGCGAACGGTTATCTCCAGCGCAATAACATCGATCCCACGGCCGGGCTGCGCTTCCGATTCTGAGTAAGGCACGCTGACTCGCCACTTCGATTTGTGGGTAGACGTGCTACGGCACTTCTTCCTTAGCGCCAAAACCGCGCAGCACGTCGCTCATCAGATTGCTCACCGTCGGACGCGGCAAGGCGGTGAACGGCAGCGGCCGCACGACGTCGATGGCCGCGAGGCCCAAGCGTGCGGTGAGAAAGCCGTTGAGCAGGCCCTCGCCGAGCCGTGCCGACAATTTGCCGGCGATGCCGTGGCCGAGCATCTGTTGCACGAGGCCGTCGGTGGTCGCCATTCCTCCGGTCATCGCCAGGTGCAAGACCACAAAACGCATCAGCCGCATCAAGCCAAGCGCGCCCGGCCGCGCCCCGTACAGCAAGGACAGCCGACGCACCAAGACCAGCGCCGAGCCGAACACGAACAGCACGTCGATGGCGGCGCGCGGGCTCACCGCGGTGAAGGCCGACACCCGCGTTGCCGCCGCGGTGACGATGCGGCGCGCCTGTTGATCCAGCGGCGTCATCAGCTCGCGCTCGGCAAGTCGCACCATGTCGGCGCCGTCGATGATGTCGCCGAGATGACTTTCCATTGCGGCGCGGCTGCGCGCCAGCCGCGGCATGCGGCGCGTCAGCGCCAGCAGCGCGCGCGCAAGAGCGAGGGCCTCCTGGCGATCGTCGTTCAGCAGCGTGTCCAAGGCGCGCTGATGCAGTTTCTCGATGGTCGCAAGCCGCGCCAAACCCATGGTCTCGCGAACGGCAACGACCAAAAATGACACCGCGGCCAGGATCGCGAGCGCCAGACCGAGAAAGCCGAATTCCTGGCTGCGCGCGAACAGATCCTCGATCAGGCGAACCATGGCGAGACCGGCGGCGAGCAGAATCAAGCCGCCCACGGCGCCCCAAAACACCGCGCCCCAACGCAAACCCCGCCGCGGCCATTGCAGCGCATCGTCGACCGCAATGATCGCCGTCTCGGTGTCGGGCTCGGGTAACACCTGCACGGCGCGTTTGGCGGCTTCGTCTTTGGCCAGGCCGACCATCACGTGATCGTCGTCGAGGCGAAAGACAGCGGGCGGCCGATGCGGCCAGTTTTTGCTCATTGCAGCCGGTCTCCGATCAGGAATTGCAGCGCGCGGTCGAGGCGAATGTGAGGCAGCGCGGGGATGCCGCTGTCCGTCGCTTCCAGGAGCGGCGGCCGCACGCGCAGGAAGCGAAAGTCGGCGTTTTGCGGCGTGGTCGTGGCAATGCCGCGAAACCCATTGGCGTCGCTGCGAAACAGTTCGTTGGGGTCGTCGGGCAAGTCGCCGGGAAACAGCGCCGCCTCGGTTTCGCCGTCAAAAGTTTCGCCCGCCAGAACCTCGCCAGCGACCGGCACGCCGAGGATGCAAGGCAGCTCCTGGCGCGCCCGCCGCACCGTTGCTTCGCGGGTGGCGCGCACGGCGGCGAGCGCGACGACATCGACCTGCGCGCCGGCGAGCTCGGCTTTCGCGGTTGCCTCTTGCGTCAAGCGCTTGAGCACGGCTTCGAGCCGGTCGTGACTGGTGTGATGCAGATGATCGGCCTTGGTGGCGGCCAGCAGAATGCGATCGATGCGCGGACGCAGCATCGTGCTCAGGACGGTTTTGCGGCCGATCTGAAAGCAGTCGAGGACTTGCGCCAGCGCGCGTTCAAGGTCGAGAACCGCATCGGGGCCGGCATTGATCGCGGCCAAGGTATCGACCAGAACGACCTGGCGATCGAGCCGGGCAAAGTGATCGCGGAAAAAGGGCCGGACCACGATGTCCCGATAGGCGTCGTAGCGGCGGCGCATCATCGCCCAGAGCGAACCTTTCGGGGCAACACCGTCGCTCGCGACGTCGAGCGGCGCAAACGTCAGCGCCGGCGTATGGTCGAGATCGCCCGGCATCAGAAACCGCCCCGGCGGCAACAGACTCATCGCAAAATTCTTGTCGCGGCAGGCCTTCAGATACGCGGTGAAGAGCTTTGCCGCGGTCAGCGCTGCCTGCTCGTCCTCGACGCCTTGCGGGTTAAGCGTCACCCGATAGGAATTCCAATCCTTGGCGAGGCCGACACGCGACCCGAGCCGGGAGAGATTCACGCTCTCGGCCGCCCATGTCTCATAACTCTTGTCGAGCAGCGGCAGGTCGAGCAGCCACTCGCCCGGATAGTCGACGATATCGAGGGTCAGCGCACGCTGATGGCCGCGTTGTGTTTGATAGTCGATGACGAGGCGCAATTCGCTGATTTGCCGCGTCGATTGAGGCCACTGCCGTTTTTCGACCAGCGCGTTCAGATGGCTCTCGTAGTCGAAGCGCGGCACCGCATAATCGGGCTGCGGCGCCAGATAGGCGCGCGCCACGCGGCCGGTCGCCATCGCCTCGAACACCGGAAAACGTCCGCCGCGCAGCAGGCCATGAACCAGCGCGGTGATGAAGACGGTCTTGCCGGCGTTGGAAAGCCCGGTCACCCCGAGTCTGATCGTCGGATCGAATAAATGGCTGCCGAACTCGGCGAGAGCGAGCGCGGCCAGCCGGATTTGTTCAATGAACTCGTCCACAATCGATACTTCCGTCTGCCGCCCGCAGCCGCGGGCCAGTCGGGATGATCCCTACTCCGAAAACGATCATCGGCCCAAATTGCTCGAAAAGCGCCGGATGGCTCAAACAGGCATAATGAAAGTGGCAGGCGAGTGTCCGTGCTTACCGGCGTAGAATTTGCTGCATCACGCGATCGGCCCGTCATGTTCGACGACGCGCAACTTGCGCACGGTCAGCTCATCGACCTCCAGCGCACCGAAACGTGCCTTCTTGATAGAAAGGCGGCCAACCGCAAGCCGTCCGATTGCCAATGCGCCAATGGCAACCGCGCCGAACGCCGCCGCGCCCAGCGCCAGCGCCAAGAGGCTGGTTGCGGGAAGGGCCTTGGATTGTCGGATGACCTCGCGCGCCATATGCAACCTCCATCAGCCCCGGCCCGATTCCAGGAACAATCGGGATCGGATTATCGGCTGACGGCCACTTTGCCATCCCGCGCCGCGGTTTACGACACTTAAGGCTGGCGCATGCCAGGTTCAACCTTGACGCCATCGACTGGCGCCGACAAAAATATCGGACCGCAAAACGCCGGCCACGACCAAAAGACATTTGGAGGCGGGGCGCAGCCAAGCCGCTTCCGAGCGAACCAATGAATCAAACCGACGAAGATGTCTTTGACTGCGACGTCTCAGACGAAGCGCTGGAGGCCGCGTCCGGTTTGCGCGCCGGTGAAATAACCACCCTTATGAACGGCTCCTACTGCTTCACCTGTGTGCAAGAAGGCGAAACCTAGTCGTAAGCCCCGTCGGCTCAATCTCGCAGCAGACTTCGCATCTCTCTTCCGGGTCGCCCGCGGACATTCGCCGGCGTCAAAAGCCGTCCGCTGTGCCAAGACTCGTCGCCGCCAGTGCTGCTAAGCTTCCAAAGTTACTGTGCAAGACTTGATGCCACCCCATGCAGGGCAACGGAGAAACAGCATGGCGGAACTTGGAATCTTTCTTGCCGTCATGATCGCACTTGTGGTCTGCGGCTGTATGGCGACGCAGGCTCCGAAAAAGACTTCGTAACATTGGGCCGGTGAAGGACTGAATTCCGCGGGGCAAAGGCCCGGCGGATTACGCGGCTGGTGCAAACCCGGCAGCGTTATTCTTTTGCCTGAAGGGAGAGCAGTAATTCCGCGCCGGGCTGCGGCCGCATTTAAGGCAACCGGTTCAGCATTGTAACATAGTACCGCCCACCGCCCGCCATAATCCGCGACAGACTTATGGGCGACGGGGGGTCGCCATGGAGTACAAGCAGTTTGTTGTCAAAGCTTTCGAGCGCGAGCCAGGGAAGTGGCGTGCGAGCGTCGAGCGGGCCAATGGGAAAGCTCTCCTAAAGGCCTTAGCCCGCCGCCGCAGGGCGCTCGACAAATTCATTACCGGCATGGATGCAACGGCCGCGGAAGCAGCGATGCAAATGGCCATGGCGGCCATCGACGCGAATGCTTTCTCGCGAATTTCGTACCGAAACACGCGTCAAGCGCGCCCAGCACGGAAAGACAGTGCAACGCGGGTCGAGCGTGCGGATGCCCGAATCAAAAGCGCTTCCGCGCCCGTCGTTTGAGTGCCTATGCGGCGCGGCGTTCGACCTCCTTCCGATTCTCCAGCACGACCGTCGCCGCGGCGGTGTTGGAGATCGGGATGTGGTAGTTGCGGTGCACTTGCGTCACGCGACCGGTCAACGCCCCGCGCATCGCCATCCAATTGAGGAATTCCACGCCCTGGGCGCCGGCCTCCTCCACCCAATCGTGGATCGAGTAGCGCGCCAGCGTCTCCGGTTCATTGACCAGCTTGTCCATGCAGAGCTGGTCGAATTCCTTGTTGATGAAGCCGGCCCGCTTGCCGTCGAGCTGGTGCGACAGGCCGCCGGTGCCGACGATCATGACCCGCAAGTCCTCCTTGTAGGACTCCACGGCGCGCCCGATCGAACGGCCGAGATTTAGGCAGCGCTTGAGCGACGGCAGCGGATGCTGCACGGTATTGATCGACACCGGCACGATCTTGATCGGCCAGGTCTGGCCCGGCCACATCAACGTCATCGGAATCGTCACCGCGTGATCGACCAGCATCTCCTGGCACATGGTGATGTCGAATTCGTCGGCGACCAGCGCGTTGATCAGATGCCAAGACAAGGCCGGATTGCCGGCGATCGAGCGCGACACCGGGATGCCCCAGCCTTCATCCTCGTTGCGGTATTCGGCCGCCGCCCCCATCGCGAAAGTCGGCAGCTTGTCGAGAAAGAAATTCAATCCGTGGTCGTTGTAGAACACCACAGCGGCGTCGGGCTTCTCGCGGGCCAGCCAGTAGTGGACGAAATCGAAACCCTTGAAGAACGGCTTCCAGTACGGATCGTTCTGCTTGTTGTCGGCAATCGCCTTGCCGATCGAAGGCACGTGCGTGGTGGCGATGCCACCGATGATTCTGGCCATGGTTACCTCCCTGCCGCGGCGAGCTTCGCCTTGAACGCGTCCACCGTCGTGCCGGTCTGCTGCGCGCCGATGTCCTGGACGTTGAGACCGAATATTCCCGCAAGCTTCGCCAGGTAATAGACGTTGCCGCCGGCCTCGATCATGCGCAGCACGTCGCGATCCTTCACCGCCGCGCGCTGCTGCGCGTTGAGGCCAAACTTCTTGCAATAGGCGTCCTCGTCCTTGAGAAACGCCGCCCGGTTCTCCGGGCTGTTGAACGAGAAGCACATCCGGTTCAGCGCAAAGCCTTTTTGCGCCTGATTGCCGTCGAACATGATCGTGCCGGGTATGTCCTGTTCCATGGGGCGCTCCCTCAAATCGATCGACACATTTATGTAAAACTATCGCTTCCGACCGATTTCGAATTGATCTGCGTCAATCCCGCCGCGGCCGGCCGGCGGTTTTTCAGGCTTCGCGATTGAGCGTGAAATCGGCCGGCGGTTCCGGTCCCCACAGGAAGAAGGAATCTTCGGGCGCGTGATGTCCGGCTTCCCAGCGCTGCGCCGCCGGGATGTAATCGATGTCGCAGGAATATTCGGCGTAGCTGCCCCACGGATCCCGCACATAGTGGAAATAGTTCGAGCCCAGCACGTGACGGCCGAGACCCCAGCCGGCGCTATGGCCTTTGCCGGCCATGTGCATGGCGCCAAGGCCGATGTCGTCGATGCCGCTCATGTCCCAGCTGCAATGGTGCAGGCCGGGCGCTTGCGATTGCGCAAAAGCCAGAATGTGATGATCGCTGCCGTGCATCGCGTGCATGAAGGCGACGCGGTCGGAGCGGTCCGACAGACGCAAGCCGACAATATTCGAATAGAACGCCACCGCCCGGTCGATGTCGGTGGTGAATACCAGCACGTGCGACAGCCGCCGCGGCCGCACCATCGGCGCCTTGGCCCGAACCGGCGCGCCGGCGACGCCTTCCGGCGATGACGACCAGGTGCCGGGGGTCTTGTGGGCGGGCGAGGTCTTGGCGGCGACCGCGATCTCGACGAGCAGGCCCGCCGGATCGCGCAGCCAAAAACCGTTGCTGGCAAAATTTTGCGGCGGATCGAGCGGCGCGCAGCCATTGGCTTCCGCGCGCTCCCGCAGGTAAGGCAAGTCGTCGGCAAAGCAGCCGAACGAGAGGTGGTGCAGTTTCTTGCGTTGGCCCTCGACGACCGTTCCCCAGCACTGATCCTGGCCGAAAGTTTTCAGCTTGAGCGCGCCGCCGCTCACGGCGACGTCGAGACCGAAATCCGAATAGAATTGCTGTGCCGGCTCGAGATCCGGCACGGCGAGCACGAAATGGTCCAGCGAATGAACGCCGAGCCCGGGCTGTTCGGTTGCGGGGACGTATCCACGATTAGCCGTCATTGTGTCCTCTCCCAGCTTTTTTGGTCCGGCAAGCGCGCGGCAAGTCACACCGTTGCCGGTGCAAGACCGGAACGGACCTTGAGCGCTTCCCTGGCGGCATCCTTGAATGGCTGATCGGGCGGCAGGATCACCGAGGCCGAACGCACCTGCTGATGGGCGACGTCGACGCCGGGCGGCGTGATGCCTTTCTCGGCCAGTTCCCTCGCGGCGCGCATCAGCCGATGCCGCGCCATGATGATGCCGTTGTCGGTTGAGACCAGGTTTTCCTTGGTGCGATCGACGATCGGCCCCATGCTCTCCTGCAGCGAGCCATCCTGGATGGCGATGCCTTCGATGCCGCTAAAACTGTCGCCGCGCCGTTGCGCGTCGCGATCCATCAGGTAGTCGTTGTCCTTGTTGGCCAACGGCCGGAAGCTTCCCGGCTCCAATTTACAGTGCACGCCCTTGCCGTCCTCCATGGCGCGGCGTTCGGCGTCGGTGATCTTGCGCGTCGGATGGTAATCGTAGCTCCAAGCCCAGCAATTCTCGTCGTCGATCGGAATCCAGAAATGGCCGTGAATGGTATGGCCGCCGCGCGGCGCGATCATGGTGAAGGACGGCAGCACATATTGGGTGATGCGCCAGTAATAGTTGCCATCCTCGGCATTGCGGCGGGCGCCGATATAGAGACCGCCCGAGCTTTCGACGACTTCGAACACCGGCTGCGCGTCATTGAGATTGTATTGGTTGCCCTTGGCGCCCTTGAACAGCGGGTCGGAATTGATGTTGCCGCGGTGCAGGAAGGAGACGTGACTGGAATCGATGCCGCCTTCCATGGCTTGCAGCCAGTTGCACTCTTGCAGCCGCTTGGAGACGAAGCGCTGCTCGCTCGGCACCAAGGCAAACTCCCATTCCGGCAGCGGCGGCCGCTGTTCCGGCGGTCCCATATAGGTCCACAGCATGCCGCCGCGCGCGATCAGCGGATAGGACGTGACCTTGATCTTCTTGGCGAAGCCGCTCTCGGCCGGCTCCGAAGGCACTTCGACGCACTGGCCGGCGACGTCGAACTTCCAGCCGTGATAGGGACAGCGCAACCCGCATTCCTCATTGCGGCCGAACCACAGCGAGGCGCCGCGGTGCGGACAGAATTCGTCGATCAGGCCGTAGCGTCCGTGACTGTCGCGAAAGGCAATGAGGCGCTCGGAAAGCGCCTTCACCCGTACCGGCGGGCAGTCGTTTTCGGGAAGCTCCTCGGCCAAGAGAACCGGCGTCCAGTAACTGCGAAACAGCCGGCCCATCGCGGTATGGGGGCCGGTCCGCGTCACCAGATCGTTCTGTTCTTTCCTGAGCATGCTGGCCCTTGGGTATTTGGTTACAACTGCAACCAACACTTGCCGTGAGCTGCGGCGCGGCTTTTGATCTGGATCAAAATTGGCGGAATTGCATGGCTGTCCCGCCGTGAACGATGAAGTGTCGAGCCCTACCTATTACAAGCTTTACTTATTAGATGGGTGTGGTCGCACCGCAGGAAGCATTTTCGGCAGCGTCAATCTTTCGCCTCATCGTCGGCGCAGGCCATCCGCTGCATTTCAGTAACGAGGTAAGTGAGCTTTGACCGTCACAAATCTGTACATCAAGCGCAAGCATGGCACGGCACTCGAAGACGTCACGTCATTCACGTTCGATAAAGACGGCATCAGCGGCGGTGTTGCCTGCGCGCCGTTTCGCCAGGTCTTGATTGCGTCACGGCCGATCCTGGCCGACTGCGGCCTGAAACCCGGAGACTTGCGGGAAAATGTCCTCCTCGAGGATGACGGGCTGTATGACTTGCCGTCCGGCACGGTGATCAGAATCGGCCAGGCTTTGATCCGCCTCACGTTTCATTGCGAACCCTGCAGGAAGATTTTGAAATTGATCGCGTTCGACCGCATCGTGCACCGGCGCGGCGTATTCGGATGTTTTCTCAATGCCGGAACTATTTCGCTTGGCGACAAGCTGGTCGTGACGGAGCAAAAATTCGAGCCGATCCCCTATGCGGTCAGCGAGCGGATACGGTGGTTCCTGAGCAAGGGACAGGCGCCGGCGGCCGCGGGTCAGCTCATTGAGGCGATCGGCCTGCCGTCGTCATACGCCAGAGCCATGCCGCGATTGCTGGAAAAGTTCCGGACCGTGGCACGGGCGTAAGCCGGCGACCTAATTGACCAGCGCGCTCAGCCAAGACAACACCGCTCTAAACTGGTCTTGGAAGGCCAGGAAATAAAGCGTGAGCGCCAGCGGCGCCGTTATAAGCATCCAATCCTGCATGAGCGCGGCCCAGCAGAAATCGCCCGTGCTGGAACGATGCACCCAGATCTCCTAGGGCTTCATTTCGGCGGTCGCTAACTTTTTTCTAGACTGTCGCGCAAAACTACCGATCAGTTGACGCGAAGTGTTTCATCTTCGCATCGGGAGATTGGCGGACCTCGGCACCAGATCAAATCGCGGACCGCGGCGTAATTGCCATCGCTCACCCATGACTCGGCGGATGACCCGTTGTAGAAGTCGTGCATCCAGTTTTGCTGAGACGCACTAGCTGTGCTGCAAGGCGCCATTGAGCACGCCTGGGCGATACTCGTTTCCGTCCCATGGTGGCGCTGCCAATATAAACCTTACGGCGTGTATCGCTGGTTTTGGTTGTATTCCTACCGGTAGTGCGAGTGGGGCGTTTGCATTCAGTCAATCCAAGACCGACATCGGCTGGACCTTGGGCGGCGGCGTCGAAGGCGCTCTTGCGGGTAACTGGACTTGGAAGGCTGAGTATCTCTATCTCTATTTGGGATCGGAAAGTGGGAGCGTAGCGGATAATTTCGGCGGATTCGCGAGCTGGAACGCCAAGTTCACCGACAACATCGTGCGCGCAGGCCTCAACTACAAATTCGGCAACTGAACATCGGGATTTTCGGAAGTACAGCCGCAAGGTCGTCTGTTTGGTCTGCCCGGTTAACGTCCGCTGGACCGGGGTACCGGGTGCACGGCTGTGGAGGGGGCGTGGTATTGCGTGTTTGGTTCGCAGGACCCGCCAATTCCACTCACGGTGGCCATGCACTGCTCGCGGCTGACGAAGCCGCAATTGTAGGCGGCATCGCCCATATTTAAGACCGCGCACCAAGGATAATTTTGGGCCTCCGCGCGCGTGCCGTTTCCGGCTATCGCGACGAAAAGTGCCAGCACGAAAACTAAGATTCTCATGGTGAGGCTCCCTGCGGCCGTCTTCACAAATATCCAGATTCTAAGGCCGGTCTCGGTTCTGCAGAACTTCTGCATAACTGCCTGTCTCGATGTCAACCAGCAAAGCACGGCCCTTCGGCGCCCATCCGAGCATCTTGCGCGCTTTCAGGGCGCTGACACGGCTGTTCGAGCCGTAGCTCGTGATAGCGCTTGGACCCCATTCACGTACTGCCTCTTCAATCGGCCAGTCCATGGTTTCCGCGCCGAAGCCGAGAAGACGACCGACCGCAGAGGCCATCGCGTTCCATGAAGCCTCGCCGTTCTCGGCATAAAACAGCGAACCGGCTGGCGCTCCATCGAGAGCTAAGAGATAGAGGTCTACGAGATCGTCGATGTGCACGTGGGACCAGACGTTGAGTCCGCGCCCGACGTGCCGAGCGACCTTGTATTTCCTGGCGAGTTCGATGAGACGAGGGAGCTGGATGCTGTGTGGATTGAGGCCGTGTCCTCTGCCATAAATGAGGCTTGGTCGAATGACGACGCTGCCGATTTTTTGCTGCGCTCCCATCAGCACAGCCCGGTCGATCGCAACCCGCAATAGTCGTTCCGGCAGGGGATCGAAGGGGCTGTCTTCGTGGAAGATTGCAGCGCTGTATTCGCCCGCTGCACGGTCTGAAACAACGCTGGTGCCGCTGGTGTGAATGAGCACTTTGCCCGATTCGGCCAGCGCCTTCAGGAGCGTATCGGCAACGAGAAAATCGTCGGCATTGGCCGCATTTATGACCGCGTCAGCCGCACGCGCGGCGTCTGTAATCTTGGCAAGGTCGGCAAGTGTTCCAAGCAGCGGCTGAATTCCGCGGACCGCAAGTTGAGACGCCTTGTTTTCCTGCCGCACCAGGCCAACGACAGAGTGCCCTGCATTAATAAGCGCGGCTGCGATCGATCCGCCAATGTAGCCGGTCACCCCGGTCATGAAGATACGCACGGAATTCCTGGCCCCTTATCGCTCGCTATGCGGAGATCCGAGAGGTGCCGGGCGAATTGAACCGCAGGTCGGGAAACCTCATAGCTAAATAATATCACACCTCGAATTGGAGGTCTTTGACTTACTTCACAGAGATCCGATGGTTGCCGTAATACAGCAATTCGGTCGCTAACGGGGCCAAAGCGGAAGTCCCAAGTCGCGCCCGGAATGACGTGATTGACCCTGAGCCGACATCGACCATTTAAAATTGTTGCCGCGCAACGCGATGCCTGGGACCCCATTTCACTGATCCCAAATCTCTGCTGTAATTGCGTTGGTGGAAACCATCGTCTGCGTCGTGAGCTGATGACGGAGATGGCATGGATCGCACAATCAGAAAGGAGAGTGCCGTGGCTCAAGGAGAAACAAAACTGCTGTATCCGGGTCTCGCCGGTTTCTACGAAACCATGCTACCGATCGCCGCAACGTTCGTGCGCGTTGTCGTCGGCATTATGTTTTTGATGCATGTTACTACCAAATTCAAACTCGGCGCCGACGCAGTCGCTGCGAACATCTTCGCCAAGAACGGCATCGAGCCCGCATTGATGTGGGCATACGTCATCATGTTCCTCGAATTAGTCGGCGGCATCTGCTTGATCGTCGGTCTGTTCACGCGTTTTGTCGCGGCCGCGTTGGCCATCGAGATGCTGGTGGCCTTGCTGTTGGTGCATCTGCCGAAAGGGTATGCGGCCGGTGGTGGCGGATACGAGTATGTCCTGCTGATCGGGGCGATATGCTTCGTCTTCGCAATCCGCGGCGGCGGTCCTTATTCGGTTGACCGCGCCATTGGCAAGGAACTTTAGGCGTAAATCCGAGAGCGCCGTGAGGCCTTAGTTGCGATCGGATTTTTTCGCCCGCGCCGAAGCGTCCTCGGCAAGCTTCGGCCGCGGACGCGGCAACGGCACCATATCGAGCGGGATTGGCGCTGCTTCGTCGTCGCCTTCTGTTGCCGCAGCCTCGGCCGGCGGCGCGGTGTCTTCCGCCTGCGCGACCGCGGGCGGCGGGGGCGGCGGCTCGCGCACGTCCCATTCGCAGACTTTGTAATTGTTGCGCCGCTCGGCGAGATCGAGATGAATGTGCTCCTCGTGATTGCCGTCGGAACCGGGGCCGAGCACGGTGGAGAACCGCGCGCAGACGCTGGCCTTGATGGTCTCGCGCCAGGTTTTGTCGACGTTCACGTCGGTCAAGGTCAGCGAGCGGCCGTCGGCGAGCTTGAACAGGCGTACGTCGATGGCGTCGGCGCGGCCGTGCTCGCTGAGCGTGGCGCCGCGCACCCGATTGCGGCCGCGGCACTCATAGGAATCGAAATTGTCGAGCACGCGCAGCGGCGAGCCGAGCTTTGTCGCCGTCGGCGCCACGTCTTCGCGCACCCAGTGCGCCAGCTCTTCCGCCATCGGACAGCGCAGGATCCCCGCCGGCGTGACCGCCACCTTGCTCTGGTCGGGCAGGATCACCGCGTCCAGATGCACGGCATCGACGGCGCCGCATTCGCCGGGCCCGACCAGGGTCGGCAGCGGCTGAAACACCGCGATTTTCGCAAGCCGCACCTGGCAGGCCGACGGCGCCGCCGGGACGGCCGCGGCGGCTGGCTCTTCCGGGAATGCGGCATAGGCTTCCTGCGGCGGGGCAAATTCCTGCGGTAGCGCCACCGGGGCCGGCGGGCCGCGCTCGGCCCGGCCGTGCTTGGGCTGCGGCACCAGCGCCAACTGCGCCCATGCCGCATTGCCGGCGCACAGCAAAACGCCGAGCGCAAAGGCAGCTTTCGCGCCGCAAATCCTCACGCCACAGCTCTCCCACCCGCGCGCCGCCGCCGCAACCGGATATGCTTTACGCCGGGCGGATGCCGGCATTCAAGGCAATCGGTATTTGCCTTGGCGGCGCACGAGGTTAACTTAAAGCCGGCCGCCGGCGCCCGCCGCGGCCTAACGCGATAATGCACGACCCGTGGGAGGCGACATCATGTTCGGGCTGATGCAGGACTGGCCGCTGCTTTGCAATCGCATCCTCGACCACGCCGCGACCTATAATGCCGAGCGGCAGGTCATCACGCGTTCCATCGAAGGCCCGTTCCACACCACGAACTACGCCGATCTGCGCAAGCGGGCGCTACGGGTGTCGCAGCGGCTCGACAAGGACGGCATCAAGCTCGGCGATCGGGTGGCGACGCTGGCCTGGAACACATGGCGGCATCTCGAGGCCTGGTACGGCATCATGGGCATCGGTGCCATCTATCACACCGTCAATCCGCGGCTCTTCCCCGAGCAGATCGTCTGGATCATCAATCATGCTGAAGACCGCATCGTCATGGTCGATCTCACATTCGTGCCGCTTCTGGAAAAGATCGCCGACAAGCTGAAATCCATCGAGCAATACGTGGTGCTGACCGACGCCGCGCACATGCCGGCGACCACATTAAAGAATGCCGTGCCCTACGAGGAATGGATCGCCGACGTCGACGGCGACTTCAACTGGAAAACTTTTGACGAAAATACCGCGGCCGGCATGTGCTACACGTCCGGCACGACGGGCAATCCCAAAGGCGTGGTCTATTCGCACCGCTCCAACGTGCTGCATTCGATGATGGCGGCGCAGCTCGACGCCATGGGGGTCGCGTCGCGCGACGTGGTCATGCCGGTGGTGCCGATGTTCCACGCCAATTGCTGGGGGCTCGCTTTGACCTCGCCGATGGTCGGCGCCGCCATGGTGATGCCCGGCGCCAAGCTCGACGGCGCCTCGATCTACGAATTGCTCGACAGCTATCGCGTCAGTTTCACCGCCGCGGTGCCGACCGTGTGGCTGATGCTGCTGCAGCACCTCGAAGCCAACAATCTGAAGCTGCCGTACCTGAAGAAAGTGGTGATCGGCGGCTCGGCCTGCCCGCGCGCCATCACGCAAAAATTCCAGGACCATTACGAGGTCGAAGTGCTGCACGCCTGGGGCATGACCGAGATGAGCCCGCTCGGCACGCTGGGCTCGATCAAGCCGGAATATGCCGGCCTATCCGGCGAAGCGCGGCTCGACGTGCAGATGAAGCAAGGCCATCCGCCGTTCGCGGTGGATATGAAAATTACCGACGACGACGACAAGGAATTGCCGCGCGACGGCAAGACCTTCGGCCGGCTGAAAGTGCGCGGGCCGTCGGTGGCGCGCGCCTACTTCAAGGAAGAGGGCTCGATCCTCGACGCCAACGGCTATTTTGATACCGGCGACGTCGCCACGCTGGACCGCTACGGCTACATGCAGATCACCGACCGCTCCAAGGACGTGATCAAATCGGGCGGCGAATGGATTTCCTCGATCGACATCGAGAACTTCGCGGTCGGCCATCCCAAAGTGGCCGAGGCCGCGGTGATCGGCGTGCGCCATCCGAAATGGGACGAGCGGCCCCTCCTCATCGTCGTGCTCAAGCCGGGGCAGACGGCGACCAAGGCCGAGCTGTTGTCGTTCCTCGAAGGCAAGATCGCCAAGTGGTGGATGCCCGACGACGTCGCATTCGTGGCCGAAATCCCGCACACCGCGACCGGCAAGATTCTGAAGACCGCGCTGCGCGACCAATTCAAAAGCTACGTGCTGCCGACCGCCGCTGCCGCCCCCGCATAGTTGCCGTTGTCAAATTGCCGACCCGGCAGGTCGGCTTAGACAACGGTCAACGGCGCCGTTTCGATGCTGCACTGCACGCAGAGCAGAGTCCCGCCCACGCATAGCGGCACTTTTGAGCCCCTGGCCACCTCGTCTTTCCATTTCAAATACAATGACTTACCTGATTTGCCCACGACAGGGGCAGGAACCCGTTACCGCATAAAGATTATGCAAGATTGCTGCGTCGCACAATGACCATATTTGGCCTGTCTTAGCGACCCTGGCTCAAGACGAAAGAGCCACCTCACCTATCCCATCAACAACTGAATAGGATCATCATGGCTGGTAATAGCCTGACGAAGCTTTTTGTACTTTCATCTCTTGTCGTTTCTACTATTGCGATGCCGACGATTGCATCGGCGCAAACCGGAATAGCTTCGGTTTATTCCGGGGGGAGGACTGCCAACGGCGAGGTAGCCGCGGCCTCCGGCCTGACCGCGGCGCATCGCTCATTGCCATTCGGTACAATGGTACGGGTGACGAATACCGGCACCGGCAAATCCGTGGTGGTTCGCATCAACGATCGCGGGCCGTTCGTGGCCGGCCGCATCATTGATCTGACGCCGGCCGCGGCCCACGCCATCGGCTGTGACGGACTCGCCTCGGTGACGGTGGACGTCGTCGGCAGAAGCTAAGGCTTTGCCGGTTGAGTGCGTGTGCGTCAGTTGAGCACGCGTTGCGTAAGAGCGGGAGGCTTCGGGCCTCCCGCTTTGCGTTTGCGGCGCAGGTGGCAAAAATTTTGTCGAATTCCTTCCGCGCCGTTAACCTTCTGCCCACGGAGCCGTTCGACGATCCGTAAGACTTGCGCGCTACAACGCACACCGGCGCTCGAGCTCGCGCCGTCACCCAAGCACCACCGCGTCATGAACAACGACAACAACGACAAGGAACGCAGAGACGTCACCCGCACCCGCGTGTCGCGCGGCGCCAAGATCATCCCGCCGCGCCGCGGGTCGATGATTCACTGCACAGTGCAGAATATTACGTCGAGCGGAGCCTGCCTGAAGCTCGCCAACACTTATGGCGTGCCGGAAACCTTCGAGCTGACCTTCGAGCAAGGCCGCACGCGGCGCGCCTGCCGCGTGGTCTGGCGCAGAAACGACGAGCTCGGCGTGGCGTTCGAGGAAGCCAAGCCGGCGGCGAGCTAAAATTCCTTCACCGCCTGGATCATGCGTTCGATATCCTCCGGCCGCGACAGGCGGTGATCGCCGTCCTTGACCAAAGTGAGCACGACGTCGTCGCTGGCCAGCCGCGAGGTCAGTTCGACGGCGTGCTGCCACGGCACGTCGGGATCTTCGACGCCTTGCAAAATACGCACCGGGCAGCCGGTCTCGATCAAGCCGCCGAGCAAGAGATGCTTGCGCCCGTCCTCGATCAATTGCCGCGTCACCAGATAGGGCTCCGCCGAATATTGCGACGGCCGCGCCCAGACGCCCGTCTCCTCGAGCTCGCGCTTGATCTCGGGCGTGAACCGTTTCCACATCAGTTCTTCGGTGAAATCGACCGCCGGCGCGATCAGCACCATGCCGGCTATGGATGCGGCTTGCGGAGCCGGCCGCCGCTTCAACTCGCGCGCCAGCAGCAGCGCCAGCCAGCCGCCCATGGACGAGCCGATCAGGATTTGCGGCCCCGCGCAGCAGGCATCGAACACGGCCGCGCTGTCGGCGAGCCAGCGGCCGATGGTGCCGTCGGTGAACGCGCCTTCCGACTCGCCATGGCCGGAATAGTCGAACCGTACGCAAGCGCGCCCCGCCCCCGCCGCCCAGTCGGCCAGCGCTACCGCCTTGGTGCCCTTCATGTCGGATTTGTAGCCGCCGAGCCAAAGCAGCCCGGGCGCGGTGCCCGGCTGCGCGCGCACGGCGATGCCGCGCCGCCCGGCGCCCTCGCCAATGTGCAGGAATTTCAGGCTGTTATCGCTCATGCGGCGGTCCCGGCGACTTGCGCTCTACGCGGTCTCGGTGATGAAACATAAATCATGATGTTTGTCGTCACGATGCGCGCAACGCGCATTGTCGTTGACTTATGCCCGGAAACTCCCGATTCTCCGCGTTTACTGCAACCACGTAAGGAGACAAAACCCATTCGTCGCCCCAGCAGAGCGCCGCAACCCGCCGCCAAGGAGGGTCCGCGCATCAACGAGGAGATCCGCGTACGCGAGGTCCAACTCATCGACAAAGACGGCGCCAACAAGGGCGTCACCGAGATCGAGGCAGCGATTGCCATGGCCCAGGAGGCCGGCCTCGATTTGGTCGAGATAGCGCCGAACTCGGTACCGCCGGTCGCCAAGATTCTCGACTACGGCAAATACAAATATCAGGCGCAGAAGAAAGCCGCCGAGGCGCGCAAGAAGCAGAAGGTCGTCGAGATCAAGGAGATCAAGCTGCGGCCGATGATCGATCATCACGATTACGACGTGAAGATGCGGTCGATGGAGCGCTTCTTCCAGGAAGGCGACAAGGTCAAGGTGACGCTGCGGTTCCGCGGCCGCGAAATGGCGCACCAGGAGCTCGGCTATAAGCTGCTCGACCGGGTCAAGGTCGACACCGCGAAAATCGCCAAGATCGAACAGGAACCGCGCTTCGAAGGCCGCCAGGTGGTCATGGTGCTGGCGCCTCGTTAACGCCCTAGCCGATTGCCTTAATCGCCCTCCTCTGCCATAACCGCGCCCTTCCCGCCGCCCGGCTGATTAAGGGCTGCCGTGGCGGCGGCGATGTGCTCACGCACACCCCGCTCATTATGAGCATTTTCGGCGGTCGGAGCGCTCGCGCTTCCCGCCAAAGGAGAGCCAAATGCCCAAGATCAAGACCAAGTCGGGCGCCAAAAAGCGCTTCAAGGTGACGGGGTCCGGAAAGGTCCTCTATACGCAGTCGCGCAAGCGCCACGGCATGATCAAGCGCACCAAGAAGCAGATCCGCCAATTGCGCGGCACCAGCGTGCTGTTCAAGACCGACGGCGACAACATCAAAAAGTATTTTTTGCCGAACGGCTGACGGGTTGGAGCTGCCGCCGGTAGCGGCATTCCGTTGCAACGTTCTGCGAATTTCAAAGGAGATCGACCATGGCACGCGTCAAGCGCGGCGTCACATCCCATGCCAAGCACAAGAAGGTGCTCAAGGCCGCCAAGGGCTATTACGGCCGGCGCAAGAACACCATCCGCATCGCCAAGCAGGCGGTGGAGAAGGCGAACCAATATGCCTTCCGCGACCGCAAGCGAAAGAAGCGCACCTTCCGCGCGCTGTGGATCCAGCGCCTCAACGCGGCGGTGCGCCCGTTCGGCCTGAACTACAGCCGCTTCATCGCCGGCTTGAGCAAGGCCGGCATCACAGTCGACCGCAAGGTGCTCTCGGACCTCGCCATCACCGAGCCGGCGGCGTTCGAGGCGATCGTCGGCCAGGCCAAGTCGGCGCTCGCGTGACGTGTCATGATCGATCGCGCGTACGTCCAGCGGATGGCGCGTTACAATCGCTGGCAGAATGAAAACCTCTACGGCGTCGCCGACAGTCTGTCGGACGACGAGCGCCGCCGCGAGCGCGGCGCCTGGTTCGGCTCGATCCACAAGACGCTGAGCCACATCTTGTGGGGCGACCGCGACTGGATGGGCCGCTTCACCGATCTGCCGCGGCCGACGGTGGGCATTCCGGAATCGGTGTCGCT